>Ga0307374_10006106_pt1 | contig 19122 bp, 21 predicted proteins | sample OX3MG_FD_202532 | JGI IMG/M metagenome (GOLD analysis project Ga0307374, IMG submission 202532) | Soil microbial communities from Risofladan, Vaasa, Finland - OX-3 | ecosystem: Environmental > Terrestrial > Soil > Coastal area > Acid sulfate soil | place: Finland: Risofladan, Vaasa | collected...
CCGGGTGCGCTCCGAACTTTTTGAGAAGCTCCGAGTTGGGGGCGCCACGGTGGTCGGCCTGACGGTGACCCCGAGTCTGAACTACGTCCAAGCCTTGACAGTCATTCGCCGGGACCGGCTGGCGACGATGACCACCCCGCCTGTTACCCGGGCCATCAGGATCTCAGTCTGGCTGCCCCTGTTGTCAGTCGGGGCGATCGCAGTGGCTCTGGCCCTAGGCTGCCTGATCGGGGCCCTCCTGCCGGTGTCGAGCAACACCCTCCATCCGTTGGTTACGGTCCTGCTGGCCCTCGCGCTGACAGGTGGAGTGGCGCTGTTCACCCGTTGGTACGGCCAGCGGCTGGTAAGGGAGCTGGGAACAGGGCTGTAGGCAGCGGCCGCCCGTCTCGGGGCCGCTATCTCGGGGGCTCGAATGCTAGACTTCGGCTCCCCTGCACCCGGTCCCCAGCCGGCTGCATACCCACAGGACCTGGGAGGCGCTTGACTTGAACCGCGAGTACGAACTCTTCTACATCCTCCGCCCTGATATCGATGAGGATCAGGTGCGAACCGCCATGGACGAGGTGGCCTCCTTGGTCGCTGGCCATGGTGGCGAGATGACCAAGTCCTCCCTCTGGGGACGACGCCGCCTCGCCTACCCCATCGCGGGGTTCAACGACGGCTACTACGCCCTCAAGGAGATGTCCCTACCGGCGGACCGGGTGCGGGAGCTGGAGCGCCAACTCCGGCTGGACGAGCGGGTGATTCGCCATCTGATCAGCCTGAAGCAGGTGTACTACCTGCCTGGGGATGAGGATCGCCGGGGTCGGGTTCGAACCCGCGCCAAGGACCGGGTAGAGGCCGCCGAGGGCTCCATCCCCGAAAGTGCGGAGCTGGCGGACGATGCTCTGGAGGCCGAAGTCGCCGCCGATGATGGTTTCCCGGTCGAGGCCGGGGAGGCAACCGAGGTCGCGGAGCCAGCTGGTGACGAGGACGGGGAGGAGTAGCGATGGCAGGTTCCCTAAATCGGGTGATGCTGATTGGCCGGTGCACCGCCGATCCGGAGATGCGCTATCTCCCCAGCGGCCAACCAGTGACCCAGCTTCGGATCGCGACCAATCGCTACAGCAGCTCCCAGGATGGCGAGCGCCGCGAGTTCACCGACTACCACGATGTGGTGGTCTGGAACATGGGCCAGCGGAAGCTGGCGGAGTTGGCCGGTCAGTTCCTGCACAAGGGCAGCTTGGTGTACATCGAGGGCCGCCTACAGACCCGCTCCTGGGACGGTCAGGACGGTCAGAAGCGCTACCGGACCGAGGTCAACTGCAACGACATCCAGTTCCTGGACTCCAAAGGGGCGTCCTCGGAGGGAAGCGACGCCAGTCCGCGGGTGCAGGCGTTTCCCGCGCCAGCTGGGGCCGAGGAGGCACCTTCAACTCCCGCCGAATCGCCAGACGGGGACATCGACCCCGACGACATTCCCTTCTAGGCGTCTTGTGAACCTTTCAATCGGAGGCTGAGAACAGAGCATGTCGGAGTACGCACGGCGCCGCCCGCGCAAGGTTTGCAACTTCTGCTTGGAGCGAATCGTGGACGTGGACCATAAGGAGGTCTCCCGGCTGCGCCGCTACATCAGCGAGCGGGGCAAGATCCTGCCCCGGCGCGTTACGGGAACCTGCTCGCTGCACCAACGCCGACTCACCGTCGCTCTGAAGCGCGCCCGGCATATGGCGCTCTTGCCCTTCGCCACTGACCAGCACTGAGACGATCGGTCTCCCGCTGCAGATAGCCAGCCGGTTACCGAATTCCAGCTGGGCGCAGTAAAGTGCCGGGGGGGTTCATGGACGAACAGGAGGCCAGAGGCCGTGGCGCTTCCCACCAAGCCGGGTACTAGCAGGCGGCAAAGCTCGCCACCTGGGCCTAGCCAGAGTCGCGAGGTCACGCTCTCGGTCGACGTCGGCGGCACCGGAATCAAGGCCGAGCTGCTTGATCCGGCCGGTAAGCCGCTGAAGGAGTCCGTCCGGGTCAAGACCGAATACCCGTTGCCCCCGACAGGCATGCTCCAGGTTTTCAAGAAGCTGGCGGAGGCCAGTCCCGGCTACACCAGGGTCTCGGTGGGGTTCCCCGGCGTGGTCCGGAGCGGAGTGATCCTCAGCGCGCCGCACTTCATTCGGGAAGGCGGGGAGGGCACCCCAATCTCGCCTCCGCTGCAGCGAGCGTGGGACCACTTCAAGCTCGCCGAGGGCACCGCCAGGGTGTTGGGCAAGCCGACCCGGGTTGGCAACGACGCCGAGGTGCAGGGCATGGCCGTGATCAAAGGGCGGGGGCTCGAGGTGGTCGTGACCCTGGGCACCGCCTTCGGGAGCGCCATCTTTCAGGACGGGAGGTTGGCTGTCCACCTGGAGCTGGCGCACCACCCCTGCCATAACGGCAAGACCTACAGCGAATACGTCGGTGAGTCTGCCCGCCAGAAGGTCGGCGACAAGCGTTGGAATCGTCGGGTGCAGCGGTCGGTCGAGTTGGTGCGAGCGCTGCTCTTCTTCGACCACCTCTACGTGGGGGGTGGAAACTCGACCCACGTGAAGATCCCTCTCGGTGATGATGTGACTCTCGTCGACAACTCCGCCGGCCTTTTAGGTGGGATCAGGCTCTGGGAGCCGCGCGGAAGAACACAGTCTTAGGTCCGATAGACTGACGGTGGCCAGGGAGGATTAGCTGCCCGGCAGCCGCCCCCGCAGCCCGTTCGCTGATGCCGTAGGGGAAATCTCCATGTCTTCGCCGTTGGCTCCGGGGGGGGCCCGGATCTTGGTAGCCGATCCCATAGCCGAGGACGGGGTCAGCCGTTTGCAAGCGGCGGGCGAGGTCGAGGTCGCCCTCAAGCTCACGGAAGACCAGTTGGTGGAGCGGATCGGCCCGTTTCAGGCGCTGGTGGTGCGCAGTGAGACCAAGGTGACCGCCAAGGTTATCGCGGCCGGCGGCAAGCTGCGGGTGATCGGCCGAGCGGGGGTCGGGGTCGACAACATCGACGTCGAGGCGGCCAGCGCCCACGGGGTTCTGGTGGTCAATGCCCCGACCGGAAACACGGTGGCGGCGGCCGAGCACACGATGGCCCTGATGCTGGCGCTGGCTCGCAATGTGGCCCGAGGGGACGCATCCCTACGTGCAGGGCAGTGGGAGCGATCCAAGCTGGTGGGAAGCGAGCTGCGGGGCAAGACGCTGGCGGTCGTGGGGCTGGGCAAGATCGGCGCCGAGGTCGCTCGGATGGCCCAGGGGCTGCAGATGCGAGTGGTCGCCTTCGATCCCCTGGTCTCCCAGGAGCGCGCCGAGCAAGTCGGAGTGGAGCTCTGCTCGCTGGATGAGGCGCTGGCACAAGCCGATGTACTAACGGTCCACACCCCGCTCAGTGACGCGACCCGTGGCCTGATCGGACAAGCGCAGCTTGCTCGGCTGCCGCAGGGGGCCAGGGTCCTCAACGTGGGCAGAGGCGGGATCGTCGACGAGACCGCCCTGGCCGACGCGGTGCGCCAGGGCCATCTCGCCGGGGCCGCCGTGGACGTCTTCACCAAGGAGCCTCCCAGTCCAGAGAATCCGCTGCTCCAGGTCCCGGGGATTCTGGTTACTCCTCACCTCGGAGCCTCGACCGTGGAGGCCCAGCTCTCCGTGGCCACCGATGTGGCCGAACAGATCGCCGAGGTGCTGGCGGGTCGACCCGCTCGGTGGGCCGTCAACGCCCCCGCGGTCGCGCCGGAGGAGGCCGGAGTGATCGTCCCCTACCAGCTCCTTGCGGCCAAGATGGGCAGCCTCTATGCCCAGCTGGGCGGGGGCCGGATCCGGGCGGTCGAGCTGATCTTCCGGGGGGAGCTGGCGACCGTCCAGCCGGGGTCGATCACGGCGGAGGCGTTGGGAGGTATCCTGCGCAACTTCACCCAGGATCGGGTCACGGCGGTCAACGCGAGGGCGGTCGCCCGCCAACACGGCATCGAGGTCACCGAGCAGCGTGGCTCCGGTCCCGCGACCTGGGCCAGCTCGCTGGTGCTTCGCGTCGACGGAGATGGACCCACCGAGCTGGAGGGGACGACCGCCGGCGGCGAGCCACGGATCGTTCGCCTGAACGGGCTGGGCATCGATCTCGATCCGGAGGGGTTGCTCCTCTTCTTCGAACATCGGGACCGCCCCGGTCTGATCGGGGCGATCGGACAGCTGCTGGGTCAGGCAAACGTGAACATCGCCGAGATGCGGGTCGGCCGGGACGCCCCCCGGGGTCGAGCGGTGACGGCGGTGAGGATCGACGAGCGGGTGACTCCGGAGCTGGCCGAACAGCTGCGGGCCATCGACGGGGTGACCAACCTCCACCTGGTCGAGCTGTAGCTGCTGATGGCCGAGGTCTCCCCGTTTCGGGGCATCCACTACGACCCGGCCGTAGTCCAGCTCGACTCGGTCCTCGCCCCCCCCTACGACGTGATCAGTCCCGAGCTCCAGCTGGAGCTGTACGGCCGGGCGATGCAGAACGTGGTCCGGGCCGAGCTGGGCCGAGATTTCGAGGATGATCTCCCAGGTGAGCGAGACCGGTACACCCGAGCTCGCGACCATCTCCACGCCTGGCTGGCTGAGGGGGTCTTGGTCCAGGACCAGCAGCCGTCCGTCTACGTTCATCGCCACAGCTTCCGACCTCCTGGCGGGAGCGGGCCTCGGGAGCGGCTGGGCTGCTTCGTCGGGGTGGAGCCCGTGCCCTACGAGCGTCGGGAGGTGCTCCGTCACGAGCTGACCATGACGGCACCGCGGGAGGATCGGCTCCGGCTGCTCCAGACCACCCGCGCCCAGACCTCCCCGATCTTCCTGCTCTATCAGAACAGTGCCGAGGTGACCCGAGAGCTGGAACGGGTGACCTCAGCCGATCGACCCTTCGCGGAGGCTGTGGTCGAAGGGGAATACGGGTCGGAGCGCCATCAGCTCTGGCGGGTCTCGCAACCAGAGGTAGTCGGGAAGATCACCGCCGGGCTTAGCCGGACCCGGCTCTTCATCGCTGATGGCCACCATCGCTATGAGACCGCGCTCAACTTGGGACTGACCCGATTCCTGGCCCTGGTCTCCCCGCTGGAGGATGGCGGGAACGTGATTCTGCCGACACACCGGGTCGTCCCCGATGCGGCCATGGGAGTCGACGCGCTCGCCGACGCGCTCGCCTCTCGGGGATGGCATGTCGAGCCGGCCGAGGAGTTGACCGAAGCGTTGGCGCGGTTGGCCGCCCTTCGGGAGACGACCCACGCGCTGGCGATTGTAGGTGAAGCAGGAAAGGTGGTGGCAAGTCGGGATCGTCCAGCCGAGCAGGTCGGAAGCCCGAGCGCGACCCTGGACGTCTCGGTGCTTGGAAGTGAGATCCTGGAGCCTCTGTTGGGGATTGCGGCGGGAGATGCTGCTGCCGGCAGGCTTCTCTACTCGAGAGATCCCCAGGAGGCGCTGGGACTGGCCCTGACCCGGCACGGGGTGGCCTTCTTGGTCAACCCCACTACGGTTTCGGAGATGGCGGCCGTTGCCCTCGCCGACGAGGCGATGCCCCAGAAATCTACCTACTTCTTCCCCAAGGTACCCGCCGGCCTCTTGATCATGGACAGCGAGTGACGACGGGCCGAAGCACGGTTCCGAGGCACCCGCGTCGAGTGCGGTCGCAGTTTGAAGTAAGGGTCGATTCGGGTAGGGTTTAGTACGGAGTGCCCACCTACGAGTATCGCTGCGGGGCCGGTCATCAATTCGAGACCGTCCAGGGAATCACTGCCCCCGCGCTGACTCAGTGCATAACCTGCGGTCTTCCGGTCAGGCGGGTCGTGTTCCCGGTCGGGATCGTCTTCAAAGGACAGGGGTTTTATAAGAACGACTCCAGATCCTCGTCCTCGAGTTCGATTGCGACGGCTACCGATGACAAAAAAAAGGCAGCCACTCCTAACAAGGCTCCGGCCAAAGCCGACGTCGCCGCCGGAGAAACCAAGTCCGAGACCCCGAAACAGGATTCAGCGTCGGGAACCGCCGCCCCCGCGGGCCAAGGCGCCTGACGCCAGGAGAAGACGATGGCTGAGCCAGTACAGGTGAGCGACGCGACCTTCGACAGTGAGGTGATCAAGTCCGAGACCCCGGTCCTTGTGGACTTCTGGGCGGAGTGGTGCAATCCATGCAAGATGCTGGCCCCCATCGTCGAGGATCTCGCGACCGAGTACGGTGCCCGGGTCAAGGTAGCCAAGCTTGATGTGGACGCCAACCCCAACATCGCCGGTCAATTCGGGGTCATGAGCATCCCCACGCTGATCCTGTTCAAAGGCGGCGAGGCGGTGCAGCGGGTGGTCGGCTATCAGCCGAAGTCCGCACTCAAGGCCAAGCTCGACGCCCTAGTCTGAGATCGGGGATAGGCGCCTGAAGCGATACGATCACGCGCCTATGCCAGACCTCCAAGAGTCGTTCGCGCGCGCCCTCAGTAGGGCCGCCTCGGCCCTGGGGGCCGGTTCGGTACCGGATCCCGCCGTGGAACCTTCTGCTGTGCCGGAGATCGGGGACTACTCGTCGGCGCTGGCCTTCCGGCTCGCCGGGGTCCTGCAGCGGTCACCGCGAGAGATCGCCGCGGAGCTGGCCCGCCAACTCGCTGACCACCGCATCACCCACTGCCGCGAGATCACCGTCAGCGGAGCTGGCTACATCAACCTCAGGGTCGACTTTTCCTCGCTCACTCCCACAGTGATCGAGAACGCCCTCAATCTGGGGGAGGTGGTGAGTCCCGACCCCCAGGCGGGTCCCAAGGTGGTCGTCGAGCATACCGCCACCAATCCCAACAAGGCGGCCCACGTGGGCCACCTCCGCAACGCCTGCATCGGAGACACCGTGGCCCGGCTGCTCCGAGCCCGGGGACACCTGGTTGAGGTTCAGAACTACATCGACGACACCGGAGTACAGGTGGCGGACGTCCTGGTGGGGATCCGGCACCTCGGGATGTTGCCGGAGGCGGACGAGCCGTTCGACCGCTTCTGCTCGCGAGCGTATGTCGAAGTCTGCCGACGGTACGAGGCGGAGCCGGAGCTGGTCGAGCTGCGGGTCCGGACGCTTCGGCAGATCGAATCCCGCGATGGTGAGGTCGCGGTGGCCGCCAAGGAGCTGGCCGGGAAGATTGTCGACGCCCACCTCCAGACGATGTCGCGGGCGGGAGTGAGCTACGACCTGCTCACCTGGGAGTCCGACATCATCGAGCTCGGATTCCTCGGTCACGCGCTCGACTGGATGCAGGAGTCGGCAGTGATTCGCCAGCCCCCAGACGGGCCTTTCCGAGGCTGTTGGGTGCTGCCTCTGGAGGAGGGCTCCGAGGAGGCAGAGCTAGCTCAAGGCGAGGCCAAAGTCCTGGTCAAGAGCGACGGCATCGCAACCTACACCGGCAAGGACATCGCCTATCACCTCTGGAAGTTCGGGGTGCTGGGCTTGGACTTCGCCTATCGGCTGTGGTCCCCTCAGGGGCCCGCCAGCACCACCGCCGACCCCGAGCTCGCCCAGCTGCCCGCCCAGCAGTTCGGCAGGGCGTCCCGGGTGGTTAACGTCATTGACCAGCGCCAAACCGCGCCCCAGTTGGCGGTTCGGGAGGCGCTGCGTCGGCTTGGCTTCGAGTCCCAGGCGGATGCGCTGCACCACCTGGCCTACGAGGTGGTAGCACTCTCCCCGACGGCGGCGGCCGCGCTGGGAGTGGACACCAGCGACGGCAAGTCGATGTACCCCCTGAGCGGTCGGCAGGGCATCGATGTGGGGGCTGACGACCTGTTGGATGAAGCGGAGCGCCAGGTCCAGTCCAAAGCTCGCGACCAGTCCGTGGCGGCCCGCCTGGCCGCCAGCGCGGTCCGCTATTACCTGCTCCGATTCGGCCTCAATTCCATCATAAACTTTGACTTTGGCGAGGCGTTGCGCACCAGCGGTGACACGGGGGTCTACCTCCAGTACGCCCACGCCCGGGCCTGCGGAATCCTGGCCAAGGTCGAGCCGCTCGCCGTTCCTCAAAAGGTGCCTGAACTGAGTTCCGCCGAGGAGACGTTGGTCAAGTTGCTGGAGCGGTTCCCCCGGGTCGTGGCGGAGGCGGCTGACAGTCTCAGCCCTTCGACTCTCGCCGGATACACCTTCTCCCTGGCTACCGCGTTCAACGACTTCTACGAGCACTCGGATCGGCTCTATCAGCTGAAGGACCAGGAGCTCCGGGGACTTCGGCGCGGATTGGTGGACGCCACCCGTGCGACATTGGCCAGATCTCTGGAACTGCTCGGACTGACCCCACTCGCCCGAATCTGACGATTCATCCGGAGCCGAGTCGGCCCCGATGTGCATACTGGTCGACTTGTCCGAGCTTGCCCTGTTTCCACTTCGGGTGGTGCTCTATCCACACCTGCCGCTGCCACTGCACGTCTTCGAGCCGCGTTATCAGGCGCTGGTCCGGGACTGCCAGAAAACCGGTGGCCGATTTGGAGTGGTGGCGATCCGCAGCGGGGAGGAGGTCGGTGGGTCGGCTGAACCGGAAGGGATCGGGACGGTGGCGATCATCAGCAAGCTGCGTCCGCTCGCGGAGGGGCGTACCCATCTGGTCGTGACCGGTGCCCACCGATTTCGGATCAACGAGCTGTTGAACGGCAAGCCCTACCCGAGAGCCGAGGTGGAGCTGCTTGAGGACCAGGCGCCGGAGCCGGCCGCCTTCATCCTGGCCAGCGAGGCGAGGTCGGAGCTGAGTCGATATACCGCCGGCTTGGCCCGCATCACGGGCAGGACTCCGAGTGCCCATCCCCTGCCTACCGATCCCCTGCTTCTCTCCTGGGTGGTCGCCGCGACCCTGATGGTCGACCTCGCCCACAAGCAGCGACTCTTGGAGCAGACGAGCGTCAGCCAGAGGCTTCGCCAGGAGATCGAGCTGCTGAAGCGGGAGTCAACCTTGCTCGACCTGAAGCTCGCTAACCTGCTCCGGTTGGTGCCCACCTACGGGCGCAACTGACCGGCTCTTCAGGGGAGCCGGAGTTTTCGCAGAGGGTCCGGCTTCGGGGTCGAACTACTGGATGATCGCCAGGTAACCGGGGGCGCCCGCCTCGCTTCCGGTCAGCTCCGAAGGGGAGATTTGGGCCGCTCGGCTGAGGTGCAGCACGTAAACGGCGCCGCTGAAACCGGCGACATGGCCGATTGAAATGCTGGACACCAGGCTCCCCGCGGCAGGCTGCAGCACCGCCGTCCCGGGAGCAACCCCCTGCATCTCTAGGTAGATGGTTTGGGATCCATCGAAGCCGGAGGTAATTGAGGGCTCGCCCGATCCACCGCTGAAGTGGAACACGACCCAAAACTGGGACCCGTGCACGCCGTACTGGACGCTCTGGACCGAGTAGCCGCTTCCAGAGCTGCCCACTGTCTGGGTTCCGGTCAGGGCCAGTGCTGTGGGCGCCGGAGTCGGGGTGGTGGTCGCGCTCACCGACGGACTGGGCTTGGCGGTGGCGGTGGGAGTTGACTTTCCTTGGAGATGGGGGGTCCCGGCCGGGGTGCTTCCGTGGGTGATGTTCCAAACGATCAGCACTGCCGCCAGCGCCGCCACCGCGATCAGCCCGGTGCGGGTCCAGCTGCGCGCCTCCGGACCGCCACTGCCAGACTTGGACGCGATCGGCCGTCGAGAGCCGCCTCCCGCACTCCGACGCGGAGGCTCCCGATCAAGGGTGCTCGACTTCCGGTCGGCCTGCAATCCCGGGACCGCAGCCGTGGCCGGGCGGGTTGGAGGAGGTGCGGCCGGGAAGGGCGCCGCCGGTGGTAGTGGGGTCTGACGCGAAACCGGGAGTCCGGGGACCCCGGCCAGCCCGGTCACCTCGGGTGCCCACGTGTCCTTGGTCGGGGTGGCCGCGGGGATGTCCCCCCACGGCATCTTGAGCTCGGTGGCGGGCTCCCATCCGGGCACCACCATGGTGCTAGGGCGGTAATTCTCCGGCGCTACGTCATCCTGTGCGCGAGGAGAGTCGGAGTTGGTGGGCGCGGAATCGAGATCGAAGGCACCCTCTTCGGCTGCTACCGAGGCTGCCTCGGCGCCGGCCGCCGAGGGCGGGGGATCGGCGAGCGTCGGTGAATCATCCGCCGCGATCGCGTCGTGCTCCGCGAAAGGCGGGGCCCCCAGCTCGTCGGTCGGGGCGTTGGTTTCCGCCGTCCCTTCGGTGGAGAGATCGTCGGTGTCGTCGGCGAGCCACAACTCCTCCGGTACCGCCGCCAGCGCGTCGGAGGTCGTCCCGTCGGCCTCTTCGGCCTCAAACGCGCTGCCGTGCTCGAGCTCAGGTGTCACTTCGTCTGGCGCCTCGGCCGCCGGCTCTACTGCCGTTTCGTCGCCCTCCTGATCGGAGGGGGTCGCGCCCTCCGGCTCGGGCAGCGAGGGGACATCCAGGATGGCGGCGCTAATGCCTAGCGCCCCAAACGGGTCTGGAGCAGCCACCACCGGCCGAGGTAACTCGTCTTCGGAGTGCTCGGCTGTCCCCGCCTGGGTTTGACCCGTTGTGGATACCAAAACTCGCGAGCGTTCCAGAAGCGCAGTTGTCTTGTCATTCGAGAGCCGTATCGGCGCCAGCAGAGAAATTCGCTCTGTCTCCTCGCGAAGGTAGCGCATCCCCGTCTTGCACCGCTCGCAGGTGATGAGGTGCGCGTCCAGCTCTAATTGGCGATCTCGCGACAGCTCCCCGTCTAGCGCGCAGCTAAGCGTGAGGAGACTGCATTTCATATAGATATATCGCGATAAATGCTGCCAAACTCACGTCGCGCTGAGGCCACCAGTCGGGACGCCGCTTCCGGCGAGCACTCCATCGCCACGCCAATTTCTCGGTAAGAAAGTTTGGCGAGGTCGCGCAGCAACAGAGCTGCCCGTCGCCCGAACTCGGTTGCCAGCAGCGCCCGTTTGGCGGTGTTGATGCGAGCCGCGTCGGTGGCCGCTGGACCGAGACTGATCTGGGCAGGTCGCTTCGCGAAGAGGCGAGCCACCCCGCGCCGCTGCGGCGGATAATGCTGGTTCTGGCGGGCAGCGCGGGTCACGGCCCGGTACAGGATTGCTCGCCCGTCACGTTGCAGCGCCGCCGCCGGGAAGTGTCGTGCGTGAAACAACCCCGCCGTCACATACTCCACCGAGTCCTCGACCGTGCCGGTCAGGTGAAGGGCGTACGTGACTAGGGCGTCGAGATGCTGGCGACCAAGGTCTTCCAGCGTGCTCGCGGCGATCTGGGGTCTTTCTAGGACGGTATTCATGACGTTGCGTGTATGGACACGCGAGCTGACGCAAGCATAACCTGCGCGCCGTCGGTGCGCAAGCACCTCGCCCGGGCATTCGGATTGGCCGCGCCCTGGAGCATTTTCCCCAACCGGTGGCGGCGATCCCCCACGGGGTCGCGCGCATTATGTCGAGTCACGCTCGATCACTGGCTCGAATGGCTCCAGGCTACCACTCCTAAAATGCGGCGGCAGCAGTCCGGCCTCGCGGTAGGCTGCGGCCGGGACCCCGATGTCCGCGAGCCAGAGGCGCCCGACCAGGTCCCCGGTGCGCTTTACTAGGCAACCGGACTTGGGTATCCCCAGCATCAGCGTCACTCCCGCGCGGACACACGGTCCGTCTGTCTTCCCGCTGGTCGCGTCGAGGCCACTGGGAAGATCGATCGCGAGGACCACTGAGGCTGACTGATTGACGCGCTCGATCGCGTCGGCGACGGCGCCGCGAACCGGGCCGCTGCCACCGGTCCCCAGCAGCCCGTCGACGATCAGGGCAGCGCCCTCAAGTGCCCAGTCGATGGCGGAGGCAGCGTCCGAGCCGGCCGGGCGCAACTCAACTCCGGCCGCCTCAGCCGCTCGTGCCTGCCGGCAGTAGCTGGATTCTGGATTGGAGAAGTCGCCCAGCGCCACGGCGCGCACCAGAGTTCCCCAAGCTGCCAGGTGACGGGCGCAACCGAGAGCATCGCCACCGTTGTTGCCGCGACCTGCCAGCACCGCCACCCGGGATGGAGCGGGCATTGCTTCGAGCAGGGTGCGGGCTAATCGAGCGCACTGAAAGCCGGCGATGGCCATCAACGCGTCGGTGGACACTCCACTTCGTCCCGCGGCAGCATCCAAGGCGCGGGCCTGGTCCCCCGAGGCCGTCCGCCCGCCGGTCAAGACGCGAAAGACCGCCGGTCGGACCTTTCCTCCAGGATGGGCTCCGCAGCTGCTGCCCAGGCGACCCTCACCCGGTCACCGAGCTGGAGGTTCAAGAGCGCGGCAGCACTCATCCCCTTCCCGGCGATCTCCAGGTGGTCGGCGCTATTCCACAGCATCGCGAAGTCGTCGTCGATCTCCCCGTAGGTGCGAACCAGGGCCGAAATCACCCTTCCGTTGCTGAGCGCCACACTGGCCGGCAGAGGGGAGTACCAGGGGGTCCGGGACACCGTGAGGATGACATTGCCAAAGCGGTCAATGACCAGAACCCGGGCAGTGGTGCCGGCGCTGTCTCCCTGGGGCAGGAACTCGCTCACCAGCTGGGGGCTGGGAATCTTCGGGCCTAGATCTTCGAATCGGGAGGTCCCGACGGCCAATCGGGCCGCCAGCGGACCGATCAGATCACGGCCGTGAAAGGTCGAGCTGATCCGACTTTGGTCCAGCCCGCTGATGTCGACCCGCACCGCCATCCGGTCCTGCCCGCGGCTCCACAAGAAGTGGAGCAGGCCGTTGTCCGGCGCGACCACCAGCTGGCGATCGACCCGGGCACAGACCAATGGGCGATCGGTGCCCACTCCGGGGTCCACCACCACACAGTGAACGGTGCCGTGTGGAAAGGCGGGGGCTGAGGCTCCCAGCCAGTACGCTCCGGCGCCGATGTCGTGCGGCGGCACCCCGTGGGTGATGGTCACCACCCTCAGCTGCGGGGCCACGCGCGCGATCGCTCCCTTGAGTGCTCCGGCGTAGCCGTCTGCCGAGCCAAAGTCGGTGAGCAGAGTGAGGATCGCGGCCATGGTTCCGGGCCATTGTCACCCATGGCTAACTGGGACCAGCGCCACCCTCTGCGCGTCACCAACCAGGGAGAAGGATCGGAGGCGCCAGCGACATCCCGCGCCGACCTACTGGCTGATCGTTACCGAGATGGAAGCCCTGGCGCTGGACGGTGGAGCACTCAGGGTGACGGTGTAGCTTCCCGGAGCGAGCTTTCCCGTCCCCTTCGAGCTGGATCCGCTTGGGCTGGTGCTTTGTCCGGTCCAGGTGACCTGATACTCGGCCCTGAGCACCCCGCTCGAATTGCTGGAAGGCGTTGCGAGCCGCGTGATCATGAGGCGGGCCTTCGAAGGGCCCGTGACCGTCGCTCCCAGCGGGCAGCTCGACCCGGTCACAGAGACCTCGAACGTGGCGCTCTGACCCGGGGCGAGGGTCGCCTGGCTCGGTACCACGCTGAGACGGACTGTGCCGCCGTGGCAAGTCGCGGGAGCGGCGTCGGCGGCGTGGGGGCCGCTTACCCCGGGCGGAACCAGCTCCAGGTACTGGCGGTCAGTGAATGTCGGGGAGTGGTGGAAGGCCGTCAGAGGTATCAGCACCGCCAACGCGATCACGGCAGCTGCAACGCCCACCAGCGCGCCCCGGCGTTGAGCGAGAGCCGGCCAAGTGCCGAGCCAGCGCCGCCACCGGCTCTCTGGCGTCGCCAGCAACCGTCCCTTGAGTTCCTCGCGGAACTCGGAGGGCAGCCGCATCTCCGCCAGGGAGCGCCGAAGCTCCTCCCCGAGCTCCTCTGTCAGTCGGTCGTCGGGATCCATATCAGGCGCAGTGCCTCCAACGCGCGGCTGAGACGGGACTTGACCGTTCCCTCGGCCACCTTGAGCGCGCGGGCCGTCTCCTCCACCGATAGATCGAGGTAGACCCGCAGGACGATCACTTCTCGCTGGTCAGATGGAAGCTGGTCCAGCGCCTGCCGCAGGTCGGCAGAAAGGACCAGATCGGAATAGGGGTCGCTGGTGGTAGGGTCGGCCGGAGTGGTGTCGGTGGGTATCGGAATCCGGCGGCGCAAATGCGACCGGGCCGTGTTGGCCACGATCGTCATCAACCAGGCGCGCTCCGCTCCGGGGTCGCGCAGGCTGGCGCGTGCTCGCCAGGCACTTATGAAGGCGTCCTGTACGCAGTCCTCGGCCAGGCCACGGTCGCGGAGAAAGAGGTAGGCGGTACGCAAGGCGAGGTCTCCGTAGAGGCCGACCCAACGTTCGGCCAGAGCTTCTGCTTCAAGATCAGGACGCGTCGACGACACCGACTGGTTCCTCCACGGGTCCGACATCGACGATCCGGGGCGGCCGGGGATCGGAGTCTAAGTGGGTCGAGATCGCGTCGCTCCGCTGGTGGTTCGGGGGGAGTCCACCACCTTGGGCAGGAGCACTGTGCTGAGCTGGGTGCACAGCGTCTCCCGGTCCCAGCCGTGCCGGCCCCGGAGATGAACGTACGGCCAGCACGCGGTGTTGAAGAAGAAGTCCGCGGCCCGATCGGCGTCTCCGCCCGGAGGAGCCAGACTGCCATCGTCCAAGCCGTCTCGAAAGAGCCGTGAGAAGGGTTCGTTGAAGTTGAGCCCGCTCACGCTGGCCCTATGGAACACCTGATCCGACGCCATCAGCAACGGAAGGTGAGCCTCGGCCACGTCAAAGAGAGCCAGCACCGCGAGCGCCAGCCGGTCCCGGGCGGAGCCGGCCGCGGTCAGCGCTGGCCACATCGCCAGGCGGTAGTCCTCTTCTAGGCTCAGCAACAAAGACCTGATCAAGGCGTCTCTGGTCGCGCCTAGCCGCCAGGTGGTCACCCGAGAGAGCCGAGCCTCCTCCGCGACTGCCTCCATGGTCAGACCGTCCCAACCGCTCCTGGCCAGCACCGCTACGGCCGCCTGCAGTAGCCGTGGGTCTCGGACCAGGCCCGGCTGGCCCAGAACCGCGTCCTCTTCGGTCCCCTGACTCGCTGAATCGGCCACCGGGACATGATAGCCCTCTGAAACACGGCGAACCTGTCTATGAAACTTCTATGCTGCGTCATCTGGGCGCTTGCGCTGCAACACCAGATTGGAGGAGAGGAATGAATCGGTACGATCAGCGGCTCTGTGGATCCCCTGAGTGGGCCGATTTTGTAGCCGGGGAGATGCTCCCTGAGGTTCTGGACGGCGCCGAATTGGGCCCCCGGGTCCTGGAGTTGGGACCTGGGTACGGGGCCAGCACGCGCGCTCTGCTGGAGCGGACTCCCCACCTAGTGGCAGTCGAGAGCGATCCGAAGTTGGTCGATCATCTGCGCCAGGAATTCGGGTCGGCGCTGAACGTGGTGCTAGGCGACGCCACCCAGTTGCCCTTCGGAGACGCCTCTTTCTCGGCCGCGGTGTGCTTCACCATGCTGCACCACCTGCGCTCCTCAGAAGCCCAGCACCGACTCTTCGCCGAGGTGGCCCGGGTGCTCGAGCCGGGCGGGCTGTTCGTGTCCCGCGACAGCGGCGGCGGCTGGCGCTTCCGTTTGATCCACCTGGGAGCCGTCTGCACCCCAGTCAGTCCCCGAGGTCTCCGGACGCGGCTCTGCCGGGCCGGCCTCCAGCCGGCGGAGATCACAGCGGTTCCCGGCTTGGTTCAATTTCGGGCTCACCGTCCGAACGAGTCCCGATCCCTCGAACTCGTGCTCGCGAGGCACCAAGCGATCCCCAGAGCGGAGCCTGGGGCCTATGGAAATGAGCCATGACAGGCTCCGACCTCAGGGAGTCAGTCACGGCCATGGTACGTCTCGTCGCCGGCGCCGAGGAGGCAGCTCTGCTGGGGCAGCCCGCCTCCGCACGGGCGCGATTGGGTAGCCCCCAAGCCTGGACTCTCCGGGCCACGATCGCCCACAACACCGAGTTCAATGCTCAGCAGGTCATTCGCCTTAAGGCGGCCGCTGTCCGCGACACCCCGCCCTCCTTCTCGGAGATCGAGCACACCTCGGCGGAGGCCTACCAGCGGTTCTCGGAGCCCAGTTCCGAGGAGGTGCTCACCACGAGCCGCTCGACCACGGCCGAGCTCCTAGACCGGCTTTGGGGGCTTCCCGACGCCGACCTCACCGATCCCGAGCGCAACCCCTGGCTAAACGGCCGTCCCCTGTGGCTGCAGGTAGTCGTGCGCGGCTTCTGGCACCCGGGTGGTCATCTCGGTGAATACTGGCTCACTCACGGCCCTGCCGAGCGTGCGGTGCGACTCCACCGGTCTGGAGTGGCATTGGCTGAGGCCATGGAGCTCCCCGGGCCCGCGCTGGGGATGGCCCGCTACGCGCTGGCCTGTGCCCAGGCTAGGACCGGTCGCCTGGAGGACGCCCTCACGGAGCTGGTGGAGGCGCTCGCCGCCAACCCCGAGCTCTCCCTGAACGCCGCTCGAGATCCGGACCTCGAGCCGGTACGCGTGTTTCCGGGTTAGGCCCTAAAGACCGGTTAGCTTCAGAGCTATGCTCGCCGACCTGATCCTGGCCGCTCTGGCGCTGGGGTTCGCCGCCAGCATCGGGGCCCACTACACGGGCGCCTGCATGGGGATGCCTCACGCGCTGGGATTGGTGAGTGCCCGGCGGGCCTTGCTCTTGATGGCACCACTTGCATTCTTGGGGGCTGCCCTCGCCAGCCACGCGGTGGCGGCCCGGGTAGGCACCGGACTGGTCGAGCACCGACTCTCCCTGAACGATGAAATCCTGGTGCTCGCCTTAGCCTTCGGCCTAACCGCCACCTTCAACCGGTTTCGGGTTCCCACCTCGACGATTCAGCTTCTGGTTTTCTCCTTGGTGGGGGTCGCATTGGGCTCACGGTCGGGGGTTCGGTGGCCGGCCATTGGCAGCTTGGTGGTGCTCTGGCTCCTGGCCCCACTGGTCGCCCTGGGCTTGGGTTTTGCGCTGACCCGAGGGCTCGACCGGCTCCGGGAACTCGTTGGGAGCCGGTCGGTGCGCCACTTGGCGCCGATCCTTACCGTCGGTGGGTCGGCTCTGCTGGTGATCGGTTTGGCCGCCTCCTTCGCCATGGGGGCCAACGATGTCGCGAACGCAACCGGCGCCCTGGTGGGCGCTCGGGTACTGACGGCCGGGCCTGCGGGGGTCCTGGGCGGCCTGGGTCTAGCTGCGGGCGTGCTCATCTGGGGGAAGCCCCTGCTGGGACGCGTCGCCTTCGAAATCGTCCGAGTCGACCGGACAATGGCGGCGGCGGCCCAGTTGGTCCAGGCGGCGGTGGTGCTGGCCGCGGTCGGCCTGGGCTATTTCACCTCCCTGAATCAGGCCCTGGTGGGGGCGATGGCCGGTGCCGGGCTGGCGCGCGGCCGGGAGACAGTCCAGATGCAGGTCCTGTTGGGGATCCTGCGCGGCTGGGTTGTAGGCCCGGGATCCGGTCTGGTGCTGGGATTCGGCGTGAGCTTCCTGTTGGTTACCGCCTTCGGGACGCGACTCCTCGGCCCCTAGGGGCAAAGGAAAAGGGCGGCTGGCCCGGTGGCCAGTCGCCCCTTCGTCGCTCCGGCTTCGAGCCGGTTAGGTTCTCAGTATTCGGGCATCGAGGGAGCGGCGGCTCCCTTCTTCTCGGGGATGTCGGTGATGAGGGACTCGGTGGTCAGCAGCAGCCCGGCGATCGAGGCCGCGTTCTGGACCGCCGACCGGGTCACCTTGGTGGGGTCGATTATCCCCGCCTTGACCATGTCCACGAACTTGCCGGTCGCTGCGTCGTATCCCTGGCCGACGGGGAGGCTGCGGACTCGCTCCACAATCACCGATCCCTCGGCCCCAGCGTTGTTGGCGATCTGGCGAGCCGGCTCCTCCAGAGCCCGGCGAACGATGGTCACGCCAATCTGCTCGTCGCCGACCAGCTTGACCTTGTCGAGCGCCGTCTGAGCCAGCAGCAGCACGGTGCCGCCGCCGGGGACGATCCCCTCCTCGACCGCGGCGCGGGTGGCGGACACCGCGTCCTCCATCCGGTGCTTGCGCTCTTTGAGCTCGGTCTCGGTGGCGGCCCCGACCTTGATCACGGCCACTCCCCCGGCCAGCTTGGCGAGCCGCTCCTGGAGCTTCTCTTTGTCCCAGTCGCTGGTGGACTTGTCGATCTCAGCTTTGATCTGCTCGATCCGGCCTTTGATCGCCTCGCTCTTGCCGGCGCCCTCCACCAATGTGGTGTCGTCCTTGGTCACCTTGACCCGCCGGGCATGGCCCAGCTGATCAAGCTGGACTGAGTCCAGCTTGAGACCCAGCTCCTCGCTGATTACTGTGCCCCCGGTGAGCACCGAGATGTCCTGGAGCATCGCCTTGCGGCGGTCACCGAAGCCCGGGGCCTTGACGGCCACCGCGGTGAAGATCCCCCGGATCTTGTTGACGATCAGCGTCGCGAGTGCCTCGCCATCCACATCCTCGGCGATGATCAGGAGCGGCTTGCCGCTCTGGTGGATCTTCTCGACCACCGGCAGGAGGTCGGCGATCGCCGAGATCTTGCGGTCGGTGATCAGGATGTAGGGGTCCTCCAGGACCGCCTCCATGGCCTGGGCATTGGTGACCAGATAGGCGCTGATGTAGCCCTTGTCGAACTGCATCCCCTCGACCAAGTCCAACTCGGTCTCGATCCCCTTCGATTCCTCGACGGTGATCACGCCGTCCTTGCCAACCTTCTCCATGGCGTCGGCCACCGTCTCGCCGATGGCGGGATCAGCTGCCGAGATGGAAGCCACCTGGGCGATCTTCTCCCGCTCGCTGATCGGCACCGAGTGCTTCTTGATCTCCTCCACCACCGCGTCCACTGCCTTCTGGATGCCGGCCTTGACCTGCACCGGGTTGGCGCCGTGAGCTACGTGGCGGAGTCCCTCGTTGATCATCGCGGAGGCCAGCACCGTGGCGGTGGTAGTGCCGTCGCCGGCGATGTCGTTGGTCTTGCTGGCCACTTCCTTGACCAGCTGGGCGCCCATGTTCTCGAAGGGATCCTCGAGCTCGATCTCCTTGGCGATGGTCACACCATCATTGGTGATCGTCGGGCTGCCGAATTTCTTGTCCAAGACCACGTTGCGGCCCTTAGGCCCGATGGTGATCCGGACCGCGTCCGCGACCTTGTCCACGCCCCGCTTTAGGGCTGACTGGGCCTCTGTGTCGAATAGCAGTTGTTTGGGCATTCGTCTCTCCTGTTGTCCCCATCCAGACAGC
>Ga0307374_10006108_pt1 | contig 19117 bp, 18 predicted proteins | sample OX3MG_FD_202532 | JGI IMG/M metagenome (GOLD analysis project Ga0307374, IMG submission 202532) | Soil microbial communities from Risofladan, Vaasa, Finland - OX-3 | ecosystem: Environmental > Terrestrial > Soil > Coastal area > Acid sulfate soil | place: Finland: Risofladan, Vaasa | collected...
AGCTGAACGGCGCGGCCGTCCTGCAGATCGATGCATGGAATCATCATGTCGGGGAATCAGCCTGTCTGGCGAACCGCAACGCCGTGTGCTGCAAGGTATCCTTTGAGCTCGCCCAGACCCTGGATGCGATCGTGAAAAATGGAGGCCGCCAGCGCCGCGTCGGCCCGGCCCTCGCGAAAAACCTCCAAAAATGTTTCCGGCGCGTCGGCGCCGCCCGAGGCAATCACGGGAACGGTGACGGCGCGTGAAATCGCCGCGGTAAGAGCGCAGTCGAAACCCGAACGCGTGCCGTCCTTGTCCATCGAGGTGACCAGAATTTCCCCCGCGCCGCTATCCACCCCGCGCCGCGCCCAGTCGACCGCGTCCATGCCGGTAGGCACACTGCCTCCGCGGACAAACGCCTCCCAATGATCGCCAACCAGCTTGGCGTCAATCGCCAGGACAACCGCCTGCGAACCGAACTCCGCTGCCAGGTCGGTGAGCAACTGGGGATTGCGGATCGCCGCCGTGTTCACGGTGAGCTTATCGGCGCCCGCGCGAAGAATCGCCCGACCTTCCTCGACCGTGGCCACGCCGCCCCCCGCAGTCAGCGGGATTGCCAGTTCGGCGGCCACGCGGCGAATGGTTTCCAGAAACGTTGGCCGGTGGTCACGCGACGCCGCAATATCCAGGACCACCAGTTCGTCTGCGCCTTCGATGTTGTAGCGCGCCGCCAGTTCGGCCGGATCGCCGGCATCGCGCAGATTGACGAAGTTCACGCCCTTGACGACGCGCTCGCCGTCAGTGTCCAGGCACGGAATAATGCGGTGCGCGAGGCTCATCGCGAGCCCCGCGCGCAATTCACGAAATTGGAGAGCACCTGCGCCCCCACGGGCCCCGACTTTTCCGGGTGAAATTGCGTGGCGAAAACGTTTCCCTGCTCGAGCACGGCAACGAACGACGCGCTGTGATCGCAGAACGCCACTCCGGCTTCGCCCGCATCGAGCGCCGCGTAGGTGTGCGCAAAATAAAAATAAGCATCCTCCGGGACGCCTTCGAGCAGCCTGCTGGGCCGCACGCGGCGCAGCTGATTCCACCCCATGTGCGGCAGGCGGTCGGTAGGCGGTAGCGCCGAAACGGCCTGCGGAAACAGCCCCAGCCCCGCATCACCGGGCGCTTCATCGCTGCTGGCGAACATGGCCTGCAATCCCAGGCAGATGCCGAGCAATGGAACGCCGCGCGACACCGCTCCGCGCAGCGGTTCGACCAGCGAGCGCTCCCTCAACGAACGCATGAGCGCGCCGAAATGCCCGACGCCGGGAAGAATCAGAGTGTCACACAACGCCAGCGATTCGGGATTCGATGCGCGGGTGGATTCCACGCCCAGGCGCGTCAGCGCGCGCTCCACCGAAGGGAGATTGCCGGCGCCATATTCCACCAGAGCGATTTTCATAGCAGCCCCTTCGTGCTCGGCAGCACGCGCTTCAATTGTGGATCGCGCGTGGCCGCAAACCGCAGCGCCCGGGCAAAGGCCTTGAAGATCGCCTCGACCTGGTGGTGCGACGACCGGCCATAGAGAAGGCGCAGGTGCACGTTGGCGCCGGCGGCCTGCGCGAAGCCGCCAAAAAAATCCTCCAGCAATTCGGTTTGCATGCCGCCAACGAATTTTGCCGAGAATTTCCATTTGCAGACCATGTGCGGCCTGCCGCTGAAATCGATGGCGGCGGCCGCCAGCGTCTCGTCCATCGGCATCAGAAAATATCCGGCGCGCAAAATGCCGCGTTTCGAGCCCAGGGCTTTCTTCACGGCTTCGCCCAGCACGATGCCGGTGTCCTCAACGGTGTGGTGCTGGTCCACGTCCAGATCGCCGCGCGCGGTAAGGTTCAGATCCATCGCACCGTGCCGCGCCACGAGCGTGAGCATGTGGTCCAGAAACGGAATCCCGGTGGAAATCTTCGCGCGGCCCTGCCCATCCAGATTCAAGCTGATCTGGATATCCGTTTCGGTGGTGGTGCGGCGCAGATTTGCTTTCCTCATGGCTTTTCTCATGACCACAATTTCTCCAGATCGCGAACACTGTTCAAAATTTCGATGGCGCCCAATTGTCGCAGGCGCGCCGCGCGCGACCGATGGGCGTCGCTGCCGTGCGGGAGAACGCCCACAAAGGGCACACGCGCGCGCTTTGCCGAAAGCGCGTCGTCAATATTATCCCCCAGATAGAGGGCCTCGCGCGGCGATGCGCCTTCGAGCAGCAGGCGCAAGCCTTCTGGGTCCGGCTTCCCTTTTTTCACATCGTCCATGGTGACCACGCGGCGGAAAATCCGCTTCGCGTCCGTGCTCTCGAGCGTGTAGCGCAGCTCGCGCCGCGTGCGGCCGGTAAACAGCGCGAGTTCCGCCCGCTGCGACCATCGCTGCAGTCGCCCGGGCGTTACCAGCCACCGTTCGCGCGAAACATTGCCCGGCCGCGCTTTCGTGCCCCAATAGAATTTCTGAAACCGCGCTTTCACCTCTTCATACGGAACCGCATCGCCCAGCGATGCAATCCAATCCGTCGTCAGGCGCCAGTCGTCGTTGTATCCCGTGCGGTTTTTCCACTCGTGAATTTCCGCGTAGGGGAAACGGCGCCCGGTAAAAAAATGAACCGTTTCGATGATGGACCTGTGAAACGATCCGTGCACGTCGACCAGTACCCCATCCACGTCAAAAATCACGAGTTTCGGAGAAAACTTCACAGGATTCCTTCCATGGCGCGCAAAACCTTGCGCGTATCCGCGCGCGTGCCCGCGCTGATGCGCACGAAACCTTCCCGGGGAAAATCTTTCCTCTCGCGCACAAGAATTCCCTTTCGCTCCAGCGCCTTTACCAGGCGATTCGCCTTCGGACCGAAATCCGCCAGGACAAAGTTCGCGCTGCTGGGATAAATTCTCGCGCCCAGCCGCACCAGCCCTTTTTCCAGAAGCGCGCGGCTGCGCAGCACTTCCTTCGTGTAGTTGCAAAGGAAACGCGCATCTCCGACCGCCGCTTCCGCCGCCACCAGAGCGGCCGTATTCACCGGATACGGCGTGCAGGCGCGCCGCATGACCGAAAGTATCTCCGGCTTGGCGAACAGGCAGCCCACGCGCAGCGCCGCGAGTCCCGCCGATTTGGAAAACGTGCGCGCCACCAGCAAATTGGGACACCGGCGAATCCACGGAAGAATCGTCATCCCCGAAAAATCGAAATAGGCTTCGTCCACCAGCACCAGCGTCCGTGAAGCGGCTTTCAAAATACGGCGCAAGCCCGCGGGCGAAACCTGCGTGCCGGTGGGATTATTCGGATTGGCGATATACAGCACGCGCGGGGCGCTCCTGGACGGCTTGCGCAATGCCCGCACCACGGCATCCACCGGAAATCGCATCTGCTCGTCATAGCGCAACGCAATGACGCGCGCGCCCGCCAGTTCGGCGAAGAAGCGGTACATGTCAAACGTGGGCTCGACGACCAGAACCGAATCCCCTTTTTCGATAAACGTGTCCGCGATCAGATGCAGGGCGTCGTCGATTCCATTGGTCAAGTGCAATTCCTCCGGCCGGACGCGAAAAAAGCGCGCCAGGTGCCTGGCCGTTTTCTGATACTCAGGATAAATCGCCATCTGCTCGGCCGTGATACGGGAGAGGGCGCGCAAAACAGCGGGCGAACACCCCACCGTGTTTTCGTTGAAGTCGAGTCGCAGCTTTTTCGCGCGGCCTTCCTCCGGCGCGCTATACGGCGCAAGGCCCAGAACGGCGCGGCGCACCGGAAGTTTCGACATTTTCCCAGCTTTCACCGGCGCACCTCGACGGCGCGGGCGTGCGCCTCCAAACCTTCGGCGCGCGCCATGGCGGAGACGACGGGCGCCAGGCGCTGCAAGCCGGCGCGTGAGATTTCCTGCATGCTCGCGCATTTCACAAAATCCGATACGCTCAGCCCGCCGCGCGCACGCGCCCAGCCGGACGTCGGCAAAACGTGGTTCGTTCCGCTGGCATAATCCCCGATGGGCTGCGCGCTCCACGGCCCCAGAAATACGCTGCCGGCCTCGGACAATTTCTCGACCAGCGTCCTGCTCGTCTGAGGAATGCTCAAATGTTCCGGGGCGACGCGGTTTGCAAAGCGGATTGCGGCGTCGAGCGACGGCGCGACCAGAATCGCGCTGGCGCGCACGAGCGATTTCCATGCCGGATTTGTTTTCGGCAACTCGCGCATCTGTTTGGAAACTTCCGCGGCAACCGCTTTTGCCAGCCGCAACGACGGCGTCACCAGCAACGCGACGGCGTCGGGATCATGTTCGGCCTGCGCCAGCACGTCCGCGGCGATAAAGCGCGGATTGCCGCCCGTCGCCAGAATCAGCACCTCGGTCGGTCCGGCGGGCATGTCAATCGAGCAATCGTTGGAAACCAGGCGCTTCGCCGCAGTCACATAGCGGTTGCCCGGCCCGCAAATTTTGTTCACTCGCGGAATCGATTGCGTGCCGTAGGCGAACGCGCCGATCGCCTGCGCCCCGCCGATGCGCGCAATTTCCGTCACCTCCAGAATCTCCGCGGCCGCCAGCAGCGCAGGGCTGGATTTCGGACAGGCCACAACAATGCGCTTCACCCCGGCCACCTGCGCCGGGATCGCCGTCATCAGCAGGGTTGAGAAAAGCGAAAATCGTCCGCCGGGAATGTAGCAGCCAATCGTGCCCAGGGGCGAGACGCGCTGCCCGACGCGCACGCCGGGCTCGACTGTAATCGTCCAGGAAGCGGGCCGCTGTTGCTCGGCAACCCTCCGGATATTCCGCGCGGCGTGTTTGATGGCGCGCAGAAGTTCCCGCGGAACTTCCCGGCGCGCGGCGCGCAACTCCGCCCGGCCGATCCACAGCGTGCGGCGGTTGAGGCTGAGCCCATCCAAGCGTTTCACCCAGCGAAACACCGCGGAATCGCCGTTGCGCCGCACGTCGGCAAGAATCCGCGCGGCGACCTGTTCCGCCGCCGCATCGTGCGAACTGCGGCGGGCGAAAAATTTCGCGGCAACGGCGTCGGTCAGTTTGACAATTCGCATTCGGACGCCCTCTCTCCTCAGAGCACGATCTTGTTCAGCGGGTATTCGACAATTCCCTGCGCGCCTGCCGCTTTCAGGCGCGGAATGATGTTGCGCACCACATTTTCGTCGATGATCGTATTCACGGCGGTCCAGTCCGGATCGGTCAGCGTCGATACGGTGGGATTTTTCAGCGCCGGGAGAACGCCCAGCACCGCGTCCAACTGCTCCTTGCGCACGTTCAGCATGATTCCCACCTTGGTGTAGGCGGCAATCGCGCCGGAAAGCAACAAGGAAAGATTGGAAATCTTCTCTTTCTTCCAGGCGTCGGCCAGCGCGTCATGATTGGCGATGAACACGCTGCGCGATTCCAGAACCGTGTCAACAATGCGCAGATGATTGGCGCGCAGCGACGACCCGGTCTCGGTGACTTCCACGATGGCGTCGGCCAGTTGCGGCACCTTCACCTCCGTCGCGCCCCAGGAAAAATCCACACGCGCGTTCACGCCGTGCTTGGCGAGATATTTTTTCGTCAGGTTCACCACTTCCGTGGCGATTACTTTTCCTTCCAGATCCTTTACTGACGTGATCGGCCCGTCGTCGGGCACCGCCAGCACCCAGCGCACGGGCGCGAGACTCTGCTTGGAGTACAGCAATTCTCCCACTTCCGTCACGCTGGCACCGGTTTCTTGCACCCAGTCGCGCCCAGTGATCCCGGCATCGAGCGCGCCCTTCTCCACATACCGCGCCATTTCCTGGGCGCGCACCATCATGCAGTGAATTTCGGGATCGTCCACGGAGGGAAAATAGCTGCGCGAACTGACCGTGATCCTCCATCCCGCCTTGGCAAACAGCGCGATCGTGGCGTCCTGCAGGCTGCCTTTGGGAATTCCCAGACGAAGTATGCTCATCAGCGCGCATCCTTTCCGTACACGGCGTTGGGATCGAACACGCGCTCCGCAATCACCTTGGCTTCCCCATCCGCGGAAAGCTGCCGGAAGAAACATGAGCGGTAACCCTCGTGGCAAACCCCGGGGCCGACCGCGTCCACGCGAATCAGCACCGTATCCACGTCACAATCCACCAGAATTTCCCGGACGCGCAGCACGTGGCCGCTCTGTTCGCCCTTGCGCCACATTTTGTTGCGCGACCTGCTGAAAAATGTGACTTCCCCGCTGGCCTGCGTCGCCGCGTAGGCCTCGGCATTCATGAATCCCAGCATAAGAACATCGCCCGTACCCGCATCCTGAATCACGGCGGGCAGCAAACCATCCAGTTTCTTGAAGTCCAGATCCATCGTTCCTCCCCATCCTCAGTCATTTCTCGTGCACAAATAAAAAACCCGCCAGCGCTTGCCGCGCCGGCGGGTCTATGAGTGCGAATTTCGATGCGCTACTCAAACCTCCGCGGGCACGGCCCTGCACCGTGATGATGATGGCCGTGATGTTGCGCGGAAAGTCGCATCGCGTACATGAATATACAAGACCCCTGCGAACGCGTCAAGCGGAGTGATCGATTTCCCATGCGCCATATTTTGCCGGATTTCCGGACGTGATACCCTCGCGCGGGGCCTTCCGGCAGAACCGCGCAGGGGGAATCACACTCCCCCCTGCTTGCTATGGCCCGCGGAATTTCAGGAGTGAAATGATGCACTCAAAAATCTTTACCGACATGTTCGTTCTGGGCCTGCCCGTGGCGGAAAAAATACTCCGGCCGATTGCCATCTACTTTTTTCTGGTCATCGGACTGCGTCTGGCGGGCAAGCGCGAACTTGCGCAACTCAATCCGTTTGACCTGGTGGTTTTGCTGACGCTCTCAAACACCGTGCAGAACGCCATTATTGGCGACGATACCAGCGTCACCGGCGGAGTCATCGGCGCGGCGACGCTGCTGCTGGTCAATTATCTGGTCGTGCGCTTCCTGTACCGCCACAAAAAGCTGGACCGGCTCATCGAGGGTAAATCGTCCGTACTGATCGAAAACGGAAAATTACTGAAACACAAGCTGGCGCAAGAGCTGCTCACGCACAGCGAACTGGAAGCCGCCGCGCACAAGCAAGGCCTGGGAAGCCTCACCGAAGTGGAGCAAGCGGTTCTGGAACCGGGCGGCACGATTTCGTTCACTGCGAAGAAGCCCGCCCCGGAAGAATTGCGGCATATGGAAGTTTTAAAGCGCCTGGATCAACTGACGCAGGATCTCGCGCAGTTGCGCCTGCTGCAATCGCCGCCCGGCGCCTGATTTTTATTTCACTGCAACCTCGGGACTTCTCCTGCATTGCTCAAATAGTTTTGTGGCATTCATGATTGGTCCTAATGCAAGGGCCGGGAGTAGCACAGGCTTCATCCTGTGTGGTTTGCGCTGGAGGGAAATGAAACCCACACAGGCTGAAGCCTGTGCTACTAAAAAAAACCGCATCTGCAGCGGCACGAATCCATCCCGTAGTTCAGGGCAATATCTTCACGCGCGAGATATTCAGGACAGCATAGGACAACAGTCGAGCGATTCCGGGCGAACTTCCCGCAAAAAAGTCTCTGCATTCTTCAGGCTAATGGGCTTTGCAGACGAAATTGGCCGCGTCGTCAATGCTCCCGGAGCCTTTGTAGGCGGCGAACTGCGGGTACGGGCAGACTGGGCGGGTGCGAACCACGACTCCATGGGCGCGAAGCGACGCCACAATTTGGCTGGGCGGCTGTCCCTTCTCAAACCACTGCGTGAGGGCGCTCATGGCGTCGAAGGTGTTGGGACCATCTCCCCCGCCGCAATGTCCCATCCCCGGAAACAGAAAAAGGCGAATGGAGTTCGCCGCAGCGCCGCCCACGGTTTGCAGAACACTTTGGTAGTAATGGATGGTGTTGAGAGGCGGAATATTCGGATCGCTCCACCCCTGATACAGCAGCAGCTTGCCGCCATGTCCGAAAAATTCCTGCAGGTGCGGATCCATGGCGCTGGTGGCGCCATGGTCCACCTTGTCGGCCAGGGCTACGTCGCTATCGAGATTCAGCGTGCGATAGTCCCAGTCGGGATTGTTGAATGTGACGTACCGGAAGCCGTCCAGCGCGTAGGAAAGCGGCTGCGGCCCCGCGTGGATCCACCATCCCATCTCGCTGCCCGGCTCCAGTCCCGGATAGATCTCCTGTCCGGTGCGCGGATTTTTCACATCGGAGTATAGTCTTCGGGCAGTCTCCACCTGCGGGGCCGTCAGGCAATTCGGCGCGTCGGCGCCCTTGCACATAAGCACCTTCGGATCAAAATGGCAGCGCGTGGGATCGCCGATCAGGCCGTCCTTGAGTCCGTCGAGGGCGTCACATCTATCCAAAACGGCCCGGTGAATCATGGCGTATTTTTCCGGAGGGATGTAGCTGCCGGGAGTTTTGTGCACGGCCTGCGCGATGGACATGGACCAGACATAAAGGTGCGTGCGATTGTTCGCGGGGTCGCCGGCGATGATGGCGTCGTAATCGTGCGGGTAGCGCTGCGCTTCGGTGAGTCCCTGCCGCCCTCCGGTGGAGCATCCATTCCAGTACGAGATTTCAGGACCATGATCGAAGAATGCCGCGATGATGGCCTTGGCCGCGACGGTCATGGCGTGCTCGGAGCGGTAAGCAAAATCGATGAATTTCTCGGGGTGGCCATAGGCAAAGCGTCCGGTGTTGCCCGTATGCCCGGTGTCGGTGCTCGTGGTGGCGTAGCCCTGCGCGAGAGCGCTGGCCAGCGCTTTGTAACTGATCACTCCCGCCCAGCCGCCATTGCCGACCGACTCGAGTTTGCCATTCCATCCCGAAGCGGGCATCCACACTTCGATCCTGATGTCGGAGTCGCTCGATGGTGTCAAGGAGGCCGCCACGCGGCAAAATGCGGGCAAATGCGCGAAGGGCGCAGCATCGGGCTGGCTGGTTCGGTTGGGCGCAGGCGGCGTGAAATCGCCAGCGGCAACGTTCGCAGCGAAAGTGATCTTTGCGTCCGGCAGGGAAAGATTTTTCAGGCTTTCGCACGAGGCGGCGTTTGCCGCAGATTCTCCGCACGTGAGCCCTAAAAATACGAACAGGAAGAAAACCGGAGTTTTCCAGCGATCTGGCGCGGCTTTGAACATGGCAGGCTTCTCCCGGAAAACCGTGGCGGTTGCCTTCACCGGAATTTCCGAACTGGACTCCCGGCTCGCGCATCCTAATGCCCCTGCGGCCTGCGCCGCAAGGTATTTGTGAGCAGAGCCTTCCTGATCGAGCATGGCAAAATAGCCGGAAGCTATCTCATAAATGCCCGCAGCCGGCGCTTGCTCCACGATTCAGGGGCTAAAGCCCGGTTCTTCGTGCGAGTTCGATGTCGCGACTGAAGCCGCGACCCACAAATCACCTTTATGAAATGGTTTCTGGTTTTATTTCTTACGCGCGAGGGGCGTTTTTCGAGGTGTTTTTCCTTCCGTTTCCCGCGCTGGAGCGATTCGCGCCGCAGTATGGCCCGGTTATCCGGCGGCAACCGCAAGGCTTTCACGGCATGCGGCAATCGTCCGGTCGATATCCGCGTCGGAATGCGCGGCGGAAACGAAGAGGGCTTCAAACTGCGACGGCGCGAGAAAAATACCGCGATCGAGCATGGCGCGAAAGAACGCGGCGAAGCGTTTTGTGTCGCATTTTTTCGCTCCGGCATAATCGGTTACGCGCTCGGGCGAAAAAAACAGCGTGAGCAGCGAACCGGCCCGCGCAGCCGTGGCCGCTGCTCCGGTTTCCCGCAGCGCCGCAGCGATCCCGTCGCCCAGCCGCTTTGCCCGCGCATCAATCGACTCGTAAAATCCGGGCGCGGCAAGCAATTCGAGCGACGCAATCCCCGCGCTCATCGCCAGCGGATTTCCCGAGAGTGTGCCCGCCTGGTAGACCGGCCCCAGCGGCGAGACGCGCTCCATTAGGTCGCGCCGGCCTCCGTAGGCGGCTACCGGCAGACCGCCGCCAATGATTTTTCCAAGCGTTGTGAGGTCCGGAGTGACGCCGGACAGCGTCTGCGCGCCGCCGTAGCAAACACGGAACCCGGTGATCACCTCGTCGAAAATCAGCAGGGCCCCGTGCCGAGTTGCCAGGTCGCGGAGACTCTGGAGAAATCCCTCGGCGGGCGGAACGACGCCCATGTTGGCCGCGACGGGTTCGACGATGACGGCGGCGATTTTGTCGCGATTCTGATCGAACAATTTTTCCACGGCCGCGGCGTCGTTGTAAGGCGTGTTGAGCGTCAGGGCCGCAAGCGCCTGCGGCACTCCCGGGCACGCCGCGATTCCCAGCGTGGCCAGGCCCGATCCGGCTTCGGACAGAAAACTATCCGAGTGCCCGTGATAGCAGCCGTCAAATTTGATGAGCAAGTCGCGCCCCGTCGCGGCGCGCGCCAGGCGCACGGCGCTCATCGTCGCCTCGGTGCCGGAACTGACAAACCTCACTTTTTCACAGGATGGAAGCGCCGCGCGAATGCGCGTGGCAAGCTCCACTTCCAGTTCGGTGGGCATGCCGTAACTGGTGCCGCGGCGCGCCTGACCGGAGATTGCCTGCACGACCTTCGGGTGGGCATGGCCCAGAATCAACGCGCCCCAGGAACAGACATAATCGATGTATTCGTTTCCGTCCGCATCCCACAGGCGCGCTCCGGACGCATGATCGACAACGATGGGTTCTCCGCCCACGGCGCGAAACGCGCGCACGGGGCTGTTCACGCCGCCAACCAGCACATCGGTTGCGCGGCGAAATATTTCCCGGGAAAGTGGGCGATCCATTTTGACAGTTTTAGGCGAGTTCATCGTTATTTGTGAAATATTTTTCCGTGAATGATTTTTTATTCAGGAGTTCTTCAACCAGCGCGCCGCATCTTTCGCGTGATACGTGAGGATAATGCCGGCGCCCGCGCGATGAATGGCGGTCAAAATCTCCAGCGCGATCCGCTTTTCATCGATCCAGCCGTTAGCCGCCGCCGCTTTCACCATGGCAAATTCTCCGCTGACGTTGTACGCGCCGATCGGCACGCTGAACGTTTCCCGCACGCGATGAATAATGTCCAGATACGCCAGCGCGGGCTTCACCATGACCATGTCGGCGCCCTCGGCAAGGTCCAACTCGACTTCGCGAAGCGCTTCGCGCGCGTTCGCTGGGTCCATCTGATAGCCGCGCCGGTCTCCGAATTGCGGCGCCGATTCCGCCGCATCGCGAAACGGCCCGTAAAAACCGGAACAATATTTGGCCGCATAGCTCATGATGGCGATGTTTTCAAATCTCGCCGCGTCGAGCGCCTTGCGAATCGCGCCCACGCGCCCGTCCATCATGTCCGACGGCGCGATGATGTCCGCACCCGCGCGGGCATGCGAAACGGCTTCGGCAGCGAGCAACTCCAGCGTCGGATCGTTCTGCACTTCCCCATTTTCAATCACGCCGCAATGGCCGTGATCGGTGTATTCGCACAAGCACACGTCGGTCATCACCAGCAGATTCAATTTCGCCCGGCGCACCGCTTCCACGGCGCGCTGCACCACGCCGTCCGCCGCATAGGCCTCCGTGCCGCGAGCGTCTTTTTTTTCCGGAATGCCGAACAGCATGATTCCCGGAATCCCGAGTTGTTCGACTTCGCGGCATTCCTCCACAAACGTGTCCACCGATTGTTGCGCCACGCCCGGCATGGAGGCGATGGGATTGCGCACGTTTTTTCCGGGGCAGACAAACATCGGGTAGATGAATCCGTGCGTCGAAAGGCGGTTCTCCCGCGCCAGGGACCGGATCGCTTCGTTGCGCCGCAAGCGTCGCGGCCGCGTGATCGGAAAACTCATTGAGACCTCGCTTCGGAGGATTTGGGCATTGCAAAATATTTTTCAATCGCCGCGACCATCGATTCGGTAGTGGCTTCCACCGCTTCGATCGCCACCACCACGCCGGCATTGCGCAGCGCCGTGGCCGTTACCGGCCCGACGGCGGCGAAAGCGGCTTTTGCCGCCAGCCGCGAAAACACATCCGCGCCAAGTTCACCGCGAATATTTTCGACCGCCGACGGGCTGAAAAACGATACAACATCCACGCGCGCTTCGCGCAAAGCTTCCATCACTCCGGGTTCGACCACGCCGACCCCGCCGGTATGATACGCCACCACTTCGGTGACGCTTGCCCCCGCGCCCCGCAGCGCATCGGGCAAATCGTGTCCCGCGCGCCCGCTGCGCGGCAATAAAATACGTTTCCCCTTGACCGATGCGCTCAGTTCCTTGGCCAGCGCGGCTCCCAGAAATTCCATCGCGACATAATCGATCGTGAATCCCTCCGCTGCGGCGGCACTGGCGGTCACGGGACCTACCGCCGCCAGGCGCGGCCATTGGCCTTCCCCGATCACCCGGCCGACCGCGCGGCAATGTTTCGAAAAAAATCGCACGGCGTTCGCGCTGGTGAACAAAACCCATTCGAACTCGTCCAGCGAGCCAATCGCGCGATCCAACTTCGTTGCATCAGCAGGCTCGGAAAAACTGACCGCGGGAAGCAGCAGGACAGTCGCCCCGCGCTTTTCCAAAAAATCCTTCATCCCGCGCGCCTGCTCGATGGCGCGCGTCACCACAATGCGTTTTCCATGCAACGGCCGGGTGGCGCTCATGCTCGCGCCTCGCGGTTCGCGCGGGCCAGCAGAGCCGCCGCGCCGCTTGCTCTCAATTTCCGGGCAACCTCTTCTCCAATGGCCCGGGCCTCTCCCGGAGCGCCCGCCTGGCGCTCCCACAGGCGCTGCGCGCCGTCCGGGGAGAGCACGGCCACGTCGAGAACAAGTTTTTCATTTTCCCTGCGGCCCCACGCCCCAATGGAAACCTGGCAACCGCCTTCCAGCCCGGCCAGTGCGGCGCGTTCGGCGGTGACGGCGCTGCGGGAATCCGCATCGTTGAGCATGGCCAGAACGCGCAACGTTTCGGTGTCGCCCGCGCGCGCCTCGATTCCAATCGCGCCCTGTCCCGCCGCCGGCAAACTCACTTCGTGCGGCAGGATCTGGCTGATGTTGCCGCTCAGGCCCAGGCGGTCGAGTCCCGCTTTGGCTAGGACGATTGCGTCGTAATCTCCGCGCTTCATCTTTTCGATGCGTGTATCCACGTTTCCGCGGATTTCCAGCATCCGCAGGTCGCCGCGCGCGTGCAGCAACTGGGCTTGACGGCGCAGGCTGCTCGTGCCGACGCGCGCGCCCTCAGGCAAGGACTCCAGGGAGGCGCCGGCGGCGGAAAGCAGTGCGTCGCGCACATCTTCGCGCTTGCAGATTGCGGCGATGGTCAAGCCATCAGGCAATTCCGTGGGCACGTCTTTCATGCTGTGCACGGCCAGGTCCACGCGGCCGTCGAACAGGGCGTCTTCCAACTCCTTGATGAAAACACCCTTGGTTCCCATCTGGCTGAAACTGCTTTGCTGGAATTTGTCGCCCGAAGTCCTGATGATGACCAGTTCGGTTGCCGCGCCGCACGCATGGAGGAGTGCCTCCGCAATGCTTTTCGCCTGCCACAGAGCCAGCGCGCTGCCCCGGGTTCCGATGCGCAGCGCCTTCAAGGTTTCTCCTGGTCGAGATGAAACAAGTCACGCAGGGCTTCGAGATTCTGGATCTTGCGGCGGAGTTCCGGAACGCCTCGCAGGCGTTCGGCCGGATCGAGGACCACGCGATCCATAAAATCCTTCAGCAGGTCGGCGACGTGCGCGCGATCCTGCTCGGAAAGGTGCGGCAAAGCCGCCAGACGCTCGCGCAGGAAGGCTTCGCGTTCGGCCGCCAGCTTGGCGCGCAATTCCCCCAGCACGACGCCCGTTGTCGCCCCGGCCTGCCAGTGCAGGAATTTCTGGATTTGTTCCTCGATGATCGTTTCCGCGCGGGGCACTTCCGCCTGGCGGGCTTTCTTGTTCTGCTCGACGATCTCGGTCAGATCGTCAATGTTGTAGAGGTAAGTGTTGTAGAGATCGCCCGCATCGGCCGCGACGTTTCGCGGAACGCCCAGGTCGATCATCAGCAGTGCGCGGTTTCCGCGCGCCACCATGGCCCGTTCCAGGATCGCGCGGGTCAGAACCGGCTCGTTGCCCGATACGGACGTCACGATCAGGTCCGGCCATTCGAGCGCCGCGTTCAGGTTGTCCCAGGGAACCACTTCCCCGCCAAACCGCACCGCCAGATCCACGGCGCGTTCAGCAGTGCGATTCAGCACGCGCAATTGCTTGACGCCGCGGTCGCACAAATGGCGTACCACCTGCTCGCTGGTCGCTCCCGCGCCGATGATCAGCGCCCGATGGGTGTTCAGCTTGCCGAAAATGCGCTCGGCGAGTTTCACGCCCGCAAAAGCCACCGAAACGGGCCGCGTGCCGATTTCCGTTTCCGAGCGGACGCGTTTTCCCACTTCCAGCGCCCCCTGGAACATGCGATTGAGCACCGGACCGGTAGCGCCGTTTTCCAGAGCGATCTGGTAGGCATCGCGCACCTGGCCCAGGATTTCCGCCTCGCCCAGCAGCATCGAGTCGAGTCCCGCGGCGACGCGAAACAGGTGGCGCACCGCGTGGTTGTCTCGATGGCGGTACAGAGAGCCGTTCAATTCGCCCGGGGACAGATGATGAAAGGACGCCAGAAACAATTCCACCGCGCCGCTGCTATCCACGGAAAATTCCCCGGGAACGCCGTACAATTCACTGCGGTTGCAGGTCGACAGCACCAGGGTTTCTTCGAGGATGCCACGCGAACGGAGTTGTTCGGCCGCTTCACGGGCTTGCTCAGGGCTGAAAGCAATGCGCTCGCGCAACTCGACCGTGGCCGTGCGGTGGTTCAGTCCGATAAGAACAATTTCCATTTACGAACTGCGTGTCTCACTTTCCTGAATCCGTACGCCCCCGCCCGCTCAGTAATAGCGGTGAAAGTGCGAAAGAACCGGTCCCGCGATTAAGTAACTGAAAACAACAAACATAAAATTAAAGATGCAGAGCGCCGACGCGCGGGAGCCGCGCCCCGCCGAGGTCCTCGCAATCAGTATGTAGCCGACGTACAACGCCAGCGTCAGAATCGTGGCGATCACTTTCGGATCTCCATCCCAGTACGTGCCTTGCAGCCGGTGCACCAGGATGAATCCGGCAATCATTCCAAGCACCAGCGACCCGCTCCCGATCAGAACGCTGCTGCGCGTCATGCGCTCCAGGTCATCCAACGGAGGAAAGCGCCAGCCCACGACACCCAGCTTGTGCCCGCGCAATCGCCGGTTCTGCAAAAGAAAAATGATGCTCAATACAAAGGAAAGCGCGAAAGCGGAATACGCCAGAATATTCAGCGTGACGTGAAACGCGAAAAGAGGTCCCTGCGCCGGGGGCGCCTTGATGGCATGCGCTTCCGGCAAGTGCGCCGTAAGAAACAGCACGAGCACGATGGGCAGGACGAATGGGCCCACCGCCCGGCGGCGATGCACCGCCTCCAGACCCAGATACGTGAGGGCGAGCAGCCACGCGAACAGGGAAAGTGAACCGAAAAGGTCGTCGTACGGCACCGCATGAATCATTCGTGACCGCGCCATCAGCGCCAGGTAGTGCAACACCAGGCCGCCAACCAGCAATGATGTCGCCGCAATCCCGGCCATCCGCGAGGGTTCCCTCAGATTCCAGATATAGAACCCCAGGCTTGCCACATAGCAAATCAGCGTCGCGAGTACATAGGGATTCATCATTTGGGCGCATTCATCCGCAGGGCAGAGTAATCCAGCCTGACGCGGATATCTATTACTGCGATATTATAGCGAATTCCTCCACTATAAAGCACGCCGCCCCTGTAACGGGCAGTTCCCCGGGTCTGGTACAGATCTTGGGCGGCGCAGGCTTCAGCCTGCGGGGTTTAGCCGCATGCAGGCCACGCCGATCTACAACCAATCGCTCGCAGGATGAAGCCTGCGCCACAGATCCGCGCGGCGATGCGGGCAACGCCGACATTTGCTATGATAATACGACAAACAGACCACCTGACCCCGATGAGCCAGCCAACCCAATCCGTGAACCGGAAAACGCTCTTCCTGCGCGCCTGCCGAAGTGAGCCTGTCGAGCGCGTGCCGGTTTGGATTATGCGCCAAGCCGGGCGTTACTTGCCCGAATATCGCGCCATTCGCAAGAAACACAATTTTTTGCAGGTTTGCAGGACGCCGGAGCTGGCCATTGAGGTTTCGCTGCAGCCGCAACGCATTCTGGGCGTGGATGCCGTCATTGTATTCTCGGATATCCTGATCCCCGCCGGAGCGATGGGCCTTCCTTTCGAACTGACCGACAAAGGTCCGGTGATCGAATCGCCCCTGCGAACCGCGGCGCAGATCCACGAGCTTTCCTTATTCGATCCGGAGACCGAAACCCGCTTTCTGATGGACACCATTCGCGGCCTCACAAAAGAACTTGGGCCGGACATCCCCGTGCTGGGATTTGCGGCTGCTCCGTGGACGCTGGCCTGCTACATGATCGAAGGGCACGGGCAAGACGGCTTCCCTGCCGCCAAGGCCATGCTCTATTCCGACCCTGAGCTTTTTCGGTCGCTTTTGAAACGCATTGCGCGCGCCACCGCCAGATACTTGCGCGCGCAAATCGACGCGGGGGCCTCAGCCGTGCAACTGTTTGACACTTGGGTCGGAGAGCTAACGGCCGAGCAGTACCGCGAATTCGCGCTGCCCGCCACACAGCTTCTGATCGAGGAAATTGGCGCCGGCGATACGCCTGTCATTCTATACACGAAGGCTTCCAGCCACCTGCTGGCCGCCGCGGCCAAATCCGGCGCCAGCGTTTTGAGCGTGGACTGGCGCGTGGACCTGGCAACGGTGCGCGAGCAGGTCGGACCGCACCTCGCGCTACAGGGCAACGTGGACCCGTGCGTGCTCCTCGGCGCCGAGGAAGTGGTTCGCCGCGCCGCTCGCGCAACTGTGGAGAATTCAGGCGGCATCGGCCACATCTTAAATCTAGGCCACGGAATTCTGCGGCAAACACCGGTGGAAAACGCGCTGGCGTTCGTGCAGGCAGGGCAATCCGCTCCGGTCGCTGCGAGAGTGCCGCTGGCCGCCCCGGTTGCGGCGCACGCGCCGCTGGAAGGGGCGAGCTAGAAACTTCACATGACCGATTCGAGCCTACATCTGCAGTTGAACCGGGAACGCTTCGAAATTTCACAGGCGTTTCTGGAAAAATACAATCGCCCCGGCCCGCGTTATACCAGCTATCCCACCGCCCCCGTGTGGCAGGACAATTTCGGCCCGGACGATCTCGAGCAGTTCTATGCCACGGCCAACCAGGCGCGCACTCCGGTCTCGCTCTACATGCACCTTCCCTTCTGCGAAAGCCTCTGCCTGTTCTGCGCCTGCAACGTCGTGATCACCAAAGATCACAGCGTCGCGCCGCCGTACATCGAAATTCTCAAGCGCGAAGTCGAGCACGTCAGCCGCTTCGTATCCCGCGAGCGGCCCGTTGTGCAATTTCACTGGGGCGGCGGCACGCCCACCTACCTTACGCCGGAACAGATGGAACATCTGTTTCGCTTCACGGCCGAGCGCTTCACTTTTGCTCCGGACGCCGAAATCGGCATCGAGATCGATCCGCGCGTAACCACGCAGGCGCACCTGGAAACGTTGCGCCGCCTCGGCTTCAACCGCCTGAGCATGGGCATCCAGGATTTTCATCCCGACGTGCAGGAAGCGATTCACCGCATACAGCCGCTGGAAATGACGCGCAGCTTGATCGAAGGCGCTCGAAAACTCGGCTTTGACAGCATCAACGTGGACCTGATCTACGGCCTGCCGCTGCAGACCGCCGAGCGTTTCGCGCATACGGTCGAGCAGGTTGTTGCGCTGGCGCCGGACCGCGTAGCCATGTTCAGTTACGCCCACGTGCCGTGGCTGCGCAAGCAGCAGGGCGCGCTGGCTACGCGCCTGCCGGAGGGAATGGAAAAATTCCGCATCTTCCGCGCCGGCCTGGAGCACTTTCTGGGCGCGGGATACCAGTACATCGGGATGGACCATTTCGCGCGGCCCGGCGACGAACTCGCCGTGGCGCAGCGCGAACGCACGCTGCATCGCAATTTCCAGGGCTATACGACCAAGGCCGGCGCGGACCTGTACGGCATGGGCGTGAGCGCGATCAGCAGCGTCGGCGCCTGCTACGCGCAGAATGACCGCGACGTGGCCACCTACCGCAAACTCGTCGAAGGCCGCGGCATGGCCACCATGCGCGGCTACCGCCTGACCGGCGACGACTTGCTGCGCCGCACCGTGATCAACCGCATCCTTTGCCACGGCGTCCTTTTCAAAAGCCAGATTGCCGGCGAGTTCGGCATCGACTTCGATCAAACCTTTGCCTCTGAAATCAAGCGCCTCGCCCCGTTCGTCACCGACGGTCTGGTCGAGCTGGATGGCGACGCCATCCGCACTTCTCTGCTGGGGCGTATTTTTATTCGAAACATCGCCATGGTCTTTGATCCGTATCTCGAGAAGCAAAAACTCGATAGCCGCCAGTTGTTTTCGAAAACACTCTGAAAAACCGATCGAGGTTTCGTGTCTATTCCGGCGCCGTCTTCATTTCCCGCGGTTGTGATTGGCGGAGGAATCTCCGGCCTGGCATGCGCCTACAGCCTGCAGCAGGCTGGCATACCGGCGCACGTTCTGGAAGCCGGACCGCGCCCCGGCGGCGTCATCGCCACGATGGAAAAGGACGGCTTTCGCCTGGAACTGGGGCCGCAAAGTTTTCTTTCCACCCAGCCGCTGCTCCGGCTCATCGATTCCCTCGGCCTGAACGATCAGCTCGTGCACGCCGATCCGAAGGCGCCACGCTACATCCTCTCCGGCGGCCGGCTGATCGCGGCGCCGCTGGCCCCGCCGTCGCTGCTGACCACCGCGCTGTTCGGGCCGGGCACGAAATGGCGGATTTTTACCGAAATGCTTCGCCGCACGCGCCCGCCCGAGGATGACGAATCAATTGCTTCCTTTATCCGCCGAAAATTCGGAGACGAGCTGCTCGACCGGCTGGTGGCCCCGTTTGTCTCCGGCGTATTTGCCGGCGATCCCGAACGATTGAGCCTGCGCGCCGCGTTTCCCAAGCTGCACGAGTTTGAGACGGCCCACGGGAGCGTTCTGCGCGGGGCCATGAAGTCGCGCCCG
>Ga0307374_10006109_pt1 | contig 19116 bp, 20 predicted proteins | sample OX3MG_FD_202532 | JGI IMG/M metagenome (GOLD analysis project Ga0307374, IMG submission 202532) | Soil microbial communities from Risofladan, Vaasa, Finland - OX-3 | ecosystem: Environmental > Terrestrial > Soil > Coastal area > Acid sulfate soil | place: Finland: Risofladan, Vaasa | collected...
GCACGCCACTCAATGGTCATTACACGCATGCTACTCAAATGAAAATACGTTTGCCGCCCGTTCGGTTTCGGACAGCAAACGTTTGCGAACTACTGAGATGATGAATCGCGCAGCCGCGGACGGTTAGACGCGCTCGTAGAGGCCGCGCGCTTTGCGCTTGGCCATTCCACCGTCGATCCATCGCGTGATTGCGGCGAAGATTTCGGACGGACGTTTGCCCTTCAGGCCACGCACGCCACGCACGTCTGAGGCTTTGAACTGTTTGGGTAACTGACTCAATATCTCGCGCCAATTGATTCGGCCGCCGCCACCGCCGCGCCGCACAGATGCTATCGCCCGAGCGGGCGCCGCGGTTATTCGTCCCGCTCCTGCCGCTGCTCCGCCACCGATCAGGCGGCTCAAATTTGATTCCTCTGCCTGAAGGCGCTTTAGTTCCGCCTCATGAATCTGAATCTGCCGGTGCAGATCGCCCAGTAAAGTCCGGGCCTGATGCTGCACTTGCTTCAATGCAGACGTAATACCGTCCGCGCTCTTCTTCCTTGGCATCTTAATCGACTCCTCTCCTTACGGTCATAACGATCACGACTGCTTATTCGATCGACGTTACACAATATGGAACCTTACCACAAGATGAAGCATCGCAGGCGGGCGAATAGGTATGCGCATAAGATCCTCATGCTACAGAGACTACGAATGACCAACGAATGTCCGCGGCGTACTATCATCGAATCGGATGATTCGCGATGCCCTAAAACACGGCAAAAGCCTCGCAATCGGGCGGCAGCGCGGCTCCGCCGACAGGGTAACGCCGTCCGCGAAACGATGGGTAATGTCCGCTCGCAAACGCGCTACGGCGGGTCAGGGGCGGCACTATGAAACGTCGCCCGGACTGAGCACGTGGATTGCTATTGGGAGTGGCGGTGCAACTGTGAATAGTTTCCTGCCGCGAGCCGCCGTGAACACTGAGTTAAGCCACGCCGACGGGAAGAGGTTTCGGAGCTATTTTTGCAACTACCTCAGTGGTATAGAAATTTAGAACTTTAGAGGTGCGCGCTGTCGAACCTGCCCGTCCGATTTATTCCCGCCGACACAGTACGGAGTTAATGCCACCGGAGCGTGCCGGCGTTCGGAAGTTCAGGAAGACTTGGAGTGGCGCCGGGGAGAAGGTAATGGGTCGCAGACTGTATGTTGGGAATCTGGCTTGGACGGTGACTGATCAGGATCTGCAAGAAGCGTTTTCGGAGGCCGGCGCAGTCGATAGCTCGCAGGTGATTATCGATCGCGCGACTAATCGCTCTCGCGGATTCGGCTTCGTTGAGATGGCTTCGGATGAAGCGGCCGAGGCGGCGATCAAAAATCTCAACGGACGTGACATCAAGGGCCGCGCGATTCGTGTGAATGAGGCGCAAGCGCGCAGCAACGATCGCGGCGCGCGGCCCAGCCCGCGCGATCGTTAGGAATCGCCCGGCCGCCGCGCGATTGGCTGCCGCGCGCGTCCGGCGGACCTCGCTCGATTGGGTACAGGGTCAGAGTTCACGCTCTGGCGAAGCGATGAGGCCTGTCGCCGCCACCCCATACGCGGCGCACATTGCGCGTGCGATTGCCGATGGAGCGATCGCGCCGCCTGGGTTAAGCTTGGCTTGTGGATTTTGTAACTATCGAGGCCCAGAGCGAACGCGTCGTCATCGCACCGGAACTCGGATGCCAATGTTTCGGCTATCGGGTCGGCTCGCTTGAGATAATCGCCGCGCCGCCGAGTGTCGAAGACTTGCGGGCGCATCCGTTTCGCAGCGGCATTCCGATCTTGTTTCCATGGCCCGGCCGCGTCGCGCATGGCAAGTTCTACTTCGACGGCCGCGAAATCGTGGTGCCGATCAATGAACCCGCGCACGCCAGTGCGATTCACGGGCTTATCTGGAAGTGCGCGTTTCGGGTGGCCAAGCGCGGGCTGAAGCACGCATTGATGGAGCTCGATTCCGCGTCCGACGCGAATCTCTCGCGCATCTGGCCGTACCCATTCGTGGTCGAAATCGACTACGAGGTCGGTGACGGCCTGCGGGTCAAATTCCGAGTGCGCAATACCGGCACGTCCGAAATGCCATTCGGATTCGGCGCGCATCCTTACTTCAACGCTCCGCTCGGCAACGACGGCGCGCGCGAGTCGCTGACCTTGGGGATGCCGGCGGCGGGTGCGCGCTGGCCGCTCGACGCGTCGCTCATTCCGACCGGTGCGCCGCAGGCGGTCGAGGGAAAGTTCGATCTGCGCCAGCCGCGCGCGCTCGGCGCCGAAACCTACGACGACGTATTCAAGCTCGATCCGGCGCGCGATCCGTCGGCGCCGTGCGCACGGATGATCGATCCGGCCGCGCGTCTCGCGATCGAGGTGCGAGCCGACGCGCCGTTCGAGGATTTTGTGATCTTCGCTCCGCCGGGGAATCCCGTGGTTGCGATGGAGCCGTACACCTGCGCGCCCGACGCGTTTAATCTTTCCGCGCGCGGGGTTCAGTCCGGGATGCGCCGGCTTGCGCCCGGCGCCACCTTCGAGGCCGGCTTCGAGATTCGCGTCGTCGCCGCGTGAGGCCGGATTCGCTAATTCAGCTTCTTCAGGAATTCCGCAATCCGATCGAATGCGGCATTAAGATTTTCGCGCGAGGCGGCATAGGAAATCCGCACGTGATCGGGCGCCCCAAAATCGTTGCCGCCGACCATCGCGACCTTCGCTTCGTCCAGCGCGATACTGGCCAATGAGTCGCCGTGCTCGATCTTGCGTCCCCCGCACGATTTTCCAATCAGGTCCGAGATGTTCGGAAAGGCATAGAACGCGCCCTGCGGAACCTGCGGCAGGCGAAAGCCGGGCAATGCGCGCACCCGCTCGACCACCAGCGAGCGCCGCGCGCGAAACTCCTCGGCCATGGCGCGCACGTCGTCTTGCGGACCGGTCAGCGCTTCGATCGCGGCGAACTGCGTGATCGAGTTTGGATTGCCGCTGTTCTGGCCTTGCAGCCGCGCGGCTGCCGCGATCGCTTCCTTGGGACCGGCTGCGAATCCAATGCGCCATCCGGTCATCGCGTAGGTCTTCGACAGCGAATTGAAAACGATTCCCTTCGAGCGCAGCCGCGGCTCAACTGTAAAGATGTGCGCAGGCAGTCCGTCGTAGGAAATATGCTCGTACACGTCGTCCGAAAGCACCCACAGGTCAGCGTCGAGCGCGACCTTCGCGATCTCAGCCAAATGGCTTGCGCTATAGACCGCGCCGGTCGGATTGGACGGCGAGTTCAGGATGATTCCGCGGGTGCGCGGTGTGATCGCCTTTTTCAGCTCGTCGGGACCGAGCAGAAATCCGTTGCCCTCGGGACATGGAACCAGCACCGGCGTCGCGCCCGACAGCCCAACCATCGCGGCCAGGCTGACCCACGCCGGAGTGGGTATGATCACCTCGTCGCCTTCGTCGAACAGCGCGGCGATCAGGTTGGCCTCGGCCTGCTTGCATCCCGCGGTCGCCACGATTTCGGAGATTTCGTAATCGAGCTGACTGTCGCGTTTGAGCTTGAGCGCGATCGCCTTTTTGAGGTCGGTGATTCCGCTGACCGTGGTGTACTTCGTGCGGCCCTGCTCGAGCGCGCGGCGCGCGGCAGCCTTGATCCGTTCGGGGGTGTCGAAATCGGGCTCGCCCGCCGCGAGCGAGATAACGTCGATACCCTTCTCCTTCATTTCGGTTGCGCGCGCCTCCGCGGCCATCGTGGCGGACGGTTTGAGCGCGGCGATTCTGCGGTTGAGTTTGATCATGTTGTTTCGTCCGGACGAAAGAGCTCGGCGAGCGCGTACGCCGCCACGCGAATGGGTTTTGCCTGATTGTAGCGATCACGCGGCCGCGAAAAAACCGCCGCGAGAATTTTTAACCGAAACGCTGGCGCGGCTAGTCCACGCCGAGCTTCTTGCGCAGCCGGTTCATCACCACTTCCGGCACCAGTTCCGGCACCCGTTTGCCGTACCCGGCGACTTCCTTGATCAGCCGCGACGCGCTGAAGAACAGGCTCGGATTGGCGAATAGAAAAACCGTTTCGACCGCGGGATTCATCAGCCGGTTCATCTGCGCCATGTTCATTTCGTAGTCGAAGTCGGTCACCGCGCGCAGGCTGCGCAGAATCGCGCGCGCGCCGATACCCTGCGCGTAATCGACCACCGGGCCACTGAATTTATCCACCCGCGCGCGCGGCTCGAGGTCGTGGATCACTCCGCGAATCATCTCGACTCTTTCGTCGGGGTCGAACAGCGCCGAGTCCTTGTGCGGGTTATATGCGACCGCGACGATCACTTCGTCGAACAGCAGGACGCTGCGCCTGATCACGTCGATATGGCCGTTGTGAATCGGGTCAAAGGTGCCCGGATATACCGCGATTGAAGAGGCGTGTCCCGCAGGTTTGCTACTCATCGGAAACCATCAACTCCCAACAGGCGTCGTTTCGGATCGCCGGTAAAAGGCGATTCGATGATCGCCCAGATTTGCGATGTTTGCGCGTTCGAGACCGGCCGGCGCCTCGGGCGCCGCCGGTGCGCGCTTGGATTGTCCGACGACAATCCATCCGCCCTCGGCTGCTAGCTTGCGGCTTGCGATTCGTTCCAGCACCGGACCGCTAAGATCGTTTTTGAAGGGCGCGTCGATGAAGATAAGATCAAAACTCGCTCCGGCTGCGCCGAGATCATCAAGGGCGCGAAACACGTCGGCCCCGATGATCTTCGCCCGCTCCGCGAGTCCGAGCGCCGCAAGATTCGCGGTGATCGCGGCGCCCGCCGCGCGTGAGGAATCGATCATCGTGGCGTGCGCGGCGCCGCGCGACAGCGCTTCGCACGAAAGCGATCCGCTGCCGGCGAAGATGTCGAGCACGCGGATGCCCGCGAAATCAATCCTTACCTGAAGCCGGGAAAAAATGGATTCACGCGCCCGAGCCGAAGTCGGTCGCGTGGTAAGCCCGCGCGGCGCTTTGAGCCGCCGCCCGTGAGCCTGTCCTGCAATCACGCGCATCGCGCACCGCGCCGGAAGTCGCGCATTTGACAAACCTTCACTCGCGCTATACCCCGGGTCGCGCTCGATAGATAGCCCGTATCGTATCCGCGGGGCAAGTTGGCCGCGGGATCATCAATATCGCCTTGCGCCTCTGGAAGGATTGCGGGATTTTAGCTACTCATCATAAGATTCGCGAACGCCGCGACCCCGATTGTTGTAAGGATTTGTAATACTGCCGTCATGTCGATATCGGCTCAGCTTAAGTTTTCCGACGCCACGATACGGGAATATCAGGAGATGCTGACGCATTATCCGACCCGGCGCGCCGCGCTGCTGCCCGCGCTGTGGATGGCGCAGCGCGACTTCGGATGGGTCGGCGAAGATGTCCAGCGCTACGTCGCCGCCCTGATGGAACTGCCGTTGTCCCACGTCAAGGCGGTGGTCACCTTCTACCCGATGTTCCACCAGCAACGGGTCGGCAAATTCCTGATCGACGTGTGCACCAACCTGTCGTGCCGCTTGCGCGGCGCCGACCGGATTGTCGATTGTATTCGCGCCCGGCTCGGAATCGAGGTTGACCAGACCACGCCCGACGGCAAATTCACGCTCGGCACCGCGGAGTGCCTGGCGTCGTGCGGAACCGCGCCGATGCTCCAGCTCAACCAGGACCGCTACTACGAGAACCTGACCGAAGAGAGCATGCTCAAGCTGCTCGACGAGCTTGCCGGACGTGATGGCTGAACTGATAGTCGGTGCAATCGAAGCAGTCCTGATGATTTTCATTGGGCTGAATCTCGCGGTGTTCCTGCTCTACTTCGAGCGCAAGGGCAGCGCGCTAATCCAGGATCGCGTGGGCGCGAATCGCGCGTCGATCACCGGGCTCGGGCGCAAGCTCGGGCTGCCGAATTTGGGCATCATCAACACGCTGGTCGCCGATCCGATCAAACTCTTTACCAAAGAAGATTTCGTGCCTGCGGGCGCTGATCATTTCCTGCATACCCTTGCGCCGTTTATCGCGCTCTTTCCAGTGATGATCACGTTCGTCGTCATTCCATTTGGCGACACGATCACGTTCGGCGGCCGCACCTTCGGCCTGCAAGCCGCGCCGCTTAACGCCGCCGCGCTCTACCTGCTCGCGACTATCGGGATCGGCGTCTATGGCGTCTCGCTTGGCGGATGGGCCTCGAACAATCGCTGGGCCCTGCTCGGCGGAATCCGCGCGACCGCGCAGATGATCTCGTACGAAATCGCGATGGGGCTTGCGATTATCGCGATCGTGATCACCTACGGATCACTCGACCTGCAGGCGATGGTCCGGATGCAGGGCGGAGTATGGTTCGGATGGCTGCCGCGATGGGGAATCTTCGTGCAGCCGCTGGCGTTTATCTTGCTCCTGACCGCAGGAATCGCGGAATCCAAACGAGTGCCGTTCGATCTGCCCGAAGGCGAGTCCGAGTTGATTCTGGGCTACATGCTCGAGTATTCGGGCGGCAAGCAGGCCGCCTTCATGCTGACCGACTTGGCCGAGCAGGCTCTGGTCGCGATGCTGCTGGTCACGTTCTTCTTCGGCGGATGGCAGGTGCCGTGGCTCTACCGTGATGGCTTTCATCTGCCAGGTGGCGCGATTGTGGCGCTCGCTCCGCTACTGGTCTCGATCGCCGGAGTTGTCGCGTTTCTGATCAAAGTTGTGATCCTATGCTCGTTCATGGGCCTTATCCGATGGACGCTGCCGCGGTTCCGCTACGATCAGTTGATGAAGCTCGGCTGGAAGATCCTGGTGCCGCTCGGGCTGGCGAATATCCTGATCACCGCGTTTGTCGTGGTTGTGGCCGGAGGCGCGCATTGACATGCCGATAGCGCTGTTCTGGTTTCTGGCCGCGGTTTCGCTGATCTCTGCGTTCGGCGTGGTGCTGCAGCGTAATCCGCTTCACTGCCTGCTGGCGCTGATCGTGACCCTGCTCGCGATCGCAGTGCTGTTCATCGGCGAAGACGCGACGGTGGTCGGGTTCCTGCAAGCTATCGTCTATGCCGGCGCGATCATGGTGCTGTTCCTGTTCGTGATCTGGCTGCTCAATCTGCGCGCGGAGATGGGACCGACCGGCCATCTGGGGCTCAAGTTGTTCGGCACGATCGCGGTGGCCGCGATGTTCGCGGAGTTGATGGCGTTCCTGCTGCCGCCGCACTTGCAAATCAAATTCGCCGGACACGCGGCCGGTTATGGCTCGATCGACAGCCTGTCGCAGACGCTGTTTTCCGAATATCTGGTCGCGTTCGAAGTCACCTCCGTGCTGCTGCTGGTCGCGGTGATTGGAGCGGTCGCGCTGGCGCGGCGCAGCACCGCATCCGAAATCCAGGAGCACGCCGCCGACAACGCGCGCAAGGAGCGGAGCGCCGCACAATGATGGTTCCGCTTCCGTACCTGATGGCGCTCAGCGGCGCGATCTTTGCGATCGGCGTGCTGGGCTTTCTCACCCGCAGGAACATCCTGGTGATGTTCATGTCGGTCGAGCTGATGCTCAACGCGGTCAACCTTGCGTTTATCGCGCTCGGCAGCCGGCTTGGCACCATGGACGGGCAAGTGATCGTGTTTTTCGTGATGACGGTCGCCGCGGCGGAGGCGGCGGTGGGCCTTGCGATTATCATTTCAATCTTCCGCGGCCGCGAAACCGTTCACGCCGACGACCTGACGCTGCTCCGATGGTGACCACGGTGGTTAATCTCCCGTCCTCCGCGCTAGCGCTGATACTGCTGTTCCCCGCGCTCGGCGTGCTGTTCAATCTGTTCTTCGGGGCGAGGCTCGGCCGCCGCGCCGTCAGTATCGTGGGACCGGGCGTGATGTTCCTGGCGTTTGCCGCCGCGACGTGGGCGTTGGTGCGCCTGTTCATGCTTCCGCCCGGTGACGCGCTGACGTTCACCTTGTGGCCGTGGATCGAGGCGGGGCGCTTTCACGTCGAGCTCGCGCTGCGCGCCGATACGCTCTCGGGCGTAATGATCATGATCGTCACCGGCGTGGGCGCTTTCATCCATCTGTACTCGGTCGGATACATGGCGCACGACGAGGACTTTGCGCGCTTCTTTACCTACATGAACCTGTTCGCGCTCTCGATGCTGATCCTGGTGCTGGCGAGCAATCTGCTGATGATGTTCGTCGGATGGGAGGGCGTGGGACTGTGCTCCTATCTTCTGATCGCGTTCTGGTACACGAATCCGCAGTTCGCCTACAACGGGCGCAAGGCGTTCATCGTCAACCGCGTCGGCGACGCGGGTTTCATCCTCGGGATGCTGACGATCATCTCGGTGCTGTCGCGTGGCGGTGTGTGGACGCTCGACTTTCCTACTATTCAGGCGCACGTTGCACTCTTCACCACCGGCACGGCAACCGCGGCGTGCCTGCTGCTCTTTATGGGCGCGACCGGAAAGTCCGCGCAGATTCCGCTCTACGTATGGTTGCCCGACGCGATGGTCGGCCCGACTCCGGTCAGCGCGCTGATCCATGCGGCAACGATGGTTACCGCGGGCGTGTACATGATCGCGCGGCTCAACTTTCTTTTCATGCTCTCGCCCGATGCGATGACGGTCGTCGCGACGGTCGGCGCGCTGACCGCGTTCTTCGCCGGCACGATCGCGATTGTGCAGCCCGATATCAAGAAAGTTCTCGCCTACTCGACCATTAGCCAGCTCGGCTACATGTTCCTGGGCGTCGGCTCGGGTGCGTTTGCCGCAGGCATCTTTCACGTCATGACGCATGCGTTCTTCAAGGGGCTGCTGTTCCTGTGCGCGGGTTCGGTGATCCACGCGATGGGCGGGGAACAGGACATGACCAAGATGGGCGCGCTCCGAAAGCATCTGCCGATCACCTTCTGGACGATGCTCATCGCGACGCTGGCGATCTCCGCGGTGCCCGGCTTCTCCGGCTACTTCTCGAAAGACCTGATCCTCGAGGGCGCGTACGAGTCGGGGCATGTATGGCTCTGGGGGCTCGGCGTGCTGACCGCTGGTATCACGGGCTTCTACATGTTCCGTCTGATCTTCATGACATTTTTCGGCGAGTCGCGGGTCGAGCCGGAAAAGCTGCATCATCTCCATGAATCGCCGCCCTCGATGACGATTCCGCTGGTCGTGCTGGCGATCGCGTCGGCAATCGGCGGATGGGTCGGGCTGCCCAAGGGGCTCTTGTGGGGCGACGCATTCGCGCGCTTTCTTTCCCCGGTCGTCGGGAATTTCAGGCCGGGCGTCGAGGCTTCCACGCTGGGGCTCTCGGTGGTGGCGACGGGCGTCGGGATGCTCGGAATTTTGCTCGCGTACGTTTGCTATATCCGGATGCCGGGGCTGCCGATGATCGTCGCGTGGCGCGCCAAGTCGCTCTACCAGGTGCTGCTCGACAAGTATTACATCGACGAGTTTTACAATCTGATCATTACGCGTCCGCTGTTCTTCGTCTCGAACGTGATCCTGAACCGCGGCATCGACCGCTTCATGATTGACGGCACGGTCAACGGCATCGGCGCCACGGTGCGGTCGGGAAGCCGGCTCGCGCGGCGCTCTGAAACCGGCAACGTCCAGCATTACGCATTCGTTTACGTGCTCGGCGTGCTGGGAGTGGTGGCCTACTACCTGTACCTGGTGAGGCATTGATGAGCGGCGGACTGCTTACCGCGATCGTATTTGTGCCGCTGCTCGGCGGACTTTTCGTGCTGATGCAGCGCGAGGATCGCGCGGCGTGGAATTCCGCGTTCATCTTTTCGCTGATTCCGCTCGCGCTCAGCTTCTATCTGTTCGCGAAGTTCGACCTGCATTCGGCGGATTTTCAATTCGCCGAGCAATACGATTGGATTCCCAGATTCGGAATCTCCTACCACCTTGGGGTTGACGGGATCAGCCTGCTGCTGGTGCTGCTGACCACGATCCTGATTTCGCTGTCGCTGCTCTACTCGGGCGGCGGCGATATAGAGGAGCGTCCGCGCGAGTTTTGCTTTTTCATGCTGGTGCTCGAGACCGGACTCTTGGGCACGCTGCTGTCGATCGACGTTTTCCTGTTCTACGTGTTCTGGGAAATAATGCTGATCCCGATGTATTTCCTCATCGGAATTTGGGGCCACGGGCGCAAGGTTTACGCCGCGATCAAGTTCGTGCTGTTCACGATGACCGGATCGCTGCTGATGCTCGCCGCGATCATCTACCTTGTGCTCCAGGCCAGGCACGCGTTCGGCCGCCTGAGCTTCGACCTGCAATTGCTTTACCAGGTGCCGCTGTCGGAGACGCAGGCGCGCTGGCTGTTCGCGGCCTTCGCGCTCGCGTTCGCAATCAAGGTGCCGATGTGGCCGCTGCATACGTGGCTGCCCGACGCGCATACCGAGGCGCCCACGGCGGGTTCGGTGATTCTGGCGGGCGTGATGCTCAAGATGGGCGCCTACGGCTTTCTGCGCTTTGCGATTCCGCTGTTCCCGACCGTCGCGGTCGAGGCCGTGCCGCTGTTTCTCGCACTGGCCGTGATCGGGATCATTTATGGCGCGCTGGTCGCGATGGTCCAGCCGGATTTGAAGCGCCTGGTCGCGTACTCCTCGGTCAGCCACCTGGGCTTCGTGATGCTCGGGATGTTCGCACTCGATCCGCAGGGCGTCACCGGCTCGATCTACCAGATGCTCAACCACGGCGTTTCCACCGGCGGACTGTTCCTGCTGGTCGGGATGCTCTATATGCGCCGGCATACGCGCGAGATCAGCGAGTTCGGCGGCCTGTGGAAGAGCGTGCCGGTTTACGCCGCGATCTTCATGGTGGTGATGCTCTCGTCGGCCGGTCTTCCCGGGCTCAACGGATTCGTCGGCGAATTTCTGATCCTGCTCGGAACATTTCTGCGCAACTGGATCGCCGCCGCGTTCGCGGTCAGCGGCGTCGTGCTCGGCGCGCTGTATCTGCTGTGGACCTACGAGCGCGTGATGTTCGGGCCGATCACCAAGGCCGTCAACGAGACGATTCGCGACCTGACCGGGCGCGAAATCGCCGTGATGATCCCAGTCATGGCGCTGATGCTTTTCATGGGCCTTTACCCCAAGCCGCTGATCGATCGGATGGAACCGTCGGTCGAAAAAATGCTGGCGCCGGTGCATATCGCCGAGGTTCGGCTCGAACAAAAGCGCATTGATCGTGACCGCGCACTCGCGCAGGGCACCGCTCCGGCGCGCGCGCCCAAACCCTCCGCGCTGACGGTGGCCGCACAATGACCCCGCTCAACCTTGCCGCTATTAATTTCGCGTGGCTGCCGATCCTGCCGCTGCTGATCGTCGCGGTCGCCGCGATGGTGGTGCTGCTGGCGGGCCTGCGCGTGGATGAAGAAGAGAGCGAAGGGCTCGGATGGCTGACGCTTGCGTCGCTCGGGATCGCTTTTATTTTCGCACTCGGACTGGTCGGGCGGACCGGAGTTGCCTTCGCCGGCGCGATTTCGGTTGACGGCTTCTCGGCCTTCTTCCAGCTCGTAATCCTGATTACCGCCGCCTTCGTGGTGCTGATGTCGCTGGATTACGCCGGCGAGAATCGGCTGCCGGGCGCCGAGTACTACTCGCTCCTGTTGTTTGCGACTCTCGGCATGATGCTGATGGCGACGGCCGGGGATTTGATCATCATCTTCCTCGGACTCGAAACCATGTCGTTGGCGGTCTATGTATTGGTCGGGATGCGCCGGCGCGACCCGCGCTCGAACGAAGCCGCGATGAAATATTTCCTGCTCGGCGCGTTTTCCACCGGCTTCCTGCTTTACGGAATCGCGCTCATCTATGGCGCGACGGGAACGATCAAGCTCGGACCGATCCATGCGGCGCTCGCGAGCAATATGGCCTCGAACCATTTGCTGATGCTCGGGCTGGCGATGCTGGTCGTCGGATTCGGCTTCAAGATCGCCGCCGTCCCGTTCCATATGTGGACGCCCGACGTTTACGAAGGCGCGCCCACGCCGATCACGGCGTTCATGGCGGTTGGAGTAAAGCTCGGCGCATTCGCCGGTTTCGTGCGGGTCTTCCTGATCAACTTCGGCCCTGTCAGTTCGCACTGGGCCATCGCGCTGTGGGTGCTGGCCGCGCTTACGATGACGGTCGGCAATCTGATCGCGATCGTGCAGACGAATATCAAGCGGATGCTCGCGTACTCGGCGATCGCGCACGCGGGCTACCTGCTGGTCGGAATGACCGCGGCTGGACCGCAAGCCGGTTCGGCGGTGCTTTATTATCTGCTCGCCTACGCGGTCACCAATCTTGGAGCGTTCGCGGTCGTGGTCGCGCTGGAGCATCGCGCCAGTATCAGTGACGAGATCTCAGACTATCGCGGTCTTTCGCGCCGCGCGCCTGCGCTTGCCGCCGCGATGACGATCTTCCTGCTCTCGCTCGCCGGCGTGCCTCCGCTGGCGGGCTTCATGGGTAAGTTCTACATCTTCAGCGCAGCGCTTAGCGCGGGCTACGTCGGTCTGGTGGTGATCGCGGTGCTGAACAGCGTGACGTCCGCGTATTACTACTTCTACGTGATCGTCGCGATGTATATGGAAGAGGGCGCCGGCCTCGAGCTCGCGCGGGTTGCGGCGAAGCCCGCTCTCGTCGCCGCGATCGGTCTGGCGCTTTTCGCGACGATTGTGGTTGGAGTTTATCCCGAGCCATACATGAGCGCCGCCGCCAGCGCCTATCAATCCGCGCTCAACGCCGGAACGATTCACACCGCCGCATTGCTTCCCTGACCGAGAGCTCCGCGAACAGCCGCCGCCATCTGCGGAAATTCCTCGCCGTCCGGAATGACTGAATTGGCGCATGCCGTCGTCATTCCGAGCAGGTGTGTCATCCAATCTACGGGCCGCTCTCGTAGCTATGGGTAGATATAGCTGGGGGATCAAACCCTCGGATCAGGAGGAACGATCCAATGAAGTTTCGCGTTTCTGGTTTCCTATTGGGTGCTGTGATGCTGGCGATGGCGCTGCCCGCCTTCGCGCAAGACTCCGCACCCACGTCCACGCCGACCGCCGCGCAGCCCGCGGCCGCATCGAGCGCATCGCTGCAACCCAATCAGACTGCCGGTTTCGGCAACAGCAAGGTTCTCACCTTTACGTACACGCAGAATTTCGACTGCGTTGACCAGCCCCTCGACGATCTGAATTTCAACGGCGTGCCGGCCGAATCGGATCCGGGCGAAATGCAGACTCCCATCTGCCAGGCCGGTATCCAGCCCACCATCGGACCTCCGAACAACGGCAACCCGATCAACAGCACCGAGCCCCTCTACGTGCTGGTGCCGATGTTCTCGACCAACAACGATCAGAATCCTAACGACGCGATCTCATGCGACAACGTCGTCGCCGGTACTGCTTGCGGTCCCGCGCTCGGCAGCTTCCTGATTTCCGCGTTCGGCGCGCTGCCCGAGGGGTTCAAGGCTACACCGTCGGTTTATACCCAATGCCCCGATCCGGGCTCGCCTCCGGGAACGTGCACGATGCACGCCTCACGGCTCGATCTGGCGCCGGCGCTCGCGGCACTCGGCAAAATTCCGTCCCCGCCGACCGCCAACGTTTTCGTGCCTACGCCGAATCACAGCCATATCGTGTTGAACAAGGACTCGAAGATCAAAGCAATCTGGTGGCAGGTCGATCCCGTGCTGGTGATGAACCAGAGCGATTGGCCGACACAGGACGGCAGCAGCGGCATCACTTCGTTCAAGGAGATGCAGACGGTAATAAAGGCCGGCGCCGCGGTCGAAGTGCCCTCGAATTTCTACTTGTTCTTCAGCTCGGCAAAGATGGGCAACATGAAATAAATGTTTCGAGGGCGGCCTGACCGCCGCGCCATGAATTGCCCCCGACAGCATCAGGGTGGGACCAGGGAAAATATTCCCAATTTGATCCGAGCCGAACGATTCTCGCCGGCAGGATCCAATCCCTCGGTCCCACCCTGCTTTTTCGTGCTGAGAAAATGATAACGAGCGGTCTGACGGATTGGCTATCTACGAGGTTTCAACTTCTTCGGCGCGGGACGCTTGACCGCCTTGCGCGGCGCGGCGGCAGCGGGTTTTTTGGCGGGCATTTTGGGCGCAGGCGTGGCGGATTCTTTCGCCATGGCGGGAGCGGTTCGCGCAGCCTCGGGCACGTAAGCGTCGGCTTCGATCTCGATCAGCATCCGCGGATCAACCAATCGCCGCACCTCGACCATTGTGGTTGCCGGTGGCGATGCGGCAAAGAATTCGTGATGCGCCCGAGCGGCCTCTGCAAAGCGCCCGATGTCGGTCACGAACATCCGCGTGCGCACCACGTTTTCGAGCGTGAGTCCCATCCGCTGAAGCGCGGTGCGGATATTTGTCAGCGCCTGGCGCGCCTGCACGTACATCTGGCCGCCGCCGACGATCATCCCGTGTTCATCGGTCGCGGTGGTGCCGGAGACCGCGACCAGATCGCCAAATCGGACCGCACGCGAATATCCGACGATCGGTTCCCACTTCGTGCCGCTCGAGATTCGCGCCAGTTGGCCCATCGCTGATGTCCTCCATGCGCCCGCCGCAAAGCTGGGCACGCCGCGCGCTCAGTTATCGCGCGAAGGAAAGCTCTCTTCAAGCTCGCGCGCGACCGAACGCATGGGCGGTCCGACCTGGCGCGATTCCGGTAACAGCCATCGTACGATTGCTGATATTCGCGAGATAAATGGCGGCGGCTGACGCCGCTTGCGATTCATGTCGAGCTCGGGTTCGACGATTCGCCCGCGCGCGGATGCCTCCATCGCGCCCGGAGCAAAAGAAAAACGCCTCTCCTCCACCACCCCGTCCTCCCCGGTATTCCCCCAGTACCTCGGCCCGCTTGGGCCGCATCCGCATTCGATAATACAGAAACAATACAAACTGTCAAAATATGCGTCCCGGGAACCACCCGCTCCGCGTTGCGCGCTTCACTGCGGAGGACGTTTTCACGCGCGCGACGGGTAAAGGGCCGAGCATGCGATTCCCGTGGACCCGGCTTAGTCCCGCGCGGGCGCGGGAATGACAACCGTAAACGCTGCGCAACAGTGGAGCATCAATGACGCACAATGCAGGAGCGTCGGCTGATCAAACTGACGGACTACTCAAACTCCGCCCGCGCTTGAAGTTGTGATGCGCGTATCATATCCTTTGCGGCGCTTTCAGTTATTGCGCTATGGTTGAACAAGAAATTCCAAGGAGGAAGCGATGCGCAAAGTCCTGCTTCTAGCACTAGTCACGATGTTCATGGGTGCTGCGGCCTGCAACAAGCCTGACGAATCGGCTCCGTCCGCTCCCGACGCAGCGGCTTCCGCGGCTGCGTCCACGGCTGCGTCCGATGCCGCCAGCGCTGCAGCGAGCCCGGCCGATATGGCCAGCCCCGCGGCGGCAGCCAGTCCAGCCGCGCCGTAATTCTCTCGACTGCTTATGGCTAGTCGCCGCGCGCCGGCCCTCCGGTCGGCGCGCGGCGCTCACTCCATCGGCAGGGCGTTGCATGCGGCGAGCGATAGCCTGCGCCGCCGCGTGATCTCTTGGGCCTGAATCTGTCTCGTAGCCGCGCCTTCTTGCCGCGCTCTATGCGCACTCGCCCTCTGGGGCTGCTACGCTGCCCTTGCCATGTCATCTGCCGCGCCTGATTCATCCCGTCCCGAATCCAGAGAGCTGAAAGCCGGATTGTCGTTGTTCGATTCCGCGACCATTGTCGCTGGCTCGATGATCGGCTCGGGAATCTTCATCGTCTCGGCGGACATCGTCCGCCACCTCGGGTCGCCAGCCGCGTTGCTGGCGGCATGGATCGTCGCCGGCCTGATGACGATCGCGGGTGCGCTTGCCTATGGCGAGCTGGCCGCGATGATGCCGCAGGCGGGAGGACAGTATGTCTATCTGCGCGAGGCATACGGCCAGCTTTGGGCGTTTCTGTTCGGATGGACGCTGCTGCTGGTAATCCAGACCGGCACTATCGCAGCGGTCGCGGTAGCTTTTGCGCGTTTCGGTGGTGTGATGTGGCCGGCCCTGGACTCGGGCTTGTGGATCGGCGCGGGCAGCTTTGGAATCTCGGGCGAGCGGCTGGGCGCGATCGCGGTTATCGCGCTGCTAACTGCCGCAAATCTGCGCGGCCTCGATCTCGGCAAGATGGTGCAGAATTCGTTCACGACCGCTAAGATTCTGTCGCTGCTGCTGATCGTCGTCGTCGGATGCATTCTGTTCCCGAACCCTGTCGCCGTGAAGGCGAACTTCGGCAGTGCGCACGCATTTTTTTCCTCCGAAATGATGCACGCCGGTTTCCTGGCGGCATTTGGCGCCGCGATGGTCGGGAGCCTGTTTTCCGCCGACGCCTGGGCGTCGGTAACCTTCACCGCTGCCGAGGTCCGCAACCCGCGCCGCGATTTGCCGCTCGCACTCGCACTCGGTACCGGCGTCGTGATTGTGCTCTACGTCCTGACCAACGTCGCTTACCTGTGCGAGTTGCCTGCGGCTGGAGTGGTGGGCGCGACCAGCGTGATTGCGCGTGGAATCTCGCACGCCGCCAGCGACCGGGTCGCATCGGCGGCGATGCAGGTCGTGTGGGGCCGCGCGGGCGCCACGCTGACTGCGATCCTCGTGATGATCTCGGCGTTTGGATGCGCCAACGGCCTTATTCTGACCGGGGCGCGCGTGATCTACGCGATGGCCAACGACGGGGTGTTTTTTGCGGCGGCGCGGCGGCTAAATCGCAATCGTGTCCCGGCTTTCGCGCTCGTCATCCAGGCGATCTGGGCCGCGGTTCTCACGCTGAGCGGTACCTACTCCGATCTTCTCGACTACGTGATTTTTGCGCAGCTCCTGTTCTATGTGCTGACTGTCGCCGCCGTGTTCGTGCTGCGCAGCAAGCGCCCCGACGCGCCGCGACCATATCGGGCGTGGGGATATCCTCTCGTTCCCGCCGCGTACATCGTCGCGGCTGTCGCGCTGATGCTGGATCTGCTGGTGGTCAAGCCGCGGTTTACCTGGCCGGGGCTTGGAATCGTGATCGCAGGAGCGATCGTTTACTCAGTGATGCGGCGGCCGGCTAAAGCATGATTACGGGGTCTTGTCGGTTGATCCAGCGGTAACTCCGGGTGCCGGGCCGGAGCTTTCGTCGGTCGAGACCGCCTGGACCGGCTGTCCGGCGGCTGCGCAATCGCTGGCAGTGAGTTTCTTTGTGCTGAACTCGTGCGCGACTTGATTGAGAATCACGGCGCTGCGCGCGGGCGACTGATTGCCGGCCAGCTTGAACAGCTCGGCCGCGTTTTTTGCCGCCGCATCGGCGTCGGAATCCGTCTTCGGGATTCCGTAAATCTGAAACACGCGGCATAGCGACTGAAGCCCGTCGTTGCGATCCGATGAGCTCAGTACCGCTTCTTCCTGGTTTGGCTCCGCCAGCCCGTGCTCGCCGCCGCGGCTCGAGAACATCCCGCCGATTCCGCGCAACGCGGCCAGCACAACGATCGCAATCACCACGACCACGGCGGCGCGTCCAGCCTTCTGGCCGGACGTAAGCTCGCTCCACGGGATGAGCTCGATTCCTTTACGTTGTGGCGGTTGCGAGGCCGTATCGTTCACCCGCGGGCAGGGGCGCTGCCGCAATTGTATTGGTCGATCATCCTGTCAGCGCGCTCCGGCAGCACAGTACCCAAGAAAGCTACCTCGCGCGGTATCAAAGTCAATATGACCCGCGAATTCGGCGCTCGGTTGGTCACGGATATTTCCAGTACCGCCTATTTCACCGCGTCGATGAACCGCTGCGTGTCAACGTACTCGCGGACGCGGCGAATCTTTCCCGCCTCGATCTCGAAGATGAAGCAGTACTCGTTTTCATAGTCCTTTCCATTTACGACTTTGCCGCGATTCGTCATCTCGACGATCACCGTGTCGCCGTCGCAATAGATTTTCCGCAACTCGCTCTTAAGCCCCTGCGGGAAGACCGCCCCGATTCCCGACATGAAGCCCACGATCTCGTCCTTGCCCTTTTTGATTCCGGAAGTTCCCGGCATATTTCCGGGAACCAGCCAGCTCACGTTGTCGGCCATGTTCGCGAAGGCTGCTTTGAGGTCGCCCTTGCCGAATGACGCCCAAGTTTGCTTGATCAGTTCCTTGTTCTGTTCCGCGTCCATCGCTGATGCTCCTTGCCAGGAATCGATCGATCGAAATCGCATTCAATAAATATCTCGTTTGACCCATCCGAGGCTATCATTAAGCGCCTGCGAATAAATCGCACCGTCGCTAGCGCTGACATTGGCGCCGAGCCGTGCCATACTTTTATCGGAGCGGACTGCTCATGCACGCGCGCATACTTTTTTCGCGTTTCCGCAAAGCGGCGCTAAAGCCCGTGGCGGCAGCTGCGCTGACAGTGATGCTGACGTTTTCGATCTCGGCGACATCCGCTCGGGCGCAGGACTATTCGTCGCCGAATTCAGATTCGGCTTATCAAAACGACAATTCCGTCCCGAACACCGATATGTCCGGCTCCAATTCGAGCGACGATGGCCAGAGCGTCAGCGTGCCGATTCCGGGCGGTGGCGAGGTTACCGCCGACGGGCCAGCCTCCGACCAGCAACAATCGCCGCTCTACCAGAACTGGAGCACGGACACTCAGCAGCCCAACCCCGTCGGCGGCGTCCCGATCGGCCCGCAATAGGCATCGACGCGGATTACATCGCGGAGGTGAAGACGTAGCCGCCCAGTTGCGCCGAATAAGCTCCCGACGCCTCGGCAGATTGATCGCCGTTTTGCGGCGGCGTCACGGTTTGATCGTTCCAGGTGAATGGCGTCGCGCTGGTCTGGTGCATGATCGTCTCGAGCTTCACATTGCTGGCGGTGGAATCGAACGAAAACGATATCTCGACCGTGTCGGTGATGATGGGCTGGCCTTGCGAGAATCCGGCTGCGTCACCAATTGAAACCGGCGCGCGGTCCGGATGGAAATAGACCATGCGCTTGCCGCGCGCAAGACCGGGCAGGCGTGGGTTATCCGCCGCCGGCGCGGTCACGACGAAATCGATTCGATAGGTGAATAGTCCTTCGCCGAAATCACCGCTGGGGTCAGTGTGTGCGAACGGCCATCCGTGGATGATCCCGCGGATCGTTCCGCGTGTGGTCCCCGAGCTCGAGTCGGTCAGCGT
>Ga0307374_10006110_pt1 | contig 19114 bp, 19 predicted proteins | sample OX3MG_FD_202532 | JGI IMG/M metagenome (GOLD analysis project Ga0307374, IMG submission 202532) | Soil microbial communities from Risofladan, Vaasa, Finland - OX-3 | ecosystem: Environmental > Terrestrial > Soil > Coastal area > Acid sulfate soil | place: Finland: Risofladan, Vaasa | collected...
GCTGATCCCCTCCGCCGGGGCGACGCTGTCGGGGACGGCGGCCATCTTGGACGCTGCCGCCTCCAACGCCACCAGCGTCCAGTTCCTGCTCTCGGGCGGCGGCTATTCCGGCCTGGTCATCGGCACGGCCACGGCGACCATCTACGGATGGATCGTCGTCTGGAACACCACCGCGGTGCCCAACAACACCTACGTCCTGTCGTCTGAGGCCTTCGGTCCGGGCGGCACCGCCTTCAGCGGCAACGTCAGCATCACCGTTCACAACTGACCGGGGCTCGGGACCGCGGCCATCGCCAACGCACCGGGCACCCGGGTGGCCCGCACGACCGTGTCCGCTCCCTGCTCAGGCGGGGCTATGGGCCCGACCGGGTGTCCGGCGGGACAGGCGGTGGACGCGCTCGGTTGCGCTCACCGCGGCGCCGACGCCGTCCCCCAGGGGCTTGACCTGCGAGTGGTAGCAGTCGATCACCTTCCGCTTGCCCGTCGCATCAAGACGCATTTCGATGTCGGCGGGTCGGAGTTCGAATCCCAGGGAGCGGAGATCGGCGATGGCCGAGCCGACCGCTCCCGGCCGGAGGACGGCGTAGGGGAGGTCCTCGTAGACCAGCCAGTCGACCTCGGGGAATTCGTCGACCAGGGCCAGGCAGGCCGAGGCGGCGATCACGTGGTCCGGGTGGCTCAGCCCCAAGGGGATCAACCAGGTGTCCAGGGCCGCGCCCTCGACCAGGCTCCCGAGATCTGACGCCAGCGCCCGGACCAGTCCGGCGTGGTCGGTCGGTCCCTCGTACCCGTACGTCGAACTGCGGTACTGGTGGTCCCAGTGATCGAGGTGGCGACAGTGGCAACCGAGCATGGTCGCAGCTCGGGCGTCCTCCGCACGACGGGCCCCGACCACGTCTGCTCCTGGCTGGAATTCACCGGAGATGGCCTCCCATCCGGTGACCGGGTCCACGACCGGGGGTCCGCCGGCCAGGGCGGTGACCATCGAGGACCCCGGATGTGCAGCCAGAACGGCGGCGCAACTGAGGGCCAGGTCGTCGAGGTGCGGTGAGACGGCGCCGACTGCCGGGGACACGGCGCCAATCTAACGGAGGCGGTCGGCCACCGACGTGGGATCCGGGGCGATGACCGCGGGGTCCCCGGTGTCGTGGTCCTGTCCCATGAAGGGGTCGTGGATCTCGACGGCCAGCACCCGGGCCCGTCGGGCCACCGCGGCCTTCTCCGGTCCCCCGGAGGACCTCCGCCCACACCTCCGATCTCAGGTACGGGACGCCCCGGCCAACCCGAGCAGCAGGAGGATCCACACGCCGAGCCGGAGCTCGACGGCCCCTTCGAGCGTGTGGCGGGTGACCTCCTGGCCGTCCCCGTGCCAGGACACGAGTATGGCCGCCAGCCCGAGGAGGGTGAGAACCACGACGGCCCGCCAGGCCCGCTCATGCCAGAGCCCGGAGCGGACGGCCAGGCCGGTGCCCACGGCGGCCATGACGGCCACCACCACCGGGGGAGGCCACATCACCGGTGTCAGCGGCGAGCCCATCCGGTTGACGGAGGCGGCATAGAAGGTGAGGTCGCCGCGGGCGAAGTTGTACGACCGCTCCGGGCGCTGCAAGGGCTCCGTCACCACGAACCAGGGGTGGGTCACCAGCCAGAGCAGGTAGGTCCTCTGGCCCGCGCCGGCCACCATCCACCGCTCGAGCGGCCTGAACGCCGGATCCTGCGGAGCGAACGCCACCACCCTGGCCTCCCCGGCCCGGGTGGGTGTGGCCGCAGCCAGCTCGTCGATCTGACTCTGCTGGGGCATGCCGTGGCCGGCGAACCAGGCGACCCGGTCCGGGAACGGGAAGACCCGGACGTAGAACACGTCGGCCACATCCTGGGTCGTCCGGTGCGAGGACACGGTCCCCCACCCGGCGAGGATCCCGACGGTGAGCAGGCCGGCGGCCAGCGCCCCGCCCCGGGCGGCCGTGGGCCGGCTCCGTCCCAGCTGGGCCAGCGCCCAGGCGCCGACGGCGATGGCCAGCAGGAGCACCGTCCCCACCTGCGCGTCGCGGTCGGCGGCGTAGCACAGGCCGGCGGCGGTCACGGCGGCGAGGCGGGGCCAGGTCGGCCGGCGGGCGGCCCAGATGAGGGCGGCGAACATCAGGGCGAGGCTGCTCAGGGCCAGTGACTCGGAGAGCACCGATCGGTTCCACAGGGTGACCGGAAGGGTGGTGGCAAAGGCCAGGACCACCCAGACGGCCAGGACACGCCGCCACCCGGGAGCCACCATCCGTCCAACCGTCCACGCCAGGATGCCCCAGGCGACGGCGGCGATGGCTGCTTGCGCGACGAGCAACCCGCCGGAGGAACCGAACACCTTGATGGCCAGCGGGGTCAGTGGAGGACGCAGGCCACCCCATAGTGCCGCGCTCCACAGCGGGTCGGAGGCCACGGCCGCATAGGCCTTGGAGTCGTTCCAGACCAGGGCCGGCCCGGCGGTCGCCTGGGCGACGAGGTAGGCGGCGGAGGCGCACCATCCGGCCAGCGCCATGGCGGGGGCGAGCCGGGACCGCCCTGCCGGCGGGGCCCGCCGCTGCCTCGTGGCCATCGTCACCCCCGCAGGGTATTGGAAGGCCGGAGGACCAGGTGGCCGATCGGTTGACCCGAGGGGGAGTGGCGACCGGCGGTCTACTCGTCGAGGTAGTAGCCGTTGTCAGATCCGTGCTTGTCTGGCAGGGACTCCACCAGACGGCTGGCCGCCGCGTGCTCGCCCGCATTCCACGCCTCCGCCATGGTCCGCCCGCCCAGCTCGCGGTGCTTGGTGAAATTCCACCAACGGGTGACGTCGCTGTCGCTGTACCCCTTGTTGGCCAGGAGGATGTTGAGGCGGGTGGCCTCCCAGGCCGCCTCCTCGGCGGTCATCTCACCCGGGGGCACCGCGGCGGGACCGACCGGCTCGGGATGCCGCTCCATCTCGTAGGCGAGCTCCCGGTCGAGGTCGCGGGAGACGTGGCCGCGGATCGTCTTCAACGAGCCGCCGGTGAGGGCGTGGCGGTCGGTGACCCGGCGCTCCCGTTCGCTCTCGAGGCTGCGGGACCAGAGGTGCTGCGCGGCGGCGTCGACGTCGCTGGCGGTGACCCGCAGTCGCAGCCGGCGCTCGATCCGCTCGGCCGTCCGCTGCGGGGTCGCAGCAGGGCCGCCGGGGCGCCGGACCTGCTGCTCTGCTTCGTCGGGCTCAGCCATGCGGCGATCACCCCGTCGCCTTTCGGGCACCTCCGTCGGAGGGGTCGGACGGGAGGCCGACCCGGCGGTGTCAGCGGGCTCGACCGCCCTGGCGGCGGGAGAGGCGTAGCTGTCCGGGGGGAAGATGTCACCGGCGGTGCCGGCGATGGCCGCGCCGAGGTAGGCGGCCGTCCACTCGCCCTCGCCGACGGCAACGCTGGGGGCGCCGGTGGCGGTCAGTCTGGCCACCGGCACGTCGAGGCAGGCAGCCACCACAATGGCCTCGGTGAAGCCGAGGCGCCGGCTGGTGGTCTCCACCTGCGCCACCGTCTCACGGGTCCAGGCGATCCCCCGGAGCAACATCTCGTCGGCCAGGCCCTGTTGGGTCAGGTTGGCCTTGGACCTCAGGGCGGCGACATTGCGCCGCACGATGTCCTCGATGCCAGTGGTGGGATCCCCGTTCATCTCTGCATTCTACTCCACTGTAAGAAAAATGAACACAGAGCGGCGCCCCCCCCGACGCCACAACTGGGCCGGTCGATCCCCGTCCCGTCTCGATTCACGGTCTCAACGCCCGGTAGGGAAGGGGGTCCGCTCCACCTGGACGATGAGAGTATGAACAATCGGGGCGGGGGACCGCCTTCTGCTCCTCCGTGCGACACGAGCCGGGTCCGCCCACCGTGGCCGAGCGGGGCTCCTGACGGGCCCGGGGGTGGGCGGATCGTCGGGATTCGTTCCGGGTGGCTGTTGCCGGCCGGTGGACCTGGCCGGACCATCTTGGCCGGTGACCGGGGTGAACGGGTGGATCGGAGCCGGCGACCCGGTGGGTGCGGTGCGCTCGTTCCGTCCCGACGTACGCAATTCCCGCTACAGCTTCGGCTTGCGGGTTCCGATCAATTCCGGAGAGGGATCCGACACAAAAGGGGCAGGAACGAATTTGACGATCGACCCGTTTCACGTACGGCAATTCAGCCAATGGTCAGACGCCGACTTCGATGTGGATGACCTGGTACTGCCGGAGGCGCCGCAGTGGCACCGGTGTGGTGCCGTCCATTGCATCGATCGGGGGCCGTGGCTCGGGACGTTGGTGTGCTGCATCAGGCGCAGCGGCCACGAAGACGGTCATTCGATGTCGTTGGGGGACGAAGGCTCCCCCGACTACTGGCGCGAGACCTGGTTGTGACGACCGCCCGGCGGCCGGAGCGGATCAGCTGGTGAGCACCACCGCCTGATCGGCGCCGACAGCCCCGTCGAAGGTGCGGCCTTCGCCGATTCCGTCGCTCGACACCAGCACCCGCAGCCCGGGCTCCACCGACGGACGGGTGTCGTCGACGGCCTGATCGGTGAAGTTGACGATCACCACCATGGCCTCGCCGCCCCGGCCCCGTCGATAGCCGAGGAGGCCGTCGGGCAGGTCGAGGAGGTCGAACTCGCCCAGAGACAGGGCCGGCGAGCGGTGGCGGGCGGCGATGAGCCGACGGTAGAGGTTCAGTATGGAAGTGGGATCATTGCGCTGGTCCTCGTAGTTCCTGACCTCGGACTCCGGAGGAAGGTGCAACCATGGGCCGGTCCCGTCGACGGTGGCCCAGCCGGAGTCGCCGGTCCCCGTCCACGGAATCGGTGCCCGGCAACCGTCACGTCCGCCGGGGTCGACCCTCCGCTCCGGGGGGATGACGGCGTCGAGCAGGCCCAGCTCCTCGCCCTGGTAGAGGAAGGGGGTGCCCCGGAGGGTGAGCAGGAGCACGGCAGCCGCCCTGGCCCGGGCCTCGCTCCGCCGGGCGGTGACGCCGGCGTCCTCCCCCGCGGATGCGGCTCCCCGGTCGTAGCGGGAGCGATGACGCGGATTGTCGTGGTTGGAGAGTACCCAGGTGGGCCAGGCGCCCCGGGGGTCGAGGGCGGCGACCGTGGCCTCGATGCACTCCCTCCATGGCCCCGGCCGCCACGGGGCGTACAGCGGGGGGAAGTTGAAGGCCAGGTGGAGCTCGTCACCGTCCCCGTAGTATCTGGCCACGGCGTCGGTCGAGAGCAGGTACACCTCGCCCACGACCACCCGCTCGCCGGGGTAGCCGTCGGCCACGGCCCGGATGTCCCTCAGGCGAGGGTGGGTGGACGGGACGTCGTTGAGGGCGCAGTGGGGGATCCCCGCGACCGCTACGGGGTCATCTGGCAGTTCCGGGTCCTTGCCGATGCAGTGGATGACGTCGGCCCGGAACCCGTCGACGCCCCGGTCGAGCCAAAACCGGAGCACGTCATGCATGGCGGCGACGACGGCAGGCTCGTCCCAGTTGAGATCGGGCTGGGCCGTTTCGAAGAGGTGGAGGTACCACTGTCCCGACGACTCGTCGAGGGTCCACGCCGGCGCAGAGGGATCGAAAGCGGCCGCCCAGTTGTTGGGCGGGGTGTCATCGGGGCGGCCGTCGCGCCAGACGTACCAGTTCCGATGGCGGCTGGCGCGGCCGGACACCGCATCGACGAACCAGGGGTGTCGGTCCGAGGTGTGATTGGGGACCCAGTCGATGATCACCTTGAGCCCGAGCGCATGGGCGGCGTCGACCAGCCGGTCGAAGTCGTCGAGGGATCCGAACAGGGGATCGACATCGCAGTAGTCACTGACGTCGTAGCCGAAGTCGACCATCGGCGAGGGATAGAAGGGTGAGATCCAGAGGGCGTCGACGCCGAGCCACGACAGGTCGGCCAGGTGCGAGCGGATGCCCGCCAGGTCCCCGACTCCGTCGCCGTCCGAGTCGGCGAACGAACGCGGGTAGATCTGGTAGAAGACGGCCTGCTTCCACCAGGGATCGGGAGGGGAGGGCACGGCTCAGGTCTCGGCGCGGGCCCTGATGCGCTCCAGGGCGGCGACCATCTCGGATCGGTCGGGCCCTTCGCCGTCACAGGTGCCCCGGACCAGCCCGCCCGGTCCGCCCGCCCACCGCATTTCGATGCATTCGGCGGTCGGTCCACCCGCCTCGACGGGATCGGGGACCAGCTGCCGTCGCGGGTCGGGAGAGGCCCTGATCTGCTCGGACACCTCGACCATGGGCACGGAGCGACGCTAGCAACACCCCCGGCCGGGGAGCGGTCCGTGACTGCCGACCCCCTCTCGGCCTTGCCCGGTACTCCCCGCTTTCCGGTCGTTACAGTTTGTGCACTTTCATGCCGAAGACATCTTGAAAGGTCCCGACACCGAATAGGGATGCGACCCCGAAAGGCAGGGCGGCATGGTGGACAGACGACAGGTAGAGGAGGGCCGGCTCCTGGCCGATGGCCTGTCCGGGAGCACTCCCCCCGAGGTGTTCGCCACCGGCCGGGTGTGCAAGGAGACCACCTGCGCGGTCCGGCTGTCCCGCTACAACAGCACCGAATGGTGTTCCCTCCACGAGAGCCCGGCCTCGACCCAGAGGCCGTTCGACACATCGACCCGGCAGCGCCGGGGCCGTCGGCGCCGCAGCTCCGGTCAAAAGCGCTCGGAAGCGGCCAAGACCTCCCGCCAGACCGCGGCGTAGCTCCCTCAGGGCCGTCCGCCGTCCAGGGCGCCCTGCGGTTCGCTGCCTCTCTCCCACCGTCGCGCTCCTCAAGGGCCCTGGTGGCGGTGGTCCTGTTTCGCACCACCTCGTACACTGCCCTCGTCCGCGTGGACGACGAGGTGTCTGAGGATCGGAGGCGAGCCATGACGCGTCGGCTGGAGGGAACGGTGGCCCTGGTCACCGGGGCATCGAGTGGCATCGGGGAGGCGACAGCCGTCGCCCTGGCGGCGGAGGGGGCGACCGTGGCCGTCGCCGCCCGTCGCCGGGACCGGCTGGAGGCACTGGTCGAACGGATAGGCAACGACGCCGAGGTCCTGGTCATCGAAACCGACATCACCGACGAGGGTTCGGCCCAGGCCATGGTGGAGACCACCGTTCGGGAGTTCGGCCGGCTGGACACCCTGGTCAACAACGCCGGCGTCATGCTGCTCGGTCCGATCGTGGACGCCCCGGTCGAGGAGTGGGGGCGGATGATCGAGCTGAATGTGCTCGCCCTCCTTCACTGCACGCGTGCCGCACTTCCCCACCTGCTGCGGGCGGCGGACACCGACCCCCGCCGGGTGGCCGACGTGGTGAACGTGAGCTCGGTTGCGGGCCGGGTGGCCCGGTCGGGGAGCGGGGTCTACAACGCCTCCAAGTTCGGGGTGGTCGCTTTCACCGAGTCGCTTCGCCAGGAGGTGACCCACCGCCACGTCCGGGCGTCGGTCATCGAGCCGGGTGCCGTGATGACCGAGCTCGCCACCCACAACCGACCCGAGATCATCGAGACGATGCGGGCCAACTTCGGGGAGATGGAGATGATGCGTTCGGAGGACATCGCCGAGGCGATCCTCTTCACGATCACCCGGCCCCGGCACGTGGCCGTCAACGAGATCCTCATCAGGCCCACCGAGCAGGAACGCTGAGTGGGGATTGCCGGGTATCCGCCTGTCCGTCACCTCCTGTCCGACCTGGGCATCGAAGCCGAGTCGATCGCCGAGTCGGACACCGTGGCCCGCATCCGGGCCACGCCGCACATCGCCGGGGCGGACGGCGGGGTCCGGGCCGGGGTGCTGGCCACGTTGGTGGACCTCGTGGGCGGGTCGGAGGCGATCCGGGCGGCGCGGCCGGATCGGATGGTCACGGCCGACCTGACCCTGCAGGTGGTCCGGCCCGCGGTCGGGCCCTTCGTCGAGGCGCGGGGGAGGGTGGTGCGGAGGGGCCGGACCACCCTGGTCGTCGAGGCCTGGGTGTTCAACGTGTCCGGCGACGGATCCGACGCCACCGCCGATGCCCGGGACACCCCGCCGGTGGCGTGGGCCACCATGACCTTCGCCATCCACGCCGGGAAGCAGTCGAGACCGTCGGGGGACGAGGGCCCCGAGCTGCCTGCCCGGTGGTCGTTCACCGGCGCCGGGCTCGAAGGCCCGGTGGTCGAGACTCTCTGCCTGTCGGAGACGGGCGTCGCCGAGGGCGAGGTCTCCATGCCGGTCGGTGAGTACCTGCTCAACTCGTTCGGCGCGGTCCAAGGGGGGGTGATGGCCCTGTTGGCAGAGGTGGCAGCCCTCCGGGCCTTCGAAGCGGGGGTGGGCCACGACGGCGCGGCGGTCACCGACCTCCAGGTCGCCTATCTGGCCACGGGCCGGGTCGGGCCCATCGTGTCCCGCGCCAGGGTGCTCGTCGGGACCAGCGGGGACGGGGTCGGCAGCGGCGGCTCCCGACGGAACGCCGTCGTCGAACTGGTCGACGAGGGCGACGGCGGCCGACTGACCACGGTGGTCAACGTCGGCGCCGTGTCCCCCGGCCCACCCGCCGAAGACCCCGCCTGATGGGTCGGGAGGCACCCACCGACGGGGTCGATCCCCGCCGGAACGTCGGCGAGTACTTCCGCCTGCAACGGTGGGAGATCCCCTCCGCCCACGGGGGGTACCCCGAGCTCGCTGGGCGCGCCCCGGTCGACGACCACCAGCGCGGCGCGGGCGGTGGACTGCGCACCGGGGGGCTGCTCACCGGTGTCGACTCGATCGGGGGCATGCTCGCCGGGCTCTCGGTCCAGCCCGAGTGGATCGTGACCACCTCGATGATGGCCACCGTCACCCGTCTCTCCCATCGCGGACCGCTCCGCCTGCACGCCCGGGTCCTGCGGCGGGGGCGCAACGCGGTGGTGGCCGGGGTGGACGTGGTCGACGAGGGGACCGAGGACCTCCCGGTCGCCTCGGTGGTCATGACCTCGGCCGTGCTCGACCCAGGGGGGATGCACCTGCACTTCGAGCGGCCGATCCGCACGGCCATGCCCCCGCCCGCCCCCGACCCGCAGGGGATCGAGGAGTTCTTCGGCATCGAGCCCGGGGCCGGTCCCGTCACCCGGCTCGACCTCGCCGATCATCTGCGGAACCCGTGGGGCATCCTGCACGGGGGCGCGGTGGCCACGCTGGCCGACGCCGCCGCCTGCCGCGCCGTGGCGGCGGGCCGCTCCGTGGCGGCGGGCCGCGCCGGCGGGGACGGCACAGAGCTCGGGGACCCGGGCGGTCTGGCGGCCGGCGACATGGTGATCCACTACCTCCGCCCCACCCGGGTGGGACCGGTCGAGGCCCGGTGCAAGGTGATCGGCGGGCAGGGTCACCGCACGCTGGTCCGGGTGGCGGTGCACGACGTCGGAGCCGACCACCGGCTGGTCGACCTGGCCTCGGTGGCCGTGCTCGAGGTCTGATCCCCTCCTGCGGTGCCCGCCGGCCGGGGGCCCGGCCGGCGGGCCCGGCTCCCGACCCGGGTCAGCCCATCCGGGCCGGCCAGACGACGGCCGATCCCTCGGCCGTGATCTCGACTTCGGTCCCGTCGGCCACCGCCAGATCCCCGTCGGCCCGGATGGTGACGGGGCCCGCGGCCGGCGGGGCGTGGGGATCGACGGTGATCACCGTGTCGTGGCCGTGGAACTGGGTCCGGACCACGGTCGCCCTCAGCCCCGTCCCGCCCACCGTGGTCGACAAGAGCAGCTGCTCCGGCCGGATCAGCGCCACCACCGGCCCGGCACCCGCTCTCCCGAGGGTGTCCCCACGACGGGCCAGCGGACCGAACGGCGTGGACACCCGGTCGCCCTCGACCGTGGCCGCCACCAGGTTGGCGTCCCCGAGGAACCGGGCCATGTCCGGGTCCACCGGATGGTCGTAGAGCTCCTGGGGCGTCCCGCACTGGCCGATCACCCCGTCCCGGATGACCGCCACCTGGTCGGCCACCGAGAGGGCTTCGTCCTGGTCGTGGGTGACCAGCACCGCTGTGGTCCCGCCGGCCCGCAGCACGTCCTGGACGTCGGACCTCACGCTCGACCGGAGCCCGGCGTCGAGTGACGAGAAGGGCTCGTCCAGCAGGACCAGCGCCGGACGGATGGCCAGCGCCCGGGCCAGGGCCACCCGCTGCTGCTGTCCACCCGACAGCTGGTGCGGGTACCGTCCGCCCAGGCCGGCCAGGCCGACCATCTCCAGCAGCTCGCCGGTGTGGCCCCCGGCCCGCCGCCGGTCGGCCCTCGGTGCTCCGAAGGAGACGTTGGCGGCCACGGTGAGATGGGGGAACAGCGATCCGTCCTGGGGCACGTAGCCGATGCCCCGCCGTTCGGGGGGCACGACGTGCACGGCGTCCTCGACCGTGCGGCCGCCCAGGACGACCGTGCCCCGGTCGGCCCGCTCGAACCCCGCCACCACCCGCAAGAGGGTGGTCTTGCCGCTGCCCGACGGGCCGAGGATGGCGGTGAGCGAGCCGACCGGCACGTCGAGGTCTACCCCGGCCAGCACCGAGTGGGTCCCGAAGGACTTGTGGAGGTCGCCGACCCCCAGCCCGGTCATGGACGGCCTGCCCGGGAGGGGAGCCGGTCGAACCATCGCCCGAGGACATAGCTCGGCACCGCCGCGATCAGGATCATCAGCCCGGCATAGGGGGCCGCGGCCGCGTACGAGAGGTTGGACGTGTAGGCCCAGAACTGGGTGGCCAGGGTCTGGACGCCGGTGGGGACCAACACCAGTGTGAGGGTGAGCTCGGTGACGGTGGAAAGGAAGACCAGGCTGAACGCGGCGGCCAGGCCGGGGGCCACCAGGGGGAGCACGACCCGCCACCACACCGAGAGGCGGCGGCGGCCGAGGGACCGGGCCACGTCCTCGAGGGCCAGGGGGGCCTGGGCCACCGAGGTGCGCACCGCCACCAGGGCCAGGGGGAAGAACATGATGGCGTAGCCGGCGACCAGGAGCGGCGTGCTCTGGTAGAGCGGTCGGACGACCCGGATGGAGAAGTACACGAGGGCGAGGGCGATGATCAGCCCCGGCACCGCCTGGACGATGAAGGTCCCCCGTTCGAGGGCGGTGGTCGACGGGCGGGGATGCCGCACGGCGAGCAGCGCCACCGGTAGGGCCAGCAGGGTGGCCAGGGCCCCGGCCGCGGCCGCGTATCCCGCCGTGGTCAACGCGGCCCATACCATCGAGGTGGAGGCGGGCAGCGTCGTCGTCCCGCCCCGGACCAGCCAGTACACGACCACGCCCACCGGCACCCCGAGGGACAGGCCGACCAGCACGGTGAGCGAGGCGAGGGCGGGCGCGGTGGCCCGGCCCAGTCGGTGGAGCCGCCCGGTCCTGATCGCCCTCGTGGTGCGGGTGAGCCGCCCCCGCCCCCGGCCCAGCGCCTCGGCACCGAGCACTCCCAGGCTCACCACCACCAGGATCAGGGCCAGCGACGACGCCACCGGGATGTTGTAGCTGCGCTGGGACTCGAAGAAGATCTGGGTGGTGAGGGTCTGGTAACGGAGGATCTCAAAGGCGCCGTACTCGGCGAGCAGGGCCAGCGACACCAGCACGCACCCCCCCAGCAGCGCAGGGCGGGCCTGGGCCAGGGTGACCCGTCGGAACGTCGCCAGCCGGGAGAGCCCGAGGGAGCGGGCCACCTCCTCGTGGCCCGGGTCCGCGCCCCGGAGGGAGGCCGCCACCGGGAGATAGACCAGCGGGAAGAGGGCCAGGGTCATCACCAGCACCGCGCCGGTGAACCCGTGCACGCCCGGGGCCACCGAGACCCACCCGAAGCCGATGACGAAGTCGGGGATGGCCACGGGCAGGACCACGGCGACCGCCCAGAACCCCCGGCCGGGGAGATCGGTCCGCTCGACCAGCCACGCGGCCGCCGTCCCGATCACCGCGCAGGCGGCGGTCACCACCGCGGACAGTCGCACCGTGTTCCACAACAGGCCGAGGGTGAACTGCCGGAAGACCAGATTCAGGACCTCCGCCCAGCCGGTCTGGGCGGCCTGGACCACCACGTAGGCCACCGGCAGGGCCAACAGGCCGGCCACCGCCAGGGCCGACACCCACAGCACCAACGGCCGATCGCGGCGGGCCAAGGCCGGTGGCGGCGTCGGTTCGGCCAGGACCATCTCGGTGGTGGACGAACCGGTCAGGACCATGGCGGGCCCTCCCCGGGGTGCCGGCTCCCCCGACCGGTCGGACCACTCCTTTGGCCGCAGGTCGATTCCACCGCGGTCATGCCAACCCGGCCTGCTGGAGCAGGGCGATGGCCGATGAGCCGTCACCGAGCTCGGCGACGGTCAGAGGCGACGGCTGCAACGAGGCGAGGGGGGGGAGCGCCTGGGCGGTGGTGACCCCGGAGCCGATGGGGTACTCGTAGCTCTGGCTGTGGGCGATGATCTCCTGGCCTTCGGTGCTGACCAGGAAGGCCAGGAACTTCTGCGCGGCGGCCTTCTGCCCGCTCGACTCCAGCACCCCGGCCCCCGAGACGTTGATCAGGTAACCCGGGTCGCCCGGTTGGAAGGAGGCCACCGCCGAGTGCATGGCCGCCACCCCCACCTCGGCCCGCTGCCGGTACCAGTAGTAGCTGTTGATGAGACCGAGCTCCACGTGGCCCAGGTTGACCTCGTTGGTCAGCACCTCGTTCGACGGATAGAGGTTGTCCCCGGCGTTGGCCTTGACCCCCGCCAGCCAGGCGGCGGCGGCGGCCCTCCCGTGGGTCCGCTCGATGGAGATGACGATCGGGAGGAAGTCGGTCTCGCCCGCCGCCAGCCCGATCCGGCCCCTCCACCTCGGCTCCGCCAGTTCCATCACCGATCGGGGCAGCTGCGCCGGGGTCAGCTGGTCGGTGTTGTAGACCATCACCCCCGCCCGGGCGGACACCCCGACCCACAGGCCCCCCGGCGAGCTGTACCGGGACGGCACCGCGCCCAGCGTGCTCGGGTCGACGGGTGCCAGCAGGCCCTTCCCGGACAGCAGCTCGAGGGCCGGTGAGTTCTCGGTGTAGACGACGTCGGCGGGGGAGGCCGATCCCTCGGTGATGATCTGGTTCACCAGCACCGACTCGTCATCGCTGCGAACCTCGACGGCGATGCCCGTCTGCTTCTCGAACGCGGTGACCAGGGCACCGGTGGTCTGCTGGTGCTGGCCGTTGTAGACGGTGATGGTGGCGGATCCGCCGGACGGTCCCGACGACGGGGCGGAGCTGCAGGCCGCGCCGAGCAGCGACAGGGCGGCCACGGCGACCAGGGCCGCGCCCACCGGGGACCTCCTCACCCGGGCCGGATCCGTGCTCATTTCGACGCCGGCCGGTTCATCGTCCACTTCCTCTGGTCGGGCGCTGCGGTCGGGAGTTCGAGATGGCCCGGCTCATCGGGAACCCGTTGAGATAAGGGTCTGGTCACTAAAAATATTAGGTAAGCCGAACATTGGGTGTCAACCAGGGATTTCGAGTGGGCGACGTAGGCTCGTGCCAGCGTCGGGCCGGCAGGCGGCCCGGCCCGGCCCACCCCGGGAGACGACACCATGTGCGCAGAACGATCGGCCGGAACCGCCCCGATGCAGGGGAGGACCGTTGTCGTCACCGGCGCCAATTCCGGCGTCGGCAAGGCCACCGCCACGGCCCTGGCGGCGGCCGGTGCGGACACGGTGATCACCGCCCGTAGCGAGTCCCGGGGCCGCCAGGCGCTCGACGACATCAGCCGGGACAGCGGATCGGAACGGGTGGGCCTGGTGGTCTTCGACCTGGCCGATCTGGCCTCGGTCCGCGACGGTGCCGCCGAGCTCCTCGACCGTTGTCCCGGGATCCATGTACTGGTGAACAACGCCGGCCTGGTGCTGTCCCGGCGGACCGAGACCACCGACGGGTTCGAGACCACCTTCGCCACCAATCACCTGGGTCCCTTCTATCTCACCCGACTGCTCACCGACCGGTTGGTGGCCTCCGCCCCCGCCCGGGTGGTCAATGTCGCCTCGACCGCCCACCGCTCGGCCCGGCACGGCGTCGGCTTCGACGACCTCCAGTCCGAGAAGCGCTACTCGGCCATGAATGCCTACAGCCGCTCCAAGCTGGCCAACATCCTGTTCACCAACGAGTTGGCCCGGCGGCTGTCCGGTACCGGGGTCACGGCCAATTCGGCGCATCCGGGCACGGTGGCCACCGGCTTCGCCGGGGACGACGACGCCTCGGGCGTCCTGGCCTTCGGGATCAAGGTGATCAAGCCGTTCGTCCTCACGCCGGAGAAGGGAGCGCGGACCTCGGTCTATCTGGCCTCCTCCCCGCAGGTGGCCGACGTCACCGGGCAGTACTTCGTGAAGTGCCGACCCCGTTCGCCGTCGGCCGCCGCCCGCGACGCCGAGGCGGCTGCCCGGTTGTGGGCGGTCAGCGAAGGGCTGGTGGAGGGGGCCACCCGGGGGAGCGGGACGCGCTGAGGCCCCCGGCCCGGCCCACAGGCGGCCCCGTCCCGGTCCCACCCTCACGGGAGTCCCAGCCGTAAGGTGGGTGAGGGGTTGGTGGGCCTCGAGCCCTCGAGCGACGCGGAGGTTGCCATGTCTGGTCCTGGGGGAGTGGAGGTGGCGCCTCCGGAGGGTGACGTCCTGCGCCTGATCGGGAAGTCCTGGGGGTGGGTGCTCTTCTTCGGCATCGTGACCCTGGGCCTCGGGGTGGTCGTCACCCTCCACCCGAAGGACAGCGTCTATGCCTTCGCCATCGTCTTGGGCATCTGGCTCTTCGTGGCCGGCCTGTTCCGCATCGTGGTGGCCATCGCCGACCACGACGACAGCGGCGGTGCCCGATGGATGATGGCCGTGCTCGGGCTGGTGTCGGTGATCGTGGGCATCCTCTTCCTCCGCCACACCGACCAGACCGTCAAGACGCTGGCCTTCCTGATCGGCCTGTTCTGGGTCGTGGGCGGCATCATCGAGTTCTTCACCGCCTACAGCGACTACGCCTCGCCGGTCCGGGTGTGGAGGATCGCCATGGGCGTGCTGGCGTTCGCCGCCGGTGTGGTGACCCTGGTCTGGCCCAACCTGACCGTGACGACCTTGGCGGTGATCATGGGGATCTGGCTGATCATCTACGGCGTGCTGGAGATCTCCCTCTCGTTCCTCCTGCGACGGTTGGCCCACCCGCCCGCCGGGCCGTAGCCCGGTCCTCGGCCGGCGAGGGGTGCGGGGGCCCTACAGGGGCTCGCCTTCGCCCAGTTCCGTGGTGACCTCGGCGATGGCATCGGTCTGGGCCTCGGCGCTGAGCTCCCGGCCCCCGCCGTCGTCGCGCCAGAGTTCGGGCACCCGCCAGATGAGCACGCCCACCCCGACGACACAGGCCAGTCCGCCCGACCACACCGCGAATTGGGGGCCGCCGACGGCCGCTGCCGCCCCGGTCTCGGCGTCACCGAGACGCGGGCCCCCGGCCACCACGGCGAAGAAGGTCCCCGACAGCCGGCCCTGCAGGTGCTCGGGGACGGTCCGCTGCTGTACCGCCTGGCGGAAGACCGCCGAGACCACGTCGGCGGCGCCGGCCAGGGCCAGCAGGGTCAGCCCGATCCACAGGACGGGGATGATCCCGAACAGGGCGATGGTCACCCCCCAGACCACCACGCAGGCGGCGATGGCCCGGCCCTGGTGACGCACCCGGCTGCACCACCCGGTGAACAGCGAACCGGCGAGCGCCCCGGCCCCGGGAGCGGCGTACAGCAGCCCGACCGTCCCGGCCCCGCCGCCGAACAGGCCGACCCCCAAGGCCGGGAAGACGGCCCGGGGCATGCCGAAGATCATGGCGTTGAGGTCGATCCAGTAGGTCGCCGACAGCAGTCGCTGGCGCCGGAGGTGGCGGAACCCCTCGGTCATCGATCGCAGTCCCATGGGTGTTCCGCCCCCGCTGGGCACCAGCGCCGGCAGGAGGAGGGCGGCCACCAGGGCCACGCCGTAGGTGGCCACATCGATTGCGTAGACCGCACCGAGTCCGATGGTGGCGATCAACACGCCGGCCAGCGCCGGGCCCGCCACCAGGGCCAGTTGCTGGATGGAGGTCTGCAGGGCGATGGCGGCGGTGACGTCGCCGTCGTCGACCAGCATCGGGAGCGCGGCCCGGCGGGCCGGCCAGTCGACTCCCTGGAACCCCGCCCCGGCCGCGGTGCAGACGAACAGCGGCCACACCGCCGGGTGTGGCCGCGACGCGTTGACGACCAGGCCACCCACCGCCGCGGCCATGGCCACCTGGGTGAGGACCAGCACCCGCTTGCGGTCCATGGCGTCGGCGAGGGTGCCGCCCCAGAGGGCTCCGGCGAGCAGGGGCAGCAGTTGGACCAGCCCGATCAATCCGACGACCAGGGTTGAGCGGGTCAGACTGTAGGCCTGGAAGGAGACCGCCACCAGGGTCAGCTGGGTCCCCATCCCCGAGACGACCTGGCCGGCCCACAGCCGGCGGAAATGGCGGTATCGGCGCAGGGGGGAGACGTCGACGACGAACCGGGCCACCCGCCAACGGTAACGGCCGCAGGTGAGGGCGCCGGCGGTTCCCGCGACGGGCCGGCGACGGGGTCGGGCGGTCAGAGTGGTGGTCGCCGGCCGACGCCGGAGGCCGCCTCTCTGTCGGAGAAATGCATGAAAATGCGTCAGATGCCGCCCACTCCGCCGTCTGCACCGCTACAATGGCTGGCGTGAGGAGCAGGGAGAAGTCGTCGAGCCCGGGGATTCAGTCGAACCCTGAGAATCAGGCCGACGGAGGGCCGACGGCCTCCGACCAGGCCGCGGGTCAGATTCCGTCAGCCATGGCCGTATCCATTGCCGGCGTGTCGCGGGCGTGCAGCAAGGACGCCCTCGTCTCCAGCGCCAAGGCAGTTCGGGAGGCACTCCAGACGGAATGAACAGACACTGACAGGGTCTGGAACCGTCGAGGAGTCGCTTCTTAGGAAGCGGCTCCTTTTTGTTTTGGACCGTCTTGGTCCGACCCTGCCCCGGTCGGAGGACGGGGCAGCGTCACCGGCCCGAGGGGAACCGAACCATCTGCCGGCTGCACCGAGCCGGCCCGAGCCACACCAACGAAACGACCGAAAGGAGAACGACATGGTTGACCACCACGATCTCAGAACGAGGCACCACGATCCACGCGCACCGACCGGCCGGGTCCCGACCGACCGGGCCACCCCGGCCGGGTCGACCGAGGGGTCGTCGGATCGCGGCCTCGACCCGGGAGACTCCCACGACAAGGGCGAGCGCTCGTTGTGCGTCGGCGAGGCGGCATGACCTGACGGCCGCTCGGCATGACTGACGGCCGCCGGCCGGCCCGGCCGCTTGCTCGCCGCGGCCCTCCGGGGTCCGTGGGCTCCCTCCGATCCGGCGTAGCCTTGGGGCATGTGCCGCAACATCACCACGCTCCGTGGTCTCGAGCCCCGGGCCACCGGTGAGGAGATCGAGGCTGCCGCCCGCCAGTACGTGCGAAAGGTCAGTGGCGTCCAGGCGACGTCACCCGCGACCGAGGACGCCTTCGAGGTCGCCGTTCGCAAGGTGACCGAGGCCACGACCGAGCTGCTGGCCGGGCTGCCGCCGCGCCGCCAACCTCCTCCCACCCTCCCGCCACTGCGAAGAAGGGCACTGGCCGCCGGTTGAGCGGCCTGGCCGCGGCTCAGATCGCCGGTCGGGTCCAAGAGGCCGCCCTAATGGCGGCGGCGTCGTCACCGGGGCCGCCCCGGGCCCGAAGCCGTTCGACCACGGCGAGCCGGTGGTGCTCGTCGACATTGCCTCCGTACTTGAACTTGGCCCGGACCGAGTCCACCGCGATAACGATGGCCCGGATGCTCCGGAGCCTGCCCGGGTGGGCCAGCTCGGGATCGGACACCGGGGTCTCGGGCTGGAGCGCGGCCAGCTGTCTCCGCAGCACCGCCGCCACCATCGCCGGTTCGCTCTCCACCGTGGCCACCCCCGCCAGCTGCACGGCGGCGTAGTAGGTGGTCGGGATACCGAGCATCGGGTCCTCGTTCCCGATGGCCTTCCACGCCGACGGTATGAAGGCCCAGTCGCCGGCGACGCTGAGCACGACCCGCGGCTGCTCGGCGAGCGCTTCGAAGATCGGGTTGGGACCGGCCAGATGGAGCAGGACCTGTTCGCTCTCCAGGATGAACTGCGTCGGCACGACCACCGGCACGTCGCGACCGAGTCCGGCGGCGACCAGGTGACCGAAGCCCTGGCGCTGGACGAATGTGCGCCACTCCGACTCGCCGGTGCTGCGATCGGGGGCGGGGATGTGCATCAGGAACTCTTTCGCACCGACCGCCGGGCGCCGTCGGAGTCGACGAGCAAGGATAGTCGAGCGATGCATCCGGGCAGGGTGGCGTCCCCGTCGATTGCCCGACGGATGTAACAGTGGGACTTCGATCCCCTGGACGCACCGCTTGCCGCTGTGGGTGCTGACAACTCGGCGCACCCGAGCAATCCGCTGGGGGCCTCCGAGGTTGCCGGGCCGGGGACCTTCCCTACCCGACCTCAGCCGAGAGAAGCCTCGCCCGCACTCATCCGTACATCAGCGAGCCCGGTGTGGTGAGCAGCTCACCCGACTCGAGCCAGGTCTTGAGGCCGGACAGGATCATCGGCCAGCCGCCGTACAGCTCCGCGTTGGCCCCGTCGCGCAGCTCGTCGTGGGTCACGGTCAGATGACAGGAGTCGGCGACCGGCTCGATCTCCCAGGTCACCCGCGACGCACCTTCGCTCCTCACCTCATCGCTCCACAGCGCGACCAAGGTGTGGACCAGGCGGTGCGGAGGGTCGACTTCGAGGACTTCCCCCTCGCCGAGGAGCCCATCGGCCTTCGGCGCACCCATCTCCAGGCGCGAGCCGACCTTCCAGTCCGAGTTGACGGCGGCCCCGAAGTTGTACTTGGTCCGTATCTCGGGGTCGGTGATCGCCTCCCAGAGGCGCTCCGGGGTGGTGCGGATGTAGATCTCGAAGACCTTCTCCATGGGACTCTCCAGTCTGTTCTTGATTTCGCTGAGGGCGGCCGCCCACGGCTCGGTGTACTTGCTGACCCACCGGTCGTGGATCAGCCGGATCGGGACGGGGTTCAGGAAATGGAGCTTCTCGCGGCCTTGTCGCCTGCTGACCACCAGGCCGGCCTCCTCGAGTTGCTTCAGGTGCTTCATC
>Ga0307374_10006115_pt1 | contig 19103 bp, 20 predicted proteins | sample OX3MG_FD_202532 | JGI IMG/M metagenome (GOLD analysis project Ga0307374, IMG submission 202532) | Soil microbial communities from Risofladan, Vaasa, Finland - OX-3 | ecosystem: Environmental > Terrestrial > Soil > Coastal area > Acid sulfate soil | place: Finland: Risofladan, Vaasa | collected...
CCGCTGCAAAATTGCGACTGGAAATGGTTCTTTTTGGCGCGGTCGAAATAGCAGAATCTTATAGGACCCGTCACATCTTCGACTCTCGAAGAGTCAGTGGCAGCCAACGGGTCAGGAACTGGGCGCCCTCGCGTTGCGCCTATTGTCGCGGCCATCATGGTCGCGGCGATCGTGATATCTGGCACCGTAGCAATAGTTGTCCCCTCTCTCAAGACAACCACCACCGTAACCGAGACCTCCAAGGAGACGACGATTGTCTCTATGAACGGAACGACGAGTAGCGTTTATGTCGACGGCGGTCCATTTATGTTCTTGACTGCCTCAGGTAGCTGCACGGCAGACGGAACTTACGTTCCTTGCTTGGGAGGAGCTGCCTACGTGTTCACCTGTAACGGCATACAGAACCTTCTCGCGGGCCCACCGCCTGGGTCTCAGGAATGCATCCAGAAGGTGACCAGCACGATGTCGCCGTACCCTAGCGCCGACGTGACCATTACAATCTTGGCCTTCACTCAGGTTAGGGGCCTGCCGTCTTGGACGAACTGCGAGTGGAGTGTGGCAGGAACGCCGGAGACGGGCAATGATGCATACTGCATTCCTGTCGATTCATCAACTTCTTCAGGCTCTGTTTCATTCATCGTGGGCGAACCAGCCGGTCCGCCGCTGTAAACCCGGGAGGCTCCCGCGAAACGGAGCCGATTCTAGCTGCATTTTTTGGCACGAATCCTGCCGGGCTCAATTCCTTGTGTTTCTACCGCATGGCATAATAAGCACGCCACGTGCTTCGACAGCTCTGATCCTACTACGAGTCAGATTGCACCAAACGGCCTCTCGCGACCACATTGTCTTCAGAAAAATCAACTAGTGGAAATTGGGCTAACCCTTTTCGAAGCTGAGGTAGGAAGCATCTCATGACAACCGAACTGGTTGGAAGGTTCAGGTGTGAGGCGTGCGACATCGAGTTCGACTCAATGAAGGCGTTAATCGAGCACGATGTTGAGCAGCCGGTGGAACGCTATGGGGCGGGCGTCCCACAGGTCCTGACATAGAACACGTGCTTCGACAGGTCCGTGGTCCTTTTAGTAAGTCTGCATGTATCGCGAAGTTCGGCAAAGAAATAGGGTGAAGTGGTCAGCAGCCATACGCTTCGACAGATAGAATTCAGCATCTTAGAGGCTGGTAACGCCTGGGAGAGGGTGGCGGGTGTTTCATGGTATACATGCAACAGGCGGCTAAGTTATCACAGCCATTCAATGGCGCATATATATCAAAACCACGTAGAAATATTAGCATGGGCCGAAAGGACCCGGATGGAAAAGCGTTAGAGCACCCCCCAGGGAGTGGTTCTACCAGACTAGACGACCGGCCCTTGGGGCCGTCTACAACTGAGCCGTTAAAAGAATTTCAGAATTCGAGTAGTATGCCGGACTTTCCGGAAGCCTGCTGTATACTCGGAAACATAAAGAAAGAGCAACGCCACAATCGCTTCTTTGCAGGTAATGTGAACGTTGACAACGCGCCAGTCGCATCCCCACAAGCTTGGACCGTTCTCGATCTATTGAGAAAGCCCTTGGCACAACTACGAAGGAATTCGAACCCTATTGCTTTGCAACATTGTCATAGAAGAATGTTGGCATGGCAATTATAGTCGCACTCGTCATTGAATGAGAGATGTTAGCCGACAAGACAGTCCGATATCAAGGGAAAAATACGAATCTGGACGGACTGAGGGACAACATAGTCCGCTATCTAGAGGGTGATGGCTTCAAGGTCCAGATGCCGAGACCCAGTCGGGGAGGCATGTTGATACAGGCGCAGAAGGGCGGTTTTCTCAGGGAACTGATAACGGCTGAACGGGCTCTCAATATCCTGATTCAGGGAGAGCCGAACAACTTCATGGTAAGGGTCGGGATAGGAAAATGGGTTCAGAACATCGCGGTCGCTACGGTGGAGACGTTGCTGATCTCCGAACTGTTCCTCCCTCTTGACGTCGGAGAAATGCTGTGGAACGTGGAGGTAGAGAAGAAGATATTGAAAAAGATCGACGACTTTGTGGCGATGGGACCGGCCATGAGCGCACAGGCAGTCGAAATGGCGCAGCCCACGATGGAAGTGGTCAAGAAAGACGGCACAACAGTCGTAACCTCCCAATCGAAGATCGTCAAGGGAAGGGTCGAGAGGGTGACGGGAGCGGGCCATTTCGTCGTCTACCCGAATGAAAATGAGAGCGCTGACGTGGTGAAGACAGGCGATCAAGTGATGGTCCTCACCGACATGAAGTTGTATCTCGACATCACGCTGGAGGTAGTCAGAGAGCCGTTCACAACACCCTACCCCACGAGTGAATTTGCGATCGACGTTAAAGGACGCAATAGGCAGCTACAGCTGTGCACGGTATACTGCAAGGGGGAGCAACTCTACACCATTGACGCGAACGGAGCGCCGAAATATGAGGTTCAACTTCCCCTGGGTGGAACGCTTCGCTTCCACATCCCAGACACATTGAAGCCGCTGAAGGGCTCCATCGTGGAAGTGAGAGAGGGCGAGATCACAATATACGAGAGGTTCGACCTGATACCTGGCGCAGCAGCCGCTGTTTAGCGGCCGCAGAACCCTTCGGCTTGAACCGGGAGTATTCTCCAGATGTCATGACGAGGAAACACATCCCTCTTCAGAACAGGCGTGAAATCCAGTCGAGCCGAGGCAGATACTCTGAGTTCGTCTAGCGCTTCCTGATAATCGGCTTGCTGCCCGGACTTAGCAATGCCCCTTTGATCAGCTCCTTGGCGAACTTGGCGTCCTCCCATTTGCCTATCTTCACGAACTTGTCCGGCTCGGATTCCTTGTAATGGCTGAAGAAGTGCTCGATCTGCTTTCGCGTGAACTCGGGGATCTGCATGATCGTTTCGACGTCGGCGTAGATCGGGTCGATGTGTCGAGTGGGGACTGCGACAAGCTTTGCGTCCGGCCCCTTCTCGTCCTGCATGAGCAACACCCCTATCGGCCTGGAGCGGATAACGGACATCGGGTAGACCGGCTCTTCCGTTATCACCAGAGCGTCGAGCGGGTCGCCGTCATCTCCTTTGGTTTGCGGGATGAATCCGTAGTTGAAAGGGTAGTGGGTCGACGTATAGAGGAACCGGTCCACGAAGACAAAACCCGTCTTTTCATCAATCTCATACTTGACGTCGCTTCCTCTGGGTATCTCTATCACGACGTTCACCTGATTGGGCACGTCGTCTCCCGCCTCCAATTGACTATGCAAACCAGCCACCGGCCCGCTTTCTCACCGGCCGGCGGACACTCTTTAAGGCTTAGTGCGACTTACCGCGCTCTTGGCCTGATGTGCTAAGGACTCAGGTTCCTCTCGACGCGCGCTGAATGATGGCCGAGCTTAGAGTTGGGGGCAGGGCTCTATGGCTGTCTCAAGATCGGAGGATGCCCTTCGGCTTTCTCGAATTCCGGAGATCTCGCGCTCAAGTCGCCTGAGCTTTTCCTTTAGACTTGGGTCGAGGAAGAGTTGACAGGATGACTTCACATACGCGTAGACCGAGAAATCGATCGGGTCTGCCCCTTCGGAATATACGAAAACGCCGACATCTTGCTCATTAGCTGTGCCTGGATCTCAAGGTAGGTCTTGAACGCCCTCCCCCGTCTCCCGTCGTTTGGCTTTAGGTCGAAAAACTGTCTTGAGACGAAGTTTGTGGCCGTCGCGCGATAGACCTTCTTCTCGAGGTTCTTTATCACGTCGACCCGAGCGGCCTCGACCAGCTTCGCTTCGACTAGCTTCTGGATTCTCCTCCAGGTCTTCAGAGGCGGGATGCTCAGCTTTCTCGAAAGCTCAGCAACCGCGTACTCGGAGAACACGAGCTCCCTCACCATTCTTTGGTTCAGGCCGTCAACAAGGAGTTCGGATGCCCTGTCGCTCAGAATCGTGACGGTTTTTATTGGATGAAAGCGTCTTCTCCTTGAATAAATAGGGGTTCCGCAGTTGCGGAAGTCCAAGGTATCAGCTGAGAATGCGATTCCCGGAGCGATGCCGCCGCCGATCTGACATGCCACGGGAGGTCAGCTCGGCCTCCGTCAGTCGCGTTATAGTGAGACAGGGTTGCACACTCTAGAACTCGCCGGAGTGAGCTCGGGGTACGGGGGAAAGCCCATACTCCACGACATCACGTTCAAGGCAGAAGAGTCCGCAATCTACGTCGTCCTGGGGCCTAACGGCGCAGGAAAGACCACTCTGTTCAGGACAATCGCGGGGATACTGGAGCCCTATTCTGGGCGGGTGCTTTTCGACGGAGAGGACCTGACTCGGTCGAAGGAGGCGAGGAGGAGGATAAACTACCTCTCGCACTACAACGCCATACCTGAGGAGATGACGGTGCACGGCGCCCTTGCTTTCTACTCCAGGATAGAGGGGGGGAGTGCAGACGAGGTCATTTCCCTATTGAACCTCGAGGACTTGAGGGACAAGAAGGTGTCAGACCTGTCTCAGGGTCAGAAGAAGAGGGTTTCCATCGCGAAGGTCTTCCTGAGGGAGCGGGATCTGTACCTACTCGACGAACCCACATCCAGTCTTGACCCGGCAGTCTCGAAGGAGATTAGGGACATCCTTCTTCGACTGTCGAAGGACAGGATCGTCCTCTACTCGTCGCACAACCTCTATGAAGCCAACGATGTCGGGACGAACCTGATACTGGTGCGAGACGGGGCGATTGGGTATTTCGACAAGATATCCAACATAAGGTCGAAGGAGTACCGGGTCGGGATAAGGACGACGACGGACGTCTCGAAGATCATCGACGCGAGGCCAGGAGACGGCGGCTACTACGTCCTTAGCGTCTCCACGCCGGAGGAAGCGGGTCTTGCGCTCAAGAAGCTCGTGGAAAACGGGGTGCTCGTGACCGAGATGCGCCAGCTCGACAACCCTCTTCAAGACCTCTTCGAGGACAACTACAAGCCGCGCCTAGCCAAGACAGAAGGGAGGCTCGGAGAGCCGAGTTGAGCAGCGACCAGGGCACAATCATAGCGAAGAGGAGCATCTCTCTAAGCAAGACGTATCTCGCGATCGGGATTTTCATGGCCTTGGTCGGCGTCCTGATCTCGAGTCAGTCCGGGGTGATCGGCAACCTTTCGACGACCGGAATCCCTGCGAACGCCACTGCCACGAGCAGCTTGGACCTCACCACTGCCCTCCCTCTCGTCTCGGTCGGCCTGCAGGTCCTCGCAGCCGTCATCTTCTCGATTCCTGTCCTCCAGCTCTATGTCTACGACAAGAACAACGGAGTCCTCGAGTATTTCTTGTCGCTCGGGATGAACCAAGGGGACATCTTCAGGCAGTATCTCAAGGCGGCGATGATACTCTCCTCTGGACTCGTAGGCTTCGAGGTCGTCATCAACGTAGCTGCAGGATTCATAGAAGGCACAAGCGGACTGATGCTGCTCGAGGTGTCCGGCCTTGTTGTTGCTCTGGCCCTCCCAGTGGTCTCGTCCGAGTCGCTGATCATGATGTCGTTCAGCTCGCTGCAGAAGCAGAGGGTTGGCTCAAACCAGCCCCTCGGGATGGCGATCGGAGTTTTCATGGTCATACCGGCCTACATCATCCCCCTCGTGGTGCCTTCGCTCGCTCTCACGATAGACTTGCTTCTCGCGGGGATAATCCTCGTCCTCTCCGTGACCTTGTACCTCTCCTCGAGCCGACTGATCAGCAGGGCGAAGCTGCTACCTTAGAGCCAAGGCTTATTTTGGGGAGCGGCGGACGCGCCCCCGTGTCAGCACCCTCGGAGGCCCCCGTGTCAGCACCCTCGGAGGCCCCCGTGTCAGCACCCTCGGAGGCCCCCGTGTCAGCACCCTCGGAGGCCCCCGTGTCAGCACCCTCGGAGGCCCGCCTGTCCCCAAAGATTCCGTTTCAGGCATTCGCACAGCTCGACCTCAGGGTCGGGAAGATCCTGACGGTCGACGACATCCCCGCGGCTAGGAAGCCTCTCTACAAGTTCACCATTGACTTTGGCGTACTCGGCATAAAGCAGTGCGCCGGAGGAATCAAGGCATACTACACGAAGGAGCAGTTGGTAGGCAAGCAGGTGGTCGCCGTCCTCAATCTCGAGCCGAAGCCCATTGCCGGGGTCATGTCGGAGTGCATGATGCTCGCCTCGTTCACGGAGAACGACCTCGCTCTCCTTAGGCCCGACAAAGAGATGCCCCTCGGCACGAAGGTCGCATGAGCCCCGTCGTCACCCTTTTATCCGGTCAATTTCTCGACGGGAACTGCGCGGTCGTCGTCTAGCCTGGTAGGACACCAAGCCTGTAATGGCGTGCAAGCTTGCCAAGCTGGTAATCCCTGAAAAAGGGACCAGAGGCCAGGGTTCAATTCCCTGCGACCGCACCTAATCCTCTTTGATATCAGACCGCATGGCGGGCGACAGATTCAGCCTAGGACCTTTGCGTATGCTGACACAAGCTCCTCGTCGACGACCCCCGCGAGCAGCCTCTCCTTGCCGTCGGGCATCAGGATTCCCAGCGCGGTAGCGTGATAGGGCAGGTCGAGCCCGCCGATTACGTCTTCGTCCTCGAATTCCCTGACCATCCTGCATTCTCCTCCGCCACAGGAGAACTGGTAGACCTTGAGGAGGCTCCTGCCCGACGCCCCCCGGCTCCCCATCGCGGTGCGGATCCCCTCCGGCAGCTGGAGCACGAAGATCGAGTTCGCCTCGTCGAGGTTGCGCAGGTCGATGGGCTTCTGCACGACCAACACGCACCTGATCTTCGAATCGAGGAGCTGCACCAGGTCGTCCGCGTTGCCCACGGGTCTCATCGCCTTCCACGGTGATGGTGCTTCCGCGGTGAGTTCATGGCGACTATGTCGAAAAGTATCCGCCTGTAGTTGATGGTCAGAGTCCTCGCGAAGAACTGACCTTCGATGACCATGTCGTGGAGGTTGTGCTCCTTCTTCTCGTACTCCTCGAACTTCTCGAACGACAGGCAGTCCTCGAGGTAGGGCCTGAGCTTGAAGACATCAGGGTTCGCCACGACCTCCTCAGGTATCGGCTCCTTCTCCGAGGAGACGAGCAAGTCGTTCAGCGCCTCTCTGGCGGCGTTGTAGCTCTTCCACGCCTCCTCGACGAACCCGAGATAGATCCCGTGTCCGATCAGCCTCGAGACGAAGATTCCCTCCTTGTCCTCCGAATATCTCTTGAGGAGGAGCGCCTTGATGTTGAGCTCGCTCGACTTGTCGAGGCCGTACAGCACCTGGCGGGCGAGCCCCTCCAAGTCGCTCTTCCAGGCGTGGTTGAGCGAGTCGCCGAAGGCCCCACTCGCCAGAAGGAACCGCGCCATGTCGTAGTCGCCCGAGATCAGCGCGCTCGAGATCATGTGCGCAAAGTCGGGGTCGTAGGGTATCTCGCTCATCAGGACTCCCTTCTCTGTGATCTCGTGCGAGTGGCGCTCGATCGCCCCGATCTGGACGAGCCAGTCCTCGGCGAACGCGACCTCGCGGTGGTTCACCTTCGACATGAACTCGAGGTCCGAGAGCTTGAGGCCGTACTTGGACATCAGGAGCACCAGATCGAAGGGAGTCTCGGTCTCGAGCGCCTTGCGCACCGGTATCGGGGTAATCTTCTTCGGAATTGGCGTGTCGGAGATGATGACCGCCCTGCCCGGCTTGAAGCGGCCGATCCTCCCGATCATCTGCAGCAGCGAGTTGTTGTCTATCTTCTTGTAGTGGAGGGTCTTCTGGCCTTCCTTCTCCTTGCCGTCTATCACCTCGTTGAATATCAGCACGTTGTCGACGTAGATGTTGACGGAGGAGGCGATGACGTTGGTCGCGAATATCCTCAGGTTCTTGTCCAGCTCTGCCCTCGCCTGGATCTTGTTGATCTCCGAGCCCTCGAGGCCTCCGTGGATGTATACGCCGCCGTAGCTGGAGGCGTACTTCTCGACCAGGCGCCTCGTCGGGAGGAAGACCAGCCATGACTCGTCATGGGGCTGCGTGTAGAGATACATCGACAGCCGCTTGAACATGTCATCGACGTCCCTTGCCTGCTCGACCTCCATCGCGACCGGATATCTGCGACCGCTCAGCGAGTAGAGCTTCGTTATCCCCAGGAACATGAGGAACTCCTTCGGGTCTATCGTCGCGCTCATCACCCTGAACAGGTTCCCGGCCTTCGCCTCCTCCTTCTTGGCGAGTGAGAGGCAGAGCTCGAGCTGTGAGGACATCTGGTGGCTCTCGTCGAAGTAGATAGAGGAGTCGAGGACCGAGTTCTCCGCCAGCATCCTCAGCAGGACGCCGTCCGTGACTATCTTGATCCTGCCGCCGACGTTGATCTTGGTGTCCTTGGTGATGACCGCCAGCTCGTGCTTCACCTCCGGGTGAAGCACCTCGAGCGAGTAAAACAGGGCGCTGCATGCCGCCCTCGAAGGCTCGCGGATGATTATCTGCCTGCTCCTGCCGCCCAGCTCGAACTCGTGGATGGGGGTCACGGTGCTCTTGCCCGTCCCGACATCTCCGACGATGACGAAGTGGTCGGAGAAGTCTATCGAATCGAGGATTGAGAATATCGGGAGCTCTGGCCTACGCCCTTTGTCGGGTACCTTGGCTGTCGGCGCGTCCACTTCCGGAGGAGCTGACTCGACGGAATCATCGATATTGGAATCTTGAGCCAAGCTAAGCCTCAGTGTCCAGCATCTGATGGGAGGAGATAAACAAGTCGCAGGAGACGCGAAAACTGACGTGGGTCCCTGGCGATAGGCGCGGTCTTGAGATCTGCGAGAGAGGACCTATGAATCATTAAATCACTCGAGTATCCTTCAGGAGGAGGTCGATGGAAGCCCGCAGTCCGGAAGGCGCTGACGCGCACGAGCCAGTCCTCTATCTGGGGACTGATGGCCGGGCGCCATTCGAAATAAACGCCAACATCGTGGCGACAGGCAGGACGTGCGTCATCGGCGCAAGCGGAAGCGGGAAGAGCTACGCGGTGGGCGTCATCTGCGAGGAGCTATGCAAGAACCAGGTGCCCTTCGCCATCGTTGACACGGAGGGCGAGCATTCTGGTCTGAAGGAGAAATACGAGGTAGTCCTGGTGGGGGACGACGGGACGTCCGACCTCCAGTGGTCCTCTACCGACCTAGGGCAGCTGGCGAGCCAGGCTCCCGACATCGCTCCTCTGGTCTTGGACGTCTCCGAGACCGAGGGGCCGAAGGAGAAGGTCGGAGACCTCCTTTCGAGGATATACGAGGAGGTCGAGAGGCGAAGGACGCCATACCTCGTCATAGTCGAGGAAGCGGACAGGTTCATCCCCCAGAACGGCGAAAAGATCCCCATCTTCGGCGAGATAGCCAGGAGAGGAAGGAAGCGCGGCATCGGGTTGATGGTCTGCACCCAGCGGCCGTCGCTGGTCGACAAGAACGTCCTGAGCCAGTGCGGCAATCAGCTCATCGGGAAGCTGGTCATCAAGAACGACCTACAGGCGGTGACCCAGTTCTTCTCAGGGCACGAGCTTCCAAAGCACCTGACGACACTGGAAGCAGGAAGATTTTTTGCCATGGGCGGCCTTTCGGCGGCTCCACGATTGGTCACCATCAGGAAGAAGGATACCCACTATGGCGGGAACACTCCGAAACTAGGGACCCGCGTCGTCAAGCCGTTCAGCCCCGCGGTGACAGCCGCGCTTCGTCGGAGCGCCACGCCCGGAAAGGGGTCGGCAGGAGCGCTGGTCGGAATCAACCCTAACTTTTCCGCGGAAGACGTCCCCACCATAGTCAAGCGCGACAAGAGCCTCATCTTCTTCGGCAAGGAGGAGGTCGTCGCCAACGCCCACCTGGTCTTCCGCCCTTTCGTCGAATTGGGAGTCGCCGTAAAGACCGGCGTGATCAAGAAGAGGATCGAAATGAGATATCTAATCCTCGACGGGCAGACCGGAAAGTCCGTCGAGTTGCGAGACACTCCCACGATGTATGAAGGTCTCGAGCGGTTGATGGGGCTGAACTCCGAGGAGATCGAGGTCTTGCGGACCACCAAGCCTGACAGGGACATGAGCATCCTCGAGATCGCGAACAAGGTCGGGGTGTCCAAGGACATGCTCAGGCGGCCGGTAAGGCTGTTGGAGGAGAAGAGGCTGATAAGGTCGTTCCAGGTCGGAAAGTCGCGCGTATTTCGCCGCATCTTCAGCTTCCCAGAATTCCCGTGGCACGAATCGGAGCGCCCCTTGGAGCAGGTTGACGTCTCCAAGGCGAAGTTGGAAGAGTACAAGCTGGATGAGGAGAGGATTCGCGAGGTAATCAAGGGGGTAATCTCCTACTCTGACGTCCAGAGTTTCAAGAGGTTCGTCTACCCGCTCTACCGGGTTGAGTTGATAATGAAGCGGAGGAAGAGGGTGGTCTGGCTCGACGGACAGACGGGGAAGGAGATTCACCCCTAGCGAAGGACACGTGTCGATAGCGCTCGCCTCAGTCGTCATTTCGAGTCATTCTAACGATAAGCATAAACGAAACGGGTCGACGCTCACACGACTGGCTGTGGTTAGCTTGGAAAGCCGAAGGCAGGCCGACGGGCGCAATTGGGAACACCCCTACTTCGACAACTCCAACAGGGCCTTCAACCCGCAGACGAAGATCAACAGAGAGAACGTGCGCAGCCTCGAGTTGAAATGGACGTGCCAGCTATCGCCGGCGAACTTTCGCAAGGAGGGAACCGGGTCTGGTTCCACGACCTCGCGGCCTGCGAGGGTCCAGACGACGGCCCTCATCATCGACGGGAATGCTTTCGTAGCCGATGGGAACAATGTCATATATTCAATCGACGCGAAGACAGGCTCTCCACGGTGGTCGTTCGGAGCCCCGTTGGAGGGAGAGATGAAGTTCGGATTGGTCCACACTCTCAATTATCATGGAGGGCTGGTCTATCTGGTCTCGTCGAATTGCATTCTGCATGCCCTCGACCCTGAGAACGGGGCGCTTCGCTTCAAGATGGGAGGAATATTTCCCGACGAAGCGAAGGGCTACTCCGGCAGGACTGCCCCGAGCTTCTACCACGAGAAGGCGATAACGGGCGCGGCGACGCTCTACGAGGTCACTGCGAGGGGGTGCGTGGCATCTTGCGACCTTTCGTCGAAGAAGGTGGACTGGAGGTGGTTTTCGGTGCCTCCGGCGGGTCAGGGGCCTTCGGCCTGGATGCCTTTGCCTACGGGGAGCGACGTCGTCATACGTTAAAGTATGCGCCCAAGGCACGGCTGGGTGAGCGAGCCGTTGGCCAAAGACAAGCTGGCAAGCTGGAAGACGGCGGCAAAGAAACCACAACTCCTGAGGTGGTCTGAAATCAAGGAGGAGAAGCTCAACGACAAGATCACGAGGAAGCTCGCGGTCGGCCAAAACGAGATGATCGGCCGTCTCTGGCTCGCGAAGGGCGCGGTGGTCCCTCCACACAAGCACGTGAGCGAGCAGATCACTATGGTCATGAGCGGGGCGCTCAAGTTCAGCATCGGAGCGGAGGACATCACCGTGCGGGCGGGAGAGGTCCTCGTCATCCCGCCCAACATCGTCCACTCGGCCCTCGCGCTCGAGGACAGCGACGACATCGACAGCTTCAGCCCGCTCCGCGAGGACTGGCTCTCGGGCGACGACGCGTACCTGAAGACTGGCAAGTCTACGCTCAAGAGGTAGCTCGACCGCCCGGCTGAGCCCAGGGTGTTCTGGAGTCGGCCGTGTTCGTGAATCGTCCTAGAAGACATTCACTTCACGACCGTTATATGACTTCGGGGAGTATTTGCAGAGGAATTGGCACCCCGACTCGACGCGCCCCTGTCTGGGCTTTTTCCAGACCTATTTGGCATCCTAAAACCGGTCACTACGCCAGAGGTCCCGGTCATCGTCGCCGCCTCGATACTTTCCATCTACGATTCTCCCATGCTCCCTGTCATTAAGGATAGGACAACGCATGGTGGCGGCGAGGAGCAAGGGGGCAGGCTCTTTCAGGCGGTCAGTGGCCTGCCGATCATTCGAATGGTGATGGAGACCAAGCCCAGCGAGTACTACAAGGCGCTGTGGCGGCCTTGCACCACCACGACCGTCTGGATAGGATCTCTTAGATTTGAGGACACTCTTGAAAACCTGCTCCGGATCTTCGAGGCCACGGGCTTCGGAGATGCAAGGGTGGAAGCCGCGAAGCCTCCCAACGCGCTTGTCACCCTGACCGAGGTCATTTCACTCTATCGGCAGATGAAATTGAGTTGCAATCTCGAAGTCAAGAAGGTAGCATCTCCGGCCATCTTCGTGGACCCTGATATGAAGCTAATAGACGCGATGAGACTGATGTACGACAGAAAGGTGCGCAGGCTTTTCCTGACCGGAAGTGACGACGAATTCGTCTCTGACAGACACATCCTGGCGCTGCTCTTGTCCCCGAAGGGCTTGAAAGTCGCAAGAGACAACCCGGAATCCTGGACTGAGCTTAGCCTCTCTGCGGCTCGGAGTGTGAAGGCGCGTGCGGTCTCGCCGCACGCTCTGGTTGAAGAAGCCGGAAGACTGTCCGAGGTTGGAAATGACGTCTTCATCCTCTCGGACAGGACCTCCATCCTTTCGAGATGGGACCTTGTGATGAAGCCCTGGAAGGCCGGACGGCTAAGATTGTCGTCTTGAGCAAAGCTCTGAGAACTCGCTCGTTGGGAAATGCAAGCCGGCGCTATCCTTGGGGACTCCTGGAGGATCTCCCGCAGCGTGTCCTTCGCACTCGTCAGAACCAGGTATCAAGGTTAAACCCTGAGAGAACCTAGAGTGAGGATTGGTGGCGGCGGCGTATGTCCAAACAACAGCTTTCAGAGGTAGCGGTCGGAGAAGCAAAGGACGAGATGACCGACTACACGACCTACAAGCGGCTGGCGAGCTCGGAGAAGAGCCAGAGCAACAGGGAGATGTTCGAGAAGCTGAGCGCGATGGAGCACGTTCACTACGAGCTGTGGAAGAGATACTGTCCTCAGGGCACAAAGGAGATAGGCCCGAAGAGGGGGACGGTCTCTCTGGTGCTCTTCCTGCGCCTCCTGTTCGGCGCGTCCTTCGCGATCAAGTTCCTGGAGCGCCGGGAGAAGTCTACGGTCGCGAAATACGAGGCGCTGAAGGGCTCCGTCCCCGCCCAGGACCAAGCAGCCTTCCAGTCTATGATCGAGGACGAGAAGGGGCACGAAACGGCCTTCGCGGAGGTCGTGGCAGGCACCTACGTCAAGTACATCTCGTTCATCGTGCTCGGGCTCGCCGACGCGCTCGTCGAGATAGCGGGCATCCACGCTGGCTCCCTCGGCATATACAAGTCCACCGAGCTGACCGGCCTGGCGGGGATAGTCGCCGGAGCGGCCGCCTCGCTCGCCATGGCATCCGCCGCGTTCGCGCAGGCCAAACAAGGGTTCGAGGGGTCGCCCGGGCTCGCCGCGGGCTACACGGGAGGCTCATACTTCGTCGCGGCGGTCGCTCTGGCGCTCCCCTACTTCCTGACCAAGACTATGCTCTTCGCAATCACCTCTTCCGTGGTCGTCGGTCTTATCGTAATCGCTTTCGTGACCTGGTACAACTCCATCATCGTGGGAAGCCGCTTCGTCAGGGAGTTCTCGGAGCTCGCGGGGGTGATGCTGGGCGCGACGGTAGCGCTTTACGTCTTCGGTACCATCGTCCGGGCGGTGATTGGGATCTCAATCTAGAGGGCCCTAAAGGACTCCTGTGACGACGCCGTCGTCACTAAGGGATATCCTCTCGGCATCCGGGGACGAGGGGAGCCCTGGCATCCTAGATATCTTCCCCATCTCGACTATCACGTACCCGGCTCCCGCAGCTAGCTCGACGTCGTGCACCGTCGCCACGAAGCCGCGGGGCCTCCCTGCCAGCTTCGCGTCGTCGGAGAGCGAGTTCGCCGTCTTGGCTACGCAAACGGGGAGCCCGCCGTACCCGAGCCTCGTTATCTTCTCCAGCTCCGCCTTTGCGGTCTCCGTATAGGAAACCCCAGACCCTCCGTACATCTTGCTCACCACCTTGCTCACCTTCTCGCGGATAGAGTCGCCAGGATCATAGACCGGCACGCAAAGCCCTCCTATGCCTGCCTCCTCGACCACGAGCTCGGCCAGTTTCTTCGATCCCTCCCCTCCTTCGGCGTACGCGGAGGTCGTGGAGAAGGGCACCCCCTCCCCCTCGCAAAAATCGGAGACAACTCTAACCTCATCGTCCTCATCGCCCTCGAAAAGGTTCAGGGCCACGACGGGCCGTAGCCCCAGGGTGCGCACGTTCTCGACGTGCTTCGCGAGGTTCGCGAGCCCGGCCCTAACGGCCTCCGGGTCCGGGCCGCCCGGGGATGCCGCGGGGGTGCTCTCCCCGCCCCTCCCATGGTGCCTCAGCGCCCTCAGGGTCGCCACGATGACGGCCGCGTCGACCCCGACGCCTGCGACGCGCGTGACCAAGTCGACGAACTTCTCGGCCCCAAGGTCGCTCCCGAATCCTGCCTCGACCACCGCGTAGTCCGCAGACTGCAACGCGAGGATGATCGAGAGGATGCTGCACGTCCCGTGAGCGATGTTCCCGAAAGCCCCCCCGTGCACCAGCGCCGGGGTGCCCTCACGGGTCTGGACGAGGTTGGGTTCGAGGGTCTCCTTCAGCAATGCCCCCAGCGCCCCCACCACGCGCATGTCCGCGGCAGTGACCGGGCGGCCTTCCTTGGTGTATGCCACGACCATCCTCCCAAGCCGGGCCTTCAGGTCGGCGTAGTCCCTGCTCAGGCAGATTATGGCCATCACCTCGGAGGCGGCTGTGATGATGAACTTCCCTTCGTGAGGAGTGCCGTTCTTCTCGCCGAGGCCGACCCTCACCTCGCGGAGCGCCCGGTCCTCGACGTCGAGCGCCCTGGGCCAGAGGATCGCATCCGAGTCTATCCCAAGGGCGTTCCCATGGAAGACGTGGTTGTCGATCGCCGCCGCGAGGAGGTTGTGCGCGGACGTGATGGCGTCGATGTCGCCGGTGAGCCGCATGTTCACTTCCTGCATCGGTTCGAGCGTCGAGCTTCCCCCGCCAGCCCCGCCTCCCTTGATCCCGAAGACCGGCCCGAGGGAGGGCTGCCTGATGCACGCGACAGCGAGCTTCCCGAGCCTGCCCATGCCCATCGCGAGGCCGATCGAGACGACCGTCTTGCCCTCGCCGTGAGGGGTCGGGGTCATGCCAGTAACCAGAATCAGCCTGCCTCTGGGAGGGCGACCGCTGAGCGCACGGAGCGAGATCTTGGCCTTGTACTTGCCGTAGTGAGTCGAGAGGTCGTCGTCAAGCCCGAGTTCCGAAACGATCTCCTCGACGCGTCGCATGAGCCGCACCCTCTGCCTCGCGGCTCATTATTGTTGATGTCTCTACAGTTCGCTTCCGTCCGCCGACTACTCCGAGCGAGCGACGAGCGGAGCGGCAACGGCGAGCCCGAGGGCTGCCTCCCCGGGGTCGATTCCGGCACTGTGTAGCGACTCCATTATTGCGTGCACCAGCTCCATCGCCGACTCGGGGCTCAGCTCCACCGCAACCCTGGCTCCCGGCCCCTCCTTCTCGTTGAAGAAGTCTATGTTCACGCCTTGGGGCATCGAGGTGTGGTAGGTGCAGTCGTACATGACGCTGACCTCGTCGAGCTTGAACCATCCGTCCGGGGCCTTCCCCGCTCCCGTGACCTTCGCCTTCTGGACCAGACCTGTGCACATGCCCAAACGCCCCTAGGAGCTCCCCGTCGCTAGGTTCTTCTCTAGGAACTCGAAGACCTTCTTCCAGCCCTCGACGGCCTGCTCTTGCCTATACATCGGCTTGTCGTAGTAGAAGAAGCCGTGCCCCGCCTTGGGAAACATGTGGAACTCGTAGCTCTTCCCGAGCTTCTTGAGGACCTCCTCGTGCTGGGCGACCTGCTGAGGCGTGGGGAACTGGTCTTCCTCCCCGAAGAGGCCGAGCAGCGGACACGATAGGTCCTTGGTATAATCGATGGGTGCGACGGGGGTCTTGGGACTCAACTCCGAGGGAGCCATCACCACGCGGCCTCCCCAGCAGTCCACCACCGCGCTGAAGCCCTTGCTCCTGCAGGCCGTGAGGAAGGCGTGGCGCCCCCCCGAGCACGTCCCGAAGACGCCGACCTTGCCGTTGCTCTGCGGGAGAGCGCTGACGTAGTCCCTGGCTCCCGCCGCGTCGCCGACCACCTGGTCGTCGGCCGCGCCCCCGGCAGTGCGGGCCTTGGCCGCGACGTCCTCGGGAGAGCCATGTCCAAAGCGAAAGAAGATGTTTGGGCTGATCGTCAGGTATCCATGGTGCGCGAACCTGCGCGTGGCCTCGCGATACCACTCGTCCCACCCGGGCATGTGGTTGATCAAGACCATCCCGGGGAAAGGCCCCGGCCCGAGCGGTCGGGCGAAGTACGCGTTGATGGTATCACCGTTATACCCCTTCATCATGACCGTCTCCGCGATCATTCCCTCATACATGTCCGTCCGATATGGGTGCTGGTGCGACAAAACAGCAAGGGTTTCGGAGCTCCGCGCTTAAAGGGTTGCGAGGCGGCCGGGCTACTTCTCCTTCCATCTGGCGTTCCGGGAGACGACCACGAGGAGGACGGCGGCGAGCCCCACTATGACCGCCCAATCGGCTATCTCGACGCTTTCGCTGAGCTTGAGGAACCCGGCCGCATTCTGCATTATCTCCGCGACGTAGGTGGTCGGTGACAGGTAGGCCAGGTACCTGAACGGGAACGGGATGTAGGTTATCGGGTAGTAGACGGGCGTTATGGCGGTGAAGACCGTGGTGAGGAGCCTCGACCACGCGAAGCTCTGGACGATGTCGCTCGAGAGCGTCGCGAACATGAACCCGATAGTGATCGAGGTGAGGAACATGAGGACCAGGGCGGCCGCAAGCTCGAGGGCCTGGAGAGCGCCCGGGTGGATGTAGATTCCCCCGAGCACCAACAGGATCGCCAGGGCCGGCAGGTTGTAGATTATCTCCGAGGCTGCCATGCCGACGACGTAGGCAGCCGGCGAGACAGGCGAGCTCACCAGCATGTCCTGGAGCTTGAAGTCGTTCTTCAGGTGGGAGATGTCCCCCTGCAGCGACATCCCGCTCTGGAACATGCTCATGATGAGCCCTCCCTCGATAGCCTGTCCTATCAGCGCCCCCCGGCTGACGAAGTCGATTACCACCAAGAATGAGAGGGGGGAGAGCACGGTGTTGACCAGGTTGATGGGATAGTTCTTCATCTCGTATACCGCGTTGACCAAGATGGAGGCGACCAGCTGGCTCGAGAGGCTCCTCCTCACCACGACGCGCCTCCTCCGCCGCCCATGGTAGCAGCCTCTTGCTCCCCCTGGGTGGACTCTCCCACCAGCTGAAAGAATATGTCATCGAGTGAGACCGGGCCTATGGAGAACCTCGTCCCCGCGACTGAGAGCTTCTTCGATATCGCGAAGGCCTCATCCTCGTTCGTGAGTATCTGGACCTCGCCGTTCCTCCCCGTCGTGACCTCACCCTGGGCGACGCCGGGGACGGGAGAATTCGCCGGCAGCTTAATGCTGTATTGGTGCCTGATTCTGCCGCGGATCGACGGGACCGTCCCCACTGCCACGAGGCGCCCCCCGCCGAGCACCGCCAGCGTATCCGCGAGCTGCTCCGCCTCCTCCAGATAATGCGTCGTGAGGAAGATGAAGCGGTCCTTGGCGAGCTCGCGCAGTATCTCCCAAAAATCCCTCCGCGAGATGGGGTCGAGGCCGGTGGTCGGCTCGTCTAAGAAGATGATGTCCGCCTCTGAGGCGAGCACCATGGCCGCAAGGGCCTTCCTCTTGGTCCCCCCCGAAAGCTTGCGGTTGAGGGTGTCCGCGAACTTGTCCAGCTTCAACCTGGCCAGCGACTCCTCGGCCCTCTTCTTCGCCTCCGAGTACTCGAAGCCCCTCCACATGAGATAGGTGAGCGTCGATTGCTTCGGTGTCATCCATGCGACTGTCCTCGCCTCTTGGGGGACTATGGCGATCCTCTCCCTGAGTCTCTTGTCCTCCCTCATGACGTCAATGCCGTTTATAGACGCGCTTCCAGACGTGGGGGCAAGCTCCGTCGCGAGGATCCTTACGAGCGTCGTCTTCCCCGCCCCGTTCCTGCCTATGAGCGCCAGGATGCCCGACGACGGGGCAGAGAGGCTCACCTCCTGTAGCGCCATCGATGAGCTGCCGTAGCGCTTGCTCAGCTTCTCGGTGATAAGCTGGTCCATTTCTCCCGCGAAAGATGGCTTCCGTATCGAGTGCTATTTTAATGGGGGACCGCGATTCCTCAGATTCGGGCGCCCCTGGACGTCTTATCTCCTGACATAGACCACGACTCTACAATCATATTATAGTCGAACGGGCGCTGAAATTGCGGAAAGCTTAGAGTTGAACGGCATCCGGGCGGGAAAGTACGCTTTCAGGGCGGCTTCAATCCTCGTGGAAATCCTCATCCTCCTTATAGTCGCGGGGCCCATTGCGGGCGCCCTCTCTCCTTATCTCGGGACCCAGCACTCCCTGGGGCTGGGAATCGAGCTCCAGTCCATCCAGCCGCAAGTGCAGCAGATCTTCTCCTCGGGCTCGACGCTCAACGGGACCCATGAGATCTCGGTCCCCGCCTTCAACAACTGGCCTCTCTCTGGGAAGGCGAGCCTGACCCTCGCGTTCGTCGAGGGCGGACTGACCATCTATCAGACCCAGCCCGCGACGGTCCAGCTCGCCCCGTTCCAGTCCGCTGACCTCAACGTCTCTCTGGTCTTCTCTCCCGGCCTCGTCGCACAGATTCAGGGACAGACCATCGGCATCGGCGGCTCGATGTCTCTTTCGGAGGGCCAGTTCTTGACGATCTCCGTGAGCTTGTCGCGGTCGTGATGTCGTTGGTGAAGATGGCAAAGGGCATCCTGAGCGCGGCGGCGGCCTTCCTCGCGGTGGGGGTCGCGTTCCCCTACCTGCTGGAATACTTCTCGCCGGAGGTCTCCTCCTACGTGCGGCTGCCGCCCGCGGACGAGGTGTGGGCGGTCTTCCTCGCGATAGGGGCAGCTTTCGCCGTGACTGGCTTCCTACAGAATGCGTACTCGAAGGGTGACTACCCATGGCTCT
>Ga0307374_10006116_pt1 | contig 19099 bp, 15 predicted proteins | sample OX3MG_FD_202532 | JGI IMG/M metagenome (GOLD analysis project Ga0307374, IMG submission 202532) | Soil microbial communities from Risofladan, Vaasa, Finland - OX-3 | ecosystem: Environmental > Terrestrial > Soil > Coastal area > Acid sulfate soil | place: Finland: Risofladan, Vaasa | collected...
GCTCAGCCTGCTGGGGCCGGGGAGCTGCAGGCCCTGCGCTCGCCGCGGCGGATGCGCCGCGCTTCTTATAACGCTACTGTAAGGCCAGATACTATGATGTATCTTTTGCGGCAGAATATAGGAGCCGACCAACCCAGTGTCAAGCTGGGCAATACGCATGCAACCCACGACACGCAAGTCCGCCTCGTCCGAATCCCTGGCGTTTGTCAGGCGCCTGTGCGCGTCGGAGCACAGCGCGCTGCCCAAGCACGAGGTGCTGCGGCATGCGCTTGCGGCCGCCATCTCGCAGAAGCTGTGGAAGCCCGGCGCGAAGTTGCCCACCGAGACCGAGCTCGCCAGAGTGACGCCGTACAGCCTGGGCACGGTGCAGCGCGCTCTGCGCGCCCTGGTCGAGGACGGCTACATCCAGCGGCGACGGGGGTACGGCACCTACGTGCCGGATCGCCGCGGGCAACTGAGCGACCCGTGGCATTGCCGCTTCCTGAGCGACGACGGCGAGTCCTACCTGCCGGTGTTCACCGTTCCCCTGGAGCGCTCGGTCACGCACCGGCACGGGCCGTGGTCGGCCCCGCTCAAGCAGGGCGCGGACGAGGTCATCCAGATCGACCGCCGGATGGAGATCAACGACGAATTCGTCGTCTACAGCAAGTTCTACGTCCTCGCGACTCGGATGCCGGCCTTTCGCGACGCGGCCCTGGATGGCCTGTCCGGCGCCAACCTGAAGCTCCTGATCGTGCGCGCCATGGGCCGACCGCTCACCGCCCTCAAGCAGCGCCTGCGCCAGGCGCCCTTTCCCGACGCGATCTGCCAGCTCATCGGCGTCAAGCGCCGCACCATCGGCCTGCTGGTGGAAGCCACCGCCTACGCCGGAGCCGACACCCCCGCCTACTATCAGGAGCTGTACATTCCGCCGACGCAGCGCCGGCTGTATATCGAAAGCAGGGTTCCGGGCTAGCTAGACATCATGGCCGCGTCTCAGAACGCGGCCATGATGTCTAACCGAACGCGACGGCCGGTCGACGCCCGCGGGTCGCGTTCAAAAAAAACCCGCCGGACCGGAGTGCGGCGGGCGAACTGATCGCCTCGCAGGGAAGGAGGAGGGGGAGGAACGAGGCGACGTATCAGGGCAAGCGCTTCATTGTCGCGCGGTACCCGGATCCACGAATCTGCGCCTGCGCCCCGAAGCGGGAATTCGCCCGGACTTCGGGGCCAGGCTGCCTCCGAACCGGCCGCTTACTTCTTGCAGCGCGGATCCGTCGGGTGCGACTTGCAGTACTCCTTCGTCGGCATCGCGTGCGCGCCGCCGCTGCTCAGCTGCTGGTGGCTCGCGCTGGCAGGCGCGGCGACCGCGGTCATGGCGAATGCGGCGAATACGGCGGATGTGAGCAGAGCGAGAACTTGCGAGAGACGCTGTTGCATGAGGATCTCCTTATGAGAGTGGGGGACATCGATACGACGGAAGCCAACTGAACTCCCGCACCCTAGGGCTAGCGGCATTCGTGCCAACTTGGCAATCAGACAGGAAATCAATACGTTGCATGCATGGCTCGGATCCCGCGCCTGCCCCGGGGTGTCGTGGACTTGCAGCGGATCTCGCGGCGAATGCGCTAAGCGCGTGTTTTCGTGAAAACTTTTCTGTAGCCGATTCCCGACGTGGGGAGCGCCTTCCGGGCCGGTTTGGACGTTCGTCAGGGTCGCGCGAGGAGGCGCTCGTACTGGCGCAGCAATTGCGCGGCGATGCCATCCCAGCGGAGCCTGGCGAGCGCGTAGCGGCGTCCCCGCAGCCCCATCTCACGCCACGCGTCGCGCCGCCGCAGCAGGCCATCGAGGCCCACCGCCACGCCTTCGACCGTCGGAGAAACGGTGACCCCGCACCCGCTCGCCTCGACGTGGCGCGCGATCCCCGCCCGTTCCGACACCAGCAGCACACGCGCGGCGAGCATCGCCTCCAGGGCTGCGAGCGAGAACCCCTCGAAACGCGACGGCAGGCAGAAGACATCGTGCTCGGCCAGAATCTCGGGCGCGGCGCGCGCATAGTCGGGGCCGCGAAAATCGACCCGCCCCGCCACTCCGGCGCGCCCGGCCCGCCGCTCGAGCCGAGCTCGATCGCCCCAGTCGGGCCCCTGCAGCGTGAGGCGTGCGTCGCTGCGGCCCCGGAGGCGCGCGTACGCGTCGATCAGAGTGTCGAGTCCCTTGTTGTACGCGTCGATCCTGCCCAGGAACACGAAGCGCGCAGGCGCGTGCGCCGCGCTCCAGCGCAGGCTCGCCTCCTCCGGCACCCGTTCGGGCGCAATGCCGTTGTCGGTCTCGAGCACGCGCGTGGCGACGCCGAGGCGCCGCAGGCATTCGCCGTGGCGTGTATCGAGGACCTGTACGGCTGCGGCGCGCGCAAGCAGCCGGCGCTCGAAGACCAGCCAGTAGGGCCACTTGAGGTGCGGATTCCTGCGAAACACGACGCCGTCGTAGGGATCGTGCGGGGCGACCACGTAGGCTACCCCCGTGCGCCGCAGCCAGCGGCCGAGCGCGTACACGCTCGGATGGAACATCCCATTCACCAGGCACATTCCGCGCCGCCCGGCGAGCCGGTCGCGGACGTGCGCTTTCAGCTCCGGAGCGAGCGCGAAGCTGCGACCCGGTATCGGGTTGCGGAAGCATTCGATCGCATAGCCACGCGGATCGGCGTGCGAGCGGCGCTCCGGACCCTCGCTGAGCACGGTGACCTCGGCGCCGTTCGCGGCAAGCCCCGCCGCAAGCCCCGACACCGCTGTCGACGTGCCGTCCTTGACGGCACCGTCCACGGGAAAGTGCTTGAGATACAGCATCACTTGCGTCATCGGGGGATGAGGCAAGGCTCACGCCTCGAGCGCGCGCGCTTCATCCGCAGCGATTCCTCCGCGCTCGCGCCGTTTCGCGGGCGCGCCCGACGCCTCAGCGCCGCCCCGAGCAGCAGGCCGAGGCAGGCCCACAGCAGAAACGCCTTCGGGGGCTGCAGAAGGATCGGGTTGAAGGCGTAGGTCGTCACTCCCGCGATCGAGATCATCGCCAAGGCATGCGCGTAAGGTGCCTCGGGCTGGTCGAGCAGGCGCGGAGCGAGGGCCTCGCGCGCCGCCACACGCGCGATGCGGCCCAGGCCGAGCGCCCAGAGTCCCACCCCGAGGATCCCGCCGTTGGCGAGCAGATCCAACACGTCGCTGTGCGTCGGCAGGAGGTTGTGCGCGATGCCGATGCTGAAGGGGGTGAACTTGCGGACCGCTTCGGCGGTGAACAGCGTTCCCCAGAGGGGCGACGCCGTGAAGCGGCGCCACGCCTGAAAGTAGGTGTGCAGGCGGTAGCCCAGATTGCCTGTCGGCAGGTCCGCGCGGTGCGCGAGCATCGCGGCGACGGCGAGCGCCGTGGCCGCGAGCGCCGCCAGCAGCGTCCAGTAGGTCACCGTCACGCGCCGCAGAGCGGGCCCCGGGCCCAGGCGCGGCAGGGCGACCGCCCCCAGGATGTAGGCGACCGTCAGCGCGCCCACGATGTACGAGGTGTACTTCTGCGAGAACCACGCCATGGAGAGGAAGAAGATCCCGATCGCCCAATGCAGCGCGCTGCGCCGCTGCGCGGCGAAGCCGAGCACCGCCAGCGGGATCACGAGGAAGATCTGCTCGTGATAGACCTGGCGCACGCCGTAATTGGTCACCAGCAGCGCTCCCATCACCGCGCCCGCAGTGAGCAGCACCCCGAGGCAGGCGCGCAGGAGCGCCACCGGTGCCTCGCTGCGGCACACCATGTCCGCGGCGACGAAGACCATCAGCATGTAGAGCCCGACGTTGAGGAAGGTGTCGCGCACGCCGCCGATCCAGCGCTCGTACAGGCTGCCGCACGCGATCAGCGCGCTCAACGCGAGCAAGGGCCACGCGGTGCGCACGATGCCGGCGGCGGCGGCCGGCACTCCAGGGACGGCCCGCAGCCCGCGCCCCGCCGCGGTCAGCAGCCAAAAGACCAGGGCGAGCGCGAGCGGAAGGTGCTTGAGCAGCGTGTGCGAGGCGAGCCCCCACTCGAACGGATCCACGGTGACCGCGGCCGCCGCGAGCAGCGCCAGCACGAAACCGACTTCAGACCAGCACAGGCTGCCGCGCCCAGGACGCGCGCGCCCGGCCGCCGCGCCGAGCACCGCGCTCATGCGCCGCCCCGCGCGTTCAGACGCAGCCCGTCCGCGGCGGCCTCGCGCTCGCGCGCGACGTCGACCACGCTGCCGCGCACGATACGGTTGATGCCGACCACCGTGCAGTACGGCGGCACGTCGCGGGTGACCACGGCGTTCGCCCCGACGACCGCGCCGCGTCCGATCCGGACGGGACCGAGAACCTTGGCGCCGGCGCCGAGGTACACGTCGTCCTCGATGACCGGCGCGGCGTTGTCGCCGGGATCCTTGCCGCCGAGCGTCACCTGCTGCATCACCGTGACGCGGCGTCCGATCACGGTCCTCGAGTGGATGGTGATGCCGTAGGGATGCGGCATCAGAATCGGAAACCGGACGCGGCAATAGATGTCGCTGTTGAACACGATGCGGAACAGCCGGCTCAGCACGGGAATCCTGTGCCGCACGAAGAACAGCAGCAGGCGCGCCGCGCGCGGATTGTCGTGCAGCCGCAGCTGCGGATGGCGGTCTTCCAGGCGCTGCTCCATCCGGCGCAGGATCTCGCCCTCCGCCTTGGCGGCGACGCTCGCCGGGTCGCCGCCGGCGTCGAGCACGACGGCGTCCGACAGCCCTCGCGCCAGGCGGAGATAGGCGGCGCGCTGGCGTTGCGATTCCTCCGGCGAGACCTCGGGCTTGCGCCGCTGCAGCACCTCGGCGGGGGCATCGAGCACGATCCACAGGTCGGGCGCCGGAACGCACTTCGCGGCCCAGCGCGCGAGCGCCGGGGGGCCGCCATAGCGGTAGCGCAGCGGGTCGACGAGCATGTCGTGCTGGTAGCGGTCGAAGGCGACCAGCGTGGAGCGAAACCGGTCCGGCCAGACGCCGAGCAGGTATCCGGCCGCGTAATCGAGCACGAACAGCGCGAGCTTGGCGGACGACGCGACGGCGCCGCGCGCCGGGCGCGCATGCGGATCGGTGACCGGGGCGCCGCCGCCTCCTCCCAGCCAGCGCGGGCGCAAGTGCACATAGCGCGTGCGGCGAAAGACCGGAGCGAGATCCGCGAGCACACGCTTGATGACGCTGCTCTTGCCGACCCCGTCGGGGCCCAGGAACGCGATCACCAGGCCGGTCGGAGCGCACAGCCGACCCAGGCCGCGGCGCAGCTCGCCCAGCATGCCGGTCGGAGCGTGCCGCGCGGCGCGGCGCAATGCGCGGCGCAGGCGGCGCAGCTGCGCCCGCACCGGGCCCCACTCGCAGCGCTCGGCGGCGTCCCCGATGAGATCGGCGTCCTCCGGTTGGCGCCAGAAGCGGCCGAGCTCGCGCTGCGCGCGGAACGGGTCGCAGCGCCAGAGCGCAGACAGGTACTCGGCATGCCGCCCGCCGAGATCGAGCTTGTCCACCTTCTTGAGCAGGTAGTAGATGAACTGCATGTGCGGCGCGGGGACGTAGAACCCCTTATCGGCATTCGCATCGTCCAGCGCGCGCTCGCGCAGCGCGAGAATGTCCTCCGCGCCGAGCAGCAGCCTGCCGCCGCGCCGGTAGTCGCTGCACACGTCGACCGCGAGCGCGTTGAGCTCGCCCGCCTCGCCCGCCCAGACAAGCACGAAATAGAGCGCGCTCTGCTCGTGGCGGATCATCTGCACCAGCCGCAAGTCGTAGGTGCGGCAGAACTCCGTCAGGAGCCGCGGCATCTCGGCGAAGGCGTCCTGCGAGACGACCAGGTCGAGGTCGCTCGCGACGCGCTCGGGCAGCCCGCGCGTGTCGCCCACAACGCAGTACGGCGTGCCATCGCGCTCGAAAAGCTCGAAGAGCGCCTGTAGCACGTAGGGGTGCTCGTTCATGCCCCGGTCACCCCGTCACGTCCACCCTCGCCGCGCCCGCAGCGCCGCTCGCGAGCGCCTCGAGGGCGCGGCGCGCGTCCGCGCGTCCAGCCCACACCGGCGCCCGGCGCAGCGCACCGACCTGCCCCGCGCGCAGCCGGGCGCAACCTTCGCGCGCGACACAGCGCGCCAGCGCATCGACGTCGTCGGGCCCGAAGGCGTACTCGCGCAACCCCATGGTCTCGAGATAATCCGTGAGCTTGGATGTCGGCGAGCATCCCAGCACGGCGGCGCCCCGCGCGAGCGCGAGGATCGCCGCGTGCAGCCGCGAGGCGACGACCAATCCGCCGCCGCGCATCAGGGTCTCGAGGCCGTCGAGTCCGGAAGGTAGATGGAGGCTGGCTCCCGGCAACCGCGCATGGACCCGGCGCGCCGGCGCCTCGTCCTCGCTCGTGCCGGTGGTGAACACGCACAGCTTGCGCCCATCATGACCCCCGAGCGAGCGCCCGAGACGCACCATGGCGTTCTCGTAGCGCTCCTGGCCCGTGCCGCTCTGATCCGGGGCGGCGTACACGTTGAGCGCCAGCGTCGTGCGCGAATCCGTCGGCCAGTCATCGCGCAGGTCACGCTCGGCGAGGCAGAAATCGCCGAACAGCGCGGGCGGCGGGCTTGCGCCCAGCGCCCGCAGGCGCGCTGCCGTGCGGGCGTCGCGCACCGCGACGACCCGGCAGGCGGCGACGAAGCGCCCGATCAGGCGCGCGCCGCGCTCCGACCAGGGGCCGCTCGCGCCGCAGCCCAGGCAGAGCAGCGGCTTGCCGAGGGCGCGCGCGAGCGTCGCCACCGCCGCGAGCGACTGCGGGAAGTGCAGATTGGCGTCGCCGAGCAGGCCGCCGCCACCGACCACGATCGCCTGCGCGCGCGACAGCGGGCCGAGCAGCCACAGCATGCGGTAACGCTGGCGCACGGCGCGCGCACGGCGCTTCAGCGCGCCGCTCGCGCCGGCCAGGCGCAGGGCGTGGAATGCGCCGTCCGGCGCGCGCCCGTCGTCGGCTCCCGCCACGCGACACAGCGCGCCGAGCGCATACGGCGTCGCGCGCCAGCCGCACTCGGCGAAGAATGCGCGCGCGGCGCGCCCGATGGCGCGGTCACCCAGGTTCGCGGTGTTCCATTCGCCGAACACCGCCAGCTCCGGCGCGCCGGGACCGGGGTCATTCATCCGGGCGCCCCTCGCGAGAGTGCTCCGCCCGCACGGCCTGACGCAGCCTGCGCTTGTACGCGGCCCAAGTGACCGCGAGCAGCGAGACGTTGATGAGCAGCCCGGAGATCGGCACGCCGACGATGCCGAGGACGTGCACCAGCGCGACGCCCGAGGTCAGCAGCAGCGCCACCGGCACGAGGTTGGCGTAGAAGATCGCGCGCGTCTGACGCAGCGCGAGCAGGCCGAGGTCGTACGGGAATTTCCAGAACGTCACGCTCTGCGCCACCACCGAGAGCCCCAGGATCAGCGCGAGCCTGGGGCTCGCGTAGCGCGCGCCGTAGGCGAGCTGCAGCAATTCCCGTGGAAAGACGAGCAGCGCCAGGCTCAGCGGGGCAAGCACGCCCCCCAGCAGCCACCCGGTCTTGCGCACCCAGCGCGCGAGTCCCGAGGCGCTGCCCGACTGATAGGCGAGGCTCGCGCGCGCCGGCAGATAACTGAAGGCGGCCTGGCGCACGGGATTGAGCACGTTCACCAGGTGCGTGGCGGCGCGGTACAGGCCGACCTGCTCGACGCCGAGCAGGAGGCCGACCACCCAGGCGTGGCCCTGCGCGCCCAGCCAGACGACGGCGTTCTGCGCGGTGAGCCACTTGCCGAAATCCCACACTCGCGCCCAGATGCGCACCCACGCGCGCCAGCCCGTGCGGCGCAAGCGCACCTGCGCGCGCAGCTGCAAGGCGCCCAGCGCTGCGCCCGCGAGTGAGGCCGCGCCGAACACGAGCAGCGCGGCCGCCGGTCCGGTGCGCTGCGGCGCCACGCTCATCAGCGCGAACGCACCGCCCAGCTGCAACCCGTAGGTCAGGCCATCGTTGAGCGCCGCGGAGCACGATGCGCCGCGCGTGTAGAGCACGCGGCGAATGAAATCCTGGGCGAGGCACGGAGGCGCCGCCACTGCCAGCGCCAACAGCACGTGACCCGCGCCCGGCAGCCCGAAGCCGCGCAGGGCGAGCGCGGCCGCGGCCAGCGCCAGCAGGAGCGCGCCGCCCGAGAGCAGCTGCGCCACCGCCAGCGCCCCGGTAAAGCGCCGGTACGCGGGCCCCGGCAACGCCGCGCCGAGTACGTTGTGCGGCTGGGTGAGCAGGGCGCTTTGCATGCTCACGAGCAGCAGCAGGCCGGTGCGCGCGAGCATCAGGCTGCCGAACTCGGCGGTACCCATGCCGCGCGCGAACAGATAGACCGTCACGAAGTTGCCCGCGCTGACGAGAACCTGATCGGCGAGCGCCCAGCCGACGCGCGTGTAACGTCCCAGCCGCCGCGCCAGGCGCCGGCCGAGACCCTCCGCGCCCGGCAGGCTCTCGGCGAGCTGCATCGCGGCCCTCAGGCGACCTCGGCATGGTCGAACACCCCGTTCTCTAGGCACCATGCGTAAGTGCGGCGGATGCCTTCCTCGAGCTCGTAGCGATGCTTCCAACCCAGCGCGCGGATGCGTCTCACGTCGAGCAGCTTGCGCGGCGTGCCGTCGGGCCGGGAGGGATCGAAGACGAGCCGCGCCTCGTGCCCCACCACGCGCAGCACCGTCTCGGCCAGCTCGCGCACCGTCACGTCGGCGCCGGTGCCGACGTTGTAGAGGCCGCCGCCGACGTCGCGCTCCATGAGGAGCACGCACGCCTCCGCCAGATCGTCAACGTGCAGCAGCTCGCGGCGCGGCTGCCCGCTGCCCCACACCGTGATCGCGCGCGCGCCGCTGTGCGCGGCCCGGTGCGCCTTGCGCAGCAGCGCCGGCAGCACGTGGCTGCGCGCGGGGTCGAAGTTGTCCTGCGGCCCGTACAGGTTGGCGGGCATCACCGACACGTAACGCGAGCCGAACTGCGCGTTGAAGGCCTCGCACAGCTTCAGCCCGGCGATCTTGGCCACGGCATAGGCCTCGTTGGTGCACTCGAGCGGCCCGCTCAGCAGGTACTCTTCCCGGATCGGCTGCGGGCAATCGCGCGGATAGATGCAGCTCGAGCCGAGAAACAGCAGGCGCTGCACGCCGGCGCGCAGGGCCGCGTGGATCACGTTGAGCTCGATCGCGAGGTTCTGGTACAGGAAGACGCCCGGCTCGCGCGCGTTGGCGAGGATGCCCCCGACCCGGGCGGCGGCGACGAACACGAGGTCCGGCCCGGTCTCGGCGAAAAAGCGCCGCACCGCGGCCTGATCGGTCAGGTCGAGCTCGGCGTGCGTGCGCGTGATGAGATTCGAGTAGCCGCGCGCGCGCAGGCAGCGCACGAGCGCGGAGCCGACCATGCCGTGATGCCCGGCGACGTAGACGCGATGGTACGGCCGGATCGCGCTGACCGGCTCACTCATGGTGCTCGAGCACGCGGTAGCCGTGCTCCCTCACAAGGCAGTCGCGCCGCGCGGCGAGATAGTCCTCGCGCACCATCTCGGCCACCAGGTCCGCGAACGAGGTGCGCGGCCGCCAGCCGAGCCGCGCGCGGGCCTTGGCCGCGTCGCCGAGCAGGGACTCGACCTCGGTCGGACGGTAGTAGCGCGGATCGACCCGCACCACGGTCTGCCCGGGCGCGAGCGCTTCGGCGAGACCGGGGCGCAACGTCTCGACCACGCCGCGCTGCTGCGCGCCGCTTCCCTTCCAGGACAGGCCGATGCCGAGCTGCGCGGCGGCCGCCGTCACGAACTCGCGCACCGAGTGCTGCTCGCCACTGGCGATGACGTAGTCGTCGGGCGCGGGCTGCTGCAACATCAGCCACTGCAGCTCGACATAGTCGCGCGCGTGCCCCCAGTCGCGCTTCGCCTCCAGGTTGCCGAGGTACAGGCACTCCTGCAGGCCGAGCGCGATGCGCGCCAGCGCGCGCGTCGACTTGCGCGTGACGAAGGTCTCGCCGCGCCGCGGCGACTCGTGGTTGAACAGGATTCCGTTGCACGCGTACAGGCCGTATGCCTCGCGGTAGTTCACGGTGATCCAGTAGGCGTAGAGCTTGGCCGCGGCGTAAGGGCTGCGCGGATAGAACGGGGTGGTCTCGCGTTGCGGCACCTCCTGGACCTTGCCGAACAGCTCCGAGGTCGAGGCCTGGTAGAAGCGAGTCTTCTCCTCCAGCCCGAGGATGCGGATCGCTTCCAGCACGCGCAGCGTGCCCAGCCCGTCGGCGTTGGCGGTGTACTCGGGCTCCTCGAACGAGACCGCGACGTGGCTCTGCGCCGCGAGATTGTAGATTTCATCGGGTCGCACCAGCTGGATCACGCGCACCAGGCTGCTGGTGTCGGTCATGTCGCCGTAATGCAGGATCAGGTGCCGCTCGCGCTCGTGCGGATCCTGGTAGAGATGGTCGATGCGCTCGGTATTGAACAGCGAGCTGCGGCGCTTGATGCCGTGCACCTCGTAGCCCTTGCCGAGCAGGAACTCGGCCAGATAGGCGCCGTCCTGGCCGGTGACGCCGGTGAGCAGTGCGGTCTTGCGGTTCATCCTGGCTGCCTCCTCATGGGTCATTCAGCCGCCGTTGAGCACCGCGCCCACGATCGGCACGCTGCCCGCCGCGATCGCGCCGCGCAGCCGGTCGAGATCGGCGAGCCGCGTCCGGTCCTTGTGCGCGAGCAGCAGCACGCCGTCGGCGCGCGCCGCGATCAGCCGCGCGTCGGCGCCGCGCGCGCCGGCCGCGGTGTCGACGATGACGACCCCGTACTCCTGGCGCGCCTCCGTCAGCAGGCGCCGCAGGTCGCCGCGGCTCAGGAGCTCGAGCGGATTGGGCGGGGCCGCGCCGGCGGCGAGCACGGACAGGTCGTCGAAATAGGCGATGCGCTCGGCGACGCCGACTCCGAGCCCACCGGCGAGCGCCCGCGCCAGCCCCGCTCCGCCGCCCAGGCCGAAGATCCGGTGCTGGCGCGGGCTGCGCAGGTCGGCGTCGACGAGCAGAGTCTTCTCACCCAGTTGCGCGAACGACACCGCGAGGTTCGCCGCCAGGTAGCTCCTGCCGTCGCCCGGAGCGGGACTGACGACCGCGAGGACCTTGCGCTGAGGGGTCAGCCAGTGCGTGAGCAACTGCGTGCGCACCTCGCGCAGCGCCTCCGATTGGGAATGGTAGGGGTCGTGCGCCGCGACCAGCTCCGCGCTCATCGTCCCCTGGCCACGCTGCAGGTAGGGATAGTTGAACTGGATCGACAGCGCCTGGACCACGTCGCACGGGGCGATCAGGCCGAGGCTGCACGCCGCCTCCCCGAAGCGCAGTCCCTTCTTGCGGTGCAGGGCGAACACCCGATCGACGTCGCGCTCGCGCAGCTTGCCAAGATCCACCAGCACGCGTCCGATCGGGCGGTTGTCGACGCCACCCGCGGGCGCCCGCAGGCTCGGCTCGCGTAGTTCGAAGACGGACTGGCTCACGTTGGTATCCTTCTCAGAGTCATCGGATCAACCGGGGTACGCGCGAGGGCGCCCCCAGCAGGAGGGGCGCTCGCCGCGCGCGCGCACGACCCTGCAGCACCGCCACCACGGGCAGGCCGATCAGCTCGACGATGTCGAGCGGCGCACGCACGCGCCGGTCGAGCGTCTCCTGCCAGAGCGCCGCGCCGATGCCCAGCGCCATGCCGGCCAGAAGCGCGATTCCCAGGATGAGCCCGACCTTCGGACCGGCCGGGCGCAAGGGAGGCGTCGCCGAGTCCAGTAGCGTGGCCGAGGCGTTTTGCGCCGCCTCCCCCTGCATGCGCGTCTTCGCCAGCCGTTGCGCCGCGTCTTGGTACGCTTGGCGCGCGTTGTCCACGTCGCTCTGCAGCACGTCGCGCTGCGCGTAGGCGTTCTTCAGGCCGAGCACCTTGCTGCGCTGCTGGCGCTCGGCCGCGCGCAGTTGCGCGACCTGCTCGGCGGAATTCCGCGCGCTGCCGAGCAGTCCCCGGGCCACGGCGAGCATCTGCTGGCGGTAATCGGACTGCGCGCGCTGCAGCTTCGTCTCGGCCGCGCGATACAGCGGATGGTTCGGTCCGAGGCGATGCGAGAGCGTGCTCAGATCGGCCTGGGCCTGCACCACCTGCTGCTGACTCTGCTGCACCGCCGGGCTGTCGAGCACCTCGGTGGGCGCCTCGGACTCGGGCGCGCCGCCGCGGATGAAGCGTTGCAGGCGGCGCTGCTTCGCGCGCGCCACGTAGTCGAGCGACTGCGCCTGGACCAGCTGGGAGGACAGATCCGCCAGGCGGGCGTTCTCGGCGTCGAGCCCCTGCCCGGCGCTGACGAGACCGGTCTTACGCTCGAACGCCGAGAGCCGGTCTTCGGCCTGCTGCAGGCGCTGCTGCAGCAGCGGGAGCTGACGATCGAACAGCTGGGCGGTGCGCTCGGCCGGCGCGGTACCGACCTGAGCCGCGCTGCGCAGATACGCCTGCACGAAGGCATTCGCCACCTGCGCCGCGAATCCCGCGTCGGGCGAGGAATACGCCACCTTCACGACGCGGCTGTCGCTGCTCGTATGCACGTGCAGCTTGTCGAGCAGCTGCGTGGCCAGCCAGTCCTTCATCGACGCCTGCCGCCCGCCCGGCGAGCCCGGCAGCAGCTCGGCGACGAACACATGCAGCCAATGCAGCGGACCGCTTCCCGCGATCAGGCGGATGGCGTCGGTCCGCCGGGTCAGATCGAGCGCCTTGACCACGTCGAGGGCTACCCCGTAGCTGGCGATGACGTCGGCCTGCGTGGCCGCCGGGTTCTCGCGCGCCCAACCCCCGCCGCCGTCGCCGGAGAGCGCCGCGCTCATCGGGTCGACCAGCACGCTGGCCTCGGCCTGGTAGCGCTTGGGCAGCGAGAGCGCGACGGCCGCCGCGAGTCCGAGCAGCGTCGCGGCAATGACGAATACCAGCCCTGCGCGTGCCCGCAGGATCAGCAGCAATTGCGTCAGGCTCATCGTGCCTCCATGGCGAGAATGCGATGCGGGAGCGCCGACTCGCTCAGAACCAGCTCTCCGGCACCTGCAGCACGTCGCCGGGTTCCAGGTGCTCGGCCAGCCGCGCGCGATGGCTGAGAACGCGTCCGTCGGGTCCCGCGCGATCGAGCTCGATGCCGTTCTCCGTGCCGCGCACCGTGAGGCCGCCGCCGACCGACAGCGCCTGCTGCACGGTCAGGCCGCTGGTCAGCGGATAGGCGCCCGGATTGCGGACCTCGCCGTAGATGTAGAAGACGGGCGCGGACGGCACGTACACGATATCGCCGTTGCGCACGACCGGGTCGGCGCTGCCGTCCTCGATCAGCCTGGTGACGTCGACCTTCTGCCGGCTCGGCGTGCCGTCGCGCCCCTTCCTCACCAGGGTGACGAGGCTGGAGCCCTTGGAATTGATGCCGCCGGCCATCGCCAGCACCTGCGTGATGTCGACGGGCCGGCTGATGTTATAGGCGCCGGGATTGTTCACCTCGCCGAGGACCGACACCGTCTGGCTGCGGTAGTCGGTGACCAGGATGTTCACGTACGGCTTGCGCACGAACCCGCCAGCGTCGAGCCGGTGGGCGATGCGCCGGCCGGCCTGGGCGGGCGTCATGTCCGCCAGGGCGACGCTGCCGATCAGCGGAAAGCTCACGTGCCCGTCCTGGCCGATGGCGGTCTTCGTCTCCAGGTCCGGGTTGTTGTAGACGGTGATGTCGATCACGTCGCCCGGTCCGAGTCGGTAGGCGTCGCCGCGCGCGGGCGACGCGGGCGCGGCCCTGGTCGCCGCGCCTTCGGCCCGCGGGCCCGGCGCCTGCGCAGCGCGAGGCGGCGCCACGAGAGGCTGCGCAGCGGGCGCCCCGCGGGGCAGCGACGGCGCCGGCACCGCCGTCGAGCAGGCGCCCAGGACGAGCACGGTCGTGCCCAGCGCGAGCGCGGCGACAAGCGTGGCTTTCACGCGTCGCGGGTCCACTTCAGTACGCGCGCCGGTCATGGAGGACGACCAGAGCCGTCCGGAGGATGATCCACAGGTCGAGCGCGAGCGACCAATGCTTGAGGTAGTCGAGGTCGTACTCGACGCGCTTCTTCATCATCTCGATGTCCGCGGTCTCACCGCGATAACCGTTGATCTGCGCCCATCCGGTGATGCCAGGCCGCACCTTGTGGCGCAGCATGTAGCCGTCGATCAGCTTGCGGTACTGCTCGTTGTGCGCGACCGCGTGCGGCCTGGGCCCGACGATGCTCATCGTGCCCTGCAGGACGTTGAACAGCTGCGGCAGCTCGTCGAGCGAAGTTCTGCGCAGGAACGCGCCGAAGCGCGTCACGCGCGCGTCGCCTTGCCTCGCCTGCGTGACCCGCTCGCCGTCCTCGCACACCGTCATGCTGCGAAACTTGTAGACCACGATCTGCCGGCCGTCGAGACCGTAACGCCGCTGCCGGAACAGGACCGGGCCGGACGAGCTCAGCTTCACGCCGACCGCGATCGCCAGGAGCAGCGGCCAGATGAGCAGCGCGCTCACGACGGCGAGCAGCAAATCGGCGCAGCGCTTCACCGCCGCGTTGAGGCCGCGGAACGGGGTCTCGCACACCGCGATCACCGGGATGCCGCCGATCAGCTCGATGTGCGTCTGGATGAGCTCTTCCGGGAGAGCGCTCGGGACGAAATAGAGCGACGCGGTCGTGTCGCGCAAGCCGCGCAGCACGTCCTTGATTCTCGGATCGCGCGAGATCGGCAGTGTGACGTACACCACGTCGACCGCATACCGCTTGACGTAGTCGACCAGGTCCCCAAGCCGGCCGAGCCGCTGCCCGGGCCGCAGCCCCGCGAGTCGCGCGTCGCAGCGATCGTCGAAGAACCCTTGGATCGCGCCCAGGTAGGTATCGGTGCCGATTCTGCGCGCCAGCTCGCGGCCGACGTCGTTCGCCCCGGCGATGATGCGTGAGCGCGGCATCCCGGCGACGGTCAGGTACCGCGCGAGCAGGCGACGCGCAGCGGCTCGCCCGGCGTGCAGCGCCAAGGGAGTGAACACGAACCAGCTGAGGACCACCTTGCGGGAGTACAGCCCCGAGAGCTTGGTGGCGAAGGCGAGCAGGAGGAGCACGCCGACCACCAGGATCCAGTTGGTCACGATCGCGTGCGCGGAACGCATGGCCGAAGCGCGCGCGCGATCTTCGCCGAGGGGCAGCTCGCCGAATATCTGGATCGCCACCAGAGACACCGTGACCATCAGGACCAGGTAGCGCGGCGTGAGGGGCTCGCCGCAAGCGAACATGCAGAGCGCCAGGGCGGTCACGCACAGTGCGGGCGCGAGCGCGATCCTCACGACCGCCACGAGGGGGAGCTCGCTGCTGCTCGAATACTGCTCGTTGGCGAGTGTGCTCATGCCGTGGTCGATTGGTTGCGCGCGCTCTGCTCGTTCATCGTCACGAATCCGCAGCCCGCATTGCGCACCGCTCCTTCCGGCGGCACGCGGAAGCTGCCGCCGCTCAAGTCGAGCCGCTGGTTCTGCGAGCAACCGCTGTGCCACGACGCTCATGCGCCTGTCGGATCAGGCGCTTGCGCGGATTCGCGCCGGATGCGCGGCGCGATCGACGGTCGCAGGCGCGTCGCGGTTGTCGCTGGCGCGCGACGTCAGTCCGGGTCGCACGAACGATTACCGTGATTTTTCGCGTGATTCGCTCGTCGCGATTGCACGACAAGCGGTTCACTTCGCCGTGACATCGATCAATCGGCGCCCGCAGGCTGTGCTTCCGCATGCCCCGACGCCTACTCCTACGCCCGGGCGGCGCCGCCGGCGGTACGTCGCGGCGGGCCGGCATAAAGTGGCTTGGTTCTTGCTGCCGGTAGAAGAAGCTGGGCGCGACACAGGGCAACCCCGACAACAACCTCGAGCGACAACCCGGGAGGATCGATGCGACTTTCACCGATGACGGCGCTGGCCTTGGCATGTTTTCCGGCGGCGGCCTTCGCCTACCAGACGACCGATCAGATCATGTGGCCGGCTCAAGGCATCTATCCGGCCTACCCCCGAGAGGTTCCCGCGCGGCCGGTCCAGGCCTTCGTCTCCGGCGGCCTGTATCACGACAGCAATCTGTTCAGGCTGTCCGACGGCGCGAACACCCAGGCCCTCCTCGGCACGACCCAGCGCTCCGACGACATCCGCCGGTTCGGCGCCGGCCTCAAGGCCGATCTGCGATTCAGCCAGCAGCACCTGCTGCTCAATGCACGGATCGACGACTACCGCTACAGCCGCTTCTCCTTTCTCGACCACACGGGGTACAACGCCGACGCGACATGGCGCTGGCGGGCAGGCAGGCTCTGGAGCGGCAACGTCGGCTACGCGCGCCGGCGACTCCTCTCGGCCTTCGGGGTGCTGCAGGCGCCGGTAAGGGACATGATCACGGAGACGCATGCGTTCGCGAATGCGAACCGCATGCTCAGCCCGCGCTGGAGAGTGCGGGGCGGAGTCGACCGATACGGCTACAACTACAGCAATCCGCAGGTGACCACATCCTTGGATCGCAGCACGGCGGTCACGGTGGGCGGCGACTATGTGACGCCGCAGGAGAATTCGGTCGGCGCCCAGGAGAAATACACCGTGGGGCGCTATGCCGGCACGCCGGGATTCGGCGGCCTCGACAATCGGTTCCACGAGAGCGAGCTGAGCGCGGTCGCCTCCTGGCGCGTCACCGGCAAGTCGCAGTTCGTCGGGCGGATCGGCTACACGAACCGCAAGCACGAGCAGCTGTCCGAGCGCGACTATCACGGCGTCACCGGGCGCCTGGACTACGCCTGGACGCCGGGCGCCAAGACGCTGCTCAACTTCGCCGCCTGGCGCGAGCTCGAGGCGATCGAGAACGCGCTCGCGAACTACGCGTTGAGCCAGGGCGTGAGCTTCGGGCCGCACTGGGCGCCGACGCTGCGCACGGTGGTGCAGGCGAACGTCTTTCGCCTCAAGCGCGAGTACCTCGGCGACGCCGCGCTGCTGCCCGCCGGGACGCCTGAGCGGGTCGATACCGTGCGTGGCGCCAACCTGTCGTTCGGCTACAGCCCGCGGCGCTTCCTGCGCGTCTCGCTCGGCCTGGAGCGCGGCACACAGGGCTCCAACTACGCGGGCGGCGACTACACCTACGATCTCGTCTCGGCGAACGCCCGCTTCCTGTTCTGATCCAGGCGCCTCACACCGGCAGGGAGCTGCGCCGCACCGCGCGCCGCTCCCAGGCCCAGGCGTGGGAGACGATCGCGTCCAGCTCGGCGTAGCGCGGCCGCCAGCCGAGCTCGGCCCGCGCGCGCCGCGCGTCCGCCACCAGCCGCGCCGGATCGCCGTGGCGGCGCCCGCTCTCGAGCACCGGCACCGGCTTCCCGCTCGCCCGGCGCGCGGCTTCGACCACCTGCCGGACGGAGTAGCCGCCGCCGTTGCCGAGGTTGTAGGCGCGGCTCGGCGCGCCGCCCAGCAGCCGCTCCATCGCGAGCAGGTGCGCCCGGCACAGGTCGGCGACGTGGACGTAGTCGCGGATGCAGGTGCCGTCGGGGGTCCCGTAATCGGTGCCGAAGATCGGCAGCGCGGGCAGCCTGCCCGCGGCCGCGCGCAGCGCGAGCGGAATCAGGTGCGTCTCGGGCTCGTGGCACTCGCCGAGCAGGCCGGCCGGATCGGCGCCGGCGGCGTTGAAGTAGCGCAGGCAACTGTGGCGCAGCCCGTAGGCCCGGTCGAAGTCGCCGAGCGCCTGCTCCACCATCCATTTCGTGCGGCCGTAGGGGCTGAGCGGCGCCTTCACATGGTCCTCCTCGAGCGGCCCGCCGCCCGGCTCGCCGTAGACCGCTGCGCTGGAGGAAAAGATGAGCCGCAACACGCCCGCGCGCGACATGCATTCGAGCAGGTTCAGGGTCCCGGCGACGTTGTTGCGGTAGTACTTCGCCGGCTCGGCGACCGACTCGCCCACCTGGATGGACGACGCGAAATGCATCACCCCGTCGAAGCGGCGGCCGCCCAGCACCCGCTCGAGCAGGCCGCGATCGGCGACGTCGCCCACGATCAGCTCTGCGCCGAGGACCGCCTCACGGGTCCCGCCCGACAGATTGTCGAGCACCACGGCCTCGTGTCCCGACTCGCCGAGGAGCTTGGTCATGTGCGAGCCGACGTAGCCCGCGCCGCCGACCACCAGGATCCTCATGCGCGCGTCGCCGGGGCGCTACCCGGCTCCGCCTCGCGCGTCGCGTCGGTGGCCAGGGTAAGCACGGGCTTGGCCGCGCCCGCCGCCTCGGCAGCGACGCGGCCGTAGGCGTCGTCGTAGCGCACGATGTCGTCCTCGCCCAGATACGCGCCAGACTGGACCTCGATGATCTCCAGCGCAAGCCGCCCAGGGTTTTCCAGGCGGTGGGTGACGCCCACCGGGATGTACGTCGACTGGTTCTCGGTCAGCAGGAACACCTCCTCGTCGCGCGTCACGCGCGCGGTTCCGCGCACGACGACCCAGTGCTCGGCCCGGTGGAAGTGCTTCTGCAGCGACAACGCCGCACCCGGATGGACGACGATCCGCTTCACCTGGAAGCGCTCGCCGAAATCGACACTGTCGTAGCTTCCCCACGGGCGCTGCACCTTGCGGTGCGCGACGCACTCGGGACGCGCGCCGCTCTTGAGCCGGGTGACGACCTCCTTGACCTTCTGCACTTTGTCGCGACGCGTCACCAGCACCGCGTCGGGGGTCTCGACGACGACCACGCCCGAGAGCCCGACGCAGGCGACCAGGCGATGCTGCGCGAGCACCAGCGAGTCGTGCGCGTCCACCGCGCACACGTCGCCCCGCATCACGTTGCCGTCGTAGTCCTTGCGCCCGACCTGCCACAGAGCGTCCCACGCGCCGACGTCCGACCAGCCGGCCTCGAGCCGCACCACCACCGCGGCGGTGACCGGCTGCGCGACGCGGCCCAGCCGCTCCATCACCGCGCAATCGATCGAATCCTCCGGGCAGGCAGCGAAGGCCTCGGCGTCGACGGCGTACACCTCCGCGCCCGCGCGGCCCCCCCGATACGCCCGCTCGCAGGCATCCAGGATGTCGGGGCGCAGCTCGGCGAGCA
>Ga0307374_10006117_pt1 | contig 19098 bp, 19 predicted proteins | sample OX3MG_FD_202532 | JGI IMG/M metagenome (GOLD analysis project Ga0307374, IMG submission 202532) | Soil microbial communities from Risofladan, Vaasa, Finland - OX-3 | ecosystem: Environmental > Terrestrial > Soil > Coastal area > Acid sulfate soil | place: Finland: Risofladan, Vaasa | collected...
TCTTAACCGATGTAACCCTTGAGTTTAAGATACGACACTACCTGCTGCACCAACTGGTCTGGGCTGTTGCAACTGGCGTCAAGTATAACTTCGTAATCGGTGGGCGTCTCGTATGGCGATGATAGCCCCGTAAAATCCAAGACCTCACCCGCCCGCGCTTTCTGGTACAGTCCTTTTACGTCACGTGTTTCGCATAACCTAAGCGGCGTAGCGACATATACAAGTACAAAACCGCCATTAGCGGATATTTGGCGTCGAATTGCTTTGCGGGCATCATTGAACGGTGCGATTAGCGCACAAATGGCTATGCCGCCGTGCTTAGTGATTTCTGACGCCAGATAGCCAACACGTTTAACGTTAAGATTACGATCTTTCTGGCTATAACCGAGCTCAGACGATAAATGTTTACGTATAGCGTCACCGTCGAGTAAACTGACTTGGCGGTTTTCGAGCTCCAGCAACTTTATGCGCAGAGCATTTGCGATCGTAGATTTGCCCGCGCCCGATAAACCGGTAAGAAAGACCGTGAAACCCCCTGCTGCCTGTCTGGGGTGGCGGTTTCGTAATTCGGCGGCAACTTCCGGATAAGTAAACCAACTCGGTAATGGGCGCCCATCGCGCAGTCGTTGCCGTAATTCAGTTCCCGACAAGTCTAGATGTTTAGCCCCGTTCGGTACAGCTTCAAGCGGCATGTAACGTCCTTCGGCCGGCACGTACACCATCTTTGTAAAACCGACCACCTTTATACCAAGCTCTTCGGCGTGGCGTTCAACTAATTCCTTAGCAGCATACGGTTCATAAAATGGCTTGCCCTGTCCGTCGCGGCCTAGACCGGCGTGGTCGCGGCCAACAATAAAATGCGTCGCTCCATAATTCTTGCGGATAATCGCATGCCACAAGGCTTCGCGCGGGCCTGCCATACGCATAGCAAGTGGCAGCAGTGATAATAATGTACTTGAAGCCGGAAAATGTTTCAGTAACTGCTGATATATCCTGACCCTTGTAAAGTAGTCGACATCCCCGGGTCTTGTCATGCCGACCGTGGGCTGTATGAGTAAATTTGCTTCAGCCCGTTCTGCCGCCCGGGAGGTCAGTTCGACATGTGCCCGGTGCATTGGGTTTCTGGTCTGGAACGCAACAATCCGCTCCCAACCCCTGGCGATAAACACTTCTCTTAACTCTGCGGGTGTGTGTCGTAACTTGACGAAATCGTAGTGGGGCGGCAGTTGAATGCCCTCTAATTTGCCGCTAATGTAGTAATCTTTCGTTTGTTGGAATAAGTATGCAACTCCCGGGTGCATTTCGTTGGTCGTTGCATAGACTGCTTCAGCCTCTCGGTATTTATCGGATTGATACAGTTCTTCAACAGTTAATGCAGCAAGCATAACGCCTTCATCATTCCGCAATGCGATTGTCTCGCCGATCACCAGTGATTCGGCGAATTGTCTATCGACGTCGAGCGTAACTGGCACCGGCCAAAGTTCACCACTAGCGAGGCGCATATCTGTTAGGACATGTTCATAGTCAGCCTGACCCATAAAGGTCTCCAGCGGTGAAAAGCCACCATTTAAGAGCAACTCAAGATCGCATAACTGACGCTGTGTAAGGTGCAGGCTTTTCCAGCTTCGAGCAGCAGCCCGTAGCCATGCAGCCCGTTGCCCGCTAACCAACAGATTAATCAGTTTCCCGCCATAAGGCTCGATAATAACGTTACTCAAGTTATGGCCTTTTATGCACCTGGTAATGCATACTGAAGTATATGGTTGATATGAATTCCTTGCTAGATGAGGTGTGCATCATTGCGCGCCAAGCAGGTTACGTAAGTATGCAGTATTATCAAGACTTTGTAAAACCCATGTATAAGGTGGATGACTCACCGGTAACTGATGCCGACATCAAAGCCAACCAACATATTGTCCAGGCTCTGCAACAGCTGACACCTGACATACCGATTGTTTCAGAAGAGGGAAAACTGGATCACATCCCAAAAACCACCCAGTCATTCTGGCTGGTGGACCCGCTTGATGGTACAAAGGATTTTCTAGAACACAATGACGAATTCACCGTTAACATTGCCCTGATATCAGACGCAAGGCCAGTACTCGGAGTGGTCTATGCACCGGCTTTGGCGACCCTATACTACGGAACAGTTGGCCATAACGCCTGGAAGCAAGTTGGCGACAGGCAGCCGCAGCTTATTAACAATGCCGGCCGTAAACGGTTACTGCCCGGTGTAGTTGTTAGCCGCCACCATTTGGATGCTGATACCAAAATTTGGTTGCAGGCGGCTGATTCGCGTCAGATACGTGCCGTTGGTTCATCGCTCAAGTTATGCTATTTAGCAGACGGTACTGCGGATTTATACCCACGCCTATCCCCACTTATGCAATGGGATATTGCTGCAGCGGACGCTATTTTACAAATTTCTGGCGGCGCAATCGTTCAATGTAAAGATGGGCAACAGCCTGTGTATTTGCCTGGGCAATTAAAGCAGACGCCTTTTATTGCTGTTGGCTGCCAGGTTAACCGGCCGAGAAGCCTAAATGCTTATCGGAGTTATCTGGCATTGCTCCAGGTGCAGTAGAAAATTTTAAAATTGCCTGACTGGCCATAAGGCTTTTAGTTGGTCGATACCTAGAGGGTTTCAAATATTTATAGGTAGACGTAAAATGAAAGTCCTATGCAACCCAAGATCGCCATTATCGAGGATGAGCTCGCCATCGCGCGGATGTATGAGTTCAAGCTGCAAAAAGACGGCTACGAGGTGCGTTGCGCCTACAACGGCGAGGAGGGACTGCAGCTGGCCGAGGAGTTCCACCCCGACCTGATCCTGCTGGATCTGCGAATGCCAGTAATGAGCGGCGATGAAATGCTGGCCAAGCTGCGGGCCGCCGATTGGGGCAGCAGCATACGGGTGGTCATCCTGACTAACATTAGCAAAGACGAGGCGCCAGCCAGCCTGCGCCTGCTGCGCGTTGACCGCTACATAGTTAAGGCGCATTACACGCCCGCGCAGGTAGTCAAGATCGTTGACGAGATTCTCCTTCAGAACACCGACAAGTGATTGTGTTAGAAGAGCACTTGGCGTAGGATAAAACTATGCCAAAAATCGCGATTATAGAAGACGACCAGGCAATCAGCCAGATGTACCGCTTCAAGTTCGAGGCGGAAGGCTACACGGTCGAGACGGCCGGTAATGGCAAGCTCGGTCTAGAGCTGGCCGAGAAGATGCAACCGGACATTATCTTACTGGACCTGATGATGCCGGAGATGAATGGCGACGAGACACTGGAACAGATGCGCAAGACCGCTTGGGGCAAAGATATTAAGGTGATCGTGCTGACCAACATGGGCGAGCAGGAAATCCCGCCCAAGGTGAAAGAGCTGGGCGTTAGCGGAGTTATTCTGAAGGCCGACATGACCCCCCGACAGGTGGCCGAGCTCGTCAAGCAACAGCTAGCATGAAGATTGCGATAATTGGTTACGGCAAACAGGGCCGGGCCGCCTATGACCACTGGCACGATGGCAATGAAATAACGATCTGTGACAGCCAGGTTATCAAGGACGTGCCGGCCGGCGCGGGGACCCGTTTCGGGCCCGACCACCTGCGGGAGCTGGACCAGTTCGACCTGATAGTGCGCAGCCCCATCGTTCATCCGCGGGACATCGTGGCGGCTAATTCGCCGGCGATCCTGGACAAGGTGACGACGGTTACTAACGAATTTTTCAAAGTCTGCCCAAGCCGCAACATTATCGGTGTCACTGGCACCAAGGGCAAAGGCACGACTTCTACCCTGATCGCCAAGATGCTGGAAGCCGATAGCCGGCGGGTTCATGTCGGCGGTAACATCGGCACGCCGCCGCTTGACCTGCTGCGTAACAACATCCGGCCGGATGACTGGGTGGTGCTGGAGTTGGCTAATTTCCAACTGATTGATCTCAAATATTCGCCGCCCATAGCCGTTTGTCTGATGGTGGTGCCGGAGCATCTCGACTGGCACGCCGACCATGACGAGTACGTCGAAGCCAAGCAACAACTTTTCCTGCACCAAATATCGGATGATGTAGCGATTTACTACGCAGAGAACGATACTTCGCGGCAGATCGCCAGCGCGGGAAAGGCCCGCCAACTACCCTACTATGCCCCACCCGGAGCCGTCGCGCAGGATGACAAAATAGTGATCGATGGCCAGGTAATTTGCGAGGTCAGCGAATTAAAGCTCCTGGGCAAGCACAATTGGCAAAACGTCTGCGCCGCTGTTACCGCGGTCTGGCAAGTAACACAAAACGCCGAAGCCCTGCGCTCGGTTCTGACCAGTTTCAGCGGCCTGCCGTTCCGGATTGAATTTCGCCGTGAAGTTGGTGGAGTCCGATACTATGATGATTCGTTCGCGACCGGACCGGGTGCCTGTGTCGCTGCCTTTCAGGCGGTGCCCGGACCAAAAGTAATGATAGTCGGCGGCTACGAACGGGGCTTGGATTTGGATGAAATTCCCGAGGCGTTTAAGGCCGTGCCGGATGAACTTAGGAAAGTTTTGCTGGTTGGCGCCAGCGCCAAACGCACGGCCGAAGTTTTCGAAAAACACGGTCTGATAAATTATCAAATATCAGGCGCTAAGGACATGCCGGCCATTGTTAAGGAAGCCGCTGCTTTGGCAAGGCCGGGTGACGCCGTGGTATTGTCACCGGCGTTCGCCAGCTTTGACATGTTCAAAAACTTCGAAGAGCGTGGGCGAAAGTTCAATGAGGCCGTTGAGGATCTATGAGCAAATACCGACATTTTGTTTTTGAGGACTATGTCTTCGACAAGTCTGCCAAGCTCCTGACGCTAAAATACAGCCTGGACAATGCGTTATCTTTCGTCGAGACCTACCGTTTCCCTTTTGACTTTGCCGATTATAGCGAGGCAATGCTTGACCGGGCCTGCCAGGCGCTGTTTTTCATGGCTGGCGTGTCTTATTTTAAAACATATGTGCCGCCAGAAATTATCATTAAAAAAGGCGAGCTCGACAACGAAAGCGCGGCGTTTTTCAGTAAGATCTACCAGCGAGGCCTGGGGGAATTTTGGTATGTCAATAATTTGGATGTTGGTACGCCGGTTACCTTTCCCGTGACCACCGAGACCTTGTCTGCCGTCGCCGGCCCTACGCGGAACGCGGGTTTGCTGGTTGCAATCGGCGGAGGTAAGGACTCGCTCGTAGCGGTTGAGATTTTAAGAGAGAGTGAAGCCGTTACGACCTGGAGCGTCAACCACCGTCAAATGGCTCAACTGGTTGCAAAAATAGGCTTGCCTCATCTATGGGTGGAGAGAGTCTGGGACAAGCAATTATTGGATCTCAAAAACGATGCCTATAACGGCCACGTGCCGATTTCTGCCATCTATGCCTGCGCTGGGACTGTTGTCGGCGTTCTTACCGGCCGGCGTGACATAGTAGTGAGTAATGAGCAGTCCGCCAACGAGCCGACGCTTCTTTATCAAGGCATTGACGTCAACCACCAATATTCCAAGTCGCAGGAGTTCGAGTCCGATTTTCAGAACTATCTGGCACATATCTTCGGCCGCGATACTGTTCGTTACTACTCGTTTTTGCGGCCGTTCAGCGAACTCCGGATCGCCGAGCTGTTCGCCCGGTTAGGCTTTGACAAGTACAAGGATGTTTTTAGCTCGTGTAACCGGGCGTTCAGGCTGGATAGTGACCGTATTTTTTGGTGCGGTGAATGCCCCAAGTGCGCGTTCGTGTTTCTGGCATTGACGCCATTCGTGGAACGCGCGGATTTGGAAAAACTTTGGGGCGGCAAAAATCTATTACTGGACCGCGCGCTGGAACCAATTTACCAGCAATTACTCGGCATTGAGGGTGACAAACCGCTAGATTGCGTCGGCGAAGTCAAAGAATCACGAGCCGCTATGCGCCTGGCTCAAAAAATCTATCCTGAGCTGGATAAATATACTTTTGAATTGCCGGCAGACTATGATTTCCGGGTCTGGTCGGACCACGTCATGCCGGATGAAATTCTGGATATCCTGAGAAGCGCGGTCAAAACCACTTAGTTTTTAACTATTACTACGCAGTTGCCTACCCGGTTCGTTTCGTCCGGGCCGACAGAGATTTTTGAACTATCAACCCAGTCAACGTCAGGCCTGGTCGCGACACTTTTGCAAATTCCCCCTAGACTTGAGAAATGCCTATCTCTTAGGCCGTGGGGTACTTGGGCAAACATGACGCCTTCCGGACGAATCATATCCAGCAATCGGTGAACGGCGCCTTTATAAAAATCCGGTGGCAAGTATTGCATGCCGCCGTCCGGCCGATGCATGACCAGCGCCACTCCCTCCGGCGCGACTTGTTGCTGCCAGTCGGCTATCTGGCTCCAGGTCCTAGTATCCAGAATGTGGCCTTTGACGTGCTTAAGGGGCCCGAACCAGCCTAGACGCAGGCGTGTCGCCAAACTGCGCCTGTCCTCGTAATTAGTAACCAGGGCTTTTTCGAGCAGACCCATGCTTAGAAGATTTTGCAGCGCTACACCGTTAGTGCCACCGGCAATATCAATGCCGGCATTGCCTTCAGTCCCGGCCAGCTGTTGTTGAATGATGGCGGCCACACCTTCCGAGTGGTTGAGTAAATCCACGTTGTCGCAGTAGTGGTCAAGAGCCGAATCATTGGTGCCCCAGAGTCTGTCTCTTTTGGGCCTCAATTGGAATTTTTCTTCGCCGCTAAGGCCTTGAAGAAAATATAAGCCTTCCGCGGCTACGCCATCTGCCATAATGGACAGATTATAACATAGACTGGGTATTATTCAAGAGTCGGGGGCGGGGCGGCGGTGTTTTCGGCGGCGCGGATGACGTTTTCGAACAGAGCGCAGACGGTTAGAGGACCGACGCCGCCTTTGGCCGGCGTGATGGTCAGGTCGTCGCGTTCCTCATAAACTTCCGGTGCCACGTCGCCAACTGTTTTGCCGCCTTCGCTGGCAACTCCGGCGTCGACTACTACGGCGTCTTCTTTAAGCATGTCGGGTTTGATCAGACCGGGCACGCCCGTGGCGCTGACCACCACGTCGCCTTTGCGGATTTCACCGGGCACGTCAGCCGTTTCTTTGACCACCACCCGTGGCGTGATACCGGAAGCCAGCAGCATTTTCTCGAACGGTTCGCCGACCAGCTTGCCGCGGCCGACCAGCACGACTTCTTTGCCGGCCAGGTTAACGTTGTAGCCTGATAGCAGCCAAAGCACCGCCAACGGCGTGGCCGGCTCGAATCGCGAACCCGGCACCAGTCCGTCCACATCTTTGGCCGGATCCACCAGGGCTACTATTTCATCAGTTTCACTGGGGTCTTCCAGCGGCAACTGCACGATGATGGCATGCACGCTAGCATCTTTGCTTAACTTGTTAAGTAATCCCCTGACTTCCTTTTGATCGACACGATGAATATCTACGTCAACCAAAATATCAGAACCGTATTGGTGTTTGAGCCGTGTGTAAAGATCGATGACCTTGTTATCCTTGGCTGTCACCACGATGGCCAGCTTAGGCTGAATACCCCGGGCCTGCCGGAGCGAACGAACTTGCTTAGCCTGCCGTTCTTTTATAAAGCCGGCCAGTTCTTTACCGTTGAGCATTCTCATACCAGACAATTGTAACAGATGGGGCCCGCTGTTCGTATATGGCAGTTCAGGAGATTGCTTTAAACACAACGGTTATGCTATGCTCCAAGCAATAACCCCTAAGACAGCAGAGGTCTCACCATGGATGAACAGCCCGCAGCTCCGACAGTAACACCCCCGGTAGAAGCAACCCCGTTCACGGAACCCGCCGCCCCGGCCACGCCTACCGCTCCAACCGCTAGCGCGCTGCCTGGCGCGCCGGACACCTGGCCAGGCGCTTTCGGCGCTTACAAATATTCCAAACAGGCCGTTAAGATCAACGTGGGCACGGTAGTAGTAATATGGTTGGCTGACTTCGTAATCGGTCTGTTATTGGAATGGAAACTAAAGATGCTAGGGCAAGCTATTACATTCCTAATAGGTGGCCTAGCGTTAGTTGCTCTTAATCTGACATTTATTAGCGGAGTGCGAGGACAACGTCTTTCTATGGGCCAAGCCTTAAGTAACGCTTTGCCGCTTTGGCTAAAAATGATCGGTTTAATTATACTGCTGTATCTGTCATTCATCATTAGCGCCCTTCTTCTTATGGTGCCGCTTTTCTTTGTCTGGCCTAGACTAGTTTTGGCCCCGTATTTCCTGGTCGACAAAAAACTAGGCGTCATGGAAGCCTATAAGGCCAGCTGGGCAGCTACAAAAGGCAACGTCGGCAAGGTCTACGGAATCGTTGGCGCCACAATCCTGATGGCACTATTGATGATCACAATAATTGGCATACCTTTCTCGATTTACTTCTTAGTAATGTACGGCGCGGCTTACGCGGTACTCTACGAATACATAAATAAAAAGGCAGGTTCGCCAGTGCCAGTCACTGCTGCCGCACCGGACCCCACAGCTACAGCAGCCGTACCAGGGATGCCGGCTGCCATAGCTCCAGCCGATTCGATTGAGCAAGCTCAACCCGTTGACACGGTTTTGGCGGCGGCGGCCAAACTAGCACAACCTACTACCACGACAATTGAACCAACGGAAGGACCGGTCCAACCCGAGTCCGAACTGCCTAGCGAGACTGCCGAGGGCACCGCACCACCAGCTGAACCACTAAGCCAGCAACCGCCGGAATCCCCTGGCCTGCCGTCCGATCCCCCGAGCCAGCCGCTTTCGCCCATCCAATAGTCCCGAATACTCTTGCCAAAACAGAGGTACTTTGCTAAAGTTTTGGAGTCGCAAGCTAGCAAAGTTTGCCCCACGGGCCAGTAGCTCAGCTGGTTAGAGCACCTGCCTCTTAAGCAGGGTGTCGAGGGTTCGAGTCCCTCCTGGCCCTCCAAGCGTAAGCATTGTACCGTTTGTCTGCTACGTTTCTTTATCAGCGAATACCACGAGACGGGTGGAATAGCTTTTCTGAGCTTGGTTCCAGTCTCCTTGGCAAGTTATAAGGTTAAGGTGGGCTTTGCCGTCGTTGGAACGGAAAACGGCCGGAGCGTAATCATCCGAACCGTACGTTCGGAGTTCGCGTACTACGAAAGTAGTAGTCAGGCCTTTTATGTCTTTGACGTAGAGTTTGTCGCCTTTTTGCAATGTATGCAAATTATCAAAGACTGCTGGTATGTGATTCTTGTAACCGAAGTGTCCATCAATAACGGCGTTGCCGGTTTGGCCTGGGCGCGGCCCCTGGTCGTACCAAGCGGCGTTAGTGGGACCCGCCGATACTCCCAACTCTCCATTTAACGTAACGCCGACGTAGTCGAGAGTGGCGTCAACCTTGATTTTTGGGATTTCCAGACGCGCCGGTAGCCCAACACTTGCTTGCGCTTGTTTTTGGGAACGGGCGGAGTTCTCAGTAAACGCGCCATGGAGAGCCTTGGGCTGCTGGCTGTTGATCTTCACTAAGCCGGCGCTAAAGCCAAGGATAAAGACTGCTGCTGTTAAGGTATAAATAAGCCGCTTTCTAGATAGCTTTGATTTTAGACGGAGCTTGGTTCTTGGCGGTAAATCGGCAAATTGATGATTGAAAGTCGAAGTCAATCGAGTAGAAGCCAGCGAGCCGATGAAGGCAAGCTGTAGTTTGGTCGGGTAGGTTTTATGCGGCAAGAAATCACTAACTAGTTGTTGGCGATTGTTACTCATGCAATAGGGCAAATATACTTGTTAATTATTAGCTTTAGGCAAGTCTGCCCGTTTCCTACGGACCAGGTAGAGCAAATTTAAGACGGTAACCGCTCCAATAATAGGAATGATCATGCTCCGTAAGACGCTACTCCTGTGATTGGGCCCAAGGCCCGTATTGGGCAGCTTCGGCACTGCAGCGGAGGATGAACTGCCGGAAGATGAACCACCACTACTACTGCCGCTGCTGCCACCAGAAGAGGCGCACGTCGGACCTGTAATAGTGTTGCCGTCCAAAGTTACCGTGGCAGCAGATAGACCTAAGAATCGACCATCCAAGGTCGCACCGGTATTCATCGCGTTAACGCCATTTTGCGATATCACAGTTCCTATAAACGAAGTGGTCGTATCAAGGGTCGTGGAGCTGCCGATCCGCCACCATACATTACAGGGATCACCGCCGGTAACGGATGAACCGGGCGAGGTAATGAGTGTTGACACGGTTTTGAAAATCCAGACGCCGGAGCCGACAAGGGTTAGGTTTCCGCTTAGCGAAAAACTGCTGGTAGAACATTTGGCCGTTGACTTCTTTTTCTTCCACGACGTTTTCAAAACCGGTGAAGTCACGACGCTGCCCCAATATTTGACGGGGATCCTGAGCGTTCCGGTCTTCGCCGTTTCCGTCCAATCACTGCTCAAGCCTTAGCTCCCAAGCTTAAGCGGTATAGACTGACGGTCTTTTTTTAGTTATTATGCGGGCATGAAGAAGAATCAGAAGGGATTCGCCCATCTTGGGCTTATCCTGCTGGTAGTAATTGTTCTGGCCGCGATCGGCTTTGTCGGCTGGCGGGTCCTTAATAAAAATAAGAGCGCCGGCAGTCCCAAGACCACGACGTCTAGCTCTACTGCCAGGCCTAAAGTCTCGTCGGTTAAAGTCAATAAGATCGACACGTCTCAGCTGGCGTTCGACCAGGCCGGCGCGCCCACCGACCCCATAGGCGACAGGCGAGGGCCGTTTTACCATGACGTTTACACCGCGACTTCGACTGACGGCATACATTTCACGTCTACGAATAATAAGATCGCGGAGCATGCTTCCGTACCGGACGCTATCAAACTGTCGTCGGGTCAGCTGGTATTTTACGCCGTGGACGGCGCCCAGCGTTCCAGCTCCGGTGCTTTGATGGGGGTTTCGGACGACGGCGGTAAGACCTGGAAGCTCGGTTCCCTGCAGCTTAGCGGCGGCGGGCAAGGCGGCATGGCCGATCCGCAAGTTGTCATGGCCGACAACGGCCAGCTCAGGATTTATTACACCACCTTCCCCGGTGGGCCGCCAGCGCCCGGACAACCGCCCGGCGGTTCCGGACCGAACATAATTGACAGCGCCGTCAGCAGTGACGGCATCCACTTCACCAAAGAGCCCGGCGATCGCATTGCCCGCGACCAGATTACCGACCCCGACATTGTTAAAATCGGCAACACCTGGTTCATGTACCTGGCGCAAGGCCCGGAACAGATTTACGCCACCTCCCCGGCCGGCAACGGCAGCTTCACCTACCAAGGCGTGATTCGCAGCGGCGGCTCAGTGTCCAAGACGCTGGCCGTGGGCAGCGGCCAGTACCGCCAGTTCTACTGCAACCAGAACGAAATCCAGAGCCAGACCAGTACCGACGGCATCAACTGGAGCGGCACTGCCACCAGTCTGACCAACAGCGGCAGCGGCATGATCTGCGACCCCTCGCCCGTCCAGCTCGGCCCCAGCAGCTGGCTGATGGTCTACAAGCTGGCCAATTAAGTTTCACTTGGCACCGGCAGCCCGGCGCAGCTTAGCCTTCTTCGCCTTCGGCCGTGATCAGATCTTTCATTGTTTCGGACTGCGGGGGAAAGCCTTTCAGGGCTATTATTGTCGGCAAGACGGCGGAAATTATGACGCCTGTGATTAATATAGAGAACTGGCCGGTAGTAATGATGTGGTGCTGCAGGCCGTAAAGCGACGAGATCGTGCCGAAGGTCAGTCCGGTGCTCATCAAGAGCGTGGTGAACATGGCGTTTTTCTCGTGGTATTTCGCAGCGAACGGCCAAACGCCCACGAACTTTGTGACCAGCTTTACCGCAACAAATATAGCCAGTATTCCAATGCCTGCCCACACATCTTTAAGGTTGACGTTCAGTCCTCCCTGGAAGAAAAAGAAAGGCGTCACCATAGCAAAAGCGATTGTCCGCAGCTTCTTGCGGATCTCCGGGTTCCGCAGCAGAAAGTTAGACAGCAACAGCCCCAGGAAGAAAATCGGCAGCCCCGGCTGGTTGTTGCCGGCATTTCCAAGCCATAGCAGGATGAAGATCGTCAAGAAAATAAATTTTATCTCCGGCTCAACCACCTTATTGCCATAGCGGGAGACTATAAGCGGCACGATTTTTGGAAAGGCGAACAGCGCGATCACGGAGGCGATCCCAAAAAACAGCGTGTACCAGTTAAATGATAGGAATAGAAGAGTCAGGAATATAGCCGTGGATGCGTCTTCTACGAAAGTCGCCGCCATTAGCCGTTTGCCATACCTGGTCTGGGATAAGCCGGTTTCCACCACTACCGCGTAAACCACGGCTAATGATGTCGTTGACAAGGCCAAGGCCGCGATTTTGGAAGCTCCGAACGACCAATGGAAACCATAATACGCCAGCAAAAACTCGCCGATGAAAGGCACAAGGAACGACATGCCGCCGATAAGCGCCGATTCCAGCCAATGCTTCTTGAATAAACGCGTGTCGACTTCCGTTCCGGCCTGGAAGGTCAGGTACATTCCGCCGAAAGACGCCAAAAATGCGATCCACGAAACGTGCGTTGGCACACCTAAAAAATTACCCGCCAACACACCGAAAGTAATCTCAATGATGGCCGCTGCCAGGCCAAACCGGATTGAGATCAAGCTCGCTAAAAACACCAGCCCGAATAAAATACTGGCGATCAGAAATGTGGCCATAAAGTAACTCCTACCTCTGTTATTTTGTCATTGATCGGTAGAAGCTATCAGCTGCTTATCTCAGCGGTTTTAGCGAGCCTCATCGCTATATTTAGTTTTGATTATAGCATCATGCTTAGGTTTTGCGATGAACTGGCAGTCGTTATTTAACATGTGGCAATGGACGACTTTCGCAAATTATCGATTTCGGTTGCTACAGCGTCTACGATGGCCTTCCAATGCCACTTATGCCCGTGTTATGATTGGTTTATGAACCATGCTCTACTAGGCCAGATAGCCGGAGTGATGGCAATAGCGCAGGTAATTCCTTATTTAATTAGTATATTCCGCGGCCACACCAAACCTGAGCGAACAACCTACCTTATATGGTTAATTTTAGAAGCAGTCACGGTAAGCAGTTATATTGCTGTCGGGGCACGCACTACCATATGGACCGGCATAGCTTATACTTTTACCGCGTTAATCATATTTATTCTTTCTATTAAACATGGCATGGGCGGCTTCAGCACGTTCGACATTATCTGCTTCCTACTTGCTATGGCCGGAATTGCTCTATGGCTTAGTACCAGCGACGCTTTGCTGACGCTCTATTTTAGTACGTCGGTTTCGTTTATAGCTTACTTGCCTACAATTAAAAAAGCCTACTTCCTTCCGGAGACGGAGAACGCTTTTTCCTGGGCGATGACATTTTGCACTGCTTTAGTTAACGTATGCGCCCTGACCAGCCTAAGGCTAAGCATAGCGCTTCCGCCCGTGATGGGAGTTTTTACTTCCGGAACAGTAGCATATCTACTTTTGTTTCACCATGCGCACAATAAACTGGCCCGGCGCAAAAAGAGTCCCAGAGTTCACGGCTTTCTCAGCCATCCCCTATTTGCGAAGTAATGCCACATGATGGCATGATTCTAGTATGTATAATACAGTTATGAGAAAGTTAGTCGGTGTCGTTCTTATCCTTGGTTTTTTGGTCGTTGATTTTCTGTTCTTTCATGACGCCTTCAAGCCGGGAGAAGTTATAACTCTTCCCCAATACCTCACCGGCATTTTGAGCATTCCTGTTTTCGTTATATCTGTGCAGACTTTGCTCAAGAACCCTAAAAACTTTTAGCCTTTGGTTATTTGAGGTTTTTGAGTTCTTGCCTGGCTTGGTTTAGAACGCGCAGCCTTTCTTGTGAGAGGTTTTTACCGGCGCGGTTAATGTAGAAATTGAGCATCGACATGGCGGAGGCGTGGGCCGAACTTTTGCGGCGCGTGCTGGCATCAGCGGATTGCCTGAGTGACCGCGCTATGCGTTTGGGGTCGTCCCAGGTAAAGACGCCCTTTTCCAGATCCAGGGCGTTGCTTTTGGTGGTTACCTTGTGCGACCAACGATTTGTCATATTTACATGATACCCCTTGGGTATATACTGCAAGTATGATTTTGAGGGTTCAACGAGTGCGGCATCGGGCATGGGGTAAGTGATGTTTTTGGTGCACGCCCTCAAGCTGGCTGGCGGCATGGGCTGGGAGATTTTGTGGCCGTTAGTGCTGGGCTTTGGCCTGTCGGCGGCCATCCAAGCCGTGGTTTCGCGCCGGCAAATGAGCCGGCTGTTGCCGGATGACCGGTCGCGGACGCTGGCCCTGGCCACGGCGCTGGGAACGGCCTCGTCTTCGTGTTCTTATGCCGCGGTGGCGATTGCTCGCTCGGTGTTTCGCAAGGGCGCCGACTTCACCGCGGCTATGGCTTTTGAGATAGCCAGTACCAATCTGGTTATCGAGCTGGGTTTAATAATGTGGCTGTTGCTGGGCTGGCAGTTCACGCTGGCGGAGTTTATCGGCGGTCCGATAATGATTATATTTTTGGCGATTTTGTTCCGGCGATTTTTGACGCCGCGGCTGGTGACGGCCGCGCGGGCCCAGGCCGAAAAAGGCCTGGCCGGCCGTATGGAAGGCCATGCCGCCATGGATGACATGGCCGTGCGTGGGGACGCGCCACTACTAAACAAATTGCTGTCACGCCAAGGCCGGACGGCCACCAGCCACTTTTTCGTCATGGATTGGGCCAGCGTTTGGACGGATATAATCTTGGGGCTGCTGATCGCCGGCGCCATCGCGGCCTGGGTGCCAATGAGTTTCTTTGAAAAGTTTTTCTTCACCACCCACCCGCTGGTATCAGTGATTTGGGGACCGCTGGTCGGGCCGCTGCTCTCCGTGGTTTCGTTCGTTTGCAGTGTCGGTAACGTGCCGCTGGCGGCCGTGCTCTGGAATGGTGGCATTAGTTTCGGCGGCGTTATCAGCTTTATCTTCGCCGACCTGATCATCTTGCCGATCGTGAATATTTACCGCAAATATTATGGCTGGAAGATGGCTGGCTTCCTGTTCGCCACGTTTTACGCGGCCATGGTCGGCGCCGGTTACGTTATCGAGGGGCTGTTCGCCCTGCTCCACCTGACACCGCACGTCCGCAACGCCACGGTGCTGGAAGCCGCTTTGCGCTGGAATTACACCACGGTCTTGAACATCATTTTCTTAGTCATCGCCGCCGCTCTGGTCTGGCGGTTCCTGCGCACCGGTGGCCCGATGATGCTCCGCATGATGAACCGACCACCGACCACCCACGAGCATCATCATTAACTTTTGACGTAGCGGGCGTAGGTGAAGTGAAAGCCGTTCTGCTCGCACGGTTCGCTCTGCTCGGCCAGCTTGTAAGCGGAGTCGTACTCCGGGAAAAACCGATCGCAGCCGAAATCGGCGTCAATCAGCGTGAGATAAAGTTCATCGGCCCGGCCGGCCCGCATCACCTCTTCGAAGACCTGGGAACCGCCGGATACCCAGAGATCCTTGTCGCCCCATTCAGCCAAAAGTTTGGTCAGGTCATTGACCACCACAGCGCCTTTGATGGGCGTCGGGTCGTGAGTCAGAATGTAGTTGTGCCGGTCCTTGAGCGGTCCGCTGTAGGTGCCGCGAAAAGTCACGCCGCCGGTTAAGACATGGCCGCCAAAAGTTTTGGTCTGATCAGTGAAAAACTGTTCATCCTCTGGAATATTCCACGGCATATAACCGTGTTTGGCTATTCCCCGCTTACGATCAATGGCTGCTATCAAACGTATCATGCTAGAGATTTATTATTTCTTATTTGGCTCAGCAAGTAAAACGATCCGGTTACAATACAAACTTCCTCCGGGCCGGACAAAAGAGCCTTGAAAGCGGCTTGCTGGTCAGCAATAGTTTCAACATTGTTTGATCCCGCCGCCTTGAAAGTTTCTGCCAGCACAATCGGATCTATGGATACGACCGGCAGATCCTGGGTGGTATTAAAAGTAGTCGCGATGACCCGGCTGGCCAGCGGTACCAGCAAACGGGCTACTTCCCGATACTCTTTGCCTGTCTTGAGCGACAGCAAAATCGCCGGCTTGACGCCTGGATAAAGCCGCTGAAAGCTGTCGATGAAAGCTGTCATTTTTTGAGCGTTATGGGCGCCATCCATTATTAGGGTCTTGCCGCCTAGACGCCGGATTTCCATTCGCCCTGGAACGTTTATTTGCCGCGTTTGAGCTAATACCTGGCTTGTTAAGCGTGGCAGCTTGTCTCTTCGCCGCAGATATTCGTAAACCTTATACGCCAGCTGCCAGTTGCGCCATTGGTAAGCCGGCAGCTCGCTCTTCGACTGCGCCGGCACGTCCGCGACGCGCATAGTCGCGTGATGCTGTTTGACCCACCCTTCGATAACAGTCTGGACAGCGGCCGGTTGCCGGTACATAAAAACCTGGTTCCGATCATGGACGATACCGACTTTTTGGGCGGCGATTTCCGGCAAGGTCTTGCCCAAGATATGTTGATGGTCAAGACCGATATCCGTGATAATACAGACCTTGTCTGGCCGCGTGGTCACATTGGTAGCATCGTACAAACCGCCCATGCCTGTTTCGACCACGGCGTAATCGACGCCCTGACGGGCAAAAACCCAAATCGCGAAGGCGTAAAGCAGCTCAAAGTATGATGGCTGCTGTTCGGCTCGCTCCACAATGTCCAGAAAATCGCCAAGTTGCGCGCAGAACTCCGCCTCACTCAGCGGCTGACCGTTAAGCTGCACTCTTTCGGTGACGCTATCAACGTGCGGCGAAACCGTCAAACCTACCTGCTGGCCAGCGGCCTGCAGCAACGCCGCCATGTAGTAAGCCGTCGATGTCTTGCCGCTGGTGCCGGCTATATGGATTATCTTAAGCTGGTCTTGCGGATTACCCAGCAATTTCATCAGCGGGCGGATCCGGGCCAGCGTGGTATCTTTGCCGGTGAGCTGCTTGACTAGAGGCACGAACGGCCGGAGTGCCGCTTCCGCTTCTTTAAGATCTTTGATGATCACTATCGTCTCCCCTGCTTCTCTGATAAGATCAGTATACGACAACTCGCGCGCCCATGGTTTGTTTACGTAAGGTTTCTACGTCCTTGTATACCTGCTATACTGTTACGTAACATGAACTCAAAAACAAAACTTTATAGTGAGCTTAAACCTCGGGCCGTAGAGCTCCGCAGGCAAGGTAAAATGTATTCTGAAATATGCAATGAACTTGGGCATATCCCAAAAGGCACGTTATCAAATTGGCTCAAAAGCATTGAACTAACCAACAGACAACATGAACGCATTCAAAAAATAATGGCGAAGAATGGCTTAGCGGGTCGGCAAATTGGTGCCCAAAGAAATCATCAAAATCGGCTTAAAAGATTAGCAAGGATTAAACAGACTGCTGAAGACGAATATAAACATTGCCTCAAGGACCCTCTTTTCTTAGCTGGGCTACTGCTCTATCTGGCAGAGGGTTCGAAAAAGACGGAGCGGTTCGAATTTATGAATTCAGACCCTAAATTGATGAAATGCATGGTTCTTTGGACAATGAAAAATGGCAAGCAAAATCTAGAAAGTTTGCGCTTCCGGCTTTACATACACGAGTTATACGCACATGAGAAGTGTGAGGATTTCTGGATCAAAGAATTGAAAGTAGAACCAGAACAATTTTTGAAAACCGTTTACAAGCCTACTGGTCGTATCTATAAGAAAAATCCGCTTTATAAAGGATGTTTGAGGCTTGAGGTAGCAGGAAGTGAGTTATACTGGAAGACGATGGCATGGAGAGATTGCTTTTATGCCGCCTTGCTTTAGCGAAAGCTGATTTGCTCCCGTGGTGAAATGGATATCACGATAGTCTTCGGAACTATTGTTGGGGGTTCGAGTCCCTCCGGGAGTACCATCAAGGATTTATCGGTGTTTTTTAAGGTAAATAGCTCATTTATCCCTGTTATTTTGCTAATGTCGGCGGTTCCAGAAACTATGTCCTCATAGGTCGGTGGCTTATTAAAAATAACCCCTAAAAAGTTAGCTCGTTTGATCGGATCAATCTGTTTTAGCAGTAAGTAATCAAGGTTTTGCAGAAAATACTTTAGGCTCTTAATGACAACCGTAAAGTCTACTGGCTCATTAGTTTGTTTTTGTTCTTTCTCATTTTCCAGTTCGGTTATTTCCGCCTCTATTTTCATGAGATCCTCCTCTAAATATTTAATAGCCGACTCGCTGTTGAGCAGCTTGATTTTATCGACCGTGGCTCTGGCTTGAGCCTGCAGCGTACTTATACGTTGATCTATGCTTACCTCCTCATCTTTAGTGCCCTCTTGGCGTTTATTCCATACAGTCTCAACTGCACTGACCAAATTATCTATATGATCCTGCGAGAATGTAATCTCATGGACAAAATTAGCAACTGCCCCTTCCAGGTCGGCCTTGGGAACACGGAAATAGTGACCTCGCTTATTGCAGTGGTAGGCTGGATAATACTTGCCGTGTCGGCCACGTGTCGAGCTTCCGTAAAGTGGTTTGAGGCAGCCCGGACACATAATGATCTTTCTATAAGGGAAGTCGGGATTGTGCGTTCCTTTCGGCACCTCGAGTTTCGCTGATCGTTTGGTAAGACTCACAATCCCGTTTTGTTCACTCAGTGTTAACTTACCGCGATTAGCAGTATTAAATGTCTCAAATGATACAAGCCCATCAAACTGACACTTTATCGGTTTATGCTCCGTCCATTTCTCACATATCACGCCAGCATAGATGGGGTTCTGCATATATGTCCAGAGACGCTTGAGAGTCAGTTTGTTGCCGCCACGTTTCGCAACAATTTTAGTCTTATCGTGACTTTCACGGCGATTGTATGAACGCGAGACATAGCCGAGCTTATTAATCTCATCAACTATTTGGGCATCGCTGAGAGTGCCGCGGCAGCGTAACTCAAACATCTTTTGTATAAACATTGCCTCGATTTCATGCGGTTTTAATATGCAACGCTTGCCATTGCCCGTGTCGATCTTGGCACTTTCGTATCCATACGGCGGCTGACGCATCCAATAACCCATACGGGTGTAGCGTACTTCGGCGCCGATCATCC
>Ga0307374_10006119_pt1 | contig 19094 bp, 20 predicted proteins | sample OX3MG_FD_202532 | JGI IMG/M metagenome (GOLD analysis project Ga0307374, IMG submission 202532) | Soil microbial communities from Risofladan, Vaasa, Finland - OX-3 | ecosystem: Environmental > Terrestrial > Soil > Coastal area > Acid sulfate soil | place: Finland: Risofladan, Vaasa | collected...
GCGTTCAGCAGCGAGATCACGACGGGCATGTCCGCGCCGCCGATCCGCAACACCATCGCGACGCCGAACGCGAGCGACGCGGCCAGCGCGAGCACGAGCATCGCGACGCTGTGCGGGCGGGCCGCGAGCAGGACCGCGCCGACGACGGCCGCGGCAGCGAGCACGCCGTTGGTCAGCCGCCCACCGGGGACGACGATCGGGCGGCCCGCGATCGTCCCCTGGAGCTTGCCGCACGCCACGATCGACCCCGAGAACGTGAGCGCGCCGATCGCGACGTCGATCGCCGTGCTCACCGCGATCCGGCCGCCGACCGGTGCGGACGACGCGGTCGCGACGAAGCCCGCGAGCGCGACGAGTGCGGCGGCACCGCCGCCCATCGCGTTGAACAGGCTCACGAGCTGCGGGATCGCGGTCATCTTGACCTTCTGGGCGAAGCCCAGCCCGACGCCCGAGCCGAGGACCGCGCCGACGAGCAGCACCGCCCACCCGGTGCCGGTGATCGACGAGTCGTGCGCGACGAGCGCGACGGTCGCGGCGACGGCCGCGACCATGCCGGTCGCCGAGATCCGGCTCCCCTTGTTCGCGGTCGGCGGCGCGTTCATGAGGTGGAGGCCGATGACGAAGCACGCGGCCGCGGCGACGTAGACGAGCTTGATGACCGCGTCGAACCCGCTCATCGGGCTGCCGTCCCGCTCGCCGTCTCGTCGGCGGCGGGCGCCGCCTGCGGGGTGGGCCGCCGCTTGAACATCTTCAGCATCCTCCCGGTCACCGCGTAGCCGCCGACGACGTTCATCCCGGCGAACAGCGCGGCGACGAACGCGAGCACGTACCCGGCCGCGTTGTGCGCCGTGCTCGCGACGAGCGCGGCGCCGACGAGGACGATCCCGTGGATCGAGTTCGCCGCGGACATCAGCGGCGTGTGGAGCGTCTCGGGGACCTTGCTGATCACCTCGAACCCGACGAGCAGGCTGAGCACGGCAATCGTGAGATCAGTGAGCAGTCCGGTGCTCATCGTGCACCCTCCTTCGTCGAGGCGACATCCGCGAGCAGCGCGGCCGTTCCCGGATGGACGACCGTGCCGTCGTGCGTGACGAGCACTCCCGCCTGGATCTCGTCCTCCTGGTCGACGACCACCGCGCCGTCGCGGACGAGGTGGAGCAGCAGCGCGGAGATGTTGTGCGAGTACGCGGCCGACGCGCCGGCCGCCATCGTCGACGCGAGGTTGCCGGCGCCGACGATCGTCACGCCGCCGTCGGTCAGGACGCGCTCGCCCGGCCGGGAAAGCTCGACGTTTCCGCCGAGGTCGCTCGCGGCCATGTCGACGATCACGGACCCCGGCCGCATCGACCGGACGGCCGTCTCGGTCACGAGGAGCGGCGGGCGCCTGCCCGGGACCTGCGCCGTCGTGATCACGACGTCGTGCGACGCGATGTGCGCGTTCAGCTCCTCCTGCTGGGCCCGCTGCTCGTCCGCGGAGAGACTCCGCGCGTAGCCGCCCTCGCCCTCCGCTGCCGCGACGCTCTTCAGCTCGAGGTACTTCGCGCCGAGCGACAGGATCTGCTCGCGCGCCTCGGGTCGGACGTCGTAGCCGCGCACGACCGCACCCAGGCGCTTCGCGGTGCCGATCGCCTGGAGCCCGGCGACACCGGCCCCGAGCACGAGGACCTCGGTCGGGCGGGCGGTTCCGGCGGCCGTGATCAGCATCGGGAAGTAGCGCCCGAGCTCGTACGCGGCGACGAGCGCCGCCTTGTAGCCCGCGATGCTCGCCTGCGAGCTCAGCGCGTCCATCGGCTGGGCCCGGCTGAGCGTCCTCGGCAGGCCGTCGAGGCTGTACGCGGTCACACCCCGGCGAGCGAGGTCGCCCGCGAGCCCGGGGTCCACGAGCGGGCGGAGCATGCCGACGACGACCTGGCCCGAACGCAGCTTCTCGACCGTGGCCGGTGCCGGACCGCCGACGAACAGCAGCACGTCGGCGGCCGCGAGCAGCTCCTCTCGCGACATCAGGCGTGCGCCGGCCCGCTCGTAGGCGTCGTCGGGGTAGAACGCGGACGCTCCCGCCCCGTGCTCCACGAGGATCTCGCACCCGGCGCCCGCGACGCGTGCCACGCCGTCCGGGACGAGCGCGACCCGCGCCTCGTCGGCGGCGTCCTCGCGCACGACCCCGACCGTGAGCGCTCGCGCCGCGCCCTGTGTCTCGACCCCTGTCAACCGAGCCCCCCTCCGTCCGCCATGCCGCCTCCCCGGGCGCGCGCCGCTGCGCGCGGCGCTGCTCCCGACCGACCCGGGGGAACCGGGCGAGGCCCATTGTGCCGTGCGCGGCGACGCCCGCGGTGCCAAATCGCCTCGGCCGCCCGGCGGCGAGACCGCGCGGGTCGCGGCGAGTTCACGGCTGCGTCGGGGACGCGGGCGCCGTGACGGCGGAGCGAGCGACCTGCGCGGCCACCCAGGCGCGCGTCGGCGGGTCGAGCAGGTGCCAGGCCACGCCGACGACGACGAGCATCGGATGGGCGTGCTCGCGCACCGCGCGTACGGTCGCGGACGACTCACCGTCGCCGATCGACACTGCGATCCGTTGACCCTCGCGCAGCCCGCAGCCCCGCTCGACGAGCGCGGCCGCCCCGCCGACGGAGACGTCCAACAGCTTCGCGGCCCATGTGCCGCCGTCGACCCCGATGCTGGCCGACTCGTCGGTCCGGACACGCGGGAAGCGGCGCCGGGCCTCGCGTGCGAGCCACCGGGGGAGCGCGAGCTCGACCGTTCCGGCGCGCGTGGAACGCACGGTCGTGCTCCACTCCCCCGCGGCGCTCGAGCACCGGACGTGCGCCCCGGGCGCGAGGTCGCCGGGGGTCGCTCCGCTCCGGACCGGTCGCAGGACGAGCGAATCGCGCGCGTCGCCGACCGCGACGTACGCGACGCCCGCCGGCGACTCGTCGCCGAACACCGTCACGTACCTCCCGAGCGGTGATCCGAGGAGCAGGTCAGGTACGTTCGGGTCCATCGTGCGGCCATCCTCGCGCCGCCGTGCGGTGGCGGACCAACCCGGGCGCGGGGCCGGGCTACGATCGCCCGGAATGCGCAGCGCGACGCCAGCAGCTCTCGACATCGCCGCCGTGCTCGTCTTCGTCGGCATCGGCCGGTCGGTGCACACCGACGGCGTCACGGTGTCCGGGATGGCGAGCACCGCGTGGCCGTTCCTCGCCGGCGCGGCGATCGGCTGGATCGCGGCGCGCGCGTGGCGCCGGCCGGCCGACATCGTGCCGTCGGGCGTCGTCGTGTGGCTCGCCTGCGTCGCCGCGGGTATGGCGCTGCGCGTCGTCGCAGGCCAGGGCACGGCGGCGGCGTTCGTCGGCGTCGCGTTCGCCTTCCTCGGAGCGGAGCTCCTCGGATGGCGGTTCGCCGCACGCACGCTTTTCGCGTGGCGGTCCGGGGGCGCGCCGCGCGCGCTCGCCGGGGCGTCGCGGCCGGGGGGGCGGAGTTGAGCGACGCGAGCGCGGCGTACGAGCCGGTGCCCGACCGGAGAGCGGCCGTCGACCCACGTCTGCTGCTCCGTTACCGCGTGCTGGCGTTCACGACCGCGACGCTGCTCATCGTCATCGTCTTCGTCGGCATCCCGCTCCAGCTCGCGGCGCACAACACCTCGGTCGTGAACGTCGTCGGCACGATGCACGGCTTCCTGTACCTCGCCTATCTCTACTTCGCGTTCGACCTCAGCCGGGCGCTGCGCGTCCCGCTGCTCGCGACTGTGCTCGTCCTCCTCGCGGGCACCGTGCCATTCTGCGCGTTCGTGGCCGAGCGCAAGCTCACGCACCGCTTCGAGGCGGCCGCAGCCGCGCGGGCCGACGGCGACCCCGGCCCCGGCGGGCCGGCCTCGTAGACTCGGCCCGTGACGCGCCGCTGGACCTCGCGCCGGGCACTGCTGCTCCACCTCGCGGTCGCCGTCGTCGCGTCGTCGTGCCTCGCCGCGGGGTGGTGGCAGGCGACGCGCGCCCTTTCGGGAAACGCGCTGAGCTGGTTCTACTCGATCGAGTGGCCGGCCTTCGCGATCGTCGCGATCGTCGCATGGTGGCGGCTCATCCACGAGGACCCCGACGCGTACCGCGCCCGCAAGCAGAAGCCGCCCGAGCGGCGCGCGCCCGACGGCTCGCTCTACCCGCGCTGATCCGCGGAACCGGCCCGATCGCGCGGGACCGCTCCCGAGCGCCCGCCCGCCGGCCGTGGCAGGCTCTGCCGATCGGGGTCCGATCTCCTGAGGGAGGCGAGCGCATGCAACGGTGTGGAACGGTGTCCGCCGCGACACGGGGGACAGGTGCGTGGCAGCGCGACGGCGGCCGGCACGCGACCAGGACGGTCGCGCGATGAGCGGCGTGCGCGTGCTCGTCGGGACCCGCAAAGGTGCGTTCGTGCTGCGATCGGACGGACGAAGGGCCGAGTGGGACGTCGCCGGGCCGTACTTCCCCGGCTGGGAGATCTACCACGTCAACGCCTCGCCCGCCGATCCGGACCGGATCTGGGCGTCGCAGACCTCCGGGTGGTTCGGCCAGGTGGTCCAGCGATCGGACGACGGCGGCGTCACCTGGGCGCCGATGGGCAACGATTTCACCTACGAGGGCGTCCCGGGCACGCACCAGTGGTACGACGGCACACCGCATCCGTGGGAGTTCGCGCGTGTCTGGCACCTCGAGCCGTCCGCGAGCGACCCGGACACGGTGTACGCGGGCGTGGAGGACGCCGCGCTCTTCAAGTCGAGCGACGGCGGCGCGACGTGGACCGAGCTCGCCGGGCTCCGAAAGCACGGCTCCGGACCGTCGTGGCAACCGGGCGCCGGCGGCATGTGCCTGCACACGGTGCTCGTCGACCCCACCGACGCGGCGCGCATGTTCGTGGCGATCTCCGCCGCGGGCGTGTTCCGGACCGACGACTCCGGCGAGACGTGGCGGCCCGTGAACCGCGGGCTTCGCTCCGGCGAGATCCCGGGTCCCGAGGCCGAGGTCGGGCACTGCGTCCACCGGCTCGCGTCCCACCCGAGCCGACCCGGGACCATCTTCATGCAGAAGCACTGGGACGTCATGCGCACCGACGACGCGGGCGAGAGCTGGCACGAGGTGAGCGGCGACCTCCCGACCGACTTCGGCTTCGTCATCGACGTGCACGCCCACGAGCCGGAGACCGTCTACGTCGTCCCCATCACGAGCGACTCCCACCACTTCCCGCCGGACGGGCGCCTGCGCGTCTACCGGAGCCGGACCGGCGGCGGCGAGTGGGAGCCCCTCGAGCGCGGGCTCCCCCAGGAGCACTGCTACGTGAACGTGCTGCGCGACGCGATGGCCGTCGACTCGCTCGACAACTGCGGGATCTACTTCGGAACGACCGGCGGCCAGGTCTACGCGTCCGCGGACGCGGGCGACAGCTGGGCGCCCATCGTGCACGATCTCCCCGCGGTGCTGTCGGTCGAGGTCCAGACACTCGCCTGACGAGGCGTCGCGATGGTCCGCGTCGTCCTTCCCGCGCACCTGCGCGCGCTCGCCGGGACCGAGCGCGAGCGCGAGCTCGAGGTCGTCGGCACGGTCAGCCTGGCGAGCGTCCTCGACGCGCTCGAGCAGCTCCACCCGGAGCTGCTCGGCACGATCCGGGACCGTGCGTCGCGTGAGCGGCGCCCGTTCGTCCGCTTCTTCGCGTGCGGCGAGGACCTTTCGCACGAACCGCCGGGCGCCCCGCTCCCGCCGCCAGTCGCCTCCGGCGCCGAACCACTCCTCATCGTCGGCGCGATGGCGGGCGGCTGAGCCACGCGCCCGACGGGCGTCGCGCCGGCCGGCCGGCCCGTCCGCCCCACCGACCGACCGACCGACCGACCGACCGACGACCACGGTCGACCGCCACCGGACCGGAGGGGCAGGGTCAGGGAACGAGCACGATTTTGCCGTACGCGCGCCCGCCCGCGAGCGTGCGGTGCGCCTCGGCGACCTCGGCGAGCGGGTAGACGCGCCCGACGCGGACGCGCAGGGACCCCGCCCGCACGAGGCGGAGGAGCTCCAGACGTGCCGCATCGCGGATCGCCGTCCCCGGGTCGGCGCCGGGACCGGCGCCGAGCACCTTGATCCCGAGCCCGCCGCCGCGCGCGAACGCCGCGATCGTCGCGATGCGGACGCGGTCCGCGACGAGCGCGAGCGACACGTCCACCGCCTCGTCGGTACCGACCGTGTCGACCGCCGCGTCGATCCCGTCCGGGGCGAGCTCGCGGACGCGCTCGAGCAGGCCGTCGCCGTACGCGACCGGCACGACACCGAGCCGTCGCAGGTCGTCGTGACGCGACGGCGCCGCGGTCCCGATCACACGCGCGCCCGACGCGACCGCGATCTGGACGACCGAGCTCCCGACTCCGCCCGCCGCGCCGTGCACGAGCACGGTGTCGCCCGCGGCGACGCCCGCCGCGGCGAGCGCGTGGACCGCGGTCGTGCCGACGAGCATGAGGCCGGCGGCCTCGTCGAAGGACAGCTCGTCGGGCTTCGCGAGTACGGCCGAGGCAGGCGCGACGATCTCGTCGGCATAGGCGCCTGCGGCGCGGAACACGACGACCTCGTCGCCGACGCGGATCGCTCCGGTCGGGCCCGAGACCTCGCCGCCGACGGCACGCACGACACCGGCGGCCTCCGACCCGAGGCGCATCGGAAGCTTCGCGGCATCCCGACCGAACGCGCCGCTGTAGATCTTCACGTCGAACGGGTTCGTGCCGGCGGCACGGACATCGACGATCACCTCGCCCGGACCGGGGGGGTCCATCGGCTCCTCCACGAGCGCGAGCACTTCCGGCCCGCCGTACGCCGCCGCCACAACCCGTCGCGCCATGACGCGTCCAACCGACCGCGAGTGAGCGCTATTCCACGTACGCCTCCACGTGCGCCGTCGGGTCGACCGTGGCCGTGGCCGCCCTCGACTGCGTGGCGGCCCACGCAGACCATCACCGGCGCCGCCCGGCCCGCATCGGAGCCTAGGCTCCGGGGATGCCCGCGCGCCTCACCGTGATCCACGACGGCTACGCCCGCGACGACGGCGTCGCGTCGAGCGTCGTGCACGTGGCGGACGGCACCTCGCACGTGGTCGTCGACCCGGGGATGGTGCGCGACCGGAGCCTCATCCTCGAACCGCTCGCCTCGCTCGGCGTCGCCGCCGAGGCGGTCACCGACGTCGTGCTCAGCCACCACCACCCCGACCACACGTGGCACCTCGCGCTCTTCCCCGCCGCGCGGGTCCACGACGTGTGGGCCGTGTACCGCGCGGACCAGTGGGACGATCAGCCCGCCGAAGGCCGGCGTGTGAGCGAGCACGTGACGCTCATCGAGACCCCCGGCCACACGCCCCAGGACGTCACGACGCTCGTCGAGACCGAACACGGCCTCGTCGCGTGCACGCACCTGTGGTGGTCGGCGGACGGTCCGGAAGAGGACCCGCTGTGCACCGACGCGGCGGCGCTCCACGAGGGACGCCGCCGGGTGCTCGGCCTCGGCGTCGCTCGCATCGTCCCGGGTCACGGCCCGGCGTTCGTCCCCGACGCGTCGACGCCGCGCTGACGCCGGGCGCGCCACCGGCGGCCGCGGCGGGCCGGCTAGCGCCTTCTCGCGAACCAGCCCGTGCGCGGCGGGCGCGTCGCCTCGCCTGACTCACGCTCCGTCGCCGGCCGCGCCGCACGCGTGCCGCGCGCGGCGCCCGGCCCGCAGTTGCACCGCTGCTCGGGGGGCACGCCGCCGAGCACCTGCTCGACGTGTGCGCCGCACCCCTTCCACGTGGGGCGCCTGCATCGTGGGCATGTCGTCGCTCGGCACATACCCCAGAGGGTACACTGCGGCATCCGGGCACGCGGGTCGGCCCCGTCCCCGTCAACCCGATCGCCGACCTGTCCAGGGGTAGGCGCCGAGCGCGTCGAGCTGCGCGGTTCCTCCCGATTCGAGGTCGTAGAGGCTCGCGCCGAGCGCGCCGCCGCGTCGGGCGACGTCGAGGAAGCGCCAGATCTCGGCCCCGCTCGGCAGCCCGTGTCGACCGCCTTCGGACGCCATGTCGTAGTCCTGCCCGATCGGGACGACGGGGCGCATGCGCGCGAGCCCCCGGATGGCCTCCAACGTCGCGCGGCCCGGCTCGGTGCACGACCAGTAGACCATCGGCGCGAACGCGTCGACGAACGGTGCCTCCGCCGCGTACGGGTAGTTGGCGAGCCAGTACCGAAGCGGGCGTGGGACGACTGCGATGACCGGGCGATCGCCGACGGCGGCCCTGACGAGCGACAGGTAGTACGCCACACGCCGATCCCCGAGGTAGGTCCCCTCGGCCGGGCTCTCGATGTCGGTCGCGAAGCCGTCCGCCCCGTCGCGCACCGCATCCCGCGCGCGTGCGGCGTCCGCAACGGGGTCGGACATCGACGCGAAGTCCCAGGCGATCACCGCGATGCCTGCGCGGTGCGCCGCGGGCACGAGCGCGTGCAGCAACGGTGCGCCGTAGTAGCCGTCGGCGCTGCTCCCGGTGCGCAACCAGACTTGTCGCAGGCCGGCGCGTCGCGCCAGGGCCACGATCCTCGCGGCGTCGATGTGCGCGCCCTTCCAGACGGTGAGCCAGATCCCCTTGCCCGAGATCGGCGCGAGATCGACGGTACGCGCCGGAGGCGCGGCGACCACCGGGATCGCCCGGTCGGGGACGATCGGGGGCGCGAGTGGCGGGCTCGGCGGCCCCGGAGGCGACGGCGGTGGAGGGCACGGCTCGGGCTGGACGGGTGGCGCGGGGATCGGGTAGCGGGTCGACGGCCGCGCGCCGGCGCCGGCGCCGCCCACCGCGGCGACCGGTCGCTCCGCCGGGCCGGCGGGCGCGACGCCGCCCGGCCCCACGAGGAGCGCGAGGAGCGCGACGAGCCCCGGCACCGCGCCGCGGCGGGCGCTCCGGCGACGTGGTCGGGTCGGTCGGGACACCGCGCCATTGTTGCCCGCGCCCGAGCGCGGCCGGCGTCACCGTCTCACGGCGGGCGTTCCCTACAGTGAGACCGTGACGCCTCTGCTCGCACCGCTGCGCAGCCGGGCGTTCCGCTGGCTCGAGGGGACCGCTGTCTTCGCGAACTCCGGGGTGTGGATGGTCACCCTCGTCGGCGGCTTCATCATGGAGCGCCTCACGAAGTCTCCGGTGCTCGTCACCCTCGCGGCGTCGATGACCCCGCTCGCGGGCATCTTCGCGGTGCTGTTCTCGGGTGCGGCCGCGGACGCGAGGGACCGGCGCGCGGTGCTCCTGCTCGCGAAGCTCCTCCTCGCGAGCTCGACGGTCTTTCTCGCAGTCGTCGCCGTGGCGCACGCGCTCTCGCCCGCGACGCTTCTCGTCGGCCTTGCGGGCATGGGCATCGCGAACGGCACCTCCTCGCCTTCGTGGTGGACGACCGTCGCGAGCCTGGTTCCCGCGGAGATCGCCCCGGTCGCGCTGAGTGTCGATAGCTTCCAGTGGAACATCGGCCAGGTCGTCGGGCCGGTGCTCGGCGGCGCGGTGCTTCGCGACGCGGGCAGCGCGGCGTTCTTCGCGGTCTGCGGTGCGCTCATGGTTCCGCTCGTCGGCTTCCTCGTGGTGTGGCGGGGGCGCAGCGACCTGCGTCTCTCGACTCCGGGGGGGGACGCGACCGAGAGCCTCCTCGGCGCGATCTCGTCCGGCTGGCGCTACTTCGCGAACACCCCGGGGCTCCGAGCGGTCGCGGCGCGCACGGCGCTCTACGCGGGTCCCGCGGCCGCGCTCGGCGCGCTTCTCCCGCTGTTCGCGGCGCACTACCTGCACACCTCCGCGCTCGGCTACGGCAGCTACCTCGCGATCTCCGGCGCGGGTGCGATGACGGCGGCCCTCACCGTGCCGAGGATCCAGGGCCACCTGCACCTCGACGCGATCGCGGCGGCCGCGACGGTGACGAACGGGCTCGCCGTCGGGGCGATCGTCATCTGGCCGAACCGCTGGGCCGCCGTCCCCACCCTGTTCGTGGCAGGTGGGTCGTGGGTGTGGGCGACGATGGCATTCGTCATCGCCGCTCGCCAGGTCACGCCCGAGTGGGTGCAGACCCGCGCGCTCTCCCTCTACTACGTCGTGCTCGAGGGACCGTTCGTCGTCGGAGGGCTCGGCTTCGGCGTCGTCGACTCCTTCCTCCCGCTGCGCACGACACTGCTCGTGTCGGCTCTCGCGTTCCTGCCGGGACTGCTCGTGATCCCCCGATTCGGCCTGCCGGTCGTCGACCGTGCGTCGCTCGAGATCGTCGGGAGCCCGTCGCTCGTCGTGAACCGGCGCATCGCGGCGAACGACGGACCGGTGCTGATCCTCGTCGAGTACCTCGTCGCCGAGGACGACGTCGACGACTTCCTCGCGGCGATGGCCGGGCTGCGGATCGTCCGGCGCCACCTCGGCGGCACCCGGTGGGGGGTGTTCGAGGACGTCACCGAGCACGGTCGGTTCATCGAGACCTTCCTCGTCGCATCCTGGAACGGCTACCTGCTCCAGCGCGCCCACTACACGAAGGCGGACACCGAGATCGAGGCGCGCGCTTCGGCGTTCCACACGGGACCCGGCGAGCCGCGCATCACCCGGATGGTCCACCCCGAGACGGTCGAGGCCGCGCAGGCACGCTCCGCGTGGCGCCGCGACATCCTGAAGCTGTTGACCGATCGGGCCTGACGGCGCGGCGGCGCCGTCCACCGGCCACGTCACGGCCGTGGAGAAGCTCAAACGGACGGCGCGTTGCCCGCCACCCCGAGATGTGGGGGCACGCGGTCGAGCGAGCGCGGCGGTCACCAGCGGCGCTCGCCGACCAGGTAAATGACGGCCGGGGCGAGGACGAGCCGGACGACCGTCGCGCCGATCAGCGCGCTCGACCCGAGCCCCACCGCCAGCATCGTGACCACGACCTGGGTCGACCCGACGATCGCGAGGAAGACGCCCACCATGATCAGCGCGGCGCACGTGATCACGCGTCCAGTGGCCGACAGCCCGCGCGCGACCGAGCCCGCGTGGTCGCGGATCGCGTCCCACGACTCGCTCAACGGCGAGACCAGAGACACCTCGTAGTCCATGGACAGGAAGAACACGATGGCGAACATCGTCATCCGCACGTAGGACTCGATCGGCACGTTCTCGCCTACGCCGACGAGGAGCGTCCCGCGGTGCGCCTGCGTGAACGCACGCGCGCGATGTCCGGGAACGCTTCGAGTGAGGTGCCAGGGCTCCGCCCGAGGCCTCCGGCCCCGGAGCGACCGCCCGGGAGGCGGACGACCAGGGTGGACGGACGCTTCGCGGCCGGGCCGAAACCCGACGCGACGAGATCGAACGTGCGGCGGTCCGTGACGCTCACCGGTTCCGCGCCGTCGCCGACGTGGCCGAGGCGCGTCGAGAGCATCGCAATCGCGAGCACGACGAGCGCGACGACGCCGAGGGAGAGAACGGTCCACGGGCGCAGTCCCGACGAGCACTGCGTGCCCCGAGGTCGCGACCGTCGACCCGACGACGAGCACCACGAGCGCGACCGCGAACCCGATCGCCCCGGACCTCGTTGCGGCCGCCTTCGGCCGGGTCAGCCGCTCGACGTCACCGCCGTACTCGACCTCGAGTCCCGCACGCCGCACCGCGGACGTCGCGGTGTCGAGCGCCCGCACGTACGAGCCGTCGAGTGCGACGAGCCACACCGCGACCACCGTCGCGGGCCCACGCGCGCACGGACCCGATGCGCTGGAGCACCAGGGCGCCGCGGGACTTGTCGCCGCGAGCGGTCATCTCCCCTACTGCTGCACGGTGCATGTCGCTACCTTCTCGCCCGTGGTCGCTCGCGACACGCTCGCCGGCGGGTCCCTATATCGTCATTTCCGCCATCTGGCATCTATGTCATACGTCTACCGCATTCTCATGCGATCTGTCATCGCTGTCACATTGCGTGCCGCCTGCCATAATCGTGCGGAGCTATGATGTGCTCGTGATCGAGAGCACCGCGACCGGCCGATGGGAGAAGAAGAAGCAGGCGACGCGCGACGCGATGCTCGCGGCGGCGGCCGAGCTGTTTCGCGCGAAGGGCTTCGCCGCGACGACGGTCCAGGAGATCACGGACGCCGCCGACGTGTCCGAGCGGACGTTCTTCCGCTACTTCGAGTCGAAGGAAGACCTTCTCCTGCCCGATCTCGTCGCGCTGTTCGCCTCGGTCGAACACGACCTCGCGCGCCGATCGCCCGACGAGCCCCCGCTCGGTGCGCTGCGCGAGGCCGTCTGCGCGTCGCTCACCGGGCGGGCGGGCCGTTCACTCGTGCGGTCGGCGCGCGACCTCGATCCGGCCAGCACGCCGTCGCCCGTCCGCCTCGTGCGAGTGTTCATCGAGTGGGAGGAGCGTCTCACCGCCGTGCTCACGGACCGCTTCGTCGCCGCGGGCGCGGACCGGGACTCGGGAGACGTCCGCCTGCGGGCCGCGGTGACCGCTCGGGCCGCCGTGACCGCGCTGCGCACCGGAGTCCGCGCCTTTCGCAGCGCGCCCGCGCGCGAGCGCCGCAGCGCGGCCGCGCTCACGCAGTACGTGTCCGACGCCTTCGCGATCCTCGAAGCGGGATGCCCACCGCCGCGCCGTCCCGGCCCCGCGGCACGGGGACCGCAGGGAGCGCCGCGGCGCAGAAGCAGGTAGGACCGGTCGGAGCGGCGCGAGCGGCGCGAGCGGCGCGAGCCGTCTACCGGACGCGATGCGCCGGCGTCGCGCACGACAGGCTGTCTGCACATACCACGCAACAGACCATTGACGGCGGCGACGGGCGCGCGTCAGGATCGCACCGGATCCGGCCGGGCGTCGAGCGACCCGGTCCCGGTCGGCGGACCGAGAGCCGATGGAGGATGCCGTGACCACCACGCCCACCGCGCGCGCGAAGCGCAATGCCCGCGTGCTCCTCGCCCCATTTCTGCTCGGTGCCGCGGTCATCGCGGGCGTGGGCGCCGCGGCACCGGGCGCGTCTGCCGTCCCGGCGACCAAGCCGAAGCCCTCTCCGTTCTCGACGCTCGAGCGGTCGCTCAAGGCCGAGGAGCACCTCACCTTCAAGGTGACCTACGTCACGCACGGCGCGGGTGCGTCGCAGACCGTGACGTTCGAGCAGAGACCACCCGACCTGCGCTTCGGGACAGGGAGTGGCTACATCCTCGATCTCGCTGGCAAGACCTACTACTGCGCGTCGGCGCTCGGCCACGCTATCTGCGTCAAGTCGGGCACGACGACGAGCCCGCTGCTCGGGCTCACCGGGCTGTTCGAACCGTCGAGTGTCCTCGCGGCGCTGAAGTCGCTCCAGGCCACCGCGGCGACGAAGAGCGCCGGCGTGAAGTTCTCGAGGACCACGAAGACCATCGCCGGCCAGCCTTCGACGTGCCTGAGCGTGACCGTGAAGGCGAGGACCTACGAGTACTGCGTGACGAAGGCGAAGGCGATCCTCGCGTACGGGGGCACCGGCGGCGAGTACGTCGATCTCACGTCCTACGCGAGCTCCGCCCCTGCCGGCGACTTCGCGCTGCCGGCGAGCGGGTCGATCACGACGGGGTGAGCCGGAGCCGGTAGAGCTCCTCGCCGGCGTCCCGAACGACGAGCGTGCCGTCGTCTCGGGCCCACTCGTCGGGATCGATCTCCGCGGGGTCTCGGTAGCCGAGGTTCACGGACCGGGCGACGGACTCCGGTATGGCGGTCGCGAGCGTCACGCTCACGCGTGGGCGCTCCCCGTCGCGTGCGTCGTACGTCCCTGCACCTCGCACGTGGGTCGAGTGCGCGAGGTCGCTCCAAGGACGCGACCGGAAGCGCTCCCACTGCGCCACGAAGTAGTCGCGACAGTGGTAGCCGATCTCGGCGATCCCCGGGTGCGTCACGCTCAGGTCGGCGATGTGCGGTGCGTACAGCACGACCTCGCCGCCGTCCGCGACGACGGGCTCGACCTTGTAGAAGCCCTTCGCGCCCGTCCAGAGGTCCGCGTAGCGCTCCGGGAGCACGAAGAGCACGCGCGCCACCGGCGCCTCGAGGTACCGGACGTGGGTCGCCGCCGCGGTCTCGACGACCGACTCCCACGCCGCGACGGGCTCCCCGAACGCGGCGGCATGGAGGTCCGCCGAACCGGGACGCGTGACGACGCACAGCGCGAGGCACGTGGTCGGGACCATCGACGCCGCCTCGTCGATGATGGCACGCACCGGCGTGACACCCGGGACGCCGATGATCTCGGCGCTCGACACGAGCGCGCCGACCCAGTGCGACACGTCGATGAGCTCGCGACCCGAGACGCCCGGGAACAGATACTTGTTGCCCCCGGAGAAGCCGGCGACCTCGTGCGGGAACACCGGGCCGACCACGAGCGTCACGTCGTGCTCGAGCACCGCGCGGTTCACGCGTACCGGCGTGTCGCGACGCAGAAGACCGCCCGAGAGCTCGGACAGCCGGGCCGCCGGGATCGTACCGAGGTCCGCGCACGCCGCCGGATCCCACCACGCGTGGTCGAGGATCGTCGTCCCCGGGTAGGTCACCTCCGCTGCGCCCGGTCGGTAGCCGAGGTGGGCGGCCCGGTCGCGCTCGGTCATGGCCGCGTGCGTGCCGAGCGCGACGAGCACGGTGATCCGGGTGACGCGCCCGCGGAGCGCGTCGTGGATCGCTGACAGTAGCATCGGGACCGGGCACGTACGCGTCGCGTCGGGCACGACGACACAGACGCTGCGCTTCGCGAGTTCGACCGAGTCAAGGGCACCGCGCACGAAGGCGCGGACGTCCCGCTCGGCGAGGATCTCCGACGCGCCGCCGATTCGCGCGACCTCGCGTGGGGCGAGGCGGCGACCTGATCTGCCGTCCATGTTCCCTCCCCTCACCTGCTGCGCGCCCACGTCGCCGTGGCGAGGGGCCCCCCGTGCGGGCGGCGGCAGCGGACGCGCAACCTTACGGCCGGCGTCGCCGGTCTGGCCGGCGTGGCCGGCGTGGCCGGCGACCGCGTCAACCGCAGCCGACGAGCTCCGCGGAGCGCGCCCACAGCCAGCCCGCGAGGCCGCGGTCGCCCACGACCTCGAGCGCGCGGGCGGGGCGGCGCCTCGCGTAGTAGCCGCCGCTGTGCCACGACGAGTCCGGCGGGGCCGTCGCGAGCCAGCAGAGCGTGTCCGCTCCCGACTCCGGCGAGTGGAGCACGACCCGGCCGAGCGGCGTGCGGTGGACGAGCGCGACCGCTCCGCCCCGCCTCGCGAAGTCGCTCCGCACGGACCCCGGGTGGAACGCGGCCGCCGAGACGCCGCGGGCGTCGAGACGACGAGCGAGCTCGCTCGAGAACAGCAGGTTCTCGAGCTTCGTCGTCGCGTAGGCGCGGAACGCGACGTACCGGCGCGAGGATTCGAGGTCCGCGCGATCGACCCGCCCCGCGAGGTGCGCCCGGCTCGAGGTCGTGATCACGCGTGCGCCATCGGCGAGGTGATCCGCGAGCAGGTTCGTGAGCAGGAACGGCGCGAGGTGGTTCACCTGGAAGGTCAGCTCGTGGCCGTCGACCGTGAGCTCCCGGCGGCGCGCGTAGAGCCCGGCGTTGTTCGCCAGCACGTCGACGCGCCCGTAATCCGCGACGAGCGCGGCCGCGAGATCGCGGACAGAGTCGAGCCGCGCGAAGTCGCAGACGAACGGCGCCGCACCGCACCGGGCGGCGACGGCCTCGGTCTTCGCGGGCGTGCGCCCGACGACCGCCACACGCGCTCCTGCCGCCGCGAGCGCCTGCGCGGCCGCCGCGCCGATGCCCGCGCTCGCTCCCGTGACGACGACCACGCGCCCGTCGAGCGCCGCGACGCCCCCGGGACCGCGTGCGGTCACCTCGCCACTCGTGGCGCCTCAGCGCCCGGAGCCGACCGCGGCGCGTGACGCGACCGCGAAGATCCTCCGGTACGCGAGCACGGTCCCGTGCTCGCCGCGCGGGTACGCCGCTCGCAGGAGCGGCGCGAGCTCGGCGCAGAACTGCTCGCGGGAACCTGCGTCCAGGCGTGCGAGGGCGGGACGGAGCGCCGTCCCCTTCAGCCACTCGAGAACAGGATCGTCGCCCTGCAGCAGCTGGAGATAGGTCGTCTCCCACACGTCCGCACCGAGACCGCACGCGAGGAGCGCGTCCAGGTACTGCGCCGGCTCCGCGACGAGGACCGTCTGGTCCGCCCCCTCGCCGAGCCGGTCGCGCCAGGCGGGTGACGTCCGAAGGTCGCGCACGACCGCGTGGGAGGGCGCCGCGAAGTTGCCGGGAACCTGGAACGCGAGCACGCCGCCCGGCGCGAGGAACGACGCGAGCCTGTCGAAGAGCGCGAGATGGCCCGGGACCCACTGGAGCACCGCGTTCGCGACCACGAGGTCCACGGGCGCGTCCGGCGCCCACGTCTGCAGGTCGCCGAGGACGAAGTCGAGCCGACCCGGGATCGCTCGTCCCGCGGCTTCCCGGATCATCGTGTCGGAGCTGTCGACGCCCGTCACGACCGACTCCGGCCAGCGGTCACACAGCGTCCGGGTGAGGAGGCCCGGACCGCAACCGAGGTCGACGACGCGCCGCGGGATCGTGCGGACCCGGTCGAGAAGGTCCGCGAACGGCCGGGCCCGCTCGTCGGCGAAGCGCAGGTACTGCTCCGGATCCCACATGGCGACAGCCTACGAGGCTCAGGCGCGAGCCTCGTGACGGTCGGCGCCGTGCGACGCGTCGAGCTCGGAAACGAGCAGGCGCAAGATGTCGTCGGGCAGCTCCGCGTCCGACGACCAGCGCTCCTCGTATCCGGGCTCCTCATCAGGTGCCATGGCCGTCCAACGGCGCGCGCGCCGCGCGAATCCAGGCCGGCGGACCTTCTCGGCCGGCTGCCCACCGAGGAGCGTGCGCATGGCGCCGAACGCGGCGGTCAGGCTCGCGCCGACGACGAGCGAGCGTACGGCGACGATCAGGACGGCGGCTGCGGAGGAACCGGCCCCGCCTACGCGCCGGCGGTCGGGCCCGGCTGCGCGGAGGACGCCGCCCGGTCCGGCGCGACCGTGCGGGCCTGACCGAGCGCGGGTGCGGCTCGCCCGGCAAGCGCGTACACCTGCGCGCCGTCGACCGTCTCGTTCGCGAGAAGCAGCTCGACCAGCTCGTCGAGCACGGCACGATGGTCCGTGAGCACCGTTATCGCGCGTTTCTCGGCGTCGCGGAGCAGCCTCGCGACCTCGGCGTCGATCGCCGCCTGCGTGTGCTCGGCGAAGGGCCTCGACGAGAACTCGCTCCCCCCGCCGAGGAAGACGGAGCCGCCGGAGGGATAGCCGACCGGGCCGACGGCCGCGGACAACCCGAACTCCCGCACCATCTTCGTCGCGAGCTCGGTGGCCTTCGCGAGGTCGTTGGACGCGCCCGTCGAGCCCTGGCCGAGCACCACGAGCTCGCTGGCGCGCCCGCCCAACAGGACCGTCAAGGTGTCGTGCAGGTAGTCCTCGCCGTAGAGATGGCGCTCGACGAGCGGCAGCTGCTCGGTCGCTCCGAGCGCCTGTCCCGCCGGCAGGATCGTCACCTTCGCGACCGGGTCGGCCCTGTCCGAGTACGCGGCCGCGAGCGCGTGGCCGGCCTCGTGGACCGCGACCGCGTGCTTCTCGTCGGGGAGCAGGACGTTGGACCCCTCGCGCCGGCCGAGGATGATGCGGTCGCGCGCCTGCTCGAAGTCCGCGGCGCTCACGACGTCGCGGTCCGCCCGCACCGCGACGATCGCCGCCTCGTTCACGAGGTTCGCGAGGTCGGCACCGGAGAACCCCGGCGTGCCCCTCGCGACCACCGCGAGGTCGACGTCGGGCTCGAGTCGCTTGCCGCGCACGTGCACGAGCAGGATCGCGAGCCGCTCCGCGAGGTTCGGGAGCGGGATCATGACCTGCCGGTCGAACCGGCCGGGGCGAAGCAACGCCGGGTCGAGGACCTCGGGGCGGTTCGTCGCGGCGAGCACGACGATGCCGGTCGCCGGGTCGAAGCCGTCCATCTCCGCGAGCAGCTGGTTCAACGTCTGCTCGCGTTCGTCGTTCGCGACCATCGCGCCCGTCCCGGCGCGGCGCTGCCCGATCGCGTCGACCTCGTCGACGAAGATGATCGCGGGTGCGCGCTTTCGCGCCTCGGAGAACAGGTCACGCACACGCGCCGCGCCGACACCGACGAACATCTCGACGAAGCTCGAACCGGTCACCGAGAAGAACGGGACCTTCGCCTCCCCCGCGACCGCGCGTGCGAGAAGGGTCTTGCCGGTGCCGGGAGGCCCGACCATGAGGACCCCGCGCGGCGCCATCGCACCCGCGCGCGCGTACCGCTCCGGCTGGAGGAGGAAGTCGATGACCTCGCGGACCTCCAGCTTCGCACCCTCGTAGCCGGCGACGTCCGCGAACGTGGTCGTCGGACGCTCCTCGTCGAAGACCTTCGCCTTCGACCGTCCGACGCTCAGCGCGCCCTGGAGCGCGCCGCCCGAGCGACGCGAGAGCCGCCACCAGAGGTAGCCGAACACGATGAACGGGAGCATGAGGATGAGCCACGACAGCACCTCGGCGCCGAACGACGCGCCGCTCGTCTGGGTCGAGATCTCCACGCCGTTCTTCTGGAGCTCGTCGAGCAGCGCCTGCCCGGCCTGGGTGGGGATCGCGGTCGTGAACAGCGAGCCGCTCGACAGCGTGCCCGTGGCGCCGCCGGTCGTGTCGAGCGTGACGCTCTTCACCTTGTGCGCCGCGACGTCGTGGAGGAACTGGGAGTAGTTCAGCGTCACCGACTTCGAGGACTGCGTCGTCGGCAACACGATGTAGAGCACGACGAACAGCGCGATCGCGAGCAGCCACAGGTAGTGACGCCACGCCGGTGGCGGTGGTGGCGCGGTCGGCGTGCCTTTGTCCCTCGTCGGCGGCGTGCTCGCGGGTTTCGTCATGACGCTCGATCCCACTGTAGGGCGCGCGGGCCGTCGTCCCGCTTGTCGCACTGCACGGACGATGTCGGGACATGCGGGCCGCACGTTCCGGCAACCTGCGCCAGATCCACGATGCGACTCCCCGTAGTCCGGTACAATGACTTCGCTGCGCTGCGTAGTCGGGACCGCCGCGCGCGCGGCAGAGCGGTCTGTCGGTC
>Ga0307374_10006120_pt1 | contig 19093 bp, 23 predicted proteins | sample OX3MG_FD_202532 | JGI IMG/M metagenome (GOLD analysis project Ga0307374, IMG submission 202532) | Soil microbial communities from Risofladan, Vaasa, Finland - OX-3 | ecosystem: Environmental > Terrestrial > Soil > Coastal area > Acid sulfate soil | place: Finland: Risofladan, Vaasa | collected...
AGGGACTCGAGGCCGAGGATGCCGTCAAGCGACGTTCCGCGGATCGTGCAACCTTTCAGCTTGAGTCCGCGGAAGTCCGTGCCAGCGAGCTTGCAGTCGATAAAGATCACACGCTCTGAGATGGACGCCGATGTCAAGTGTCGGCTGAGATTTGTGTGAGTTGTGGTCGTTGTTGGTCATGGTGGTGGCTGGTGGGGTCGGGCGGCGGGTGCGAGTGCAACGACGACTGTCACTCTGAGATGCGCGGGTCGGAACCGCAGGACAGTGTCCGGTCGTGAGCTGCCTCGAACTAGCATCGCGTGTTGGCTAACGCATAGACCGATCGAGGATCCTCCGGCGGCCCGCACCAGCCGCCCGACCCCACCAATCGTCTTGCGTGTTAGGCGACGGCGGCCTCCTGGTTGTTAGCGGGGTCGGCGACGCGGAGCGGTTGGTTGGTCATCGCGGCCCAGAGGAACCCGGTCAGCTCACGGGCGATCGCGATGTTCGTGACGGTCGTCCGCTTCCCGTTCTGTGTGAGGTGCCGGTAGCGGTGATGAAGCCGGATCTGGGCTTGCCACGCGCGTTCGTCAGGCGCCGGCCCGCTGACAGGGCGGCGTGGCGGGTGGCGGTAATGCCAGGCAGCCTCGCAGAGGAGCCGGCGGGCATGCGTGTTCCCGGCCTTGGTGATGTGCCCGCGGTGCTGGGACTCGCCGGAGGAGTACTCACTGGGGGTGATCCCGAGCCAGGACGCGAGCTCACGGGGGTGCGAGAACCGGTTGAAGTCACCGATCTCTGCGATCAGTCCAAGCGCGGTCAGCGTGCTGATCCCACGGAACCGGATCAGGGTATCGACCTGCCCGGCCCAGCGCTCAGACTGGGCGATCCGCTGAAGCTCGGCATCGAGGGTGTCAAGCTGGATCTCGACGCTGTCGAGGTGGCACAGCATCTGCTGAAGCGCGAGGTGCGCGAGCTGGTCATCCAGGCGCTGAGCGTTGACCCACCCGCGGTGCGTCTTGGTCCACATCGTTGTGCCGTCCCGATAGACACGTCCGTGACGCAGCAACTGCTTGAGCACCCGGTGCCGGGCGGCGGTTCTCGCGCAACGCAGATCGTCACGACAGCGCAACAGGTCCCTGAGCCCTTCGGTCTCCACGGTCGGTGGCTGAACGAACCGCAACAGGCCGGCGCGGAACAAGCTCACGAGCTTCTTCGCGTCACGCTTGTCGGTCTTCACGCGATCACCGGCACGGACCGGGATCAGCGACGGAGCGATCACATCACACGCAACCCCCATGCCGGTCAAAAGCCGCCAGAGCGCGAACCCACCGGCGCCGGCCTCATAGCTGACCGCCAGCCCCTCGGGGCCGCCGAGCTTGGTAATGAACCGGCGGATCGCCTTCTCCGTCGTCTCAATCCGTGCCAGCTCCGGCTTGCCGCCACCCGGCGGCAGCGTCGCGGCGACGATCGACAGCTTGTGCACGTCCAAAGCGACCCACAGACGCACATCCGCGGGCGCGTTAGAGATAACGTCAGGCATGGCTGGTCCTCCGGTTGTATGCGGCTCTGGCCACAGTCGGCCCTATCACCGCTGAAGCTAACCCGCGAACCTGCAACACGCGAGGGCCAGCCTCTACCTCGCGTCCATACTGACTAGTTCAGTGTCGGATCCTCCGGCATCCGCGCGACCAGCGCGTAGCTGCCGCCCTTGCGCTCGAGCACGGCCGTCCAGAGCTCGGACGGCTCCGGTGCGAAGGCGTCGCTGTAGCGGGCGGGCTCGAGGATCCAGTCGCCGCGTTCCACTTCGTAGTCCAGCTGGCCTGGGCCCCAGCCCGTGTGGCCGGCAAAGATCCGGGCTCGTCGCACACCGGCGCCGAGCGGGTCGGTTGGCGCGCCGCCGGCCAGTACGCCGACGCTGTCGAACGCGATCAGGGCCGCCTCGTCGGGCGCCTCGAAGTCAGCCAGCACAATCACGGCGGACTGGCCAACGGGGCCGCCCACGAGAATGTCATCGTCGGCGTCGGCAAGCTCCAGCAGCTGCGGCACCGCCTCCGCGACCGTCGATTCCGACGGGCGGTTGAGCACCAGGCCCAAGGCCCCGGCCTCGCTGTGCTCCACGACGAGCACGACCGTGCGCCAGAAGTTCGGGTCCTCGAGTGTGGGACCCGCGATCAGGAGCTGGCCGCGCACCGAATCCACGAACCGGATTCTCGCACCGACGCGCGTCGGCGTCCTCAGAGACCGTATGAGCGGCCGATCACCTCAAGCATTACCTCGTCGGTGCCGGCCCCGATGCGGTTCAGCCGCAGGTCGCGCCAGGCGCGCTCGATCCCGTACTCCCGCATGTAGCCGGCGCCGCCGTGGATCTGCAGGCAGTCGTCAGCCACCTCACAGGCGATCCGCGATGCGTAGAGCTTCGCCATCGAGATCTCGCGCACCGGGTAGTCGCCGTTCTGGAAGCGCCAGGCGGTGGCGTAGACGAGCTCGCGCGCTGCCCCGATCTTTGTCGCCATCTCCGCGAACTTGTGACGGTTCGCCTGAAACCTGCCGATCGGGCGCCCGAAGGCGACCCGCTGTTTGGCGTAGTCGAGTGTGCGTTCGAACACGTCCTGCGCCGAGGCGACGGCGGCGGCCGAGCTGATCAGCCGCTCCCCCTGCAGCTCCCACATGATCTGGTAGAAGCCCTTGCCGACCTCCCCGAGCACCGCGTCGGCAGGCACGCGCACGTCCTGGAAGGCGAGCAGAGCCGTGTCGGACGCGTGCATCCCGAGTTTCTCGAGCTTCTTCTCCCGCGCCACGCCCGGTAGGTCCATCGGCACCAGGAACAGCGTGAAGCCGTCATGGGCGGTTGGGGGGTGGGTGGGTGGGTTCAAATCAGCGTCGGTTTTGGTGACGAGCACGATCAGGTCGGCGCGGTGGCCGTTGGTGATGTAGGTCTTCGAGCCGTTGATCACGTACTCGCCCGTTACGTCGTCGTAGTCCGCCCGTGTCCTGATCCCGGCCACGTCCGAGCCCGCGTCCGGCTCGGTGATCCCGAGGCAGAGGATCTTCTCTCCGGCGATCGCCGGTACCGCCCACTGCCGTTTCTGCTCCTCGGTGCCGAACTTCAGGATCGGCGGCAGCGCCATGTCAGTCTGCACGGCGATGCCCATTGTCAGTCCGCCGGAGTGACCACGCACCAGTTCTTCGGCCAGCACCAGCGCGCTGTAGTAGTCGCCACCCTGGCCTCCGTACTCGACCGGCTTGTCGAGACCGAGGAAACCGAGCTCACCCATGCGCCTGACGATCGCGTCGGGGAACGTCGTCTCCTCCCACGCCTCGGCGTGCGGAAGCACCTCGGCGGCCACGAAGCGCCGGATCGACTCGCGCAGTTGCTCGTGCTCGTCGTTGAAGATGAAGTGGCGACGGCGGCTCGCGTGATCGGGAGTGCTGGTGGCGTCGGTGCTCACTTTTGCGAACCCTAACCGCTCTGAACCGTAGGCTTCGGTCATGTCAGCTTTTGAGACGCTCAACTACGAGGTGGCGGAGACCGGCATCGCGACGATCGCGCTGAACCAGCCGCAGACGCGAAACGCGCTCTCGACACAGCTGATGAGCGAGCTGATCGTCGCGCTCGAGCAGGCGCGGGACGACGAGGCCGTGCGGGTGGTGGTCCTCGCGTCCACCCACGAAACCGTGTTCTCGAGCGGTGGCAACCTGGCCGACTTTGTGGCCGACACGCCCCCGGACGTCAAGCAGGAGCGGAACGGCCTGTTCCCGCGCGCGTTCGTGGTTCTTGGCGAGCTTGGGAAGCCGTCGATCTGCGCCGCCGGCGGCCATGTGCTGGCCGGCGCGCTCGGGTTGATGCTCGCCTGCGACCTGGTGATCGCGAAGCAGGGCGCGCGGTTCGGGACGCCTGAGATCAACGTGGGGCTGTTCCCGTTCATGGTCACTGCGATGCTCTACCGCAACGTCCCACGCAAGAAAGCGGCCGAGCTGCTGCTGCTCGGTGAGCAGGTCTCCGCCGATGAGGCTGAGCGCATCGGCCTCGTCAACAAGGTCGTCGCCGAGGATCAGTTCGGCGCGGTGGTGGCCGAATGGGCTGGCAAGCTTGCGTCCAAATCTCCACAGATGCTCAGACTCGGCAAGGACGCGATGTTCCATCAGCAGGACCTGGGTTTCGTCGCCGCGCTCGAGCAACTGCAGTCGCAGCTCACGTTCGCGCAGGGGACCGAGGACGCACACGAGGGCATCGCGGCATTCTTCGACAAGCGTGAGCCGCACTGGAAGGGCCGTTGATGCGGTCGCTCGTGGAGGATCTCCACGCCCAGCGTGAGCGCATCAAGCTCGGCGGCGGTGAGGAGAGGATCGCCCGCCAGCATGCCGCGGAGAAACTGACCGCACGCGAGCGGCTGGCGCTACTGATCGACGACGGCAGTTGGGTGGAGCTCGGGATCCATGCGGAGCCGCACTTCTCCCAAAGCGCGATGGCAGGTCGCGAGGCCCCGGCCGACGGAGTGATCACCGGCTACGGCAAGGTCGACGGCCGCATGGTCGCGGTCGCGGCGTACGACTTCACGGTGATGGCCGGCGCGATGGGCATGACCGGCGAGCTCAAGGTCACGCGCCTGCGCGAGCTGGCGTTGACCAAGCGGATCCCGCTGATCTGGATGCTCGACTCGGCCGGCGCGCGTATCCAGGAGGCCGTCGGATCGCTGTTCGCCGGAACCGGTCAGCTGTTCCGCGACCAGGTGGTGATGAGCGGCGTCGTGCCGCAGGTCGCGGCGGTGATGGGACCGTGTGCGGCAGGTACGGCGTACATCCCTGGGCTGGCGGACTTCGTGCTGATGGTGAAGGGGCGCGGATCGATGGCGTTGGCAGGACCGCACCTGGTGCGCGCCGCCGTCGGTGAGGACGTCACACAGGAGGAGCTGGGCGGCAGTCGCGTGCACACGCGCAAGTCGGGGGTGGCGGACCTCGAGGTCGCCGACGACCCCGAGTGCATCGACCGGATCAAGCGATACCTGTCGTACTTCCCGCAGAGCTGCGACGAGGCGCCGCCGGTGCTGCCAGCGAGCGACCCGATCGAGCGTGCCGACGAGGAGCTGCTCGACGTGCTCCCGGAGTCCAACCGGCAGGCGTACGACATCTACGACGTAATCCAGCGGATCGTCGACGGCGGCGTCTACTTCGACCTCAAACCGCAGTGGGCCAAGTCGATCGTCACTTGCCTGGCTCGCTTCGGCGGTCGCCCGGCCGGGATCGTCGCCAACCAACCAAAGCAGCTCGGAGGCGTGCTCGACAACGACTCGGCCGACAAGGCGGCCCGCTTCATCAACCTCTGCAACGCCTACGGGATCCCGCTTGTTTACCTGGTGGACGTCCCGGGATTCATGGTCGGGACCAAGGTCGAGGAGGCCGGGATCATCCGGCACGGCGCCAAGATGCTGCACGCGACGGCCAATGCGACCGTCCCGAAGGTGACCGTGATCCTGCGCAAGGCGTATGGCGCCGGTTACTACGTGATGTGCGGGCGGGCGTACGAGCCGGACCTGATCGTGGCGTGGCCGACGGCCGAGATCAGCGTGATGGGTGCCGAGGGCGCGGTCGAGATCGTCTTCCGCAAGGAGGTCGAGGAAGCGGACGACCCCGATGCCAAGCGCCGGGAGCTGATCGGGGCCTACAGGGACCTGATCGACGTCTACGTCGCCGCCCGCAACGACATGATCGATGACGTCATCGACCCGCGGGAGACGCGCGCGCAGATCTGCCGTGCGCTCGAGCTCTCGGCCGGCAAGCGGGTCGAGCGTCCGGCCAAGCGCAGCGCGGTGGTGCCGGTTTGACCCTGGCCGATCCGGCGGTGCTGACCTGCGCGATCTCAGGGGCACTCGCGGATCGTTCGCAGTGCCCGGCGATTCCCTACACCCCGGCCGAGTATGCGGCCGAGGCGCGCCGCGCCGTCGATGAGGGCGCCGTCCACATCCACATCCATGCACGGCGGCCGGATGGGGCGCCATCGAGCGCCGTCGAGGACTTCGTCGCGATACGTGACGCGATCGTCGCCGAGGTGGGGGATGCAGCGATCATCAACTTCTCGACTGGAACCGTGGGCGTCAGCGTTGCCGACCGCGTCGCGTATCTGGACGCGGGCAGGCCAGAGGTCGCGGCGCTCAACATGGGCTCGCTCAACTACGCCAAGTACTCGCGGTCGCGCAAGCGCTTCGTCTTCCAGTTCGTCTTCCAGAACCCGTTCGATGAGATCGTCGAGCTGCTCGAGGCGATGCGCCTGCTCGGCATCAAGCCCGAGCACGAGTGTTTCGACCTTGGCCACGTCGCCTCACTCGAGCCACTGATCGACATGGGCCTGCTCGAGGCGCCCCTGCACGCGGACTTCGTCATGGGCGTGCTCGGTGGCGTGCCGGCGACAGCACGCAACCTCGCCGCGATGGCCGACAACATGCCGGCTGGCGACCACCACTGGGGCGTGATCGGGATCGGCCGTCAACAATGGACGATGATCGCGGCCGCCCTGTCGCTCGGCGGGTCCGTGCGCGCGGGGCTGGAGGACAACTTCTACCTGACCGATGGGGACATGGCGCGATCAAACGGGGAGCTGATCGCCAAGGCGCGGCAGATGGCGCAGGACAGTGGCCGGCGGCCCGCGACGGTAGCGGAGGCGCGGGCGCTGCTCGGTCTCCCGGCGGGCGCACGATAGGTTCACCGATCGCGAACCATGGGAGGGCAGTTGCGGGTTCGGTCGGTGATCTCGGGCGGTTGGGTGGTACTCGTCGCTGCGGTGGTCACGGGCGCCGCGCGGCTGTTCGGCGGCTGTTCGAACAACGCCGCGCCGAAGCAGGCAACCGGAGGTGGAGTCGCGGTGACGTCCGCGAGTGCCGTCGGATACAGCAGCAGCACCCCTCCAGGTCCACTGACGCACGCACAGATGCGGCAGCAGGGCGAACTGGTCGACAGCGAGTGCCACCTCGGCGGAACGAAGGGCACCTCGACGGCGCCGGAGATGAAGCTCGCAGCCGCCCACGGCGATCGAACCGTGCAGCTCTACGTGGTCGGCCGTCAGGCGATCGTCTGTATGGGCGACGCCGTTGGGAGTTTCGCGGCGGTAGGCCCCGATCAGCAGCCTCACGCTCCGGCCGACACCTCGATCACGATCGCCGGTGTCTCATCCGCTGATAACCACCGGCGTCGCGTGACACTCGAATACGGACGCGCGGGGGCCGGCGTCCGGGGCGTTAAGTTCGTTCTGTCGAACGGCACGCTCGTCCCAGCGAGCGTGGGTGGCGGCTGGTTTCTGATCTGGTGGCCCAGCGGCAGATCTCCGACCGCCGCGAAGCTGACGACGGCCTCGGGTGTCAAGACCGTGGCCCTCGGGGCGGAAGCGGCGAGTCCGTCGCTGAACTGCCCAGGAAATAGGGGCTGCCTTGCCACGTCGAGCCCAGGAGTGCCTGTCCCGAACGCCGGCTCCGGCAATGGCGCAAGTGTCGTGAACGGAAGATCCTTGTCCGTCATCGGCACGCTCAGTTCGCACGCTCCCGGCTCGCCGAGCACCACCAACAGCTCGAGCGGACCCTGAGCTCACGCCACTCGTATCGAGCGCACGCCGACCCAGCACGCAGTCACGGGATGCATCGTCCTCCGTCCTGACGGGTTCGTTGGGGATTCAGTACGTAATGACGTACCAGCGGCACATCGAAACGTGGCCGGAACAACCTTTTGATCGACAAGGAACATCAAGGCCAGGCTCACAGGCCTCGCCATACCGCAACCCCACTGACTGACCAGTCAATCGATAGACTGGGCGGATGTTGCGCCTTGGAAGCTGCGTCAGGCCAGCCGGTGTGAGTCCGGTCCGGGTAAGCGCCGGAGCGCCCGGTAGCAGGCCCCGGTTTCAAGGAGAGATCCTTGGGGCTGAGCGGGGTGTCGAGAGCCTCTTTGGAGGGAGCAAGCGCGTGGGCTGGGATTGCAGCCTCGTCACAGGAACAATTGGGGAGTCGAGCCGCTCATTTCACGGCGAAGGCCATGTCCGCCAGTCCTGGTTCCGGATCGGGTGCGGTGGGTCCCTGCGGGGTACGGAAACTTGCACGCGCGCAAGGTCTGGTCGTGGAACAAGGGAGACCCGTCTGAGCAGCCTTGTCAGCGAAGACCGTTCGTATAAGCCGAGGGTGAAGTCGAGCGGAGTTCAGCGGGAGTCCGACGGGGTCGTAGTAGTGATGATCACCGGAAAGGTAAAAGCGGTGGGAGCGAAGGGCCCTGACTTTGATCATGGTTGTGTGGGAGGTAAGCGTTAGGGCATGGTCGAGTCTGCTCGATCCAATTCCCCCGGTGGGCTCTCGTCCGCCGATCCCGTCAGCGAAATGGTGCGGTTGGAGGCCACTGGCGGGGATGTGCGAGAACTTCAGCGCAAGCTATGGGTGGCCGCCAAGCGGTCGCCGGGTAGACGCTTTCACGCTCTGTTTGACCGGATCTGCAGGAGTGACGTCTTGCGGGAGGCGTGGGTGCGTGTGCAGAGGAACAAGGGCGCTGCCGGGGTTGATAGGCAGACCGTGGCGGCGGTGCAGGAGTACGGGGTGGAGCGCCTGTTGGGCGAGCTGCAACGTGACCTGCGTCATGGGAGCTACCGTCCGGCGCCGGTTCGGCGGGTGGAGATTCCCAAGCCCCAAGGTGGCAAAAGGCCGTTGGGGATCCCGACCGTGTGCGATCGGATCTGTCAGCAGGCCGCGAGGCTCGTGCTGGAGCCCATTTTCGAGGCCGACTTTCTGGAGGTCTCGTATGGGTTCAGGCCTGGCCGGAAGGCCACGGACGCGAAGGAAGTACTGCGTCGGTCGTTCATCGACGGGTACCAGTTCGTGTTCGAGGCCGACATTCGAAACTATTTTTCTGAGATCGAGCACGAGCGTTTGCTCGGGTTGGTCGCGGAAAGAGTCTCGGATCGGCGGGTGCTGAAGCTGGTGCGAGGATGGCTCCAAGCAGGGGTGATGACTGAGGACGGGGCGTTGCGGCCGACGGTCGCCGGAGTGCCTCAGGGCGGGGTAATTTCGCCGCTGCTCTCAAACATCTACCTGCAGGCGCTGGACTGGGCGTTTGCTGACGGTGCGCACGGCACTCTCGTCCGCTATGCGGATGATTTTGTTGTGATCTGCCGCAGTGACGCGGAGGCCTGCGCGGCTCAGCAGTTGGCCGGCGAAGTGCTGGCCGGGCTGGGGTTGGAGCTGCACCCGGAGAAGACGAAGGTGGTTGACCTCAGAGAAGGCCGGGAGGGGTTCGATTTCCTCGGCTGCCACTTCAGAGCCCGCGTGTCGGGCCGGATGCTGGAACAGGGCGTGCGACGCTACTACCTCCAGCGCTGGCCCTCGCAACGAGCGATGAACCGTGTCCAAGGCAAGATCAAAGCCAAGACCGGTCGAGGACGAGCGGGTCAGGATCTCCGCGAAATCATCGCGGAGCTGAACCCGATCCTCCGCGGTTGGGGTAACTACTTTCGCACCGGAAACGCCGCCAAGAAGTTCAACCAGATCGACGGCTACGTCCTCAGCCGCCTCCGCGGCCTGATGATCAAGCGCTATGGCCGCAACCTCAAAGCAGGCCAGACGCCGAACTGGACGCGTGAGTTCTTCGAGGCCCACGGCCTCTATCGATTGCGCGGCACCGTGCGCTACCCGGGATACGCGTCGTGACTATCAGGAAGATCATCGGTAAGCCGTGTGCGGGAAAACCGCATGCACGGATTGAAAGGGGAATGGGGAAACAGGCCCTCGCGGCACTGCGCCCCTGACTACCAATGGCGGCAACCACGTCGGCATCTACAACGTTACGCGTAGCGGCGGTTCAGCTCAACGCGACCGAGGACGTCGACCGCAACCTGGAGACCGCGGACCGGCTGACGCGTGAGGCGGCCCAGCGCGGTGCGCAGCTGGTTGTGCTGCCCGAGAAGTGGACGGTGCTCGGTCGCGCCGAGGTCATGGAGCAGCACGCCCAGACGCTTGAGGGACCGGCGGCTCAATGGGCACGGAGCACAGCCGCCGAGCTGCAGATCGACCTGATCGTGGGTTCCTTCGTCGAGCGGCGTCCGGACCAGACGAAGACCTCGAACACGAGCCTGCACGTCGGACCCGACGGCGAGGTCAGGGCCGCGTACCGCAAGCTGCACATGTTCGACGTCGAGGTCGACGGGACCGTATACGCCGAGTCCGCGCGCGAGCAGGCCGGCGATCAGGCCGTCGTGACGATCGTGGCGCGCGCCGGCGGCGGCGATGGCCACATGCTCGGGATGAGCATCTGTTACGACCTCCGCTTCCCTGAGCTGTACCGCGCGCTCAGCGAGCGTGGAGCGGAAATCCTGACCGTCCCCGCCGCCTTCACGCTTGCGACCACCCGCGACCACTGGAAGGTGCTGCTGCGAGCCCGCGCGATCGAGAACCAGTGCTTCGTGATCGCGGCCAACCAGATCGGCGAGTACCCGCCCGGAAACCGCTCCGGCGGCCGGAGCACCATCATCGACCCCTGGGGCATCCCGCTGGCGACTGCCGCGGACGGCGAGTGCGCGATCGTCGCCGAGCTCGACTTCACGCTGCTCGCCGGCGTCCGTGAACGGCTACCTGCGCTCACCCATCGCCGCGACCCGAAGCTCTACGAGCGTCCAGCGGGCCCAGACCGCGAATGAGCACCGCCTCGGTCGACAAGCGCCGCGTGATCCTCGACGCCGCCGTACGAGTCTTCGCACGACAGGGCTTCCACACGTGCCGCGTATCGGACATCGCCGACGAGGCCGGCGTGGCCTATGGCCTCGTCTACCACTACTTCTCGTCGAAGGAGACGATCCTCGACACGCTGTTTCTCGAGAACTGGGACGTGATGCTGGCCGCGATCGACGAGGCCGAAGCGTCAGATCAGACGCCGCGCGAGAAGCTGCGCGCGATCGCCTCGTTGATCGTGGATTCCTACAGCCACGACCCCGACGTGATGAAGGTGATCATCGTTGAGGTCACGCGCGCTGCCAACACCTTCGGCCGCACGCATCTGGACAAGATCATGCAGGCCTATGAGGGCATCGCGCGGATCGTCAAGCAGGCGCAGGCGGCGGGCACGTTCCGCACCGAGGTCGACGCGCTGTTCGCCGCACAGGCGTTCTACGGCCTGATCGAGCAGGTGCTCACGCAATGGATCTTCAGCGGCCTGCCGGTCAGCATGGAGGAGTTCGAACACGTCAAGAACGAGATCGTCGAGATGATCTGCGGCGGCCTCGATGCGTAGCGGAGCCTCGCGCAAAGACTCCTATCTGGTTGAATCCCAACGATGAAGGAGAGTCCCTTGGTCAAACGTCTGATGTGGTCCGGCCTGCTCGCCGGTGTAGGCGCGCTCTCGAGCCTCATCGCCACGCGTGCCGCGACCTTGATCTGGAAGCGAGTCTTCGACGAGGATCCACCCGAGTGAGCAACGAACCCGAGCAGCCGGTTACCACAGAGGATCCCACGGCCGTGACGGACGCCGGCCGCATGCGTCGTCCGAGTTCGCTGCGCTCCGCCGCGGGCGCCGCGGTCGCTGCCGGCGTCGCCTCGGAATCCGCATCCGCATCCGACGCCGACTCAGCATCGGGCGGCGACTCCGCATTCGTATCCGGCGCCGACGGCGCCTCCGGCACAGGCCTGCGCTCGAAGCTGACGGCGGCGTCGTTCCCGCGAGGCAAGCTGACGGCAGCGTCGTTCCCGCGACGCGGCCCCAGAACAGTGGTCGAGCCCGTGTCAACGACCGACCCGGCTGCTCCGGTGCCCGACGCCGGCCCCTCGCCGAGCCAGAAGCTCGTCACGCTTGTCAGCGAGCGCCCCGAGGTGGGTCTCGGGATCGCTTTCGCCGCTGGGCTCGTGATCGCCACTATCCTCAAGCGCCTTGCCCGCTGACAACGGTCAACCCGACAGCATCGCCGCGGCGATCGCTGAGGTCTCGGAGAGCCTGACGAAGCTCGTCCAGGACGAGATCGAGCTGGCCAAGGCCGAGGTCATCCAGAAGGCCTCGGCCCTCGCGCGCGGAGCTGCCGCGGTCGCGGCCGGAGCCGTCTTCGGCGTGTTTGCCGTGATCTTCGTGCTGCTCACGGCCGCTTGGGCGCTCGATGGACTGCTCGTCAGCGGCACGGGCAAGGTCTGGCTCGGCTTCCTGATCGTGCTCGGGGTCCTGCTCGTACTCACGGTGGGCGCGTTCCTGTTCGCCTGGAAGAAGCTGAAGGTCGGCGCTCCGACGCCGAAGATGGCGATAGACGAGGCCAAGAAGATCCGCGAGACGGTCACGACCTCCACCAGCAAGGCCGGCTGATGGCGGGCCGTACCCCCGACGAGATCCGCGCATCGATCGAACAGGGTCGTCAGGAGCTCGGCACCTCGCTCGTGCGGCTGCGGGATGAGGTCACCGAGCTCACCGACTGGCGCGGCCAGGTGCGTCGCAATCAGCAGAACCTGCAGATCGTTGCGGCGGCGGCGGGCTTCGTGATCGCCGGGGGCATCGGCGGTCTCGGGAGCGCGGTCTTCGGGCGGCGCCGCAGGCGCCGTCACTAGATAAGCCTCTTCGGCACCCCGCCGACACCCAACAGACCTGGGCCTATATGCGTCCCGATCACCGGGCCGATCTCGGAGATCCACACAGGATCGGCGCCGAAGATCTCCCGCCCGCGCGCGGCGAGCGCCTCGGCCCGGTCTGGGCTCTGCGTGTGCTGGACGACCCAGCCGTCGGCGCCATCGGCCTTCAGTTGCTCGATCAAGGTCACCAGGCGCTCGAACGCCCTGCGCGTGGTGCGCACGCGCTCGACGGCGCCGATCTCCGACTCCAGGGACAGGATCGGCTTGATCTTGAGCGCCGAGCCGAGCCACGCCTGAGCGCCGCCGATGCGCCCGCCTTTGCGCAGGTACTCGAGCGTCTCCAGCGAGAACAGGAACTGCAGCGACTCCCGGGCCTGCTGAGCCCGCTGCGCGGCCGCGGCGGCATCGCCGCCGCCGCTGATGGCGGCAGCGGCCGCCATCAGCATCAGGCCCTCGCCCCCACACGCCGTCGCCGAGTCGACCACCTGCACGCGCTCGGCCGCGTCGCCCAGCTGCTCGCGCGCCTGCTGGGCTGAGTGGACCGTGCCCGAGAGGCCGCCGGACAGATGGATCGACACGATCTCATGACCGGCGGCAATCAGCGGCTCGTAGACCGCCAGGAAGTCCCCGATCGAGGGCTGCGAGGTCGTCGGCAGTTCGGAGGCAGACGCGAGGCTCTCGTAGTAGGCGTCGTAATCGACGACTTCGCTCTCGCGGCGCGCGGTCCCGTCCTGGTGGACGTAGAGGCTGACCTCGTGGACGCCGAGCCGCGCGACGATCTCGCGCGGCAGGTAGTGGCAGGTATCGGAGACGATCGCTACGGGCACAGCGCCCGCTGACCCTACAGCAGGTTGTCGATCGTCAGCGGAGCAGCATCCGCCGTCAGCGGAGCAGCATCCGCCGTCAGCGGAGCAGGCTCCGCCGGGGCGGGCGTGACGGTTTCGGAGGGCTCACCCTCGAGACCGAGCAGCTTCTGCAGCTCACCGGTCTGGTACATCTCGGTCACGATGTCGCAGCCGCCGACGAGCTCGCCCTCCACGAACAGCTGCGGGATCGTGGGCCAGCCGGAGAGCGTCGAGAGCTCTTGGCGAATCCGCGGATCGGGCAGGATGTTGACTGCCGCGAACGGCTGATCGAGCGCCTCGAGCATCGCAACCGTGCGGGCCGAGAAGCCGCACGCGGGCGCCTCGGGCGTGCCCTTCATGAACAGGATCACGTGGTTCTCGGAGACCGCGCTCTGGAGCGCCTCGCGCATCGGGTTACTGGTTGATTCGCTCATCGAGCCTCCGTTGGGGTGATCTTGAGGGAGAGGGCGTGGATCCGGTCACCGAGCTCGGAGCCGAAAACGTCGTAAACAAGCTTGTGCTGGGCGACGCGGCTGAGGCCGGAGAACGCCGGTCCTTCGATGATCGCCTCGAAGTGGTGCCCGTCGCCCGTAACATCGGCGTGGGCCCCCGGGATCCCGGCCTCGATGCGGTCCTTCAGCTCCTCAGGTGAAATTGGCACATGCCAAGCGTAGCGATCCGGCCCCCGAAGCTATACTGAATGAAGCATGATCATTCTCACCGACAAGGGTGCCGAGAAGGTCCGGGAGTTTCTGGCCGCGCAGGCGACCGTAGTTGACACCGCCGGTCTCCGGGTCGGTGTCCGCGGCGGTGGCTGCTCGGGCTTCCAGTACGCGCTCGCGTTTGACGAGGAGCGCGACGGGGACACTGTGTTCGAGGACAAGGGCATCCGGCTGCTTGTGGACCGTCCGAGCCTGCCATACGTGAAGGGCTCGGTGATCGACTTCGTCGATGGTCTGCAGGGCGCCGGCTTCAAGGTCGAAAACCCCAACGTGATCGCGGCCTGTGGCTGCGGCTCCTCCTTCCGCGTTGCGGAGGAGGAAGAAGTCTCCGCAGTCTGAGCCTCGCCGTGCGCCGTGGAGCGGTGCGCAGTGGAGCGCTGGTTGCCGGCGCCGCTGCCGTGGCGCTGATCGCCGCAGGATGTGGCAGCTCGGGCAAGCACGCGCCGGCCCACGTCAAACCACGGCGCATTTACGCCTACACCAGCACAGTCGCCGGCAGGAGCAGGACAAGGACGGCACCTGCCGCTGGGTCGGCGGCGCAGGTCAGACACGCCGCCGAGCTGACCGCCGCAAGGCCCGGTTTCAGCGCGAGCATGCGTGTGCGCATTGGCGTACCGCGGTTGGGCGGCGACGTGACCGCCATCGGGGCCGGCCGCTTCGACCCCCGCTCGGACTCCGGCACGCTCAACCTCGTGGTCACGCTGCCGGGCCTGTTCGGGCTCGCGGGACCGTTGCCGACGCAGGTCGTTCTCGCGGGCGACGAGGCGTACGTACAGGTACCCGCCAGCCTGGCGGCCGAGCTGCCGACGGCGGCGTCCTGGCTCGAAGCGGGCATCTCCGAGCTGGGCCTCGGTAGCACGCTCAGCCCGTCCGACATTCTGCGGGAGGTAGCGCCGGACGCGACCCGCACGGTGCCGGATCAGCATGCCCGAGTGACGATCGACCCCGGCACCGGCCTGGTCAGCAGCCTTTTTCTCACCTACTTCAAACCGGGGCCGCGCTACCACGTCAGCGTGACGCTGCATTTCATCGGGTTCGGCGCCGAGCCCGCATCGCACGCACCGCCGCCACAGGACGTGGGCGACCTCATCGCCACCCTCCAGGAGCTCGGCTTCTGAGAGGCTGTCCATCTGCGCTCATGTCGTTCGTCGTAAGGGCATGAACGCAACTCCAGCGGAGGTGGACTGACGTGAACTACCTGATGTTGATTTGCACTGACGGAGTCTCGACCCCGGAGATCGCCGCGACGATGCAGGAGCACGCGCCGGCTTGGGCCGAGGAGATGGACGCACGTGGCGTGCGCCTATTGGGTAACGGGCTGAAGGGCCTCGAGACCGCAAGGACGGTTCGCGTGCGCGACGGCGAGACTCTGGTCTCAGACGGCCCGTTCGTGGAGGCCAAGGAGTACATCGGTGGCCTTGACATCCTCGACTGCGAGAGCCTTGATGAGGCGATCGAGGTCGCTGCCAAGCATCCCGTCTCCTGGTTCTTCTCGATCGAGGTGCGGCCATTCGCCCAGCCGGTCAACATGCCCGACGGTTGGAGCTACCAGCAGGTGCGCTACCTGCTGATGCTGTGTCTGGATGGGATCCTGGAGGCGGACGAGGTCGAGGAGCAGCTGCGCCGCGACTTGGACGCCTGGCGCGAGATGGCCGATCGGCGCGGGGTGCGGCTGCTCGGTGGCGCGCTCGCGCCGCCGGCGACTGCCACCACCGTGCGCGTGCGCGATGGCGAGACGCTGCTCACCGACGGGCCGTTCGTCGAGACCAAGGAATACCTTGGCGGTATCGACATCCTGAACTGCGCGACGATGGATGAGGCTCTCGAACTCGCCGAGTCACACCCGCTCGCCCGCTTTCACATGGTCGAAGTTCGGCCGTTCTGGGGGGCATGAGCGCCGTTACCGCCGAAGCCGCCGTCCAAGCCGCATTCCGCGACGAGTGGGGCCGGGTTGTCGCGACGCTGATCCGCCGCACCGGCGACTGGGACCTCGCCGAGGAGTGCACCCAGGAGGCCTTCACGCAGGCGCTCACCAGCTGGGACCGAGACGGGGTGCCGGCCAAGCCCGGCGCGTGGCTGACGACGGTCGCGGGGAACCGCGCGATCGACCGCCGGCGGCGTGCGGCGCGGGGGGCGGAGTTGGCCGAGCTCGCAGCGATCGACCAACTCCGCACCCAGGATTCGGATTACGGCCAGGACGCTGATGCTGACGAGGAAGAACCAGAAGTGATCGAGGACGACCGCCTGAGGCTGATGTTCACCTGCTGCCATCCGGCGCTTGCGCTGGAGGCACGGGTTGCGCTGACGCTGCGAACGCTCGCCGGCCTCACCACGGCCGAGATCGCGCACGCGTTCCTCGTGCCCGAGCCGACGATGGCCAAGCGTCTGGTGCGCGCCAAGGCCAAGATCGCCGCCGCCGCGATCCCCTACCGCGTGCCGCCGCCCGAGCTGCTGCCGGAGCGCACCTCGGGCGTGCTGGCTGTCCTGTACCTGCTCTTCAACGAGGGCTATTCGGCGTCCTCGGGCGATGAGCTGATCCGTGCCGCGCTCTGCGACGAGGCGATCCGCCTCGCCCACCTGCTCCGGCGGCTGATGCCGGACGAGCCGGAGGCTGACGCGCTGCTGGCGCTGATGCTGCTGCAGCACTCCCGCCGCAACGCGCGTCTCGACGCCAACGGCGACCTGATCACGCTCGAGGATCAGGACCGCAGCCGCTGGCATCACGACGAGATCGCGGAGGCCGAAGCGCTGCTTGCCGATCGTGGGATCGGTTCCCACCCACCCACCCCCACCAATCCCACCCCCACCAATCCCACGATTGGCACCTACCGTCTCCAGGCTGAGATCGCCAGCTGTCACGTCCAGTCCGATGTCGACTGGCGCCGTGTCGCGTCACTGTATGAAGCGCTCGAGCTGGCGATGCCCTCGCCCGTCGTGCGGCTCAACCGTGCGGTGGCGGTGGCGATGGCAGACGACCTCGATGCCGGGCTCACGTTGGTCGATGAGCTCGCCCAGCGGGGCGAGCTCTCCAACTACCACCTGCTGCCGGCGGTCCGTGCCGACCTCCTGCGCCGTCGCGGCGACACCGACGAGGCGTTGGCCGAGTACGAGCGCGCGCTCGCGCTGGCCCCGTCCGAAACCGAGCGGCGCTTCCTGCAGGGGCGGATCGAGGAGCTGCGGCCCTCCTGACGCCGGCGCTGCGCGGCTCGCCTACTGCCGGTAGTTCTCGACCGTGCTCGCCGGCCTGGTCGACGCCGCGTCAGGATCTTCACCGAACTCCTCAAGCGCGCGACGCTGGCGGAGCAGGTCCCAGAAGCGGTCCAGCTGGACCTTCACTTCATCGAGGCGGGCGTGACCGTCGGCGTCGAGGCCGGCGTCGCCATGGTGGCGGTCGAGCAGCCGGTGCTCCTCGGCGACCAGCTCCTCGATGTGACTCAGTACCTGTTTGTCGTCCATCGGCCGATTCTCTCACAGGGCGATCGGCGGTTCATGAGGGCTCGTCAGGCGCGGGGATGCTCGGAAGCGCCCTCACACGTGTGCCGAAAGTGTCACGCCATGTGACGACTTCGTGACAAACGCCGATATTTGCCCACCGATTTCACAAAGTCGTAAGCCCACGACACACTTTCGCAACACATGCGAAGCCCCTTTTTAGGAGATGGCAGCTCCGGGCGCGCCGCCGGGTGCTGGGGGTGACAGCTGGGGCGCCACCGCCCGCGGCTGTGCTCTGGGGCGGTTTTACGCGACCGGCTCGTTGTCGAGCGAGCGCCACAGGTAGCGGCACGCGAGCGTCCGGTACGGTTGCCAGGGCGCGGCGATCTCCTCCATCGCCGGCGGCAGCGGCAGCGAGTCGAGCCCGTAGGCGACCATCATCGCCTTGCGGATCCCGAGGTCGCCGACGGCGAGCACGTCGGGCCGCTCGAGGTGGAACATCAGGAACATGTGCGAGCTCCAGACGCCGATGCCCTTGACGGCCGTCAGCTCGGCGATCACCTCGTCGTCGGAGAGCAGGTCGAGCTTGTCGAGCTCCAGCGAGCCGTCCAGCACGTGCTCGGCCAGCGAGCGCAGGAATGCGACCTTTGCGTGTGAGAGTCCGGCGGCGGCGCGCAGCTCCTGCGGGTCGTCGTCCAGCACCTCCTGTGGGGTCGGTGCGCGGCCACCGAAGCGGTCGGCGAGGCGCCGGTAGATGGCGGCTGCCGCCTTGGTCGAGAGCTGCTGGCCGACGATCGAGCGCACGAGCACGCCGTAATGCTCGGTCTGTCCGCCCTCGCGGCGCTCGCGCAGGCCGTCGGGGCCGTAGCGGTCGATGATCGCGCGCAGCACCGGGTCGGCGGCGCGCAGGTGTTCGAGAGGTTCGGGCGCCGCGGTCACGCCGAGGTGCGCAGCGCGCTGCCGTCCAGCGCGCCGAGCGCGCGCTCGACCGAGGTGGTCACGCACGTGAAGGTCGGCGTGTCGCGCAGGGTGTACATGCTCGACTCGGTCTCCCGCAGCCTCTGCACGAGGTCGAGGAAGTCGGCCGGGCTGTCGGTCTCGAACGCGACCACGAACTCCTGATCGTCCAGCCCGAACGAGTAGCTCGTGTTGAGGTCGACGCTCGGGAACTCCCGGCCTAGGCGGATGTGCTCCTGCATGATTCGCCACCGCTCGTCGGCGGGCAGGTTGTACCAGGCGCGGGTCTTCACGAACGGGTAGACGAACAGATATTTGCCGTGCGCCGGCCGGACCTCGAGCCGCGACTCGTCCGAGTACGCCGACGGCTTGGTCATCGCCAGGAACGAATAGGGGATCGTCGACCACTTCATCAGCCCGCTCTGCTGCAGAACCACATGGAACTCGTGGATCCGCTCGAGGTTCTCCGCCTGGGAGAGGACCATCATGTCGGCGTCGCCGCGGGTGCCCACGAGCGAGAAGGCGCGCAGCAGATGATCCTGGCCGAAGTCCTCACAGGCGGCGATGAACTCGCGCTTGTGCTCGTCGCGCTCCGCGT
>Ga0307374_10006121_pt1 | contig 19093 bp, 17 predicted proteins | sample OX3MG_FD_202532 | JGI IMG/M metagenome (GOLD analysis project Ga0307374, IMG submission 202532) | Soil microbial communities from Risofladan, Vaasa, Finland - OX-3 | ecosystem: Environmental > Terrestrial > Soil > Coastal area > Acid sulfate soil | place: Finland: Risofladan, Vaasa | collected...
TCATGCCGAGCTCAGGTGATCGCCCGGGAGCCCGGGGTTCTCTGCGGGATCGACTTGGCCGAGGCGGTGTTTCATCAGATCGACGCCGCTGTTTCCTGCCGCGACGTCTTGGCGGACGGCAGCCCTCTGACCGCCGGAACCGTCGTCATGCAGGTTGCCGGACCGGCAGCTGCCGTCCTGGCCGGGGAGCGGACCGCGCTCAACTTCCTCCAGCACCTCTCCGGGATAGCCAGCCTGACTGCGCAGTACGTCGCCCTGGCCAGTCCCTATGGGGCGACCATCCTGGATACCCGCAAGACGGTTCCAGGGCTGCGCTACCTGGAGAAGTACGCCGCCCGCACCGGCGGCGCCCACAACCACCGGATGGGTCTCTACGACGCGGTCCTCATCAAGGACAACCACGTCGATCTAGCGGGCGGTCTGAAAGATGCGCTGGAGCAGGCCCTGAGCTGCCATCCCGCCCGCGATGTGGAGGTTGAGGTGCGCTCCCAAGAGGAGCTCCTCGTCGCCCTCGAGGCGGGCGTGGGCAGGGTTCTGCTGGACAATTTCAGCCCCGTCCAGGTGGCCGATGCAGTGCGCCTCATCCAACACCGCGCCGCGATCGAGGTCAGTGGAGGGGTTAGCCTTGAGAACCTGGCCGAGTACGCGGCCGCCGGGCCGGATTACATCTCCGTTGGACGCCTCACCCACAGCGCTCCCGCCCTGGACCTGGCCCTCAAGGTGCGCGTTTCCGCCTAGGGATTCTCGACGGCTAGCGGCCGGCGAAGCCCACCCGGCGGCCCAGTTCGGCGTCGCGGACCCGGCGCAGCACGAAGTGCAAGCTGCCATCTAGGGCGACCGCCTGAAACAGGTCGAAACCCTCCTCGACGGCGAGGCGGTTGACCTCATCCAGCGAACTGGCCTCGCGATACTCGTAGGTCTGCTGGGCGGGAGCTACGCTCAAGTCTGTCTCCTCATTAGATGCTTTGGGCACAGAACCGTACGGTGTCGGCGGCTCAGGCATGGTCAAGTCTGCCATCCAGGAGCGCCTGGTTCGACCGCGACTCAGCGCAAGCCCCACCACGATAGAGTCGATCTCGGCGGGATCGCTGTTATACTCTCGCCCGCGCTGGCGCTCTGCTTTTGCGCGCCAGCGACACCGTTTGTGGAGGATTCAACAGGACGTTGTCCGAGCTCGCCACTGAGGCACCCGCCGAGGAGTTGATCAGCTTCAGCTCCATGGAGGAGTACCTGCGCACAAGCGCTGAATCCATCAGGACTTTGACCTACGGGGACATCGTTGACGGCACCGTCGTCCGGGTCGATCCCGACGAGGTGCTGGTCGATATCGGCGCCAAGTCGGAAGGCGTCATCTCCAACCGGGAACTGACCGGACGGGCCGAGGAATCGGTCGTGCTCAATCCCGGCGACAAGATCAAGGTCTACGTCCTCCAGTCCGAGAACGAGGACGGCAACGTGGTGCTCAGCCTGCGCCGGGCTCGCGCCGAGGGCATCTGGGCCAAGGCCGCCGAGAAGGAGAGCTCGGGTGAGGGGGTCGAGGCCGAGGTCCGCGAGCAGAACAAGGGCGGTCTGATCGTCAACATCATGGGTCTGCGTGGCTTCCTGCCCAGCTCGCAGGTGGCCCGAACCCACTCCGGTAACCTCATGGATCTGGTCGGCCAGCAGATCATGGTCAAGATCCTCGAGGTCAACCGTAAGCGCAACCGTCTGATCGTCAGTCAGCGGGCGGCCCAGGACGAGGACCGGGCCCGCCAGCGGGAGGAGCTCTTCGAGCGCCTCAGCGTTGGCGACGTGGTCAGTGGGCGGGTCAGTGGACTGACCTCCTACGGCGCCTTCATCAACCTCGGTGGCGCCGACGGCCTGATCCATATCAGCGAGCTTTCCTGGGACCGGGTCAGCAATGTGTCGGACATGCTGGCGGTGGGCGACGAGGTCACCGTCAAGGTGATCAAGCTCGACCCCGAGCTCTCACGCATCTCCTTGTCCCTGCGACAGATGAGTGACGACCCCTGGGACAGCATCGAAGCCCGTTTCCCGGCCGGTACGGAAATCGAAGGGACCGTCACCAAGACCAAGAAATACGGAGCTTTCCTGCAGATTGCCGACGGGGTCGAGGGCCTCCTCCACATCAGTGAACTCTCTTGGGAGCATGTCGAGCGCACCGAGGATGTCCTCCGCGTGGGCGACACCGTCAAGGTGATCGTGCTTCAGGCCGACCGCACCCGCCGCCGTATCTCGCTATCTTATCGCCAGCTCCTGCCCCGACCTGCCAACCTGCCACCTGAGGACGTTCCCGGCGAGGGCGAGTACGCAGCTGCAGCCGACTACGAACCCGAAATGGACGAGGACTCCGAGGCCGCCGAGGCGCCCGCCCCCAAGCGGAGCCGCGCCAAGGCCGCCCCGGTTGAGGAAGAGACCGCCGTCGCCGAGGTTTCGGCACCCCCGGATGCTGAAGAGGCGCCCGCCCCCAAGCCCAAGCGGACCCGGGCCAAGGCCGCTCCGGTTGAGGAGGAGACCGCTGTCGTGGAGGACGCCGTCGCCGAGGTTTCGGCACCCCCGGAAGCTGAAGAGGCGCCCGCCCCCAAGCGGAGCCGGGCCAAGGCCGCTCCGGTCGAGGACGCGGCTCTCGCAGCCGACGTGGATGCGACGGCCGAGGCTGCGGAGATCTCTGAATCCGATGAGAGCGGTGACTCGGCGGGCAGCGAAGACAGCTGATCCGGGGCGGTAGCCGGCAGCTCCCACCGACCACCGGGCTCGGGCCGTGTCCCCGACGCAGTCCTGGGCGGTACCGCCCAACTGGAGCGGCAGTTGATCAGTCCTGACGAGGATCTTCATCCTTGCTATCCCGCAGGCGCGTGGTCAGGCTGAGCTGATCCCGTAGACGAGGCGTCGCCCAAGGAAGGGCCTGGATGTATCCGTTTGAGCGCTTCACCGAGCTGGCCAAGACGGTCCTGACGATGGCCCAGGACGAGGCCGAGAAGACGCACCACTCCTACATTGGGACCGAGCACCTGCTGCTGGGACTGCTCCGCGTGCCTGATGGCGTGGCTGCCAGGGTGCTCGCCAACCTGGGCGTGGATATCGACACGGTGCGGGACACCATGGAATCCCTTGTGGGCCGCAGTGAACGGACCATCGTGCAGCAGATCATTCCCACTTCCCGGGTCAAGAAGGTGATCGAGTTGGCCTTTGATCAGGCCAAGGAAATGGGCGACGAACTGGTCGGCACCGGCCACCTCCTGATAGGGGTGCTACGCGAGGCCGACGGGATCGCTGCCCACGTTCTCCGGGATCTGGGGGTCGAGGTCGAGGGTGTTCTCGCCAATCTCCCGGATCGCGGGGAAGAGCAGGAGGCCAGGGGATTTACCCGGAAAGAGGCTAGGCATACCGTCCACGCCGTGTTCGAGGACCTCGGCCGGGCGCCTGCAACGACCCTGCCCTGGTTCTATGGGGACCCGGCCCGGTTCACTCCGGAGGCGAAGACGGCTCTTGTAATCGCTGACGAAGAAGGGGTCAGGCGGGGAGGGGGACAAATTGGCACACAGCATCTACTGGCGGGCCTGATCCGGCACGGGGAGGGCCGAGCCGCCCGAGCCCTACGGCTACTGGGGGTGACGCTGGAGCGTGTCCGGACCGCAACTGGCTCGCTCCCGTCTACGCCCTACCCCAGGCGCACCCTGACCCTCCGGCGGTCGGTGTTCCGCGCCCGAAAGGAGGCGACGCGGGAAGGCTCTTCCCTGGTGGACACGCAGCACTTGCTTCTCTCAGTCAGCGACCCGGAAGCTGAACCAGCCGCCGGGATCCTGCGCGATCTGGGGGCTAGCGAGGCCCGAATCAGGGAAGCACTGACGGGCCTCGCGGATGAGCCGCTCCGCTAGATGGGTGAGCCATATTGGTTTAGCGGCTCTTCACAGATGACGGTGTAGGGCCGGGCGCCGGCGCGCAATCGTCAGAGGCACGTCACGCGGGTCGCTTCCTGCTTGCCTTGGGCGAAACCGGCACGGGCGGCGGGGATGCGGGTTGCCGGATCCATCTGGTTCGTGCCCATTGCGGCTCGGGAATCGGCGTCCGGTGTGATCACCTCGACGTGGCTGCCCTGCTTGCGCAGCGCCTCGACCTGGCTTGCCAGGTCCGTGCCCCATTCCGGAGGTCTGCGTAGGCCCTCGAACTGACCTTCCGGTAGGGTCCCGCTCGGTCCGCCCAACGGCGAGAGCACCACGACGCTCGCATAGCCCGAGGCAAGGTCGGCGTTTTCGGTGGAGCCCACGCCACCGTCGATGTAGTGAGTGCCGTTGATGCTGACCGTGGGGACCAGACCAGGCGCCGCGGTGCTCGCGGTGACCGCGTCCACGAGGTCGACGCCGGAATCGCGGTCGAACGCAGCCAACTCGCCGGTATGCGCGTCGACGGCCGTCACGATCATCGGTCGGTCCGGCCATTCAGGGCGAGGCAACCGAGCGGCGACGATTGCGCGGCGCTGTCCCGCCTCGGGCCCGAGTGTGGAGTCGCTCTCTAACCCGAATGCCCCCATCGCACGTCGTAGATCGGAAACCGAGGTGGCGGCGGTGGAAATGGCACGCATCCGCTCGAACACCGTGGCCATCGGCAGGGACGGCGAACGTTGGCGGTTCTGTCCGACCGGTTGACCCGGCGGGGACAGCACCGAGGCCAAAAGTTCCGCCGGCGGCATACCGCTGCGTACCTGCGCTGCCGCGGTAGCACCGGCCGAGGTGCCGATCACCAAATCGGCCGCCGCTGTCATATCGAGACCAGCTTCGGCCAGGCCTGCGACGATGCCGATCTCCCACGCATTACCGGCCGCCCCACCACCGCCGAGAACGAGAGCAACGTTGTGAACGATCTGCCCACTATTTCAGGGGGCGGACGGTCTGTCCACCGCTGACAGGTGCCGGTCGAGGTCGGAAAGGGCTTGCGCGGCTTGGAGTTATCCGAGCTTCGGGTTCGCCAGTCCCCAGATCACCGGCGGCCCCAGAAGAACCGGCAATGAGAGGGGCAGTATCAGTTGCTGGCGTGCCCGGCCGGGTCGGAGCGTTTCACCGTTTCACGGGACTTCCCGCACGGCACCGGGTCCGAGTCGATCAGGCGCGTGATCTCGCCCCATGACGGGGCGTCACGCGCGGACTCCTTCATCTAGGCGGCGTCGTGGCCCATTCGCCACGCAGCGTTGATACCGGGACCTCCGCGGTCGTCTCGTTGTTCCAACTTGGCGACGGTCGAGAGCCCTTCGGATTCGAGGTAGCCCTATTGGGCATAATGCCGGTGTGATCGGCCCTGCCCCGAGCCCGCGAGCCATTCCAGCCATGGCGGCAGCGTGCGCTGTCGACCGTCCTTCCATCGGGCCTAAGGAGATGATCCGTGTATCCGTTTGAGCGCTTTACCGAGAAGGCCAAGAAGGTCCTGACCCTGGCGCAGGATGAAGCGGAGAAGTCGCACCATTCCTATATAGGCACGGAGCACCTCCTGCTCGGGCTCCTTCGCGAGGGCGACGGCTTGGCCGCCAAGGTGCTGGCCAATCTGGGGGTCGAGATCGACAAGGTGCGCGACACCATCGACTCGGTGCTGGGCCGCAACGAGCGGATCATCGTGCAGCAGATCATCCCCACCTCTCGGGTCAAGAAGGTGATCGAGATCGCCTTCGAGGAAGCCAAGCGGATGAACAACACCTACGTCGGCACCGAGCATCTGCTGCTGGGCTTGCTCATCGAGGGTGAAGGCATCGCTGCCCACGTGCTCGAGGATCTAGGCGCCAACCTGGACAAGGTGCGCCACGAGTTGGACTCGCTGCTCAAGGAGCAGGGGCTCGAGGACGAGCCGCCCCCGGAGCGCAAGAAGTCGAGCAAGACCCCGCTCCTAGATCAATTCTGCCGCGACCTGACCGAGCTCGCCACCAAGAACCAGCTCGACCCGGTCATTGGGCGGGAGATGGAGATCGAGAGGGTGGTACAAATCCTCTCTCGGCGAACCAAGAACAACCCGGCTCTGATCGGAGAGCCTGGCGTCGGCAAGACGGCCATCGCCGAGGGTCTGGCCCAGGCGATCGTCAACCAGGAGATTCCGGAGTCCCTGGCTAACAAGCGCGTCCTCACCTTGGATATGGGTGGACTGGTGGCCGGTACCAAGTATCGGGGTGAGTTCGAGGAGCGCCTCAAGAAGATCCTTGACGAGATCCGCTCCTCCAAGGAAGTGGTGCTCTTCATCGATGAGCTGCACACCCTGGTGGGAGCCGGCGCTGCGGAGGGCGCCATCGACGCCGCCAACATCCTCAAGCCGGCGCTGGCTCGGGGTGAGATCCAGTGCATCGGAGCCACCACAATCAACGAGTACCGCAAATACATCGAAAAGGACGCTGCCCTGGAGCGACGCTTTCAGCCCGTCTTCGTCGAGGAGCCCAAGCTGGAGGAGACGGTCGAGATTCTCTCCGGGGTGCGCAGCCTCTACGAGAAGCACCATCGAGTGACCATCAGCGACGCCGCCCTGCGCGCCGCCGCCGAGCTCTCCGGACGCTACGTCAGCGACCGCTCCTGGCCGGACAAGGCGATCGACCTCATCGACGAGGCCTCCGCCAGGGTGCGCATGAAGCTGACCACCACCCCGCCCGAGTTGCGGGCCAAGCAGCGCCACGTGCGCTCGCTGCAGACGCGCAAGGACGAGGCCGTCGAGAAGCAGGATTACGAGACAGCCACCAAGCTGGACGAGGAGGCCAAGCTGCTCAAGGCGGAGTACGCGCTGGAGGAGGCCGCCTGGCGCGACGAGCTGGGCAAGACCGTGCCCGAGGTCGACGAGGAGAACATCGCTGACATCGTCTCCTCCTGGACCGGGGTCCCAGTCAGCCGCCTGGTTGAGGCGGAGACGCAGCGCCTGCTGGCCATGGAAGGCGAGATTCATAAGCGCCTGATTGGCCAGGAGGAGGCGGTCAAGATTGTCTGCCAGGCGGTGCGTCGCGCCCGTGCCGGGCTCAAGGATCCCAAGCGTCCGATCGGCTCCTTCATCTTCTTGGGCCCGACCGGGGTTGGCAAGACGGAGCTGGCCCGCTCACTGGCCTCCTTCCTCTTCGACAACGACGATGCTCTGATCCGCCTTGACATGTCGGAGTTCGCGGAGCGCCACAGCACCTCTCGTCTGGTCGGCTCTCCGCCTGGCTACGTCGGCTATGACGAAGGGGGCCAGCTGACCGAGGCGGTCCGGCGCCGCCCCTACAGCGTGGTGCTCTTCGACGAGATCGAGAAGGCCCATCCCGACTTCTTCAACATGCTGCTCCAGATACTCGAGGACGGGCGCCTCACTGACGCCAAGGGCAAGGTCGTTAGCTTTGCCAACACCATCGTGATCATGACCAGCAACCTGGGCATTCAGGGAGTCGGCTCCAATGTGTCGATGGGCTTCCAGACCGGCGTGCCCGGGAGAAGCGGCGAGGACCAAGAGCACAGCAAGATGCGGGAGCGGATCACCGACGAGCTCAAGCGTGCCTTCCGGCCTGAGTTCCTCAACCGGGTCGACGCGGTCGTGGTCTTCCATCGCCTGCGCACCCAGGAGACTCGCCAGATCGTCGACCTCATGCTGGTCCGGGTGCGCGAGCACCTGCAGCGCCAGGGGCTCAGTCTCCTGGTCACCGATCAAGCCAAGGATCTGCTCGCCGAGCGTGGCTTCGACAAGCAGTTCGGAGCCAGGCCGCTCCGTCGCGTTATCCAATCGGACATCGAGGATCCCCTCAGCGAGGAACTGCTGAAAATCGAGTTCTCGCCGGGCGACCTGGTGACCATCGACGTGGAGGAGGGCAACATCGCCACCCACGTGGTCCCTGGTCCGCCACCAGCCCCCGTCGAACCGGCCGCTGTTGAGGAGCAGCCTCCGGCTGCCGAGCCTGCTGGTGCTGGAGCCGCCGGTCCGAGCGGCGACGGTGGCGGACCAGTCTGACCCCGGGGAGGCACCCGGAACCCTAGCCGCCGCCGGCAGCGCACCCGCCGACAAGCCTGAGCGCACCCAAAGAGAGCGCGCCTCCCGGATCGCCAGTCTCCTGGGAATGTCAGTCGGGGCCGTTCTGGGGACCGTCTACGCCACCGGGATCATCGGCGTCATCGTCAGTCTCTTCAAGGGGTCGCTGCACGGCTGGGAGATCAAGGCCGTGATCGTGGCCGTGGGGCTCCTGCTGGGGTGCGGACTCGGCTACCTGCTGGGACCAACCCTCAGCATTCGTCCCTATGCCTGGGCCGAGGAGGAACTCAACAATATCCCGCTCCCGGAACTGATCGGTGCCGTGGCTGGGATCCTCGTGGCCCTCATGATCGCCGCCCTGGTGGCGCTGATCTCCTCGGGTGTCCCGGGCCATCTGGGCTGGTTGATCGCTGTGGTGGTTGCCTTCGTCCTGGTGCCCTTGGGGGTTTCAGTAGGTCGGCGGCGACGCCGCGAGATCTCCACCATGGGAATTCCCCTGGGTGGCGCCAGCGCGCCCTTGGCGCGGGTGGTGGTCGATACCAGCGCCATCATCGACGGCCGGCTTCTGGACTTGGCCCGGGCCGGTTTCTGCCTCTACGAACTGCTAGTCCCGCAGTTCGTACTGGCCGAGCTACAGTCGGTCGCCGACTCGGCCGACCCCATTCGGCGGGCTCGGGGCCGGCGGGGATTGGCGATGCTGGAGGAGCTGCGCTCGTTGCCCACCCTGGCCGTGGAATTCACCACGGTCGACTACCCCTCGATGCCCGAGGTCGACGACAAAGTGCTGCGTTTGGCCCGCGAGCAGCGGGCCGGCATCCTCACCGTCGACTTCAACCTGGACCGGGTGGCCCAAATCGAGGGTTTGGCCGTGCTCAACCTGAACCAATTGGCGACCGCACTTCGCCCGGCCCTAGTCCCCGGGGAGAGGCTCGAGGTCGACGTGGTCAAGGAGGGGCGCGAGGCTGACCAGGGCGTCGGCTACCTGCCCGATGGCACCATGCTGGTGGTGGAGGGCGGGCGCGTCCATCTGGGCCACCGGATCACGACGACTGTCCGGAGCGTGATCCAGACGGCCTCAGGGCGGATGGTCTTCGTCCGGGCGCCGGGCCAGGAAGCGGAGATCGCGCCCGATCCACCGGCCGGCCGGCCGAGCACCTCCGCCGGCGGTGAGCGGTCCTGAGCTTGGCCGATCTGGCTCCGGGTACCACTGCCATCGTTCCGGCGGCCGGCTTCGGCGCTCGTTTCGGTGGGCCCAAGCTCTGGGCCGACCTGAGCGGTCAGCCGGTGCTGGCCTGGGTCCTCCAGGCGCTGGGAGATCCCACAAGCGGAGTCGATGAGTTGGTGGTAGTGATCGATCCCGGCGAGCACCGGCGGGTGGTGGAGCTGGCCTCGGCTGCCGCTCCGCGCCTCGGCTGCCGCTGCGTCGAAGGCGGCGCCAGGCGGCAGGAGTCAGTCTCCCGGGGACTAGAGGCCTGCGCCAGGGAGATGGTCCTGGTGCACGACGGTGCCCGTCCCGGTGTCACCTCCGAACTCTGCGCCCGAGTACTCCGGGCCGCCCGGGAGAAGGGTGCAGCCACCGCCTGCCTTCCCGTCGCCGACAGCACCGCCCGGGTGCACAACGGCGAAATCGCCGAGGTTCTGCCTCGGGCTGAGCTCGGGGCTCTTCAAACCCCTCAGGCGTTTCGCACTGAGCTTCTGCGGCGCGCCCACGCCGAGGCCAGCGTGGCCCGCCGCGATGCCGACGACGATGCCGCCCTGGTGCTCGCTCTGGGTGTGCCGGTCGCCACGGTTCCGGGCGATCCTCGCAACCTCAAGGTGACCAGGACCGAGGACATTCTGGCCTTGCGCTCCTGGCTCGGAAACGGCGCCTGGACGCGCCAATGACGAGGCGGCAGCTCCCCGGCGTGGGCCTCGGGGTAGATGTCCACCGCTTTGGCGGCCCTGGGCCAGTACGGCTCGGTGGTGTCGAGATAGAGCACCCCCAGGGCCTCCTCGGTCACTCCGATGGCGACGTTCTCTGTCATGCCTTTGCCGACGCCCTCCTGGGGGCGAGCGGCCTGGGCGACATCGGTGAGCACTTTCCCTCCGGCGAGGAGCGCTGGCGAGGAGCGTCTTCGCTGGATCTACTGCACCGGGTGGGGGAGATGCTGGGCAGCCAAGGGCTCGAGATCCTGGGGATGGATGGCACGGTGATCGCCGAGGCACCCCGCCTGGGTCCCTTCCGCCAGGAGATGCAAGCCATGGTTGCGGCGGTCCTCAGCCTGGACCCGGGCCTGGTATCCGTCAAGGTGAAGTCCAGTGACGGGCTGGGACTCACCGGCCGGGGTGAGGGGATGGCCGCTCTGGCGGTGGCTCGGGTGGGCTTGGGAAGTCGGACCGACCCGGAATAACATAGGCCGACCATGCCCATTCGTCTCTACAACACGCTCACCCAGAGCATCGAGGTCCTGCACCCGTTGCACCCGGGCAAGGTGCAGATGTACACCTGCGGCCCGACCGTCCACGACCGGGCCCACATCGGCAACTTCCGCAGCTATCTGGCGGAGGATCTGCTCCGGCGCCATCTCGAGGCGCGGGGCCTGAAGGTCGAGCAGGTGATGAACATCACCGATGTCGATGACAAGATCATCGCCAAGGCGTCCGCCCGTCACGAGACCCTGAGCCAGTTCACCAAGCCCTATATCGATGCCTTCTTCACCGACCTGGAGTTGCTCGGCATCGAGCCGGCAACCCACTTCCCCCGCGCCACCGATTACATCCCCCAGATGCTGGCCCTGGTCGAGCGCTTGGTGGCCAGCGATCACGCCTATGTCAGCGATGGCTCAGTCTACTTCCGGCTCCAGTCCTTTCCCAACTACGGCAGGCTCACCCGGCTCGATGTCCAGGGCCTTAGCACTGGGGCCAGTGGACGCATCGACTCCGACGAGTACGAAGCCAAGGAGGCGGTCCGCGACTTCGCGCTCTGGAAGAAGGGGGCTGAGGGTGACCTGGCGGCATGGCCCTCACCCTTTGGGTGGGGGCGTCCCGGCTGGCATCTGGAGTGCTCGGCGATGGCCACCGAGCTACTCGGCGAGACCCTGGACATCCATTGCGGCGGGGTCGACAACAAGTTTCCCCATCATGAGAACGAGATCGCCGAGTCCGAGGCGGCGACCGGCAAGCAGTTTGTCCGCCTCTGGTTCCACGTCGAGCACCTTCTCGTGGAGGGCGGCAAGATGGCCAAGTCGCAGGGCAACTTCGTGACCCTCCACTCGCTGATGGAACGGGGCCACAGCCCGCTGGCGGTGCGCTACCACCTGCTCGGCAACACCCACTACCGGCAGCGCCTCCACTTCCGCGAAGAAGACCTTGTGGGCGCCTCTGAGTCTCTCGACCGGCTCGCCACCTTCTGGCGGCGCTGCGCCGCCGCCCACGAGGGCGAACTCCGGACAGCCGGTTCGGGTGATCCGCTGACCGTTGCCGCCCAACGGGCCAAGGATCGCTTCGAGGCCGCCATGGACGAGGACCTCAACCTGCCCCTGGGGATCGGCTCGCTGCACGACCTGGTGCGCGAGGGCAACCGCCTGCTTGACGAGGGCAGGGCTGGTGGTGACGGCTGTGGCGCCGCCCTCTCGGCGCTCCGCGCCGCTGACAGTCGCCTCAACGTAATCGAGCGCGCGGCGGTGTCGGAGGACGCGCAGCTTAGCCCTGAGGAGCGGCAGACCCTTGACCGTCGCGAGGAAGCCCGCCGCAAGGGCAACTACTCGAAAGCCGACCGGATCAGGGATCAACTGCTGGAATTGGGCATCGTGCTGGAGGACACCAAGGAAGGCACTCGCTGGCATCGGCTCTGATGCCGGAAATCCTCTACGGACGCAACCCGGTCCTTGAGGCACTTCGAGCAGGCCGTCGCATTCGCCGCCTCCTCCTGGCCACCGGTCTCAGCTCCGACCAGCGCCTGGGCGAGATCCTGGAGCTGGCCGCCCTCGCTGGGGTGACCGAAGAGCCTACTGCCCGAGGTCGCCTCAACGACGTGGCCCATACCGAGCACCACCAGGGGGTCGCGGCCTACTTCGACGGCCGCCAGCTCGCCAGCGTCGAGGCTCTGCGGGACCTGGTCGAGCACCCGGTGACCGCGTGGCCGCCGCTGTTCTTGTGCCTGGACGAGGTCCAGGATCCCCAGAACCTGGGCTCCTTGGCACGCAGTGCCGAGGTGCTGGGAGTAACCGCATTGATATTGCCTCGACATCGGACGGCCCCGCTCTCGGCCGCGGCCGCCAAGGCCAGTGCCGGCGCCATCGAGCATCTCCAGCTGGTCCGGGTAGTCAATCTCGTGCAAACGCTGCGCCAGCTGCGCGAGCTGAGCGTGATCGTCGTCGGCCTCGATGCGGCCGGCCAACAGCGCTGTGATGAGGTCGACCTGACTGGTCCAGTGGCGCTGGTGGTAGGGGCGGAGGGGGAGGGCCTGCGCAGCTTGACCCGGCGCCACTGTGACTTCCTGGCTTCGATTCCCATGGGTGGGCGGGTGCAGTCGCTCAATGCCTCAGTTGCGGGTGCGCTCTTGCTCTATGAGGCGGCCAGACAACGCGATTTCACCTACCCGGGGGTCGCCCAGGGGCGCCGGTGAAATATTCCCCCTTTCCTATACTTCCCCCAACCCGACCAGCGCCGACGTAGCTCAGTGGTAGAGCAGCTGTTTTGTAAACAGCTGGTCGGGAGTTCGAATCTCCCCGTCGGCTCCGGATTCTTGTGCTAATTCAGGTGACGCGTCGCCAAAGGCCTTCGGCTGATGGGTCGCACAACTTCGGCTGAGGTGTCCCAGCGACTTCGGCTGATTGGTCACAGTGGCGCTCATGAGGTACATGAGCGTGGCTGAACAGCGGTACCAGGCGGTGTTGGCGGTCATCAGCGAGGGTCGGTCGATCTCGGAGGTCGCCGTCCAGTGGGGAGTGGACCGGCGCACGGTCCACCGCTGGCTGGGGCGATATGAAGCTAGAGGCCTGGAGGGGCTGGCCGATCGGTCGCACACGCCGGTGAGCTGCCCCCATCAGATGGCGGCCTCCGTCGAGGCGTTGGTCCTGGAGTTGAGGAGGACGCATCGGTACTGGGGCCGCCCGACGGTTGGTGCTCGAGCTGCTTCGGCGCCAGCTGGACCCGGTGCCGTCGGAAAATCGGCGGTGTACCGCTGCTTGGTCCGGGCCGGTGTGGTCGAGGCGGTCGGGCGCCACCGCCGCAAGGAAACCTGGAAGCGCTGGGAGCGCGGCGAGCCCATGGAGCTCTGGCAGATGGATGTCGTGGGTGGCTTCCTGCTGGCCGACGGCACCAGTGCCAAAGCCCTGACCGGCGTCGACGACCACTCGCGTTTCTGCGTCTCGGCTAGGCTCATGCCCCGGGAGCGGACCCAGTTGGTCTGCGATGCTTCGCCGCGGCGCTGAAGACGTACGGCGTGCCCGAGCAAGTTTTGACCGACAACGGCAAGGTGTTCACCGGCAAGTACAGCCATCCCCCAGTGGAGGTGCTGTTCGACCGGATCTGCCGCCTCAACGGCGTCCAGCACCTCCTGACACAGCCACGGACGCCGACCACAACCGGCAAGATCGAGCGCTTTCATCGCACGCTTCGAGTCGAGTTCGACACTCGCCAGGTATTCCGCAACCTCACCATGGCCCAAGCAGCGCTCGACGAGTGGGTTGCCTTCTACAACACAGCCAGGACCCATCAATCGCTCGGCGATACCACGCCGGCCAGCCGCTTCCGACCGACCGCTCGCACGCTGGTGCCCGAGCGCAACGGTGAGCAGTGGGTGAGCCGTTCGGTCTCGCGCAATGGTGTGGTTTTCGTGGCCTTGACGCCGGCCTTAGCGACAGTTTCCAGGACGCGCTCGCAATTACCGGGGCCGCACCGACTCCCGTCCGGGTGTTCGGCGTCGACGCTGAGAGCCACCACGGGACCCGGGCTGACGGCAGTTGTGTGCGCCCGATTGCTCAGTTCTGACCTCCCGCAGCCACCGATCCGGCCAGTGTCAGTCTAGTCCGTAGCCAGAACCCCTTCCAGATCGGCAACCGACTCCAGGACGTGAGTCGCACCGGCTTAGCACAGGGTGCTGCGGTCGCAGCTGCCGGTCAGCACCCCGGCGAACACACCGACCCCTGCCCAGAGCCCGGACCGGATGTCGGCCTCGGTGTCGCCCACCACTGCCACGCTCCTGACGTCCTCGACGCGCAACCTCAGGACCGCGGTCAGGATCATGTCGGTATATGGGGCGTACCCGGCCGGCGTCCACCTGTGCGAGGACCAGATCGGCGAGGTCGTCCCAGCCCAGGCTGGCCAGAAGCCGGTCCCGGGTGGTGGGGGCGAAGCCGATCACCAGGCAGATCCGGATCCTGGCACTGCGCGGGCCGGAGCGGCCAGAGCGGCGGCGAACTGGTGGACGATCACGCGCCCACCTCGGATTCGTGAGACGGAGCATCGACTGCCTTGCTGGCAGGCGCGACGCGAGGGATCATTGCGCCTCATGAGCGTGCCAGCGGTCCAGTGACACGGCATCCCTGCCTGGGGCCAGTCTGGTGCTCGGGAGAACAGCCCGGCCGCCCTTGCCGGGCTCAGTCCTAGTGCCCGCTGGGAAGCGGGAGCCGCGCCCCAGCGCCGGAGGCGGCCGGCCAAGCTCGCCAAGGCGGCGCTCCAAGCTGGATGTGTCGAGCTCCTCGGCCGGTCCGTTCTGGCGGCCCTACCTCCGAGCCCTGGGGCCGGGTCTGGTCACGGGCGCCTCCGACGACGACCCCTCGGGGATAGCCACCTACTCCCAGGCGGGAGCCCGGTATGGCTTGTCTATGCTGTGGACGGCCCTCATGACCCTGCCCCTGATGGCCGGGGTTCAGGAGATCTGCGATCGCACGGCTCTGGCCACGGGCACCGCGCTTGGGGCCTTGGCTGTGAAGCGTTTCAAACGCTTTGGTCGGGTCGTCGTCGGCGTTCTCCTGGTCGCCCTCATCGTCGCCAACGCGCTCAACATCGCGGCAGACCTGGTCGCCATCGGCAGCGGCATGCAGCTTCTCCACGCCGGTCCCAGTTGGGCCTGGGCCCTAGTGGCGGGACTGGCCATCACCGGGCTCCTGGTCTGGGGAACGTTCTCCCGGATCGCGCTTGTTTTCAAGATCCTCTGCGCCGCCCTGCTCAGTTACCTGGTGGTCGCGGCCCTGGTCACCCACGACTGGGAGAGCGTGCTCAGCCACACGTTCATCCCCCATGTGCAGCTGAACAAGTCCTATCTGGCCTTGCTGGTGGCCGTTCTGGGCACCACCATCTCGCCCTACCTCTTCTTCTGGCAGAGTGCCCATCGCCTTGAGGAGATGCGGGAGAGGAAGGAGACAGAGGCGCCGGCCGGCCCGCTCAAGAGTCTGACTCCGGCTAGGGCACGGCGGCGGGTCAGCACGACCAGAGTCGACGTCTGGACCGGGATGACCTTCTCCAACGTCGTCATGTACGCGATCATCGTGGCCACCGCCGAGACCCTACACGTCCATCACCGGACGAACATCCAGAGTGCCGCCCAGGCGGCAGCCGCACTCCGGCCCTTCGCCGGCCACTTCGCCAGTGTGCTATTCGCACTCGGTTTCATAGGAAGTGGTCTGCTGGCCGTTCCCGTCCTGGCCGCAGCCGGCTCGGTTGGAATGGCGGGATTGCTGGGCAAGCGTTGGGGCTTCTCCCGTTCCCTGCGCCAGGCGCCCGTCTTCTATGGGTTGGTTCTGGTCGGGACTCTCGGGGGAGCCGCCCTGAGCCTGCTCCACGTCAATCCGATCCAGTTGCTGGTCTTCGTCGCCATCATCAACGGGGTAGCCGCCGCCCCCTTCCTGGTCGTCGTCATGCTGATCGCCAGCAGCCGCCGGATCATGGGCGACTACGTAAACGGCAAGCTCGCCACCACGGTCGGATGGTTCACCGTTGTCCTCATGGCGTCTGCGGCAGTGGCTCTATTCGCAACCGGCGGGGTGAGCTTCTAGGAGCAGCAAACGAGCGGCGTAGACGTTCGGTAGAAGACCGGCGCTCGGGTGCTCCCGGGGACGGCCGATAGAGCAGATCCGGGCCTCAGGGAGCTGCGGGACAGTGGGCTGCTGACCGACGAGGAGTTTCAGGCCAAGAAGGGTGAGCTCATGTCGCGAATGTGAGATGCGAACAGCGGGATTCCGGTCACCACTCTCGCTTCTTCGTAATCAAGCCAGATCCCTACTGGACGTAGTGGCCATCCTTCGTTCGAGCTGCCGGTTACCGTTAGAAGTAACCGCGCTGGCGCTCTGCCCGGCTGCGTTCGTCGGGATCGTACATGGTGCGATACAGCGGGAGTACCCACCAGCGGGAGTTGTCAGCCACGGGAGCGACATCGTGCTCCAAGGCTCGTGCGTGGGGGTGGCCTCCGGAGCCGCCGCCTCGGTGCCAGTCCGCGACCTCGGCCGCCGCGCCTCGCCACAGGTCTAGCGAACTGGTCGAGTCTAGCAGCTGTGGATCGTGGGGGCTGCGGCCGAGGTGCTCGGCCCACAGCTCCAGGCGGAGGGAGCGGGCGAAAACTCGCGCCAGATCGCCGAGACCTCCAGGGTCAAGAGGCAGCCGAGTGTCGATGGTGGGGTCCAGGATGGCGCAGGCGAGCTCGGAGTCATGTGTCCACGAGCGCAGATTGAAGTTGTCCGACCCCACCATGGCCCACGTGTCATCGATGATGCAAACCTTGGCGTGCACGTAAATTGGCCAACTGGCGGCGTTCTCGACGCTGAACACCGCGACCCGGTCCCCACCGGCATCGTGCAGTAGGCGGAGTGCCGTCAACTGACCAATGCGGTTGGGCGGCCCGGTGAAGGCGCCGTCGGCATCGGGATACCTGGGCAGCACGGCGATGACCCGAAGATGGGGATGAGCGCGCAATTGGGTTGCCAGGGAGTCGGCGATCGCCGCGGACCAGAGATACTGATCTTCGATGTAGATCAGCGATCGAGCCCGCCGAATTGCTTTGATGAGGGCTCTGGCCACGCTCCTCTCCCCCTGGCGGGCAAATGGATAGGCTCGATGGCGGTGCGGGTAGGTCCGCAGCACCTGGACCTGGTGAACCCCAGCCGTCGGAGGCGCGGCGATCGGAGAGGCGAAAGGGGTCGGTCGACGAGGCTCGCCGGACAGATGCCCGATCAGTGATCGCCAGGGGTTGCGATCGTCCAGGGGGGACGGGTCGTTCCACCGCTCCCTAAAGCACAACTCCAACTGTGCCACCGCCGGGCCACGGACTTCCAACTGCACGTCGTGCCATGGCGGGTGCGATCCATAACGGGGATCCATCGGCTGTGCCTGGGGATCACCTAGGTGGTCGATGTTGTCACGCCGGCCGTGACAGAGATCAATGCCCCCCACGAACGCCAAATCGCGGACTCCATCCTTCGCTCGATGGATGATCAACAGCTTCTGGTGATGGGAGCCGAAGGGTAACACCCTCTGATCGAGCAGCACCTCGCCGCCTCGTCGGTTGACCGCCTCCTCCAGGTGGCGATTGGACGCCTCGCTGAAGGAGAGGCTCTGGGGATGAGAACGCCAGACCAGGCCTCGCACCTCGACCCCACTCGCGGCCGCTGAGCCCAAGAGCTCGCCTACGGTGGGCCCTTCCGGGAGCAACTTCTCATCGGGATCGCCTCGCCAGTCGGTGAAATAGACGGCGTCGCCCGCCCGCAAGGCGGAGACTTCCTCTACCAGTCGGCGGTAGTAATTGGCTCCGTGGATCAGGGCCGTGACTAAGTTGCCTTCCGTGAACGCCGTGCCGGCCAAGGCCAGATCATCGAGATGTGTGTCGGGATTGCCGCGCTCCCGAGGGCTGAGGAACCAGTCAAGCTCTTCGCTCATCGCCGGGCCCTTCCATTCGCAACCGGATGCCGGGCCGCCAGTTTAGCGGGGACTATCGAACAGGGATCGAGTCCGCGCCCTTGCCCTCTTTCGTTGCCATTTTGTTCGTCCCCCGAAGGTGCTAACCCCTGAGCCAAGGCTGTAACTGTGACCCTCTGATGTGCGCCGTCGGTCATGGCCTTCCCGACGGCATAGGGATTGGGGCCGCTCGGACTTGGCTCACCTTGGCCTGGGTTGACGGGGTGGGGCTAGGTGTGCCGGTGCTGGCGCAGGCGCTGATGCCGATGGCCAGCAGTGCCGTCCCGATGGCGGCGAGCCCGGCCACGGTCCGCTTGGACCAGCGCATGGGCGTCATTGTGCTCCGCTCCCATGGCCGCACGGGCGGCGACAGTCTCCGACGTTAGACCCAGGGTTGGGCAAGGTCAGCGGTCATTCAGAAACTGGAGACCGGGCGGGCAGGGTGTATGGAACCGGAGTTCGTGCTGTGGAACCCGAACCTCCAAAGTTGGATCCCTCAGGTCCCACGGGACCACGACCCATTCCTGCACGTTCTCGCCCGGAATGAAGAACTCGGCCAGGGAGGCGCGACCGCTCGCCAGAGGACGGCTTCCTCGGTGCTCGAATACTTCCGCGCATAGAGCAGACCGCCCTCCTGGGTCAGTGACCAGGCGACCCCGCGGCGGGGGTACACCTCGCCATCCTGCCTGGCGCCTTCTCCATGCCAGAGCTCGGTGTCCTCGGTGGGTCGCGGCAAATTTGGGTCGGGGTAGCCCGCGTACTTGAACAGGGCCACCAGCAGCTCCGGGCCGTCGTCGCCCAACTCCTGGAGGCTGGCTCGCCGGCTGGGCCAGATCTGCTCGATCCAGGCCCGCACCTCGGATGGAGACCCTTGGGTTGGGTCCCGGACCAGCTCCACCGAGTCGATGTTTGGATCCACCGCTGAAATCATCCCGCTGTGCGGCGTCCTAATCCCCGGGAAGGCCTCCCCTTGACCCCCCAGCACCCCGAGACTTTGGGGTGGCACTGGTCCTGAGCCGCTGGACCGGATCCACACCCGATAACTTCACCCCCCTACGATGGCAGCCCTGAACTCGACCGCGCAGCGCTCAGGCGGCTCTGCTTTGTAAACAGCTGGTGGGAGTTCGAATCTCCCCGTCGGCTCCGGACGGCCGAGGGAGCTTCCGGCTCCTTGGACGCCTGTCCGGCCTCGGAGTGGCTGATCAGCGCTGGGTCAGGTCCGACCGAAGATGGCCCACACTGCCAGCCTGTGGCTACTTCTCCCCGAGCC
>Ga0307374_10006122_pt1 | contig 19090 bp, 14 predicted proteins | sample OX3MG_FD_202532 | JGI IMG/M metagenome (GOLD analysis project Ga0307374, IMG submission 202532) | Soil microbial communities from Risofladan, Vaasa, Finland - OX-3 | ecosystem: Environmental > Terrestrial > Soil > Coastal area > Acid sulfate soil | place: Finland: Risofladan, Vaasa | collected...
GTGTAAAACGTTCGGACAGATCCACACCCATTGGCTGAATCTCAGCTTTGACGACATCAGCACCGATAGCTGCCAACTCTGTTCGCATGGCGCTGCTGACCACCGTTACCGCGGTTGCACGGCGAACGACAAAGCGTTTCAGCGCAGCCATCCCCCAACCACGCAAGGCAAATAGATCTGCGCCATGCGCGGTAACCAGAAAAGGTGGCGTGCGGCGCTCAATGCGACTCAGCACGGCGATCAGCAGACCTTGTGGAACTAACCAATGCGCATGAATGATATCCGGTCGCCAGCGGTGGATCAGGCGCCAGGTAGTCCAAGCTTGCGCAAACAAAAAACCCGGGATCAGCAGCCATTTCCATGGCTGACGCCTGAGATTCGTAATGATGCCACCCCGATTGACCAGTGTTTCCAAACTCGCGGGGGCATACCTGTATCGCCTTATGCGCACACCATCCATGACTTCTTCGGTGGCAGCACCGACCGCATGCGGGCACAGCACGGTGACATCAAAATCATCAGTCAGTCGCCTGCACAATTCGTGCACGAAGCCAGGCTCATGGTCATCGGGCCAGCGAGGATACGTGGATGTCAGAACCAGGAGGCGAAGGCGGACAGTCAATGCTGCTCTTCGCGATCAGGTTGTGATGGGGCCGGGCTCATCGTTTTCATGCCTGCGATCCTAAGTTTATCGAGTGATTGCGATTTGTGAATTAGATAGATCATGGTAGGTGATAAGTTGCGTACCCGCTCCAGCCACTTCATCGGCATAACGGAAGCAACACGCGCCAGCACTCCTCGTGGGTGTTCCAGGGTGATGAGTTCAATGAATGCCTGGATATTTAAGTTCTTATATGGCAATCCACTAGACTGTAAGAGCCGCTGCAATTCTCTAGGGCGAAGTAAATCACAATCATATCTCTCACCTTTGCCCGCAATCCGCACATAACGATCACGCCATCGCCGGGGTATCCAACTTAGAAAAGGCAGTGAAAAGTGTGGTTCGATTATTTGCCAGCGACTCGGTGTTGCCAGATAGGCATATCCGCCCGGCCGCAATACCCGGCAGAGCTCAGTCACATGTGATGCCTGCTGAGTGCGATTGCCTACATGTTCAATCACATGATTGCTAATAACGATGTCGAAAAATTCATCATCGAATGGGAGTTTCTGCCCATCGTAAAGTCGAAACTGATAGCCTTCAGTAACGACGCGCTGATCTTCCACATCCACTGCCCAGACACCAAAATGCGGTGATGCGAGTTCCGAGAAGAATTGCGCGATCGCACCGGATCCGGTACCCACCTCCAGCAGACGAAGTGTGGCCTGGCCGTTGTCTGGCATTGGTATCAGACGACGAATTTTCTCGGCTTTTGGCTTTCGCCCAACCAAGTCGAGTGCAGCATGTGTACTATGCATCTTTATTTATTCATGAGATGGTTTGAGAGAGAAGACACGAATAAAATAATCTCCATTGCAAACCGTCTGCGGCACAATAAAACTCGCCTACAAAGATGCGAGAAACACACATTCCAGTGCAGTCGAGATGGTGCGATGGCTCCCCGCCGCAAAACCATTTTTCATTACCTCAATGCACGCACCGCGTCAGTATAATCACCCGGGTAGGCACAACATACGTTCGGATACTGAGTGGCTATCTCACTCAATATGAAATCAGGCGGTTTGATGATGCCTAACCATGCCCGGACGCCATGCATAGCGTGGCACATATGCCAGGATTGGCATGAGGCAGCCTCTATAGCTTCAGAATAGAGGCCTTGGGAACAAGGCCCTGAGTCAGGACCATCCCGCGAACCAATGACACGATATCGCACCCCGCCCTATCCCTAAAAGCCGGGGCTAGCGGTTAGAACCCTCTTCATGTCCCCCTCCAGCTTTGAACCATAGGCCCCCGCCAGACTTGGACATTTTGGGCCGATACACTACTATCTATAGCTCCGCGATCCACGTTTTTGGGCGCGCGGATAATGAGGGATTAGGACTATGGCGACGACTACCGTCAGAGTGAATCTGACCGGTCTGCCCCGCAGACTGGTGGCGGATGGCGTATTCAACGAGGCACAGGCCCTGGAAGCCCAACGCGAAGCACTTCAGGAAAAGATGTCGCTGGTCTCCTACCTGGTGCGCAACAAGAAGCTCAGTGCCCGGATGATCGCCTGTGCCGCTGCCGACGAATTCGGTGTGCCAGTGCTGGACCTGGATGCGGTGGACATGGCGCATGCGCCCATCAAGGAGATGGAGCCCCAGCTCATGGAGAACTACCACGTGCTGCCGCTGTACCGCCGCGGCCGCAAGATCTTCGTAGGGGTTTCCGATCCGGCCAACCTGCCGGCGCTCGACGAAATAAAGTTCAAGACCGGCCTGACCGTGGACGCGGTGGTCGTGGAAGAGGACAAGCTGGTGCGCGCCATCGAGAAAGCTGTGCGCAGCATCGATACCGGCGTCGGAGATCTTGATGAGGCAGTCGAGAACCTGGATACCGAGGCCGGCAATGATTACGCACCCGCTTACGACGAAAATAATTCCGACATCGACGATGCTCCGGTGGTACGCTTCATCAACAAGATAATGCTCGATGCCATCAACCGGAATGCATCGGATATCCATTTCGAGCCGTACGAGAAATTCTATCGCATCCGCCTGCGCCAGGACGGCATGCTGCAGGAAGTCGCTCAACCACCGATAGTGCTGGCCATGAAGATCGCAGCGCGACTCAAGGTATTGTCGCGCCTGGATATCTCCGAGCGCCGCATCCCCCAGGACGGTCGCATCAAACTCAAACTCTCCAAATCCCGCTCCATCGATTTCCGCGTCAACACCTGCCCGACCCTGTGGGGCGAGAAGATCGTGTTGCGCATCCTGGATCCGGCGAGCGCCAAACTCGGCATCGATGCGCTCGGTTATGAGAATTTCCAGAAGCAGTTGTATCTGCAGGCACTGGCGCGTCCCTACGGGATGATCCTGGTGACCGGCCCCACCGGCAGCGGCAAGACGGTCTCCCTGTATACCGGCGTCAATATCCTGAATACCAAGGACCGGAATATCTGTACGGCCGAAGACCCGGTGGAAATCCAGTTGCCGGGCGTCAACCAGGTGAACGTGCACCCCAAGGTGGGGCTCACCTTCGCTACGGCTTTGCGCGCCTTCCTGCGCCAGGACCCGGACGTGATCCTGGTGGGTGAAATCCGCGACCTGGAAACCGCGGAGATCGCGGTCAAGGCCGCCCAGACCGGCCACTTGGTGCTGTCCACACTGCACACCAACGATGCGCCCAAGACCCTCTCGCGACTCGCGGATATCGGCGTACCGCCGTATTCGATCGCCACGTCTGTCAACCTGATTATCGCCCAGCGCCTGGCCAGAAAACTCTGCCCCAGTTGCAGGCGCGCAGCCAAAATTCCCAAAGAAGCGCTCCTCAAGGAAGGTTTCAGCGAGGCGGAGATCAAGGATGGAGTGGAGATTTTCGAGCCAGTCGGATGCGATCAGTGCGTAGAGGGCTACAAAGGACGCACCGGTGTCTACCAGGTGTTACCGGTTACCGAAGCCATCAGCCGGCTCATCATGCAGGGCGGCGGCGCCATCCAGATCGCTGACCAGGCGGTCAAGGAAGGCATCTGGGATTTGCGCAAAGCCGGTCTCAACAAGGTCAAGAATGGCATCACCAGTCTGGTGGAGCTCAACCGAGTCACCACCGAATAGTCAATCGAAGGGGTAGAGGTAGTCATGGCAATCGCAGCAGTCAAGCAGTCCAACTTCTTCTGGGAAGGCACGGACAAGAAAGGCGCCCGCATCAAGGGCAAAAGCATGGCGTCCAACGAGAACGCGGTCAAAGCCGATCTACGGCGTCAGGGCATCGTCCCGATCCGCATCCGCAAGGAAAATTTCCTGTCCGCCATAGGCCGCGGCAAGCGCATCACCTCCAGCAATATCGCATTCTTCAGCCGTCAGCTGTCTACCATGATGACCGCCGGTGTACCGCTGGTGCAGGCCATCGACATCATCGGCCGGGGCGATGCCAACCCGCGCATGCGCGATATGGTGCTCGGCATCAAGGCCAACGTGGAATCCGGTAATACCCTGGCCGACTCACTCGCCAAGCAGCCGCTGTATTTCGATGCCCTGTTCGTGAACCTGATCCGCGCCGGCGAGCAGTCCGGCTCCCTGGAAACCCTGCTGGACCGCATTGCCACCTACAAGGAAAAGACCGAGGCCATCAAGAAGAAGATCAAGAAGGCCATGTTCTACCCGGCGGCTGTCTTGGTGGTGGCTTTCATCGTCACCGCCATCCTGCTGGTGTTCGTCATCCCTCAATTCCAGTCGTTGTTCAGCAGCGCCGGCGCGGCATTGCCGGCCTTCACCCAGTGGGTGGTCAATCTGTCGGTTTCCGTACGCAAAATTGGCTGGCTCTATCTCATCATCATCATCGGCATCATCGTGGGTATCGTCCAGGCCCGAAAGCGTTCGGAACGATTCCACGAATTGATGGACCGGTTGCTGCTCAAGCTGCCGGTCATCGGCATGGTGCTCACCAAGGCTGCTATCGCACGCTTCGCCCGCACCCTATCCACCATGTTTGCCGCCGGTGTGAACCTGGTGGAAGCCCTGACATCCGTGGCCGGTGCCACCGGCAACGTCATCTATGAGAAGGCCACCCTGAAGATGCGCGACCAGGTCTCCACCGGCCAGCAGCTGAATCTGGCCATGTCCCAGAGCGGCATCTTTCCGCATGTGGTGGTGCAGATGATCGCCATCGGCGAGGAAGCGGGCTCCATCGACACCATGGCTTCCAAGGTGGCGGATTTCTACGAAGCAGAAGTGGATAACGCCGTGGACAGCATGTCGAGCCTCATGGAGCCATTCATCATGGTGATCCTGGGTGTGCTGGTGGGCGGACTGGTGGTCGCCATGTATCTGCCCATCTTCAATCTCGGCAACGCATTCTGACCATCCCAGGATGGGCGCCGATGCGGCGCCACTTGGCTGACTGCCCACAAGGCTGACTCTGCATGCACCCAGAATGGATAAGAGTTTCTCTGGTCTTGGTTCTTGCCTGCTTATTACCGGACCTGAGAGTCCGGAGGTGACTGGCTGGCAACATCCCTGGGGGCATTGCATCCGATGCTCCTAATCTCGTTCCTGGAATCCAATCTGCTGGCCTGGGTGGCAACTGTGGCCTGCCTGGGTTTGATTGTTGGCAGTTTTCTGAATGTGGTCATCCACCGCCTGCCCATCATGCTGGAGCGGGAATGGCAGAGCCATTGCGCTGACTTGAAGGGTGGCCAGACGCCGGCCACTGAACCCTATAACCTGGTCGTGCCCCGCTCCCGCTGCCCACATTGCGGCCATGCCATCGGTGCCTTTGAGAACATACCGGTACTGAGTTACCTGCTGTTGCGCGGCCGCTGCCGCGCCTGCAAGGCGCGCATCTCGATACGCTATCTGCTGATTGAAATCATTTCCGGAATTCTGTCCGGCTGGCTCGCGTGGCATTTCGGTTTCGGCTGGCCGGCCCTCGGTGCCCTGCTACTCACCTGGGCACTGCTGGCGCTGGCAGCCATCGATCTGGATAAGCAACTGTTGCCGGACATGATCACCCTGCCCATCCTGTGGCTGGGACTTTTGTTCAATCTCGGCCATACCTTCACAGATATCCGCTCCGCCCTGATCGGCGCGGTGGCGGGATATCTGAGTCTGTGGTGCGTCTACCATGGCTTCCGATTGCTGACCCGCAAAGAGGGCATGGGTTATGGTGATTTCAAGCTGTTCGCCTTGCTGGGTGCCTGGCTTGGCTGGCAAAGCCTGCCGCTCATCATCCTGATGGCATCGGCAAGCGGAGCGCTGGTGGGCATCGGGCTAATCCTCAGCCGCCGTGTGCAGCGCGGCATCCCCATCCCGTTCGGGCCCTATCTGGCCGTGGCCGGCTGGATCGCGCTGTTGTGGGGTCCACAGCTAACCCATGCCTATTTCATCCTGATGGGCGGTGCCTGAACCCCATGCTCAAGGTGGGCCTAACGGGTGGTATCGCCTGCGGTAAATCCACGGTGGCGGCGGAATTCGCCCGCCTGGGCGTATCGGTCGTGGATGCGGATGTGCTGGCCCGCAAGCTCACTTCGCCGGGCGGCCTGGGTCTAAAACAGCTGGTAACGGAACTCGGCAAACAAATCCTGGATTCCCAGGGCCGGCTTGACCGGGGCCACCTGCGCCGCCGACTGTTCGCGGATGCGGCTTTACGAACCCGGGTCGAAGCCATCCTGCATCCCTTGGTCATCCACAAACTCAGAGATGATCTGGGCTCAATCAAAGCACCCTATGCCGTTGCCGTGATTCCATTGCTGGCTGAAAATTCACAGGCACGGGCGCTGGTGGACCGGGTGTTGGTGGTGGATTGCTCCGAATCCATGCAGTTTTCCCAGCTTATGTCACGTGATGAAGAAAGCGCCGAATCTGCGCGCGCTATGATGGGCGCACAGGCGGACCGGCAGCGACGTCTGTCGGCCGGAGATGATATTCTGAACAATGATGGTGGGATCGCAGAGCTGATTGACTCCGTCCATAAGTTGCATGAGCTTTATCTGGATATCGCCAGGCATCCAACACAGCCCCACCCAGGCATACGCCTGCCCTGAAGGGCCCATAGTTTCCATGCTGAACTTCGAGCAAAACACGATTGAGGAATTACTGCCAGCGGAATGGCTGATATACGAACAGCCGTTGACCGAGCGGGTGCGTACTTTCCTGCGTCTGGAATTCCTGTTCGAGCAATGCACCCATCACCTAAGTCTGGCATCACCCTGGAACAGCCGTGCCGCCATCAGCGCGTTGCTTGAGATCGGATCCCTGCTCACCCGCGGCGACGTACGCACTGAAGTGCTCAAGGAACTGGAGCGCTGCCTGTTGTTCCTGAGCCGGCTCAAGGACAGTCCCGAGGTGGACGGCACGCGCCTGCAATCCGTGCTGGCGGAGCTGGAAACACTGCGTCGCGCCATGAACGGCGATGGCCGGCAACTGGGCCTGGGGCTCAAGGAAAATGAATTCCTCAACAACATCAAGAATCGCCTGGCGATAGCGGGTGGCACCTGCCAATTCGATCTGCCGGTGTATCACGCCTGGCTTACACAGGCACACGCCAAACGCACGCGTGATCTGCAGTACTGGCTGGAGGAGATCCGGCCCTTGCGCGACACCATCACGCTGCTCATGGCGCTGACCCGGGAAAGCGCCCTGCCGACCCGCGAAGTGGCCGAGCAGGGCATGTTCCTGCGCATCTTCGACAGCCCGGTGTGCCCGCTAGTACGCGTGATGGTACCGGCCAGCAGCGGTGTCTATCCCGAGATCAGCGCCGGCCGCCAACGCATCACCATCCATTTTCTGGAACCGAATCCGGCCGACAACCGTCCACAGCAAGCCAAGCGCGACATCAGTTTCAAGCTGGTTTGCTGCCAGCTGTGAGCCGGCATTAAAAATAGATGGCTGAGGATCTTGAAAATCCGGCCACGGTCAACTGTCCACACTGTGGAGCCACGGTACTGTGGACGACGGAATCCAAATACAAGCCGTTTTGCAGTGAGCGCTGCCGGCTCATCGATCTGGGCGATTGGCTGCTGGAAAAACACGCCATCCCTGACAGCCCGCTAGCTGAGGATCAGGACGACGCTGAACCCTGAGCTTCCCACAACCCGCGCATCGCGGCGATGCCGTGTCCACCCAGGTCGCGGATCTGTTGCAGATATTCAGGCAGCATGCCGCCGATGGCATAGACCGGTAGAGTGCTGCACGACGCCAAACGCTTGAATCCATCCCAACCCAGGGGTTTGGCCTGCGGATGGCTGGGCGTGGCTTGCACGGGACCCAGAACAACGTAATCAAGGCCACAGGCCGAGGCCATGCGCAGGCCGATTTCATCATGACAGGATGCGCCCACCAAAAAATCTTCCGATAAAGGTCTGCTGCTAATGCACAAGAGACGCGCATTGCTGAGATGCACACCGTCGGCACCCACATCACGCGCCACTTCGGGTTCGGTATTGAGGATGATGCGAGCTCCCTGCCGGTGACAGATGGCAATGGCGGCACGCGCCAGGGAAACATAATCCGACGCACTGAGATCAGGCGCGCGCAGCTGCACTAGATCCACTCCGTGTTTGAGAGCCTGTTCCAGCGTTTGCAGGAATCGCTCCCGATCAGCAGTAGGCGATGGCGTCACCAGCAACAATGGAGGAAACCGGATGGCGGTGATGATGGGCCCATCCGCGGGCAGCAGACTCCAGCCGGAAAGTTCCCGTGGTCTTACCCAAGCGAGTGATTGTTGCTCGGCTGCGTGCGGTTTACCGCTATAGTGGGTGACACGCCAGACATCCAGATCGACCTGCATTTCTGGATACACATGCGTGAGTCGGATCAATGGCCGTGCGTACTGGGCCGTAATGCCGAGTTCTTCACGCAGCTCGCGCTTGAGGCCCGTCAGCGATGTCTCGCCCGCTTCGAGCTTGCCGCCGGGAAATTCCCAATAGCCCGCCATGAATTTGCCGGCGGTACGCTGGGTGATGAGTATGCGGTTGTCCGCATCCGCCAATACCGCGGCGACTACCTGGATGGTTTGCACCTTAAGCCGCCACGCGCTGCACAGGTTTCAAAACCCAGGATTCAATTCAGGCGTCCGTGACACTGTTTGTACTTGAGGCCCGAACCGCAGGGACAGGGTTCATTGCGGCCCACCTTGCGGCCCTCACGCACGAACGTGGCCACGGGCGCGGCTTGCTGGGGTTGAGCTGGCGCTTGAGGATCGCCCATAGCATCAGCAGAAGTGGCGCTGGTTGCTTCGGCATGCTGGAACTGCATGGCGCGCGTACGCCGCCGCTGCTCTTCCACCGCCGCCACATCCTCCGGTGTGCGCACTTGCACTTTAGCGAGGATGCCCACCACTTCGTACTTGAGACGCTCCAGCATGGTCGCGAACATCTCGAAGGCTTCGCGCTTGTATTCCTGCTTGGGGTTGACCTGTGCGTAGCCACGCAGGTGTATGCCCTGGCGCAGGTAATCCATATTCGCCAGATGTTCGCGCCACAGGTTGTCGAGCACCTGTAATAGCACAGCTTTCTCGAACTGACGCATGACCTCCGTACCGGTCTGTTGTTCCTTGGCCTGGTAGGAGGCCATGAAGGCTTCAACGATCTTCTGGCGCAACGGCTCTTCATGCAGGGTTTCGTCACTCGCAAGCCAGCCCTGGATGTCGAGCTTGAGGGTGAACTCCTTCTCCAGGATCTCCATGAGCCCGACTATGTTCCACTGCTCTTCCACGCTCTTGGGCGGGATGTAATCATTGACGACGCCGTTGATCACATCGTTGTAGATATTGTGTACGGTGGCGGCCACGTCTGTGGCGTGCAGCAACTCATTGCGCTGCTCGTAGATCACCTTGCGCTGGTCGTTGGCGACGTTGTCGTATTCAAGCAGTTCCTTGCGGATATCGAAGTTGTGGGCTTCCACCTTGCGTTGTGCATTTTCGATGGCCTTGGTGACCCACGGGTGTTCGATGGCTTCGTCGCCCTGTACGCCAAAACGCTCCATGATGGCCTTCACCCGGTCGCCGGCGAAGATGCGCATCAGGTTATCGTCGAGCCCCAGATAAAAACGGCTGGAGCCCGGATCGCCCTGGCGGCCGGAACGGCCGCGCAACTGATTGTCGATGCGCCGTGACTCATGCCGTTCGCTGCCGATGATGTGCAACCCGCCCGCCGTCACCACTGCGTCGTGCCGTTGCTGCCAGGCAGCGCGCACCTGCGCACGCTCCGCATCGGTAGTCTCTGGCGGCAGCGCCTTGAGTTCGGCTTCCAGGTTGCCACCCAGCACGATGTCGGTGCCGCGACCGGCCATGTTGGTGGCGATGGTGACGGTACCCGGCCGGCCGGCCTGGGCGATGATCGGGGCTTCGCGTGCGTGCTGTTTGGCGTTCAGCACCTCATGCGGAAACTTTTCTTTCTTGAGCAGAGCGGAGAGGTATTCGGAGGTCTCGATGGAAGCGGTGCCCACCAGTATCGGCTGGCCACGGCCATGGGCTTCGCGTATATCGGCGATCACCGCCTGGAACTTGCCCTTGGTGGACAGGTACACATGGTCGGGCATGTCATTGCGGATCATGGGTTTGTTGGTGGGGATGACCACCACTTCAAGGTTATAGATCTCGTGAAATTCTGAGGCCTCGGTATCCGCGGTACCGGTCATACCCGCGAGTTTCTTGTATAAGCGGAAATAGTTCTGGAAAGTGATGGAAGCCAGTGTCTGGTTCTCGGCCTGGATCTTCACGCCCTCCTTGGCTTCGATGGCCTGATGCAGGCCATCGGACCAGCGGCGCCCGGGCATGGTGCGTCCGGTGAACTCATCCACGATGATCACTTCACCATCCTTGACGATGTACTCCACCTCGCGGTTGTACAGGGCATGTGCACGCAAGGCAGCGTTGATCTGATGCATGAGCACGATGTTGCTGGCGTCGTACAGCGATTCGCCGGCTTTGAGCAGCCCGGCTTTGGTCAGCAGTTCCTCGATGCGTTCATGGCCAGCCTCGGTGAGATAGACTTGCTTGGTCTTCTCATCCACGCTGTAATCGCCGGGGCCTTCCTCTTCCTTTTGTTTCGTCAACTGCGGTACCAGCACGTTGACCTTGCGATACAGCTCGGTGTTGTCCTCGACCGCGCCGGAAATGATCAGCGGAGTCCGCGCTTCGTCGATCAGGATTGAGTCGACTTCGTCCACAATGGCGTAATACAACTCGCGTTGCGCTTTATCCTCGAGCCGGAATGCCATGTTGTCGCGCAGATAATCGAAACCGAATTCGTTATTGGTGCCATAGGTGATGTCGGAGCCGTAGGCAGCACGTTTTGTGGCTGAATCCTGGCCGACCAGGATCACGCCCACGGTCATGCCCAGGGCTTCATAAACCGGCCGCATCCAGTCAGCGTCACGTTGCGCCAGGTAATCGTTTACGGTGACCAAGTGGACGCCACGAGCGGGAATCGCGTTCAGATATACCGCCAATGTCGCCACCAGGGTCTTGCCTTCGCCGGTGCGCATTTCGGCGATCTTGCCACGATGCAGTGTCATGCCGCCGATGAGCTGTACGTCGAAATGGCGCATGCCCAAGTTACGCTGTGCGGCCTCACGTACCGCTGCGAAGGCTTCTGGCAGCAAATCGTCGAGACTTTCGCCTTTGGCGTGGCGTTCGCGGAACTCCGCGGTCTTGGCCTTCAGGGCTTCGTCGGACAAGGCCTGCATCTGCGGCTCCAGGCCGTTGATGCGTGCCACGCTACGCTGCATGCCGTGCAGCAGCCGTTCATTGCGACTGCCAAAGACTTTCTTTAAAACACCATTAAGCATTTAAACGTCCAGTTTTGCAGCACAACAGGTATCTGAACAACAGACCAAATCCAAGCACATGCAATATAGGCATGGCAGAGGATATCAAGACGCATCCGGTGGAATCTGAAGCCGTGGATCAGAAACAGGCTGGCTGGAAGCCAGGAAACCCCATGTCCTTCAGCAACTGCTGTGGTTATCCGAGATCTGTGTTCCCGGAATCCCTGGAGAAAATGATGAATGGGAGATTCTCAGCGCCCTGTCAATCCAGACTCCGGGGCATAACGGCCAGCCTAACCTGCCCCAACGCATTCACAAACCGTGCCGGGTTAACCGCCTTACCATTGTATAAGACTTCAAAGTGCACGTGGGGGCCTGTAGAGCGTCCGGTTGAGCCCAATAAGGCAACTTCCTGGCCTTTCTTCACCACTTCACCTACATGTACCAATATCTTTTCGCTGTGGCCGTAAAGGGTCGAGTAGCCATTACCGTGGTCTATCTCCACCATGTTGCCGTATCCGGAACGCGGCCCAACCCAAGTGACCACGCCGGCCGCCACAGCCTTCACCGGCTCGCCCTCAGGACCGGCGAAATCGATACCCGGATGAAACGACAGTTCGCCGGTAAACGGATCAATACGCATACCGAAGGGTGAGCTCTCATAACCCTCTGTTACCGGTGGTCCGGAGGGCATCGCCTGCAATTGGACATTGCGGTTCATGAGCAGGCTTTCGAGTACCGTGAGCTGCTGCTCGCGGTTATTGATCTGCAGGGATAATTGGTCAAGATTGCTCATGAAATCGGGGAGAGGTATATGTTGCACCGGTCCGCTGACCTCCGGACCGCCCTCCGCGGGGGGTGCACTGAAATTGAACTCGCCGTGCTTCAGCCCCGCCATGCGGGTCAACTGCTGACCTAGCGCATCCAGGCGCATGATATGCGCTTGCAGTTCACCCACTTTTGCGGACAATGCATCGATATTCGCCTGGGCAACCTGTTTGGCACGATCGATTTCCTGCGCCTGCCGGGTAAACTGGGTTTTCCAGGCCTGGACACCCTCCGGAGTGCGGATCAACCAGCTGGCTGCGCCAAAACCTGCCAGGAACAATGAGCTGCCTATGAGGATCCCCCCGACCGCAATCGCGGCCAGAACCATGGGCCTGCCCAGATCCAACTGGCGCAAACCACCCTGTTTTAAGAATAATATACGACTCATTAGCAACACTCCCGGTAATCACTGAACAGACCAATGGCGGCACCCAATCTTCATACTCTCAACTCGCTGCTCACCAGCAATGACACCCAAATCAAACGGTTGACGGTCGAGGCCCAGCAGCTCATTCGTCTGCGCGACACGGTGCGCCGTCAATTGCCACCAGCGCTTTCCCCCCACTGTATAGGCGCCCAGCTTGAAGCTGGCATTCTAGTTATCTATATGGACAACGCTGCTACCGCAACCCCAGTCCGTTACCAGCAACGCGAGCTTCTTAGCAAACTCGCTGTCGATGGCCTGAATTGTCTGTCACTCAAGTTACAGGTCTTGCCGGAACCACCAGCCCCACCTGAACCCAAAGCACCACTCCATACATTATCGAATACAGTTCGTCAGATTCTCGAAACCACTGCGACACAACTCGCTGAGGGTTCACTCAAAAATTCGCTTCAGCGTCTCGCCCGCAACCGTAATCCCCGGCGTTAAAATCTCAATTTAGGATTTGAGTTTTTTATGAAAACTAAAGCGCGCGTACTGGCGTCATGTAGGAGATAGGCGCCTCTGCCGCATCATCGAAGGTAACCTCTTCCCAGGATGACTGCTTGGCTAACAGCGCACGCAACAACATGTTGTTCAGACCATGGCCTGATTTATAAGCACTGAAGGCGCCGATCAGGCTGTGTCCGAGCAGATAAAGATCGCCGATGGAATCAAGAATCTTGTGTTTGACAAATTCATCTTCGTAACGCAACCCATCCTCATTGAGAATCCTGTAATCATCCAGCGCGATAGCATTATCCAGTGACGCTCCCAAGGTTAAATGCCGATGACGCAGCATTTCGATGTCACGCATGAAACCAAAGGTGCGCGCACGACTTACTTCCTTCACAAAAGAAGTAGTGGAAAAATCCACGGTAGTATTCTGTGTATGCTTCTTGAAAATCGGGTGATCAAAATCAATCTGGAAGCTGACCTTGAATCCATCAAATGGTTCAAAGCGTGCCCATTTATCGCCGTCGCGAACTTCCAGGCTTTCGCGGATGCGAATGAAGCGCTTGTGGGCGTTTTGCTCCTCGATACCCGCGGACTGCAATAAGAATACGAACGGACCGGCGCTGCCATCCATGATCGGCACTTCGGCGGCGCTCAAATCCACATGCGCATTGTCGATGCCCAGGCCAGCGAATGCTGACAGCAAGTGTTCCACCGTGGATACACGGATGTCACCGTTCACAAGGGTGGTACCCAACATGGTATCGCCCACATGTTCGGCGTGAGCGCGTATCTCGACAGGTTTTTCCAGATCCACTCGCCGAAATATGATGCCGGTGTTGGGTGCTGCCGGACGCAATGTCATATAGACCTTCTCGCCGGTATGCAGGCCGACGCCGGTGGCGCGGATGGAATTTTTGAGCGTACGCTGTTTCAACATGCCGGGGTGTTACCTAAATTTCTGGACTAAGAACCCCGCATAAACCCAAAATCCGCTGGGGCAAGGCGCTGTTTATTCAAAAAGCCATGGCATCCAGCCTAATTTAGGGCTTCGCGACCGTCTACGGTATCACAGGCCGCGCGCGCCTCACAAGGTTATACACCCCCTCGCAGAGTCCCAATCCCATTCAATCCGCCTGCCGCCGCAGGAAAGCCGGGATGTCCAGATACTCCTGACTCTGAGGATCCAGATCGTCCTTTTCACGTTGCCTTACATAGGCGGGCTTTTCCAACTTCTTCCAGTCGGGCCGTTCATCGGTGCCGGTACGGGGCAGCGTTACCAGCTGCGGTGGTGCTATGACCGGTTTCTTCACCACCGGCATCGACTCTACCTGTGGGCGGGACAAGCCTGTGGCCACCACCGTGACGCGGATCTCATCACTCATGGATGGATCCAGTACCGTGCCCACTTTTATGGAAGCATCTTCCACCGCGTAGCTGTGGGCAATATCCATGACCTCTTCATACTCACCCATGGTCAGATCCATGCCGGCGGTGATATTGACCAGGATGCCACGCGCTCCTTGCAGGTTGACATTTTCCAACAACGGACTGGTGACTGCGGCCTCAGTAGCCTTGCGCGCACGCCCTTCGCCCGTTGCCTGACCCGTACCCATCATGGCCATGCCCATCTCCGACATGACCGTGCGCACGTCGGCAAAGTCCAGGTTCATTAATCCAGGCCGGGTGATGATGTCGGCGATACCGCGTACTGCGCCGTGCAGCACTTCGTTCGCCGCCTGGAAGGCCTGCAGCATCGGGATATCTCGACCGAGTACCGCAGACAACTTCTCGTTGGGAATCACGATGAGCGAATCCACGTACTGGCTCAACTCCGCAAGTCCTTGCTCCGCGATCTTCATGCGCTTACTGCCTTCGTGTGGGAAAGGTTTGGTGACGACTGCCACCACCAGTACATCGAGTTCTTTAGCCACTTGCGCCACGACCGGTGTGGCACCGGTACCGGTGCCACCACCCATACCAGCGGTGATGAACACCATGTCGCTGCCGCGCAATACTTCTTCCAGCCGGTCGCGATCTTCGAGCGCTGCCTGTTTGCCGGTCTCCGGATTGGAACCGGCACCCAAACCGCGGGTCAGATTACTGCCGATCTGCAGCGTCGTTCGGGCATTGATTTTCTTCAATACCTGGGCATCGGTATTGATGGCGATGAAATCCACGCCTTCGATACCGCTGGCCAGCATGTGCTGCACGGCGTTACCACCGCCACCGCCTACGCCGATCACCTTGATGACGGCGCTCTGATTAACGTCCTCTTCTATTGTCCAGTTCATATCCCAGTCTCCTCTGCACGTTTACAATTATTGAACACCATTCAAAACGAACCCTGAAACCACTGTTTCATGCGCTGCCATACATCCTTGACATTCACATTGCTGTGACGACGACGCTCCGCACCATCGCGTGGCAGGCTTTGCGCGCCGAACAGCAACAAGCCCACGCCGGTCGCATGGATGGGATTGCGCACCACATCCACCAGTCCGGTGACGTACTGCGGTACACCCAAACGCACCGGCGCATGGAACACTTCCTCAGCCAGTTCCACCGCGCCTTCCATCTTGGCGCTGCCGCCGGTGAGCACGATGCCGGCCGGCACGGCGTCCTCGAAACCGCTACGGCGCATCTCCGCCTGGATGAGGCTGTACAGTTCCTCGTAACGCGGCTCCACCACTTCCGCGAGGGTCTGGCGCGCCAACCGCCGCGGCGGACGTTCGCCGACGCTCGGCACTTCGATGGTCTCGTCAGCACTCGCCAGCTGTGGCAGAGCGCAGGCATATTTGATCTTGATTTCTTCGGCGTGATGGGTGGGGGTCCGTAAGGCCACGGCGATGTCGTTGGTGACCTGGTCACCGGCGATCGGGATCACCGCCGTGTGACGGATAGCGCCGTCGGTGAACACCGCGATATCGGTGGTGCCACCGCCAATATCCACCAGGCATACGCCCAGATCCTTCTCATCCTCGTTGAGTACCGCGTAGCTGGAGGCTATCTGCTCCAGGATGATGTCGTCCACCTTCAGCCCACAGCGCTCCACGCAGCGCACGATGTTCTGGGCCGCGCTCATGGCGCCGGTGACGATGTGTACGTGCACTTCCAGGCGCACGCCTGACATGCCGATGGGTTCACGGATACCGTCCTGGCCGTCGATCACGAAATCCTGCGGCAGGATGTGCAGGATCCGCTGGTCGGCCGGAATGCTGACGGCGCGGGCGGCGTCGATCACGCGCTCCACATCGCCGGCGGTCACTTCCTTGTCGCGGATGGCGACTACGCCGTGGGAGTTGAGGCTGCGCACATGGCTGCCGGCGATACCTGCATACACCGAATGGATCTGGCAGCCAGCCATGAGTTCGGCTTCGGCCACTGCCCTTTGGATGGACTGCACCGTGGATTCGATGTTCACCACTACGCCGCGCTTGAGCCCGCGTGATGGATGCGAACCGATGCCTACGATCTCGACCGCTCCGTCGGAGAGTATCTCGCCGACGATGGCCACCACCTTGGAAGTCCCTACATCCAGGCCAACGATCAACTGCTTGTCGGTCTTTCTAGCCATTCGGTCCAACCTCATTGCTATGCCCAACAGCGGGCGTCGTACATGCATTCTGTGAACCATCCCTGGTGCGCCCACCAGCCCGCCCATCCGTGGGCGGCCGCTCACCCGGGCCGGCATGCCGTTGGCATGCCGGCGAAATCCCCGTGCTCGCCCAACCCACGGCGAATCCATTGGTGTAGCGCATATCCACGTAAGCCACGTCCGCGAGTTTTTCACTCAATACCGGCAGGGCAACAGTAGTAAAACGTTCAAGACGAGGTTCCACATCTGCACGGCCCAGGCGCACATTGATACTGTCATTCAGTTCCACTGTGGAATCACCGCGCGCATCGACTGTCAATTGTTGAATCGCAAGTCCGCGCGTTGTCAGAGTTGTGGTCAGATCATTGAATTCAGCCAGCACGTCCTGCTCACTGCCTTCCGGACCTGACAACATCGGGAGCTTTGCCCAGGCGCTGTCCATGGCATGTACAAATACCCGTCCTTGGGCATCCATCAAGCCGCTGCCGTTCCAGCGCGCCACCGGTACTTCTTCGGTGATGTCTATATAAAGCGTATGTGGCCAGCTGCGCCGCACCGCCGCAGTCGCCACCCAGGGCACAGCCTGTACGGCCGCTTGAATCTGTTCGACATTGATGCTGAAGAATCCCTTGCTTGTGAGCGCCGGCAACACCGCTGCGCGCACCGCCTGCGGTTGCACATGGGCAAGCGGTCCTGGAATTACCAGTTCAGTTAGGGATGGACCCGAAATCACCGGATGTGTAAAAAACTTCAAACATAAGATGGTCGCCAGCAGCACAATCAAAAGCACGCCGCCTGCCCGCAGCAACCATAGCCGAGTCATTCTTTTATAAGAATGGCGTGCGCGCGCGATCAATGTTTGCGCTCCTTCTTAGATAATTTTCCCGCATGTTTTTGCGCGAGTTGTTGTGGCAGCTCAGCCGCGATACCGCCGATATCACCAGCTCCAAGCGTCAACAGCAGATCCCCATCCTTGAGAATGCCAAGCAAAGCTTCCGGCAAATCCTGAACTTGCGCCACGAATACCGGGTCGACACGGCCACGGTTACGTATGGAGCGTGCCAGCGCACGTGTGTCAGCACCTGCGATTGCCTCTTCACCTGCCGCATACACTTCCAGTAGCACTAGCACATCCACATGTGACAGCACTTCGGCAAAATCTTCGAACAGATCACGTGTGCGCGTATAACGGTGCGGCTGGAAGGCCACCACCAGCCGCCGGTCAGGCCAGCCTTCGCGTGCGGCCTCAATGGTTGCCGCGAGTTCACGCGGATGGTGGCCATAGTCATCTACCAGCAGCACTTGGCCTGCAAGTGTTTCAATCTCGCCATGAATCTGGAACCGCCTTCCCACGCCCTGAAAATTCGCGAGCGCCTGCAACACCGCATCGTCAGCAATCTCCAAATCCTGGGCGATGACCATGGCTGCGAGCGCGTTGAGCACATTGTGTCGACCGGCGAGATTGAGCGTGACCTCCAGCGCCTGCGAATGCCCCGGTTTCCACGCCTTGAAATGGGTCACATTTCCAGTGCGCCGGATATCAGTCGCGCGGTAATCAGCATCTTCGCTGAAGCCGTAGGTGATGACCGGCCTTGCTACCTCCGGCATGATGCTGCGTACCTCCGCATCGTCCAGGCACAGCACGGCGAGACCATAAAACGGCAGGTGATGCAGGAACTCGATGAAGGTGGCACGCAGCCGGGAAAAATCACCACCATAAGCACCCAGATGGTCAGCGTCGATATTAGTGACCACGGCTACCAGGGGCTGCAGGTGGAGGAATGATGCATCGCTTTCATCGGCTTCTGCCACCAGATAGCGGCCGGTGCCAAGGCGCGCATTGGCACCCGCACTGATGAGTCGTCCACCGATGACGAACGTGGGGTCCAGGCCGCCTTCCGCGAGCACGCTCGCCACCAGACTGGTGGTGGTGGTCTTGCCATGGGTGCCGGCTACGGCGATTCCGAATCGGAAGCGCATGAGTTCGGCGAGCATTTCCGCACGCCGCACCACCGGGATGCGGCGTGCATGCGCCGATGCCACCTCCAGATTGTCCTCGGTGACGGCGCTCGAGATGACGACCACATCCGCATCCGTCAGATTGTCAGCGCTGTGACCGAATTTCACGTGTGCGCCCAGGTCGGTGAGCCGCCGGGTGATGGCATTCTGTCGGAGATCGCTGCCACTTACACGATAACCGAGGTTGATGAGCACTTCGGCGACGCCACCCATACCGGCGCCGCCGATACCGACGAAATGCAGATGCCGGATGCGGCGCATGAATTCGTTCATGCGTAACCTCCCACCTGCAGACAGGCTTCGGCGACTTTCTCAGCGGCATCCGCTTTTGCCAATGCCCGTGCACGCTTCGCCATGTTCAGCAGGGTCCCCCGGTCACGCAGCAGGCGTGTGAG
>Ga0307374_10006123_pt1 | contig 19089 bp, 18 predicted proteins | sample OX3MG_FD_202532 | JGI IMG/M metagenome (GOLD analysis project Ga0307374, IMG submission 202532) | Soil microbial communities from Risofladan, Vaasa, Finland - OX-3 | ecosystem: Environmental > Terrestrial > Soil > Coastal area > Acid sulfate soil | place: Finland: Risofladan, Vaasa | collected...
CCCATCGTCGACATGGCGCCGACGTCCGATGGCGGCGGCTACTTCCTCGTTGCCTCCGACGGCGGCGTCTTCACCTTCGGTGACGCGACCTTCCACGGTTCCACCGGGGCCCTTCGCCTCAACCGGCCCATCGTCGGCATGGCGGCCACGCCTGATGGTGGCGGCTACTGGCTCGTCGCCTCCGACGGGGGGGTGTTCACCTTCGGTGACGCGACCTTCCACGGTTCCACCGGGGCCCTTCGCCTCAACCGCCCCATCGTCGGCATGGCGGCCACGCCCGACGGTGGCGGGTACTGGCTCGTCGCCTCCGACGGAGGGATCTTCACCTTCGGTAACGCGACGTATGCGGGCTCCATGGGCGCAACCAACCTCAATGCGCCGGTCGTCGCCATGACAGCCACGCCCGACGGCGGCGGCTACCTCCTCGTCGCTTCCGACGGCGGTGTGTTCACCTTCGGTGACGCGACCTTCCACGGCTCAGCGACCGATGACATCCACCCGCTCCTCGTCGACGAACTCGCCTCGACAGATGGCGCACAGCAGATGGTGATTGTCACTGCGCCGAATGCCTCCAGCACGAGTGCCACGCTCTTCACGTTCGAGGACGACGGGTCCGGATGGCACCAGGTCTTCAGCCCGATGGCGGCCGTCGCCGGCCGCAACGGTTGGCTTCCCGGTGCCGACCGACGCGAGGGGGACGGCACGTCACCCGAAGGTCTGTATGCGATCGGGGCGACCATGTACGGAACCGGTCCTAATCCGGGGACCCAGTTCCCCTATCACCAGCTGATCTGCGGTGACTGGTGGGACGAGGACCCGGGGAGCCCCACCTACAACAGCTTTCAGCACGTGGCGTGCGGATCGACACCTCCGTTCGGTGGCGACTCCGAAGCCCTCTGGACCGAAGGGAATGCCTACCCCTCCATGGCGGTCGTCGACTTCAACACGCCGCCGAACGGACCGCTCGGTTCGGCCATCTTCCTGCATGCCAGCGTCGGCGGGTCGACGAACGGCTGCATATCGCTGCCGTACGCGGACCTGCTCGAGGTGCTGTCGTGGCTTAATCCGGCGCGGCACCCGGCGATCGCGATCGGACCGGACTCGGTCATCCGGTCGTTCTGATTCAGCGGCGCGATCGAGGGCCGTGGAGGGACGGGGCGCGGGACTCAGCCGTACAGCCGCGAGGCCACCTCTGCTGCAGACTCCCCGGCCGCGTCGACCACGGCCGCCAGGACGGCGGCGTCGTGGGCCAACCCCGGGAACATGACCTCATAGGCACCTGGTGCCAGAGCCACGCCGCGTCGCAGCATGGCGTGGAAGAACTTTGCGTAGAGGCCATTGCCGGCAACCGCCTGCGCACCCACGTAGTCCGCGGGGGATGCGAGTGCAGTCCCAGGCGGCGCCATGAACAGGCCGACCAGTGGACCGACCACCGGCACCGTCACCGCCAACCCTCCGTCAGCGACCGCGGAGCGCAGCTGCAACGCGAACGCCGCGACCCGCGTGGTGAGCTCCCCGTAGTCGGCGTCGGTCACCTGCGCCAGCACCGCGCCGCCTGCCGCAGTCGCCAAAGGGTTCCCCGACAGCGTGCCCGCCTGGTACACCGGGCCGTCGGGGGCCAAGGCGGCGAGCAGCTCACGTCGTCCCCCGAAAGCACCGACCGGGAGGCCGCCGCCAATCACCTTGCCGAAGCACCACAGGTCCGGCGCCACACCTGACCAGGCGGTGGCGCCGCCTGAACCGAGTCGGAACCCGGTGATGACCTCGTCGAAGATTAAGAGCGCGCCCGCCCTGTCACACGCGGCGCGGAGTCCAGCAAGGAACCCCGGCGCAGGCGCGACCAGGTTCATGTTCGCCGCCACCGGCTCCACAATCACGCAGGCGACCGAATCGTCCAGGACAGGGATGGCGTTGTAGGGAACCACAGCCGTCGCGGCCACCGCGCCGGCCGCCACGCCGACAGAGCCGGGCAGACCGAGCATGGCCACGCCGCTGCCCCCACCCGCGAGGAGCCCATCGGAATGTCCGTGGTAGCAGCCGTCGAACTTGACCACGCCGTCCCGCCCCGTGATGCCACGGGCGAGACGCACGGCGCTCATCGCGGCCTCGGTCCCCGAGGAAACGAGCCGGACTTGCTCGCAACCCGGCACGCGCGCACAGATCGCTTCGGCCAACAGAACCTCACCGGGTGTCGGTGCTCCGAAGGTGGTCCCGAGCACGGCGGCGCGGGTGATCGCTTCCGTCACCACCGGGTGCGCATGGCCGAGGAGGACCGCCCCGTACGACTGCACCAGGTCGATATAGCGGGTGCCCTCCGCGTCAACGACATACGGACCCTCGCCGCGCACGACCGTGTACGGCGTCCCGCCGACGGAGGCGAAGGATCGCACCGGCGAGTCCACACCACCCGGAATGACCCGGCGGGCCCGGGCGAACCAGTCGGCGTTCGTGAGAGCCGGTTCAGGCACCGAGAGCTTCGGCCACCTCGGCGGCGAAGTAGGTGAGCACGAAATCGGCGCCGGCGCGCTTGAGCGCGACGAGTTGCTCGAGCGCAACCTGGGCACCGTCGATCCACCCCTGGGCGGCGGCGGCCTTCACCATCGCGTACTCGCCGCTCACGTGGTAGGCCCCGAGCGGCACCGGCACGGAATGCCGAGCTTCGGTCAGCACATCGAGCGACGTCATGGCGGGCTTGACCATCACCATGTCGGCCCCTTCGGCCACGTCCTGTGCAATCTCCAGCAGCGCCTCGCGCCGATTGTGTGGGTCCTGCTGGTAGGCCCGGCGGTCGCCGCCACCGGCGATCTGCACATCGACCGCCTCGCGGAAGGGCCCATAGAGCGCCGAGGCGTACTTGGCCGCGTAGGCGAGGATGGCCACCTGGTCGTGTCCGGCCCCGTCCAGCGCGGCCCGGATAGCGGACACCTGCCCGTCCATCATCCCGCTCGGGGCCACCACGTCCGCGCCAGCCGCCGCCTGGGCCAGGGCAATCCGCTGGTACAGCGCCACCGTGGGATCGTTCAGCACGGTGCCGTCGGCGCCGAGCAGCCCACAGTGCCCGTGATCGGTGTACTCGTCCAGGCAAAGGTCAGCCATCAGGACGATCTCGTCCCCGACCGAGTCGCGCAGGGCGCGCAGGGCGCGTTGCGCGATCCCCTCGGGGTTCCAAGCCTCGCTGCCGTTGCTGTCCTTGTGCGCCGGCACCCCGAAGAGGATCAGACCGGGGATGCCGAGTGAGACCAGCCGCTTCGCTTCGGCCAGCAACGAGTCGACGGTGTGCTGGGAGTGCCCGGGCATGGAGGAGATGGGGACAGGTCCGTCAATCCCCTCCCGGACGAAGAGGGGAGCGACGAGATCGTCAACGCCGATGCGGGCCTCGGCGACGAGGCGGCGCAGCGCGGGGGTCCGGCGCAGACGCCGAGGCCGCGCGACGGGGAAAGAGGGTTGCCCTGCCGGTCGCGGCACCTGTGGGGGGTCGTCGGGGGCCATCTCCCGACAGCCTACGAGCCGTCGGCGGGAAGCCCCGACGAGTCCGCCACCAGGGCGGCGACGATCTCCGCCGGCGAGACCCCGGTCGATTCGACCACGCCGGCCAACCCGAGGGCACGGGCGCGTGCGGCAGTCGACGGCCCGATGCAGACGACGAGACGTGGCACGGGCAGCGGGCCGCCCCCTGGACCCACCAGCGCGCCATACGCCTCGACGGCCGACCCCGCACCGAACGTCACCGCGTCGGCTCCCGCCACCCGGGCAACTATTGCTGGCTCAGGAGCGGGGAGGGCCACGGTCCGGTACGCCTCCACACGGGTGACCACCCATCCCTTCTCACCGAGCCCGGCGGGAATGGTCGAGGGCGCCAGGTCACCTGCCGGGAACAGGATGTGGGCGTTGCGGGCCGACGCATCGTGTCGGGGGAAGGTTTGGACGAGCCCCTGCGCCCGGTGCTCGGAGGGGATCAGGTCCGGCTCGACGCCAGCCGCGCGCAGAGCGTCGGCGGTCGCCGGTCCGACTGCCGCCACCTTCGTCGCGCCCAGGGCGCGCGCGTCGCGGAGGGCGCCCATGAACGCGCCCACCGCGTTGGCCGACGTGACGACCACCCACTCGTAGTGTCCCACTCGGGCCGCTTCGGCCCGCAGCGCCACACCGCCGTCAGCGGGATCGGCGGGCGCGGTGAGCGGGAGCTCCACGACGGAGGCGCCTGCTTCACGGAGCGCGTCCGTCAGCGCGCCGGAGCGCGGACCAGAGCGGGTGACCACAACCGACAGCCCGTGGAGCGGGCCGAGCGCTTCGCCCGCGCCAAGCGCGGCGACCGGCCCGATCACAATGACCGCCGGCGACAAGAAGTCCACCGCGGCCAGCGCGTCGAGGGTTGTCCGCACCACGGCTTGGGCCGGCGTCGCTCCCTGCGCGATCACGGCGCACGGGGTGTGTCCCGGCTTCCCGGCGCGCTGCAACGCATCGGCGATCTCCGCGCGGGACTGCATGCCCATGAGGACCACCAGCGTCCCGCCCGCCCTGGCCAGCGCGTCCCAGTCCACGGCGCTGTCCGCGTTGGGGTCGCCCACCCGGCCGGTCACCACGGTGACCGACGACGACAGGCCCCGGTGTGTGACGGGTATGCCGGCGGCGGCGGGCACGCCGAAGGCAGACGTGACCCCGGGCACCACCTGCCACCGCACGCCCGCCAGCGTGAGCGCCTCGGCCTCCTCTCCGCCGCGACCGAACAGGAAGGGGTCGCCACCCTTCAGCCGCACCACCGTCTTGCCCTGGCGCCCGTGTGCGACGAGTAACCCGTTGATCTCCTCCTGTCGCGCCCCGCCGCCAGCGCCCCCGCCCGGGCGCTTGCCGACGTTGACAAGTTCGGCGGTCGGCGCCGCCAACGAAAGCACCGCGGGATCCACCAGACGGTCGTAGAGGACGACATCGGCGCGGGCAAGGAGTTCGGCGCCGCGCCGCGTCAAGAGCCCGGGATCCCCCGGCCCGGCCCCGACCAGGTACACCGTCATCCGGCCCCTTCGAGGTCCGAACCGCCACCCTCAACGAGCAGTGCCTGCGCCACCTCGGCGCCGACCTGCTCGGGGTCGTCGCCGACGCGCGACATCCGGATCACCACCCGGCCGTCCCCGCTCGCCAGCAGGCCGTGGACACGGAGCGTTCCCGCGGCCGTGTCCTCGTGCGCCCAGGCGCCGACTGGCACCGTACAGCTGCCACCGAGACCCGACAGCACCGACCGCTCGGCGCGCAGTGCGCGGTGCGAGACGTCGTCGTCAATGGAATGAAGAAGCTGGCGCGTCACGACGTCATCGGACCGGCACTGCAGGGCGATCGCGCCCTGGCCGGCCTGCGGCAGCATGTCCATCGGACTGAGGATGTCAGTCAGACGCCCCGCCCAGCCCAGTCTCTCCATGGCGGCCACCGCCACGACCACCGCACTGACCGAACCATCCTCACCACGCGACACGCGTCGCTCCATGTTCCCCCGCACCTCCGTGAAGCTCAGGTCCGGCCGTAAGTGCGCGAGCTGAGCCCTCCGCCGCGCCGATCCAGTGGCGATCAGCCCTCCAGGCGGAAGACCGGCCAGCGTGGAGCCGACCAGACCGTCGCGCTGGTCGGCTCGGGGAGGCACTGCCGCCAGCAACAGGTCGGGTCGCATGGCCGAAGTGAGGTCCTTGGCGGAGTGGACGGCGGCGTCGGCCCTCCCCTCGGCGACGGCCAACTCCACCTCGGTCGCGAAAATGCCCTGTCCACCGATCGCACTCAGTGGCGCGCTGAGGTCGTCGCCCCTGGTCCGGACCACCACCACCTCGACATCGACGTCAGGGTTGGCGGCCTGCAGCGCCTCCCCGACGAGCGCGGTCTGGCGCAGGGCAAGGGGCGACCCCCGCGTGGCCAGGCGTAGCGTCCTCACTTGCGACCCTAGAGATCGAACAGGATGCGGAGCGCTTCCACGAGACGCTCGCCGCGCGGGGTGCCCGCCGTGTCCTTCAACAGCATGGTCGGCTCATGGAGGAGTTTGGCCAGGGCGGCCCGCGTCGCGGCGTCCACCTGCTCCCATTCCGCCTCGGTCAGATCCGCCAGCTGCGCCCGGTGGCGTTCCAGCTCGGCCACGCGGAGAGACTCGAGGCGGGCCCGGAGGGCGGCGACGACCGGTGCGGCACCACGCTGACGACTGGCGGTGCGGTAGCGCTCCACCTCCTCGTCCACGATCGAGTGCGCGGCGACCGACTCCTCCTGACGGTCGCCGATGGCCTGGGCCACCGCCGCACTGAGGGCGTCCATGTCGAACAGGTGCACCGTGTCGAGCTCTCCCACCGCGGGGTCGACGTTGCGGGGCACGCCGAGATCCACCACGAGCAGGGGCCCGGCGACACTGGAGAAGTGCGCCGCGGTCAGGACATGCGACTCGGCGGCCACCGCCGTGAGCACGACGTCGGCCGAGGCCAACTCCGCGTGCACGCGGTCGAGGGGCGCCGCCCGCATGGTGGCATCACTACCGGCGTCGCGCACGACTTCCTCGGCGCGGGCCAACGAGCGGTTGACGACCACGATGCTGTGCGGTGCGTCGGACTCGGGAATGTCGTGTAGCGCCCGGGCGAGTCCCACGCCCATTTCGCCGGCCCCGACCACGATGACGCGCCGACCCCGCAATCCGACCTCGTCGTGAGCCCGGGCCACTTGCACGGCGGCGTAGGCGAAGGACGTGGTGCCGCGGGCGATGCCCGTCTCGGTCCGCACGCGCTTGCCCGTCTGCAACGAGTGGCGGAAGAGAGCGGAGAGGACCGGGCCGCACATCCCCTCCTCGCGTGCGAATTCGAAGGCGCGGCGGACCTGGCCAACCACTTCGGTCTCGCCGACCACGGTGGACTCGAGCCCGGCGGTAACCGAGAAGAGGTGCGAGGTCACATCGTCGTCAAAGCGCACGGTGGCCCGGGCGGCCAACTCGTCGGCCGCCACCCCCGAGTGCTCCGACAACACTTCGTAAACCTCCGCCACCGCGTCATGGAACCGGTCGACCACGGCGTAGACCTCGGTGCGCAGGCAGGTCGATAGAACGACCGCCTCCTGGAGGTTGCGATGGTGGCGCAGCGCGCCAAGGACCTTGTGCAGGTCGGCATCGCCCACCGCCACCGCCTCAAGGAGGGGTAGAGGGGCTTGCTGATGCTGGAGCCCTACGACGACGACGGACACGGGGAAACCCTCCTAGCTGGGCTCTCAAGCATGCCGGTCCCCGAGCGCTCACCGCCAGTCATCACCTGGCGGCTCCACGCGGGCCCGGTGTCAGAGGCGCGTCAGTCCACCTCGACAGGAGCCGAAAGCCCCACGGAGCGTATAAGCGGCAGCTCCCCGCTATCGGCCGCCGCATGCTGACTCGCGCCGTCGTGGCGGGCCCGGTAGAACCCGAGAACCTGCAGCTCAATTGAGAGATCCACGTAGCGGAGATGGACGTGCGGCGGGACGGTCAGGACCCGGGGCGCGAAGTTCAACAGCGAGGTCACGCCGGTCTGGACCAGCATGTCCGCCACCTGCTGCGCCGCCCATCCGGGCGTCGTGATCACTCCGATGGCCGGGCACTCCGACGGGCACAGCGTCGCGATCTCGTCCATGTGCCGGACCCTCACGCCCCTGATCTCCTCGCCGACGACGGCCGGATCGACATCGAAGAGGGCGGTCACCTGGAAGCCGCGGGAGGCGAATCCCTGGGAGTTCGTCAACGCGCGGCCCAGGTTCCCGATGCCGACGACGGCGACCGACCAATTCTCGTCGAGCCCGAGGGCCCGGTCGATCTGGTGAATGAGGAAGGTGGCGTCGTACCCGGAACCCCGGGTGCCGAACGACCCCAGGAGCGAAAGGTCCTTGCGCACCTTGGCCGCGTTCACCCGGGCCAGCGTCGCCAACTGCTCGGAGGAGACGGTGGCGGTGCCGTTGCGCGCGAGCTCGGCCAGGATGCGCTGGTACACCGGCAACCGCAAGACAGTCGCCTCCGGGATGCGCTTGGAAGATTGAGGGATGTCCGTGCTCACTGGGTCGGATGGTACAGACCAGCCCCTGTCCGGCACCAAACGTCAGCGCCTCACCACGCCAGTACGACCAGCTCACCGGCTGCCACATTGAGCCAGTGCGCGGCCGAGGCCTCGCCCGCCACGATGGCCAGGTGACCATTGGCGTCATGGAGGAGGCCGAGTTCGCTGCGCTGCAGATCCCCAAATGTCCGCACACAGCGCAGAACCATCCCGTCGGGCACCAGCGCATCGGTCAGCACCTGAGCGGGTCCGAGATCACCCTCGCTGACGGTCGCCAGCTCGACGCCTCCCTCGGCCGGCATGCCAGCCTTGCGGGCGTCGGCAACCGTGGCGGCCAGCTGAATGTTCCCGAAGTGGTCTACCCACGTCACTTCGGCACGCAGGCAGGCCCGGCCATCCGGCAAGCGGCCCTCCTCCACCACACCACCGAACAATCGGACAAGAGATGACGGGTCAACCCGATTCCCGAGTGACTCGGGCGGTGCACCACCGCAGAGCGCGGTGACGGCTGGGGCGAAGAGGTCGCGCCCGTCGAAGGTGCTGCCGCGATCGTCCGTCCCCTCTGGGCGACGAAGCTCGAACACCGTGGTGATCGGCGACTCGCCGGCCGCTTCCGCCGCAGCCACCAGAAGCCCGTTGTCCGGCCCGACGAAGTATTCGGGCGCGGCGGCTAGCGGCGTCACCTGAATACAGAGTCCCCGACGGGTCGAACCCACACCCGGGTCGACCACGGCCAGGACGACGCCGGAGCCGAGGTACGGCACGGCGCGCACGAGGGTGTGCGACCCGGCACGAACATCGAATGCCGGTATCTGATGGGTCAGATCCACCACTCGCACGTCGGTTTCCGAGGACGTCAGGACGGCGTGGACGACACCGACGAACTCATCCTGGGTGCCGTAATCAGACAGAAAGAAGACGGACCTCACCCGTCGTCCGGGTCCGTCTCAGCCGGCGGCGGTGAGGTGGGCGGTGACGTAGTGCTCCAGATCCTCGGTGCGGACCCGGAACGAGCGGCCGATGCGAGCCGCTGGGAGCAGGCCACTGTTGATGAGGCGGTACACCGTCATGGTCGACACGCGCAGCGAGGCCGCAACCTCACTCACCGTCATGAACCGGCTCTCCATGGTGTTCTGGTCCTTCGGTTTCGCCATGATCCCTCCGCAACCAGGATGGTAGGGCCATTTGTCCCGGTGGAAAAGTGCGGTGCCGCGTCAGCGCTGCAGGGCCCGAGCCCGCTCCGTTGCGGCTGCCACCGCCTCCATGAACGCCGAGCGTACGGCCCGGAATTCGAGGGCCCGGATGCCCGCGGCAGTCGTGCCTGCCGGTGAGGTCACCATGGCCCGCAGCGTGCCGGGATCCTCCCCGGTCTCGGTCAGGAGCATGGCCGACCCCAGCATGGTCCACACTACGAGCTCCCGGCTCACCTCCCGGGTCAGACCCATCTGCACCCCCGCCTCCATGAGCGCCTCGACCACCAGGAAGAAATACGCCGGTCCCGAGCCCGACAGCCCGGTCACCGGGTCCTGCAGTCGCTCGGGCAGGCGGACCACCGTCCCGACGGCCGACATCACGTCCTCGGCCCAGGCGAGATCGGCCGAGGTGGCATGGGACCCCCCCGAGATGGCGGTGACGCCCGCGCCGACGAGGGCCGGTGTGTTGGGCATGGCCCTGATGACCACCGGCTCCCCACCCAGTGCGGCCTCCAACCGTGCCGAGGGCATGCCGGCGACGATGGAGAGGACCCGGCGGACACCGGCCGCGCCCAGCGCCCGGCATGCGGTCTCGGCGGCCTCGGGCTTGACCGCGAGGACGACGCCGGCCAGACGGTCACCGTCGTCGGCGAGCATCCCGCGCTCGGGGACGGCGGAAATGAGGATGCCGGGGAAATGGAGCGCCAGCTCCGCCCGGCGTTCGTCTTGCAATTCGATCACGCCCAACGCGTCGTCGGGCGCCCACGCCGCCTTGCGGAGACCGCCCAGGAGCGCGCTGCCCATCCGGCCGCCACCGACAATGAGGAGGGTGGCCGGCATGGGCCGAGACGTTACCGAGTCCTGGTCCCGCCTACGAGCGCCGGGGTCGGCGCCGGTACACCGACGCGTAGCCGAGCGTCATCGCCGTGGGGAAGTGGTCGTCCACGTAGAGCACAGAGGAGCCGGCAATGCGGTCGAGCTCGTCGTCGTCAATGAGGGAGGCCGGGACCCTGCCGACCAGGTAGATGGCATCCTCGGGACCCAGGCTGAACCACATGCCGTAGAGATCGGCGTTGCGGCGCAGGAGATAGGCATAGGTCTCCTCCTTGTTCTCCTCGGGCGCCGGCATGAACTGGACTTCGTGGTGGAGGGTGCGCTGGCGGAGCGTCAACCACACGGTGATGAAGTCCTTCTCCTCACCCTTGAAGCGGAGATACCAGCGGTGCGACGCGGTGCGGTCCGTGACCTCCTGGGCCTCGGCTGCGACCAGCGAACCCTGGCTGGCCAGCTCGCGAACGACCCAGGCGTTGATGCAGGACACGGCCGCCGCCATCTCCTCTTCTTCGGGGAGGTTGACGAGCGGCACGGCGTGGCGGGTGCCGCCCCGCTCAGCTGCACTCGACGAGGTGGCTGGCCGCCAACTCGTCGTGCAGCTCGAGCAGCGCTCCGGCTGCGGCTCGCCATGTGTAGCGGCGGGCTCGCAGGACCGAGGCGGTGGACAGCCGCTCGGTCAGCAGCGGCTCCTGGAAGACACGTCGCACGGCGGCGGCGTATGTAGCCGGTGTCGGCTCATCCACCAGGAACCCGGTGCGTCCGTGATCGATCAGGGAGGTCAGGCCCCCAACGGCGGACGCCACCACCGGCGTCCCGCAGGCGGCCGCTTCCAGGGCGACCAGACCGAACGACTCCGAGCGGCTCGGAACGATGCACACGTCGGCGGCCCGGTAGTAAGAGGACAGCAACTCGTGGGGCTGCGGGTCGACAAAGTGCACGCGATCAGTGACGCCCCGCTTGGCCACCAGCTTCTGCAGCCCCTGGAGCGATGCCTCGCCGTGGGGTCCGCTCGGACCGCCCACGATGACCAGTTGGTACGGTTCGGCTTCGGTCGCGTTCAACTCGGCCAGGGTCTCTATGGCAGCGTCGGCGCACTTGAGGGGTTGAATCCGTCCGACGAAGAGCAGGAGGCGACCGGTCATCGTGAGGCCCAAGGCACGGCGAGCCTGCGGGCGATGACCCGGGCCGAAGAAGGCGTGATCGACGCCGGGAGGAACGATGCGGATGCGCCCGGGGTCGCCGCCGTAGAGGGACACGATCTGATCCGCCTCCACCGTGCACGACGCCAGCACCGCGTCGGAGCACTCGATGATGGCCGCTTCGGCCTCAGCCCGACGGTGCGGCATGTCGGCCTCCACCTCTTCGGGCATCGACTCCGCTTTGACCCGGTCGAGGGTGTGGAACGTGCAGACGAGCGGCAAGTTGAGCTCGTGCTTGATCACATGGCCGGACAGTCCCGAGAGCCAGTAGTTCGCATGAATAGAGGTGAACGGACCGCCGCGGTCGTCACCAAGAGGAAGCCCGGCGGGCCCGCTCATGCGACCCAGGACGCCCTGGGTGAACTCCTCCACCACGGCGGGCAGGGCTTCCTTGGCCACGGCGGCACGCGGGCCCGCCGCCACATGGTGCACCCGCAGCCCGGGCTCCACCTCGACCACGTCTGGGAGGTCCGGTGACCAGGCCCGGGTGAACACGTCACAGGCCACACCCGACCGGGCCAAGGCCGCGGCGAGCTCGCGCACATAGACGTTCATGCCGCCGCCGTCCCCGGTACCGGGCTGGGCCAGCGGGGACGTGTGCAGAGAAAGAACCGCGAGGCGGGGCATGGCGCTCAGATCCTACTGGTGGCTCCAGTTTTCCCTGCCAGGGGCTCCCTGGAACCCGGTCCGAGATGGTCGGTCCGTGCCTCACTGTGGGTCACGGCGCTGGACCTGAGGTGACCATACGACGAACGGCGGGTGAGGCTTGTTTCACCCCGCGATGAGGCTGTCGGACATCCCGGGGAAGGAATTCGGTGGCGAGAGCTTGGGCGGATGGGACCCGCTCGCAGGCACCGTGTGTGCGGCTCCGGCATCCGTCGGCTGGTCTTCATTTCAAAAAGGTTGGGTGTTCGGTCCGCCGGCAAGCTGGTCAGGGGTCGGGACCGCCACCGAACCTTTTTGGGAACATGCATGGCTCGGCCGGGGCACAGGGCAATCGACCGAGATCGCAGCACTCGTCCAGGGAGCTGCGCCTATCCGCTCACGGTCTGAGTACGCAAGCGTATCCGCTACCCCGATGGATCGGGCGGGCGAAGCCCGCAAGGCGCCGGTGGCGCTTGCTCAGGCGAGGACGGCGTGGTGGGGCGGATCCGCAGGGTGCGCGCCGGGACCAGTGCCCGGATCTCCGCCGGCCTGTGTGCCGTCGTCCGGGCTCGATCCGTGCAGGCCGTGCTCCTCCTCGTAGTCGCGCCGGAAGGAGACGTAGATCCGCACCAGTGCCTGCTTCTGATCCTCGCTCAGCTTGCGGTCGGCCATGATGAGGCGGGTCAGGTCGGTGTTCCCGTCGGGCGGCTCCAGGATGCCTGCTTGGACGTACAGGGTCTCTGCAGAAATGCGCAAGGCCTTGGCGATCTGCTGGAGGATTTCCGCCGAAGGTCGACGCAAGCCGCGCTCAATCTGGCTGAGGTACGGGTTCGAGATCCCGGCCAGTTCGGACAGTCGTCGCAACGAGAGGCGGGCCGTCCCGCGCTGCTCGCGGATGAAGGACCCCAACTCGCTCCAGCGGTCCTTGGGATCCGTGCTCACTTTTGTAAGCGTACCGCTCACTTGAGGCCGCGCCCGGGCGGGTGGCGTGCCTGGGTTGGCTCGCGCTGCATTCGGGTAACGTCAACGCCGACCGCCCATCCCCCGAGGAGGCAACCGCCACATGGCCGACTACTCGCTGCCCGACCTGCCCTATGACTACGCGGCGCTGGAGCCACATGTCTCCGGCCAGATCATGGAGCTGCATCACGACAAGCACCACGCCGCGTACGTGGCGGGGGCCAACACGACCCTGGAGAAGCTGGCCGGTGCCCGCGACAACGACGACTTCGGCGCCGTCGTCGGGCTGGAGAAGACCCTGGCCTTCCACATTTCGGGTCATGTGCTCCACTCCATCTTCTGGAAGAACCTGAGCCCCGATGGCGGCGACAAGCCCGGCGGCACCCTCGGCTCGGCCCTGGACGAACACTTCGGGTCCTTCGACAAGTTCAAGGCCCACATGACCCAGGCAACGTCCACCATTCAGGGCTCGGGCTGGGGAGCCTTGGCCTACGAACCCTTGGGTGGACGGCTGATTGTCGAGCAGATTTACGATCACCAGGGCAACGTCGGCAACGGCTCGGTGCCGCTGCTCGTCTTCGACGCCTGGGAGCACGCGTTCTACCTGCAGTACAAGAACGTCAAGGGGGATTTCTTCGCGGCCCTCTGGAACATTGTGAACTGGTCCGACGTGGCGGCTCGCTACGACGCGGCCAAGGGTCTGAGCTTGTAGTCGAGGCGGAGGGCTTCCCCGACGGACCTCGACGGGCTCAGCCGGTGGGCCGGGGGGTCGACCGACCCAGGTCGAGGTGCTGCTCGCACAACCGCCGCGTGGGATCGGCGCTCAGGTCCGTCGGCCGGATCGGTGCGCTGCAAACCTCACAGGACTCGTAGCTGCCGTCGCCCAACCGCTCCAGGGCCCGGTCGACGTCGTCAAGCACCCGCGCCGACTGGGCGAGCTCGGATTCATAGCGCTCCTCCATCCCCGCAGGGTACCGCGGTGTCCCGGCCCGGCTGTGGCGTACCTATCCTTTGCGCTGTGACTACACCGTGACCACGCTTTCTCCGGCTGCTGAGCTTGTCGGTGCCGGATTGCACGTGCCGTGCATTGATGGCATCGAACGCCCCTACCGTGACCTTGACTGCGCGGCGAGCACTCCGGCGCTCCGGACCGTGGCCGACAAGGTCCACGAGTTCCTGCCCTGGTACTCGAGCGTCCACCGCGGGGCCGGGTACAAGTCCCGGCGCGCCACCGCCGTGTACGAAGGCGCGCGCGCGAGCGCCCACGCCTTCTCCGGGAGGTCGGCCGCCGACGGCAACGTCGTGATCCTCGTGCGCAACACGACCGAGGCGATCAACCATCTCGCCTACCGGCTCAGGCTCGGGAGCGACGACGTGGTCGTCACGACGGTGGTGGAGCACCATGCCAACCTCCTGCCCTGGGCGAGAGTCGCGCAACGGCGCTGGGTCGAGTGCGATCGCGATGGCACCTTCTCCGTCGATGACGTCATCGCCGTCCTTGACGCCGGGCGCCGACCTGCGTTGCTGGCCATCACCGGCGCGTCGAACGTGACCGGGTGGATGCCGCCGATCGTTGAGATCTGCGCCGAAGCGCACGACCGCGGTGTTCCCGTCCTTCTCGATGCGGCCCAGCTCGCGCCACACCGTCCGCTTCCGGCCGGCCCCGACTTCGTGGCCTTCAGCGGCCACAAGCTGTACGCGCCGTTCGGCACAGGCGCACTCATCGGCCCCCGCGACGTCTTCGCCGAAGGGGACCCGTTCCTGGCCGGCGGCGGCGCCGTCGACCTGGTCGATCTGGACGAAGTGATCTGGACGGGCCCGCCCGACCGCGAGGAGGCCGGGTCGCCCAACGTCATCGGGGCTCTGGCCTTCGGCACGGCCATGGATGCGCTGCCCGCGCTCGGATGGAACACGATTACCGAGCACGAGGCGGCCCTGGCTCGCCGGCTGCACGACGGGCTCCGCTCCATTGACGGAGTCCACGTCCTCGGCCCGCCCCCCGGCACCGACACCCTCGCGGTGGCGTCGTTCACCGTGGAGGGGATGCACCACGCATTGGTGGCGGCCCGCCTCAGCGCCGAATGGGGCATCGGGGTGCGGCACGGCTGCTTCTGTGCGCATCCCTACCTGCTCCGCCTGCTCGGCGTGGGGCCCGAGGCGCTCGCCGAAGCCCGTTCAGCCGTGCTGCGCGGCGAACGGAGCCACATCCCGGGCGCGGTGCGGGCCAGTTGCGGGCTCGGCACGTCGGGCGACGATGTCGACACGCTCCTGGGCGCGGTGCGCGCGTTGGCCGGGGGCGCCTCCGCGCCCGTGCCCTATCGACAGGACGATGTGACGGGTGACTTCTGGCCCGAGGGCCAGGTCGACGGGTGGAGCGATGACGACCGGCCCACCGGCGCCGCGTGTGCCCGTGGGTAGAGGGCGGGCGCGGCGAACTCGGGGGTCGGTGGCGGCAGGGATCGGGGTGTTGGTGCTGGCCGGACCCCTCCTATCGGCCTGTGGAGGATCGGCTGCCGTGGTGGCCGCCGGCGTGCCACGGACCGCCATGGCGTGGCTGGCGACGGGGGCCTCGCCGGCCCAACCCGGCACGCAGGTCACGCCCGTCAACCTCGCGTCGCGGACCGTGGGGAAGGGGCTCACCGTGGGGAGCCTGCCGTCGGCCATGGCCTTCACCGCCGACGGCGCTGAACTTCTCGTTGTCACCCAGGGCGACGACATGCTCAGTGCGATCGACCTTGCAACCGACCAGGTGACCCACTCGGTGACGGTCGGCTTGGAACCCGATGCCGTCGCGGTGGCACCGGGTGGATCCGGCGGTCGCGGCGTCGCGCTCGTCGCCAACCTCGACAGCAACTCGGTGACCCCGGTCGACCTCGGCACATGGAAGGTGGGTCAACCGATCCCGGTGGGCACGGAACCGGTGGCCGTCGGTGTCGCGGCCTCCGGTGCGGGCTCGGGTACCGCGTTCGTGGCCGACTTCGGGAGCAATCAGGTGACCCCCATAAACCTGGCGCAGCTGTCGCCCGGCGCTCCCATTGCCGTCGGGCCCGAACCCCAGACACTGGCGGTGGCAGGCGACGAGGTCCTGGTCGGGAACTTCGGCAACAGCACGCTCACGCCGATCAACTCCAGCACTCTGGTCCCCGGAGCGGCGGTCGCCCTCCCGGTCAACCCGACCGGGATCGCGGTGACCGGGTCGGGTGCCACGGCGTATGTCAGCGGGGGCGCCAGCCTGGTGCCGTTGACGGTCGGCACCCTCGCGGTCGGCCTGCCGGTCACCCTGCCCGCGGTCGCGCAAGCGGTGGCGCTCAACCGCGCGGGGTCGACGGCATGGGTGGCGCTACAGGGTGGCTCGCTCGTGCCGGTTGCGCTGGGTTCGGCGAAGGCCGGGCGAGCCATTCACGTGGGCGGCCACCCTTCCGCCGTCGTCATCGACCGGCGCTAGCCGCGCTACCGGGCGTAGACGGCCCGGGCGCGAAAACGCAGGGGGCGCTCCGCCAACTCTTCGCAGTAGTGCGCCGTCCAGCCCGCGACGCGCGCCACCGTGAAGATGGTTCGCCCCGCATCGGGCGGCATACCCGTGCCCCAACTGAGCGCGGCGAGCGCGAGGTCGCAGTTGGGCGCGGGGACGTCGTGCGCCGTCGCCAGCTCCATGACCTCGCGCAGGAGCGCCTGCCGGTCGGGGCTGAGGAGCGGCTCGGCCAGGGAGAGGAGCGCGCTGAACCGGGGATCGCGCTCCTTGTAGATGGTATGTCCGAAACCCGGGAGTACGGCGTTCCACCGAAGGGTGTCGTTGAGGGCGCGCGCCGCGCCGTCGCGCTCGGCCGTGGCGAGGAGCTCATACGCCTGCTGGCTCGCCCCGCCGTGCAGCGGGCCGGCCAGGGTGGCGAGCCCGGCCAGCAGCGCGTCGTACAGGTCGGCCCGAGTCGACGCGGCCAGGCGGACCGCCAACGTCGATGTCGCCAATTCGTGGTCCGCCATGAGGACGAGGGCAGCATCCACGGCGGTGGCCGACAGGGAGGGGCCCGCCGCATGGGGACCGGCGAGGCGACGGGCCAGCCGGACGGCGATCGGTGCGTCGGGTTCGTCTTCAGGACCATCGCCGCCGACGACGCCGGTCAGCGCGGCGACGACGCGACGGGCGGCCCGGCGTATGGCTTCGGGACGGAGGTCGGCCCGCAACGGGTCGGTCGCCGCGCAGAGCATCAGCGCCCAGCACATCCGATCGGACACCGCGGTGAGCGGACACGGGCCGAGGGCGGGCTCGGTCCAGTCGCCGTGCTCGCCCTCGCACTGCCACAGCAATGCCGACACCTCCTCGAAGGTCATCCGCCCGGCCAGTTCGGGCGCGGGACGCCCCCGGTAGAAAGGCCCGTCATTGCTGCGGAGCTGCGTCACTGCGGTCGTGATGGTGGCGAGCCGGCTCTCCACCCGGCGCCCACCCTGCTGGCGCCGGGCCAGCCGCTCGACCTCCGTCAGGAGGAAGAGGCTGCGGCGGCTACCGGGTTCGGGGTGCGATTCGAGCAGGCCCCGGCTGACGTAGGCGTAGAGCGTGGAGACCTTGACCCCGAGACGGCGGGCCGCCTCCTCGCTCGGCAGCATCCGGGTCTCCACGGGCCCTCAGCCTAGGCCCGTTGACATTGACTTGATCAACATTTACAGGCCCTCCCACCAGGGGCATAGTGGACGCATGGAAACCACCGTGCGCGATCTCATGACCTCCCCTGCCGTGACCTGCACCACCGACGCCTCCCTGGCTGTGGCGGCGCGCGTGATGCAGGAGGCGGAGACCGGCTCGGTCGTCGTGACCGAACAGGGCAAGGTCGTCGGGATCCTGACCGAGCGTGACCTGCTCCGGGCGGCGGCGGTGTCAGCGGTTCCCGACACGGAACGGGTCGGCCTCTTCATGACCGCCAACCCCGACGTGCTGAGCCCCGACGAACGGGCGGATGCCGCGTGGGCGAGCCTGACCGCGCACCACTACCGCCACCTGCCGGTGGTGGAGGGGGACGAGTTGGCTGGCGTCGTAAGTCTGAGGGACCTCATGCGTGTGGCGCGCATCCGTCCCGCCGGCGAGACCAGCGCGGAGATCCCGGCCGGGCTGGAGGGCGTGGTGGTCGCCGAGACGACCGTCGGCGACGTGCGGGGTCTTGAGGGCTTCTTCCACTACCGGCAGTACTCCGCCGTCGAGCTGGCCGAGCGACGCTCTCTCGAAGACGTATGGCATCTCTTGTTCCGCGGGGAGTTGCCGACGGCCGCGGTGTCGGCGAGCTTCTCGGGGGAGGTGCGGGCACGGCGCGCCTTGCCGCCCGGTCTGGCCGCGCTCCTGCCTCACCTCTGCCGGCAGGGTGAACCGCTCGAGGTGCTGCGCAGCGCCGTCTCGGTCCTCGGGGCCGAGCTCGGGTGGCCGCCGACGCACGACACTTCGGCCGGGGAGCTGGCCGACCAGGCGCTCGGGCTGTGCGCGGTGGTGCCGACCATCCTGGCGGCCACGGAACGGCTGCGTCTCGGCCTGGCTGTGGTCGCGCCGCGGGACGACCTCGGCTTCGCCGCCAACTACCTCACCATGTTGACAGGCCGTGTCCCCAGCCACGAGGAGGCGCGCGCGCTCGAGCAGTACATGATCCTCACCATCGACCACGGCTTCAACGCCTCCACCTTCGCGGCGCGGGTCATCACCTCGACGGGCGCGGACCTCGGTGCGGCGGTTGTGGGCGCGATCGGCGCGCTCTCAGGACCGCTCCACGGAGGGGCGCCGAGCCGGGTCCTCGACATGCTGGACGAGATCGGCCGTCCCGAGCGCGCCGAATCCTTCATCCGCCCGGCCATCGAGCGGGGCGAACGCATCATGGGCTTCGGCCACCGTGTCTACAAGACGGACGATCCGCGATCGCTGCTGCTCCGCTCCATCGTCCAACCGTTCGGCGGCCCGCTGGTCGACCTCGCCGTCGGCGTGGAGCGCACCGTCGTCGACGTCCTCGCCGAGTTGAAGCCGGGCCGGCACCTGTACACCAACGTCGAGTTCTACGCGTGTGTCGTGATGGACCTCTGCGGCATCCCGCGTCACATGTTCACCCCCACCTTCGCGGCGGGGCGCACGATCGGCTGGTGCACCCACATCATGGAGCAGGCCTCGCACAACCGGCTCATCCGCCCGGCGGCCCGTTACGTCGGCCCCGTCCCGCCCCAGCCGGTACCGAGCACGTAGCTCATGGGTCGCCGGCTGCCGTAGGCGCG
>Ga0307374_10006124_pt1 | contig 19087 bp, 14 predicted proteins | sample OX3MG_FD_202532 | JGI IMG/M metagenome (GOLD analysis project Ga0307374, IMG submission 202532) | Soil microbial communities from Risofladan, Vaasa, Finland - OX-3 | ecosystem: Environmental > Terrestrial > Soil > Coastal area > Acid sulfate soil | place: Finland: Risofladan, Vaasa | collected...
GGCCCCAGCTTGTCGGAGAGCCCCCACTTGGTGACCATGTTGCGCGCGATTTCGGTGGCGCGCTCGATGTCGTTGGCCGCGCCCGTCGTCACCATATCGGCGCCGAAAATGATTTCCTCGGCCAGACGGCCGCCGAACAGCGAGCAGATCTGGCTGTTGAGGCGCTGCTTGGACAGACTGTAGCGGTCCTCTTCTGGCAGGAACATGGTCACGCCCAGCGCGCGGCCGCGCGGAATGATGGTGACCTTGTAGACCGGGTCGTGATCGGGCACGTTGAGACCGACGATGGCATGGCCGGCCTCGTGGTAGGCGGTGAGCTTCTTGTCGGACTCGTTCATCACCATCGAACGCCGCTCAGCGCCCATCATGATCTTGTCCTTTGCCTTTTCGAAATCGTAATGACCGACCAGACGCTTGTTGCCACGCGCTGCAAACAACGCTGCTTCGTTGACCAGGTTGGCCAGATCCGCGCCGGAAAATCCGGGCGTGGCGCGGGCGATGATGTCGGGCTTGACGTCGTCGGACATCGGCACCGAGCGCATATGCACGCGCAGAATCTGCTCGCGGCCGCGCACGTCCGGCAGCGGTACCACCACCTGGCGATCGAAACGGCCCGGGCGCAGCAAGGCTGGGTCGAGCACGTCGGGCCGGTTGGTGGCAGCAATGACGATGACGCCTTCGCTGCCCTCGAACCCGTCCATCTCCACCAACAATTGGTTGAGGGTTTGTTCGCGTTCGTCATGACCACCGCCCAGACCGGCGCCACGGTGACGGCCGACCGCGTCGATCTCGTCGATGAAAATAATGCAGGGCGCGTGTTTCTTGGCCTGCTCGAACATGTCGCGCACACGGCTGGCGCCGACGCCGACGAACATTTCGACGAAGTCGGACCCTGAAATCGTGAAGAACGGCACGCCGGCCTCTCCAGCGATGGCACGCGCCAGCAGAGTCTTGCCAGTACCGGGTGCACCAACCAACAGTACGCCGCGCGGAATCTTGCCCCCCAGTTTCTGGAACTTGCCCGGGTCCTTGAGGAAATCCACCAGCTCGGAAACTTCCTGCTTGGCCTCTTCGACACCGGCAACATCGGCGAAGGTGGACTTGATCTGATCGGCGTTGAGCATACGCGCCTTGCTCTTGCCGAAACTCATTGCGCCGCGTCCCCCGGCGCCGCCGCCCTGCATCTGGCGCATGAAATAGATCCACACGCCGATCAACAACAGGATGGGAAATGCATTGAGCAGCAGCTGCACCAGCAGCGGCGTTTCCTTCGGCAGTTGACCGTCGAACGTCACCTTGTGATCGATCAGCGTACCGATCATCGCCGCGTTGTCGGTTTCGGGACTGATGGTGGTAAATTTCTGGCCGCTTTTCAACGAGCCATCAATCTGTTGGCCGTTGATGACGACCTTGTCCACGTCATTCTGCTTGACTTGCGCCAGGAAAGCGGAATAGCCGACCTTCGAGCTCTCGACGGTCGAGTGCCCCGAAAAGCTCTCGAAAGCCATCAACACCACGACGATGATGACGAGCCACAAGAGCAACTGTTTGACGTAATCGTTCAACGTCCAACCCTCTGAAACCAATAATTAGACACTACACCACGCGATAGTTTCTCGCCAGCAGATAGACCTCTCGGCTGCGCGCCCGTGACGCGTTCGGCTTGCGAACCTTCACCTGGGCGAATTCACCGCGTAAGCCTTTGAGAAAAAAATCGAAACCCTCACCTTGAAACACTTTGACCAAAAAACTGCCTCGTTCGCGCAATCTCTGCAAACAAAACTCAAGTGCCAGATCGGCCAACCCCATCACTGCGACTTGGTCTGCCACGCTAATACCGGAGACATTGGGGGCCATATCTGACAATACAAGGTCGACCGAGCGTGGCGGCACCCGCGTTTCGAGTGCCTGCAATATCAATGGGGCGCGGAAATCACCGCAGAGAAAATCGACGCCCGGCAGCGGCGCCATCGGCAGGATATCCAGCGCCATCAGTTTACCCTGCGGCCCAAGCAGCGGTCGCGCGTACTGACTCCAGCCGCCCGGCGCAGCGCCCAAATCGACGACCGTCATGCCCGGTTTGAGCAGATGATCGCGCTCCTGGATTTCCTTCAGTTTGAACAGCGCGCGCGAACGATAGCCCAACTTGCGTGCTTGCTGCACGTAAGGGTCGGACTCGTGCTCGGCCAGCCAACGTTTGGAGCTAGCTGTGCGTTTAGCCACGAGACACTGAATTCGAAAATCGCGATTCGATCGAGAAACCAGCAGCATTACACTGATTATCCACGTTTTTTACGGTTCTCGTCACAGATACAGCACCTTGATGATTTCAAGCTCGCGCGTGCCACCCGGCGCCTGAACCTGCGCTACATCGCCTTCGTGCTTGCCGATCAGTGCGCGAACCAGCGGGGCATTGATCGAGATCAGTCCTTGTTTGGCGTCGGCCTCATCCTCGCCGACGATGCGGTAGCGCAGGGCTTCGCCCGACTCGGCATCTTCAAGCTCCACGGTGGCCCCGAACACCACGCGGCCATCGGCGTTGAGCGTGGTCACATCAACGATCTGAGCGTTGCCCAGCTTGGATTCGATTTCAGCGATGCGGCCTTCGACAAAACTCTGCTGCTCGCGTGCGGCGTGGTATTCGGCGTTTTCCTTGAGATCGCCGTGCGCGCGCGCCTCGGCAATGGACGCGATGATCCGCGGCCGTCTCTCGGACTTGAGGATGCGGAGTTCTTCTCGCAGCGCTTGCGCGCCACGTAAGGTCATTGGGGTTGTGCTCATGATTCAAGGATAGCTTGATGCAGGTCCTGCAGGCGATTGACCTGGACCCGGTCGAGGTGATTCATCGCGATTGCAGCGGCATAAGCGCCGGCGATGGTGGTGAAGTAACACAGTTTCTGCACGATTGCAGCGGCGCGGATCGAATGCGATTCCTCCGTCGATCGCTTGCCTTCGGTGGTATTGGCGATGAACTGGATCTCGCCGTTCTTGATCATGTCCACGCAGTGCGGGCGGCCTTCCTTGACCTTGTTGACCGGCTCGCAGGCAATGCCCGCGGCCTGGATCGAGACACAGGTGCCGTGCGTGGCGACGATGCGGAAACCCTTGGCCGCCAGCAACCGCGCCAGCGCCACCGCCCGCGGCTTGTCCGCCTCGCGCACCGAGATGAAGGCGGTACCACCCGCCGGCAGCGACATGCCGGCACCCGCCATGGCCTTGGCAAAGGCCTCACCGAAATGCGCGCCCACGCCCATCACCTCGCCGGTAGACCGCATCTCCGGTCCAAGGATTGAATCCACGCCCGGAAATTTGGCGAACGGAAATACCGACTCCTTGACCGAATAGTGCTTCGGCAGTATTTCACCAACGACACCCTGCGACACCAGCGACTGCCCGGCCATGCAGCGCGCCGCAATTTTCGCCAGCGGCCGCCCGGTCGCCTTGGACACGAACGGCGCACTGCGCGACGCCCGCGGATTGACTTCCAGCAAGTACAACTTGTCGCCTTGTAGCGCGAACTGCACATTCATCAAACCGACCACGTTGAGCGCGTGCGCCAGCTTGGTGGTCTGCTCGCGAATCAGGTCCAGTACGGCGGGCGACAGCGTGTAAGTCGGCAGCGAACAAGACGAATCGCCCGAATGCACGCCGGCCTGTTCGATGTGCTCCATGATGCCGCCGATCACCACATCGTGGCCGTCGGCCAGCGCATCGACATCGATCTCGATGGCGTTTTCCAGAAACCGGTCCAGCAGCACCGGCGACTCGTTGGACACCGACACCGCCTCAGTCATGTAGCGCCGCAGATCGTCATCGTCGTGAACGATTTCCATACCGCGGCCGCCGAGCACGTAGGACGGCCGCACCACTAGCGGATAGCCGACTTTTTTCGCCGTTACCAGCGCCTGCTGTTCGGAGCTGGCGATACCGTTGGGCGGCTGCAGCAGGCCCAGTTTCTCCACCAACTTCTGAAAGCGTTCGCGGTCCTCGGCCAGATCGATGGAATCAGGACTGGTGCCGATGATGGGCGCGCCAGCCGCTTCCAGCTCGCGCGCCAGTTTCAGCGGCGTCTGCCCGCCGAACTGCACGATCACGCCCTTCGGCTTTTCCAGATCGATGATCTCCAGTACGTCCTCGGCGGTCAGCGGCTCGAAGTAGAGTCGGTCGGAAGTGTCGTAATCGGTCGACACCGTCTCCGGGTTGCAGTTGATCATGATGGTCTCGTAGCCGTCCTCAGCCAGCGCCATCGCCGCGTGCACGCAGCAGTAGTCGAACTCGATGCCCTGGCCGATGCGGTTAGGTCCACCGCCCAGTACCATGATCTTGTCACGACTCGACGGCGCCGCCTCACATTCCTCGTCGTAGCTCGAATACAGATAAGCCGTGGACGACGGAAACTCGGCCGCGCAGGTGTCCACACGTTTGTACACCGGCCGTACGCCAAGCTTGTGGCGCCGCGTGCGCATCGAGCGCTCCTTGACCTTGAGCAGCGCGGCCATGCGCCGGTCGGAAAAGCCCAGGCGCTTGTAACGGCGCATGTCTTCATGGGTCAGCGCCGACAGTTTCTGCTGCGCAATCTCATGCTCGACCGCGATCAACTCCTCGATTTGTTCGAGAAACCAGGGATCGATCTTCGAGGCGCGATAGACCTCTTCCACGCTCATGCCGGCGCGAAACGCATCACCAACGTACCACAGCCGGCTGGCGCGCGGGATCGCCAATTCTTGCCGGATTTTGGCCAACCCGGCCTCGCTGTAGCCGTTCTGGTCCGCATGCACTTTCGGCTCAAAACCGTCGCTGTTGACTTCCAGGCCACGCATCGCTTTGTGCAGCGATTCCTGGAAGTTGCGGCCGATCGCCATCACTTCGCCCACCGATTTCATCTGCGTGGTCAGCCGCGAGTCGGCCTGCGGGAATTTCTCGAATGTGAAACGCGGAATCTTGGTGACCACGTAGTCGAGGCTGGGCTCGAACGAGACCGGCGTGACCCCGCCGGTAATTTCGTTGCGCAGCTCGTCCAGCGTGTAACCCACCGCCAGCTTGGCGGCGACCTTGGCGATGGGGAAGCCGGTGGCCTTGGACGCCAACGCCGAGGAACGCGACACCCGCGGATTCATCTCGATCACGATCAGGCGGCCGTTTTCGGGATTCAGCGCGAACTGCACGTTGGAACCGCCGGTATCCACGCCGACCTTGCGCAGCACTGCAATGCTGGCGTTGCGCATGACCTGGTATTCCTTGTCGGTCAGGGTCTGCGCCGGCGCCACCGTGATCGAGTCGCCGGTGTGCACGCCCATCGAATCGACGTTTTCGATGGCGCAGACGATGATGCAGTTATCTTTGCAGTCGCGCACTACCTCCATCTCGAACTCTTTCCAACCCAGCAAGGATTCCTCGACCAACACCTCGGCGATGGGCGACAGACCCAGCCCACGCGTCACGATCTCTTCGAACTCGTCGACGTTGTAAGCGATGCCGCCGCCACTGCCGCCCAGCGTGAAACTGGGGCGGATCACGATCGGAAAGCCGAGCTCTGCCTGCAGCTCGCGTGCTGCCTCAACCGTATGCGCGGCACCGGATCGAGCCGACTCCAGCCCAATCTCGGTCATCGCGTCGCGGAACTTGAGCCGGTCCTCGGCCAGGTCGATGGCCTGTGCGTTGGCACCAATCAGCTCGCAGCTGAATTTGTCCAGCACACCCTCACGAGCCAGGTCCAGCGCGCAGTTGAGCGCGGTCTGGCCACCCATGGTCGGTAGCAGCGCATCCGGCCGTTCCTTTTCGATGATGCGCGCCACCGTCTGCCAGCGGATCGGCTCGATGTAAGTGGCGTCGGCCATTTCCGGATCGGTCATGATCGTCGCCGGATTCGAGTTCACCAGGATCACCCGGTAACCCTCGGCGCGCAGCGCCTTGCAGGCCTGTGCGCCGGAATAATCGAACTCGCAGGCCTGGCCGATGATGATCGGCCCGGCGCCGATGATGAGGATGGACTTAAGATCGGTGCGTTTAGCCACGGGCGGCCTCCATCATCGCCACGAAACAATCGAACAGATCGACTACATCATGCGGCCCCGGGCTGGCCTCGGGATGGCCCTGGAAGCTGAAACCCGGCGCATCGGTCAGGCGCATGCCCTGATTGGTGCCGTCGAACAACGAACGATGGGTGACGACCACATTTCCGGGCAGGCTGGATTCATCCACCGCAAAGCCGTGGTTTTGGCTGGTGATCATCACCCGGCCGCTGTCCAGATCCTGTACCGGATGGTTGGCGCCGTGATGGCCGAACTTCATCTTCAGCGTCCTGCCGCCGACTGCCTGACCCAGTAGTTGGTGCCCCATACAGATGCCGAACAACGGCAGTTTGTGGGCGATGAATTCGCGCGTCGCCTTGACTGCATAGGTACAGGATTCGGGATCGCCCGGCCCATTGGACAAGAACACGCCGTCGGGCTTGAGCTTCATCACCGCCGCGGCCGTGGTCTGCGCTGGCACCACGGTGATGCGGCAGCCGCGATCCGCCAGCAGACGCAGCATGTTCCACTTGGAACCGAAATCGTAAGCGACGACATGGAAACCGTCCGCAAGGCCCATTTGTTCGGCATTGGACTGCAACTGCCAACTGGCCCGCGTCCAGGCATAAGGCTTGGCCGTGCTCACGACCTTGGCCAGATCCATGCCCTGCAAACCGGCAAACGCTCGCGCCTGCTCCAGCGCCTTTTTCTCGCCGATACGTGGTCCGGCAACGATACAGCCGTTTTGTGATCCCTTTTCGCGCAGGATACGGGTCAGGCGGCGCGTGTCGATGCCGGCGATAGCGACCACGCCCTGGGCCTTGAGATATTCGCGAAAATCGCCGCGCGAACGCCAAGAACTGGCCGGCCGCGGGACCTCGCGCAATACCAGCCCGGCCAGCTGCACCCGGTCCGATTCCGCATCTTCCGGATTGACGCCGACGTTGCCGATATGCGGACAGGTTAGAGCGACGATCTGTAGCCGGTAGGATGGATCGGTGAGAATCTCCTGATAGCCGGTCATCGCCGTATTGAATACCACCTCGCCGACCGTTCGCCCTGCCACACCGATGGAAACACCGCGGAAAACGGAACCGTCGGCAAGAACGAGCAAGGCCGGCTGGAGTCGAGGCATTGATTCTGGTGATGGCGACGCAGACAAGACAATTGGGGGTATACAGAATAAGGGGGCTTGCGCCCCCTTGTTCAGGATCAAGCAATAGTCTACCGGCAGGCGCGGGCAGCGTCCATGCCGGCGGCGCAGGGATCGGTCACAAACCGAGGCTGAACTGGTCGCCGGACGTGGACGGCAGCTTGAAATGGCGCGTTTCCAACGCCGGCCGTTCGCCGACGTTGAGATCCAGGCGTCGGCAGGCGATCTCGAAGCGCCTGCGAAGCACGTGCGCAAACTCGCCCTGCCCGCGCATGTGGCTGCCGAATACGGGATCGTTGTCACGACCTCCGCGCATCTGTTGCACCAGGCTCATGACGTGTTCGGCCTTGAGCGGATAGTGTTCCTGCAGCCACTCGCGAAACAGGTATTTGACCTCCAGCGGCAGGCGCAGCGGAATGTAGCTGGCGGATCGCGCGCCGGCTTCACGCGCGGCGGACAGCACCGCCTCCATCTCGGCATCGTTGACGAACGGAATCACAGGCGAGAAGAACACCCGAGTAGGAAGCCGGCATCGCTGAGCCGCCGCATCGCACGCAGGCGCGACTGCGGCGCTGCCGCGCGTGGCTCCAGACTGCGCTTGAGACCGGCGTCCAGCGTGGTGATCGAGATCGCGACGCTGACCAGGTTATCCTGCGCCAGGTACTGCAGCAGATCGAGATCGCGCTCGATCAGCGCGGCACCCTTGGTGACAATGGCAACCGGGTGGCGAAATCGCGCCAGCACCTCAAGTATTCCGCGCGTGATCCCGAGACGGAGTTCGACGGGCTGGTAGGGATCGGTATTGGCGCCCAGCGAAATCATCGCCGGTTGATATCCCGGCTTGCGCAGCTCAACATCAAGTAGCGTGGCAGCATTGGGCTTGTAGAACAGTCGCGTCTCGAAATCCAGCCCCGGCGACCGGTTGCAACTGATGATCGAGCGCGCTCGCCAGGCACGCACGATCGTCTTCAGCGGCGGCAACGGCTCGGCGAGGCGAGGCGAGGCCATCCCAGCCATCGTCCATCCTCTCGACGGAATGCCTTTCGAAACGGCCGCTGACATTGGACGCCGCACCGCGGCCTCCACGGCCGGCTCCGGACGTTACCATCGGCTGTCGAAATTGCGTAAGAAACGTCGACTGGAGGCACACCTCCGCCGTCCGTTGCCTGGGACTGAATTCGTTGACATCACTGTGTTTACTGTAACAACATGAAGTAGACAGGCGATGCGGAGTCGGTCAGATCTCGACGTGGAAACCCAGCTCGACCACGTCCTCGGCCGGCAGCCGATAAAACGCGGTGGCGCGCATCGCGTTACGCGACAGGAAGGCAAACAGCCGTTCGCGCCATAGCCACATGCCACTGGCAACGTCTTTTGAGGGGATCAGGGTTTCGCGGCCGACGTAGTAGGTAATGTTGTCGAGATCGATCTCCAGCCCCAGTTTGTTGCACAGCTTCAAGGCCACCGGCACGTTGGGCTCCTGCATGAAACCATAACGCACGGTGACGCGATAGATGCCCGGCGCCACTCCGTAGAGTTCCAATCGTTCCGCAGCGGATACGCGCGGCGCATCGGCGGTGACAACCGTCAGCAACACCAGTTGTTCGTTGAGCACCTTGTTCCGTTCGAGATGGCGCAGCAAACGCGGCGGCGCTGCGTCACCCGCGGTCGTGAATACCCCGGTACCTGGGATCCGGTACGGCGGATCAGCCTTGATGCGGGCGACAAAATTCTCCAGCGATTCGGTCTCTTCGTTGAGGTGTCGCAGCAGCAGTTGACGGCCACGCGACCAGGTCGTCATCACCGTGAAAATCAGAATAGCGACGACGATCGGATACCAGCCGCCGTTCACCACCTGGAACAGATTGGCGCCAAAGAAGGCCGAATCGAGAATGAAGAACAACGTACACATGATGCCCAGCAACCATAGATTCCAGCCGAAGCGCTTGGCGACGAAGAATGCCAGTACGGTGGTGATCAGCATCGTCGCCGCCACCGAGATACCATAAGCCGCCGCCAGCGCACCGGACGACTTGAACCCGATCACCAGCCCGAGACAGGCCAGCATCAGCATCCAGTTGACCGAGGCGATGTAGATCTGGCCGTATTCTTCGTGTGAAGTCTGCACCACCTGGGTGAGCGGGATCTGGCGCAGCTGCACGAACTGGCGTGTCATCGAGAACACCCCCGAGATCACCGCCTGCGATGCGACCACCGTGGCGGCGGTGGTGATCACGACCAGCGGATAAATGGCCCAGCCCGGCGCCAGATCGAAAAACGGCTGGTGAACATGCCCCGGTGCGGCCAGAATCAGGGCGCCCTGGCCGAAGTAATTCAACAGCACCGCCGGCAGCACCACGCAGAACCAGGCCAGTCGAACCGGCCGGATGCCGAAGTGACCCATGTCGGCATACATCGCCTCGCCGCCGGTGATGGCCAGAAATACCGCGCTCAACACCAGGAATCCAGCGAAACCGTTGTGAATGAAGAACGCCACCGCATACCAGGGATTGATCGCCAGCAGAATCTGCGGGGCCTGCACGATGCCGTTGATGCCGAGCGCAGCAATCACCAGAAACCAAGCCACGATTACCGGCCCGAACAGTTTGCCGATCCCTTCGGTGCCGCGGCTCTGGATCATGAACAGCCCGATCAGGATGAAAACGGTAATCGGGACCACGTAGGACTCGAATGCCGGTGTCGCCACTTGCAGGCCCTCCACCGCACTGAGCACCGACAGCGCCGGCGTGATGGTGCAGCCGGCGTAGAGCATGGCGGCACCGAACAGACCCAGCAGCAGCAGGATGTTGCGAGTGGAGCCGCCCTTGGCTTTCCAGGGATTGAGCAAGGCCAGCAGGGCCGGGATGCCGCCTTCGCCCTTGTTGTCGCCGCGCATCACGAACATCAGATATTTGCCGGTGATCAGAATGATCAGCGACCAGATGATCAACGACAGGATGCCGTAGGTGTTGACGACATCGTAGGCCACGCGGTGATTGCCGGAAAACGACTCGCGCAACGCATAAATCGGGCTGGTACCGATGTCGCCGTAAACCACGCCGAGTGCCGCCAGCGCCAGCCCCGGCGTACGGCTGCGTGGTTCATCGCCGGATTGGTTGTTGGTGTTATCGTCCTGATCCGAAGCGTCGCGTATTGTCGCTTCCGCTTCGTCTTTTGGCAATTTCATCTGAGACCCAGAACATCGCGCATATCGTAAGCGCCCGGGCCGCGCTGCTCCAGCCAGCACGCTGCGCGTAGCGCGCCACGAGCGAAGTTGAGTCGACTACTGGCGCGGTGGCCGATCTCGATCCGTTCACCTTCACCCAGAAACAACACCTGATGGTCGCCAACCACATCGCCGCCGCGCACGCTGGAGAAGCCGATGGTCTGCCGGTCGCGCGCGCCGGTCCGGCCCTCTCGGCCATGGATCGCCACGCGTTCCAGATCGCGACCCAGCGCCGCCGCCACCACCCGACCCATGGCCAGTGCCGTCCCCGACGGCGCGTCGACCTTGTGACGATGGTGCGCCTCGACGATCTCCACGTCGTAGTCCGGCCCCAGCGCACGCGCAGCCTGATCCAGCAGCTTCAGGCAGACATTGACGCCGATGCTGTAGTTGGCTGCCTGGCAGAGCGGGATTTTCGTCGCGGCCTCAGCGACGCGCGCCTGTTGTGCAGCATCAAAGCCGGTGGTGCCGATAACCATCGGCCGTGCCGCAGCCACACAGCGTTCCAGTGCAGTCAGCGTCGCAATCGGCTGCGAGAAATCGACCAGCACGTCACAACCGGCGATGGCGGTAGCAAAATCGGCATCGATGGCCACCCCCAGCGCAGGCCGTCCGGCCCAGATGCCGGCATCCTTCCCCAAGGCGGGATCGTCGTCGCGCGTCAACGCAGCGCTCAGCGTCAATTCCGGCGCGTCGAGAATGCCTTCGATCAGCGCGCGACCCATGCGGCCGCTGGCCCCGAGAATGGCGATACGGGTGTCTTTGTTCATCGCCATAGCTTACCCGCCTCGGCACCCGTTCAGGATTTGATGTGTTCTCCGAAGAATGCCTTGGCCTTGTCCAGCCACGACGCGGCTTCCGGATTATGACGTTTGCCGCTCTGCTCCAGGGTTTCGCCGAACATGTGCAGCAGGTCTTTTTGATGGCGCGTCAGGTTGACCGGGGTTTCCACCGTCAGACGGCACAGCAGATCGCCGGTGGCGCCGCCGCGGATCGGCTTGATGCCCTGGCCGCGCAACCGGAATACCCTGCCGCTCTGGGTCGCTTCGGGAATCTTGAGCTTGTGACTGCCGCGCAGCGTCGGCACTTCCAGCTCACCACCCAGTGCGGCGGTGACAAAACTCACCGGCACGCTACAGCGCAGGTCCGCACCGTCGCGCTCAAACCACGGGTGCGGCTTGACCTGCACCTGCACGTAAAGATCACCTGCCGGTGCATTTTTATCCCCCGACTCACCTTCGCCGCTGAGACGAACGCGGTCGCCAGTATCCACCCCCGCCGGAATCTTTACTTCCAGCGTCTTTTCGTTGCGCACCTGGCCGGCACCGCGACAACTGCGGCAGGGCTCGGTCACCATGGCGCCGCGGCCGCGGCAGGCCGGGCAAGCCTGCTGCAGCACAAAGAAACCCTGCTGCACGCGCACCTGGCCGGCGCCATGACAGGCCTGACATTCGCGCGGCGCCTTGCCGTCGGCGGTACCGTATCCATTGCAGGTTGCACAAGACTGAGCCGTAGGGATACGGATGGTCTCGGTGGTGCCGGATACCGCCTGTTCCAGGGTCAGATCGATGAGATAGCGCAGATCGGCGCCGCGGCGCGGACCGCCGCGGCCGCCGCCAAAAATGTCCGAGAACACATCGCCGAAAATGTCGGAAAAACCGCCGCCGAATCCGGCACCACCCCTACGACCGCGTTCCAGTCCTTCATGGCCGTAGCGATCATAGATTTCGCGCTGCTGCTGATCGGTCAGCACCTCGTAGGCCTCACTGACCAGCTTGAACTGTTCTTCGGCCGTCTGGTCATCCGGATTGCGGTCCGGGTGATACTTCATCGCCAGCTTACGATAGGCTTTTTTCAGCTCGTCATCGCCCACCGTTTTGTCGACGTCCAGCACTTCGTAATAGTCCCGCTTGCTCATGCCGTCATTTCCTTTCTCAATCCCCCGGCGCAAACGAATACGCCCCCCGTCGTCGGAGGGCGCGTCGTAATTGCATCCGCAGAATTACTTGTCGCCCTTGACTTCCGAAAACTCGGCATCGACGACGTCTTCATTCTTGCCGCCTTCCGGCGTTCCGGCACCGGCAGCGCCCTCGCCGGCCGCAGCATGGGTTTTGGCGTAGGCACGCTCAGAGAGCTTGGCCGAGACCTGGGCCAGCGCCTCGGTCTTGGCCGTGATGACATCCTTGTCGTCGCCCTTGAGTACTTCGCGCAGCTCAGCGACAGCCGACTCGATCTGGGCTTTCTCATCGCCCTGTACCTGGTCAGCCAGATCCTTCAACGATTTCTCGGCGCTGTGGACCATCTGATCACCATGGTTACGCGCGGTGATCAGTTCGTTGAACTTCCTGTCGTCCTCGACGTGCGACTCGGCATCCTTGACCATGCGCTGGACTTCTTCGTCGCTCAGTCCGGAGTTGGCCTTGATGACGATGGACTGTTCCTTGCCGGTGGCCTTGTCCTTGGCGTTGACGTTGAGGATGCCGTTGGCATCGATGTCGAACGTCACCTCGATCTGCGGCACACCGCGCGGGGCCGACGGAATATCTGTCAGGTCGAACTTGCCCAGCGACTTGTTGGCGGACGCCACTTCGCGCTCGCCCTGCAATACGTGTACCGTTACCGCGCCTTGGTTGTCGTCGGCAGTGGTGAAAGTCTCCGATTTACGCGTCGGGATGGTGGTGTTCTTGTCGATCAACTTGGTCATCTTGCCGCCCAACGTCTCGATGCCGAGGCTCAGCGGCGTCACGTCCAGTAGCAGCACGTCCTTGCGATCACCGGCCAACACCGAGCCCTGGATCGCCGCACCCGCGGCCACCGCCTCGTCCGGGTTGACGTCGCGGCGCGGTTCACGACCGAAGAACTCCTTGACCACGTCCTGCACCTTGGGCATGCGGCTCTGACCGCCGACCAAGATGATTTCCTGCACTTCGGCCGCCTTCAGGCCGGCGTCCTTCAACGCCATCTTGCAGGGCTCGATGGTGCGCGAAATCAGATCCTCGACCAGCGCCTCCAATTTGGCGCGGGTCAGCTTGAGGGTCAGATGCTTCGGCCCGGAGGCGTCGGCCGTGACGTACGGGAGGTTGATCTCGGTCTGGGTGGTGCTCGACAGCTCGATCTTGGCCTTCTCTGCCGCTTCCTTCAGACGCTGCAGGGCCAGCGGGTCCTGCTTGAGGTCGATGCCCTGCTCTTTCTTGAACTCACCGGCGATGTAATCGATTACGCGCAGGTCGAAGTCTTCGCCGCCGAGGAAGGTGTCGCCGTTGGTCGACAGCACCTCGAACTGATGCTCGCCGTCGACTTGCGCGATCTCGATGATGGAGACGTCGAAAGTGCCGCCACCGAGATCATAGACCGCGATCTTGCGGTCGCCCTTGACCTTGTCCAGGCCGAAGGCCAACGCCGCCGCGGTCGGCTCGTTGATGATGCGCTTGACCTCGAGACCGGCGATCTTGCCGGCATCTTTGGTAGCCTGTCGTTGTGAATCGTTAAAGTAGGCCGGCACCGTGATGACGGCTTCGGTGACTTTCTCGCCGAGATAATCCTCAGCGGTCTTCTTCATTTTCTGCAGGATTTGCGCGGAGATTTCCGGTGCCGCCATCTTCTTGCCCTTGATCTCGACCCAGGCGTCGCCGTTGGGCGCCTTGACGATCTTGTAGGGCACCATGCCGATGTCTTTCTGCACCACTGAGTCTTCGAAGCGGCGGCCGATCAGGCGCTTCACCGCATAGACCGTGTTGTGCGGGTTGGTCACCGCCTGACGCCTGGCCGGACGCCCCACCACAACCTGACCATCGTCGGTGTAGGCGACCACCGACGGCGTGGTGCGCTCACCCTCGCTGTTCTCGATGATCTTGACGCTGCCGCCTTCCATGATGGCGACGCAGGAGTTGGTGGTACCCAGATCGATGCCGATGATTTTGGCCATGCTTGCTCCGCTAGTTCCGTGTTCGTTGATGTTGCCGCAACTGCGACGACTCAGTGCCGGTTAATTATGGGTGGATGTCGCCGATTCAAGACCACGACTGCGACCGGCGCAAACTCAATGCGCCTGATCTGCCGGTTTGGCGACCACGACTCTTGCCGGACGCAACAGTCGCTCGTGTAGGCGATAGCCTTTCTGCATCACTTCAATCACATGATTGGGCGCCACCGCGTCGCTCGGCACCCCCGCCACCGCCTCGTGCCAATCGTGGTTGAACGCCTCACCCTGCGGATCGACCACGACCACGCCGTGCTTCTCCAGAACATCGATAAGCTGGCGGTGCGTCAACGCCAAGCCCTCCGCAATCGATTGTGCCGAGGCCTCGGATGCGGTCGCCGCCTTGAGCCCAAGCTCCAGACTGTCGGCAATCGCCAACAGGTCGCGCAGCAGACGCTCGGCGCCGTAGCGCGCACTGTTGTTGACCTCCCGCTCGGCGCGCTTGCGGACGTTCTCCAACTCGGCCAGATTACGCAACTGCTGTTCGTGCATCTGTCCCTGCAATTCAATCAGCTCCGTCTGCACGAACTGCAACTGTGCATTCAGGTCCGGTGGCGAGTTCGACGACGTGTCAACGCCATCAACGCCATCGTTGGACGGAGCCTGCGATTCTTGTTCTGCCATATCGGTTATTCGAGTGCTGTAAATGGATCAGCGCGCAAGTGACGGGTAACTGCCACCCGCGAGTGGTTACTTGGGGTCAGAAATCTGCTTTCAAGCCCGCGCTGAGCGCACGAGCAGTCTCGGCCACCAACGGGATGATGCGGTCATAAGCCATGCGCGTCGGCCCAATCACGCCGAGCACACCGGCGACTTCACCCTCGACATAGTACGGCGCGGTAACCACGCTGCATTCGTCCAATACCTTGTAGCCCGATTCCTGGCCGATGAAAATCTGCACTCCCGCCGCCGACAGGCACTGGTCGAACAGGTTCAGCAGATCGCGCTTGCGATCCAGCGCGTCGAACAGCTGCCGAAGTCGCTGCATATCGGCCAACTCCTGAAACGCCATCAGGTTGGTACCGCCAGCCAGCACGTAATCCTCTTCGCCGCGATGCAAGACCTGCTCCGCTACCGCCATCGCCTGTCCCAGCAGTTGATGGACTCGGGCCTGAGTATCCAGCGCATCACCCCGCAGCGCGTCACGCAGACTCAGGAGATCGCGACCGGCGAAGCGCCGGTTGATCAGCTTCGCAAATTGCGTCAACTCGGACACGCTGTACTCGCGGTCGGTGTGGATGATGCGGTTCTGCACTTCGGAACGATTCACTACCAGAATCGCCAGTACACGCTGATCGGACAACGGCAGAAACTCAATGCGGCGCAAGGTGATCAGATTGCGTCTGGGCACGGTGACCACACCCGCCATGTCCGACAGCCGCGACAGAGCGGTCGAAGCCGCCTGCACCAAGTCAGCGCTGGAGCGTCCGCGTACCGCCAGCAAGTGCTCTTCGATGCGTTGCCGCACGTCATCGTCGAGCGGCTCGGGCGCCAACAGCGTATCGACGAAATAGCGATAGCCGCGCTGGGTTGGCACCCGTCCGGCCGAGGTGTGCGGCGAGCAGACAAAGCCGTGTTCATCGAGATCGGCCATCACGTTGCGGATCGTCGCTGGCGACAGATTGACGCCCTCGGCGCGCGCCAACATGCGCGAACTCACCGGCTGACCATCGCGCACATAGCGCTTTATCAGCAGCTTGAGCAGCTCAGCAGCACGAACGTCGAGTGAGAACGGCATAGTCCAATCCGGGTGCGATATTTTCCTGGCAACTAGTGTGACGCTAACAAAATCTGCCTGAATCCGCTAAGGCACGCCCACATTCGTGATAATTTGCGCTGCAGACAGACCCAAGCCCATGACTCCTTTCACGACTATCGGCATTATCTGCAAGCGCGACGATATCCGCGCCAGCGCCACTCTGCAGCGCCTGCTGGGTATCCTGCAGGTCAGGCTGCAGAACGGCCGCGTCGAGCGCGTGCTGGTGTCGTCTGAAAACCCGGGCGCAGACGCCGGCGGAGTCGAGAGCGTTCCGCGCGAAATGCTGGCTCAGCATTGCGGTCTGGTCATCGTCATCGGTGGCGACGGTACCCTGCTCAGCGCCGCCCGCAGTCTGGCGCCGGCCAACGTGCCCATCTTCGGCATCAACCAGGGCCGCCTGGGCTTTCTGGTGGAAGTGAAACCCGAGCAGATCGAGAGCGCGATCGACGCGGTGCTGGCCGGTCGCTTCAGCATCGAGGAGCGCGGTCTGCTGTCCACCTGCGTGCGCCACTGCAACGGCAACGAAACGCCGGCGCAACTGGCTGTCAATGACGTCGTTATCCGCAATCTCGCCGCCATCCGCATGCTCGAATTCGAGACCTGGCTGGACGATGAATTTATCTGCCGGCATCGCGCCGACGGCCTGATCGTGTCGACCCCGACCGGTTCCACCGCCTATGCCCTGTCCAGCGGCGGGCCCATCGTGCACCCCGAACTGTCGGCGCTGACACTGGTGCCGATCTGCCCACACACGCTCACCGACCGCCCCATCGTCGTACCCGCCGGCCGGTTGATCCGCGTCATTACACTCGGCGAATCCAGTGGCGGCGCCCACATGACCTGCGACGGTCAGGTCGGCATCGCGCTCAACACCGGCGACAGCCTGGAGATCACGCCCTCGCCACATCGCCTGCGCCTGTTGCACGCACACGATTACAGCTACTTCAGCCTGCTGCGCAACAAGCTGCTGTGGGGCCGCGGCCTTGACATGGGGCCGGAACGGGCTTGATTACCGGGCGCCCATGCTGAGACATCTGCACATCCGCAATTTAGCGATCATCGACGAACTGGCGCTGGATCTGGCGCCAGGTTTCACCGTTCTCACCGGCGAGACCGGCGCCGGCAAATCCATCCTGATCGACGCCGTCGGCTTGGTGCTGGGCGCGCGGGCCGAGAGCGCACTGGTGCGCACGGGCACCGCGCAGGCGGAGGTCACCGCGGAATTCAATCTGTCGTCGGGTGACGCTGCCCTGCAATGGCTGGACGCTCAGGCGTTAAGCGATGAGGACGAACCCCAGCGTTGCGTGATCCGCCGTGCCGTGCAGGCCGAAGGGCGCACCCGTGCCTTTGTCAACGACCGCCCCGTAAGCCTGGCCGCGCTGCGTGAACTGGGTGAGCTGTTGATCGAGATATTCGGTCAGGGCGAAAGCCAGACCCTGATGCGGGCCGAGGTGCAGCGGGAGCTGCTGGATGCCTACGGTGAAGCCAGAGCTTACCGCCAGGCACTGGAGGCAACCGCATCCGCCGCTCTCGAATGCCAGCGTATCGACACCGCGATCAAACGTATCCTCGAAACCAGCCAGCGCGATCCCGCCCAACTCGATTTTTTGCGCTATCAGTTGAGTGAACTCGAAGCGCTGGCGCTGGCGCGCGGCGAACCCGAACAACTCGAGATCGAACACAAACAACTGGCCAATGCCGACCGTCTGCTGCAGGACGGTGGCAACGTCCGTGATGCACTCTACGGCGACGACAACGGCCTCTACGACCAACTCGCCACCGTCACCGCCACCCTCGAAGTACTGGCGGCGCTGCATGCGGATTTCGGCAGCGTCGCCAAACTCACCGGCAGCGCGCAGGGGCATCTGCGCGAAGCGGCCGATCAGCTGGGCCACCTGCTCGACCGGCTCGATCTGGATCCGGAACGCCTGAATGAAGTCGAACAGCGCATGACCGCGATCCACGAACTCGCCCGCAAACACCGCCTGCGCGCCGCCGAACTACCGGAGCGGCGCGACAGCCTGGTCAGCGAACTCGCGCTGCTGGAAGACAGCGCCGGCGCCTTGGCGCAGTTGCAGCAACAGGCCGCGCAAGCTCGCGAACAATACGACCAAGCCGCCGCCGCACTCAGTGCGCAGCGCAAGACCGCGGCCTCGAAACTGTCGGCAGAAGTCAGCACCCGCGTGCGTGAACTCGGCATGGCCAACGCCGTATTCGAGATCGCGGTGGAACGCAGCACAACCGAACATCCAAGCGTACACGGCGATGATCGGGTGCGCTTTGATTTCTCCGCCAATCCCGGCCAGCCGCCGCGACCGCTGAACAAAGTCGCTTCCGGCGGCGAGCTATCACGCATCAGTCTGGCGCTGCAGGTCACGGCGCGTCGGGCGGCCGTGGTGTCGACCATGATCTTCGACGAAGTCGACGCCGGCATCGGCGGCGGTGTGGCCGAGATCGTCGGCACCCAACTGCGTGCACTGGGCGAAAGCCGGCAGGTACTGTGCGTCACCCATCTGGCACAGGTCGCGGCGCAAGGCCAGCAGCACCTGTATATCCGCAAGGAAATCGAGAACAACCAAACCTACACCCGTGTGCAGTACCTCGACCCGCGTGACCGCGTCACCGAACTGGCGCGCATGGCCGGTGGTCGTACCGTGACCCGCGCTACCGAGGCGCACGCACGGGAATTGCTGGGCAAGAAAACCCGTTAAACGTAGCCCGGAATTAGGGCCGACGGAGGCTTTGAACGAGACCGGACCGTAGCTGACCGCTTCATTGCGTACTCCTCAACTTCTTCCGTGCTGCGTTTTGATCGCTGCCTGCGAGCGATTGAGAGCGGGCCACGGATAATCGGACGGTGTCGTAAGTGGGAACTCTGCTTTAATCATGGGCGCCGCAAGGCGCTCCTAGGAGCAGAAGACGATGAGACGACCCCGCAGGAATCACACCGCGGCATTCA
>Ga0307374_10006125_pt1 | contig 19087 bp, 18 predicted proteins | sample OX3MG_FD_202532 | JGI IMG/M metagenome (GOLD analysis project Ga0307374, IMG submission 202532) | Soil microbial communities from Risofladan, Vaasa, Finland - OX-3 | ecosystem: Environmental > Terrestrial > Soil > Coastal area > Acid sulfate soil | place: Finland: Risofladan, Vaasa | collected...
GGCGTAGAGCAATCCCACCACTCCGGGGCCGCCCCGGAACAGACCGACCCCGAGGGCCGGGAACACCGCCCTGGGCATCCCGAAGATCATCGCATTGAGGTCGATCCAGTAGGTGGCCGACAGCAATGTCTGCCCTTTGAGGTGCGAAAAGCCCTCGGCCATCGAACGGAACCCCATCGGGGTCCCGCCGCCGCCGGGCACCAACGGCGGCAGCAGGAGGGCGACGGCCAGGGCGACCCCGAAGGTGGCCACATCGATCCCGAACACCGCTCCGAGGCCGATGCTGGCGATCAGAACCCCGGCCAGGGCCGGTCCCACCACCAGCGCCAGCTGCTGGATGGATGTCTGCAGGGCCACCGCGGCGATGACCTCCTCCTCGGGGACCACCATGGGCAGGGTGGCCCGGCGGGCCGGCCAGTCCACGCCCTGAAAGCCGGCCGCCGCCGCGGTGCAGACGAACAACGGCCACACCCGGGGATGGGGGAGTGTGGCGTTGATGACAAGTCCGCCGCTGGCGGTGGCCATGGCCAATTGGGTGACGACCAGCACCTTCCGGCGGTCCACCGCGTCGGCCAGGGTGCCACCGATCAGCGCGCCGCCCAGCAGCGGGACCAGCCCCACCAACCCGGTCAGACCGACGATCAGCGTCGAGCGGGTCAGCGCGTAGGCCTGAAACGAGACCGCCACCAAGGTGAGCTGGGAACCCATGCCCGACACCACTTGACCGGACCACAACCGGCGGAAGTCACGGTGACGGCGCAACGGCGTGATGTCGATGACGACGCGGGCCACCCGGCAACCGTAGTGGGACCGTGTTGTTGCCCGGTGAGGTCGGAAGCGACGGACGACGCGATAGAGTGGCGCCATGCGTTCGACAGATGTGGCCGCGAGCTGGACGATCCGGCCTGCCGGGAGCCTGGTGGCTCCCGGATCTTCGCACGGGTCGGGCGCCCTCTCTCTGGCCCGTGGCGCAATGGCCTGGGCGCCTGCCGTATCGGCAGCCGGCGCCAAGGCGAACTCGGAGGCGCTCCCGACGGACTGACCGACCTACAACATGGTCCGGGACCGTCAAGGAGTCGCTTCTCAGGAAGCGGCTCCTTTTTTGTTTACCCGGAAACAGCTCGAGAACGCCCGGACCGGAGGGCAGGAGCCACACCCGACCACCATCGATTCTCCAAAGGAGGACAACAATGAATGACGAAGATCACAACCAGAGGTACCAGCGTGACCCGGCCACCACCCGGTCGGCGACCGAGCGCGCCCTGCGTGAGTGGGGAACCCGCCTGTTCGACGAGGGCGACACCCACGACAAGGGCGAGCCGTCCCTCTGCGTGGGCGAGGCCGCCTGAGCCCCGTTGCGCCATAATCGGGTTCACGGGCACGAACACCGGATCGGAACCGATGACATGGAGGCCGAATCGACATGACGACACTTCAGGCGGTGTTCGAGGTCGGCGGCCAGGATCACTTTTTGGCGGTGGTGTCGACGCTGCGATCCGACCAGACGATCCAGGCGTCGGTGGTCAACGCCGGTGTCCTCGCCCACCCTGTCGACGGGGGCGAGGTGGTCGGCTTCGTGACCTACGGCAAGGCGAAGTTGGGCAACCTTCGCAAGCGACCGCAGCTGAGCATCACCTTTCGGGCCGGGTGGCAGTGGGTGACGGTCGAGGGCCACGCCGAGTTGATCGGTCCGGATGACCCGCACCCGGCGGTCGACGCCGAAGGTCTCCGGCTGCTCCTTCGCGGCGTCTTCATGGCCGCCGGCGGCCAGCACGACGACTGGGATTCCTTCGACCGCACCATGGCCGAACAACGACGGACCGCGGCGCTGGTCCAGCCCTCCCGCATCTACAGCAACTGAGCCGCCGGTCTCTCTTGGGGCTAGCCGATACGCCGAAGCTCGGCGGCAAGGTGGTGGGTCAGCGGTTCACCGACGGCCGCCATCCGAACCGAGTACCGGAGAAGCCCGCCATCGACCAGGAGATCCCGCTCGATCTCGCTGACGTCCTTGGCCGACCCGGTCCCGGCCACCAGGGTCGAACGAAGCTGGATGGCACCACCCTCGAAGGTACCTTCGGCGATCTCGACAATGCCGGTCGGGTGCGACACCACCAGCTCGAGCCACCCTGGTCGGGGCATCCGCACAAAGCCGGCTTCGGCGTGGAGCGGCCGGCCGTCGGCCGCGTGCGTGGTCCGCTGGCTGTAGGAGAGAAATGGTTTGCCCACATGAGCAAAGATCACCGTCTCCTCGTAACCGAATGGGTCGATGGTCGGGTAGTCGCCGGTTCCGCGACCCGACCAGGTGCCGAGGAGGACGGCCAGCGGCTCGACGTCGGGGTGCAGTGGTGCGGTCACGTCCCGAGCATGACACTCCAAGGGGTCCTGGCGACAACTAGGCCGGCTCCGGACGCTCCTGACCCTGGAATTGGATGCGGTAGAGCTCGGCGTAGGTCCCGTCGGCGTCGAGCAGCTCGTCGTGCCGGCCCCGCTCGACGATCCGGCCATGGTCCAGCACCAGGATCATGTCGGCCTCCCGGACGGTCGACAGCCGGTGGGCGATGACCAGCGAGGTCCGCCCCTCGAGGGCAGTGGCCAGGGCCCGCTGCACGGCCACCTCCGACTCCGAGTCGAGATGGGCGGTGGCCTCGTCGAGCACCACCACCTCGGGGGCCTTCAACAGGAGGCGGGCGATGGCCAGGCGTTGCTTCTCGCCCCCCGACAACCGGTAGCCGCGGTCGCCCACCACCGTGTCGACCCCGTCGGGGAGGGTCTCGATGAGGGTGGAGATCTGGGCCCCCCGGAGGGCGGCGTCGAGTTGGGCGTCGGTGGCGCCGGGCTTGGCGTAGAGCAGGTTGTCCCGGATGGTCTCGTGGAACAGGTGGGCATCCTGGGTGACCAGGCCGACGGTGTCGGTCAGCGACGCCATGGTCACGTCCCGGACGTCGACCCCGTTGATCCGGACCGCGCCGGCCCGCACGTCGTAGAGGCGGGGGAGGAGATGGCTGATGGTGGTCTTGCCGGCCCCCGACGGCCCGACCAGGGCCACCATCTGCCCGGGCTCGGCGGTGAAGCTGACGTCGAAGAGGACCTGCTGGGAGACGGTGGTGTCGAGCACGGCCACCGACTCCAGCGAGGCCAGGGACACCTCTTCGGCGGTCGGGTACCGGAAGTCGACGTGTTCGAACTCGACCCGGGCCGGTCCCGGGGGCACCGGCACCGCATCGGGCTTGTCGGTGATCATCGGGGGAAGGTCGAGGATCTCGAAGACCCGGTCGAAGGACACCAGGGCGGTCATCACGTCGACCTGGACGTTGGACAGCGAGGTCAGCGGCCCGTAGAGGCGGCCGAGGTAGGCGGCCAGCGCCACCACCGTCCCCACGCTCAAGCCCCCGTCGATGGCCTGGATGCCTCCCCACCCGTAGACAAGGGCGGTGGCCAGGGAGGCGGTCAGGGTGAGGGCGGCGATGAACACCCGGGCGTACATGGCCTGGGTCACCCCGATGTCCCGCACCCGGCCGGCCTTGTTCTCGAACGAGCTCCGCTCTTCCGATGGGCGGCCGAACAGCTTGACCAGCAGGGCGCCGGACACGTTGAACCGCTCGGTCATGGTGGTGTTCATCTGGGCGTTCAACCCGTAGGCCTCGCGGGTGATCGATGACAACCGTCGGCCCACCCGCTTGGCCGGGAGCACGAACACCGGGAGGATGACCAGGCTCACCAGGGTGATCTGCCAGGACAGGAAGAACATGGCGATCAGGACCAGGGTGACGCTGACCAGGTTGGCCACCACCGACGAGAGGATGTCGGTGAACGCCTGCTGAGCCCCGAGCACGTCGTTGTTCAGCCGGCTGATGAGGGCCCCGGTCTGGGTGCGGGTGAAGAAGGAGATGGGCATCTTCTGGATGTGGCTGAACACCTGGGAGCGCATGTCGAAGATGAGGCCCTCGCCGACCTTGGCCGACACCCACCGCTCGGCAATGGAGAGACCGGCCTCCGACAGGGCCAGGCCCCCGGCCACCAGGGCCAGGGTGATGATCAGGCCCTTGTTGTGGCCGAGGATGCCGTTGTTGATGATGTCCCGGAAGATGAGCGGGTTGGCCACCCCGATCACCGCATCGATCACGATCAGCACCAAGAAGAAGATGAGGATGTTCCGGTACGGGCGGCTGAAGGTGAGCATCCGCTTGGCGGTGCCCTTGGTGATGGGCTGCTGGACGACGTCGGCATCCCGGCGCATCTGGCGGAGGGCGCCGCCGAACGCCCCACCCCCGCCGGTGCCTCCTCTTCCTCCGTGCATCATGCCAGCGACCATACCGTTGGAGGATCGGGGGTCGGCCGCTGGGGCTAGGTGGCCACCAGCCCCTTCCCGGTGACCAGCGGGAGGTCGAGGGCGGTGAGAAGCCCGGGGGGACCTTCCACCACCGCGGGAATGGAATTGACCAGGCGCATGGCCGTGGCCTTCAACCCGGCGGTGTTGTGGTCGCCGTCGGTCCCTAGAAGCTGCAGGTCAAGGGTGTAGTTCGGCTCACCGGTGATCTGCACCCGGTAGCCGCCGTGCCCGGCCGGCTGCGGCCAGTCGGGGCCGAGCGAGTCGTGCAGCCGGGTCACGTGCTCGAGGATGATCACCGCCTTCCCGTTGCGGATCCCCCGGACCTCGAAGTGCAGTGCGCCCACCATCCCCTTGTCGATGGTCCCGGCCGCCACCTCGAACGTCTCGGTGGCGGGCAGCCGCTCGTACCACTCCTCGATGGAGTCGAGCTCGACGTCGAGCCCGGCGGCCAGCTGGCGGACCACGCTGCCCCAGGCGGTGGTCAGCACGCCCGGCAGCAGGATGAGGGGCACCTGGTCCATCGGGCGACCGAAGCCCATGATGTCGAAGAGGACCATCCCCTGGTTGTAGGTGTTGTAGTTGAGGACTTCCGATACCCGGAGCTCGTCGATCCGCTCGCTCACCCCGGTGAGCACCAGGGGCAGCACGTCGTTGGCGAATCCGGGATCGACCCCGTTGACGAAAAGAGACACCCCACCCTCGATGGCGGCGATCCGGACCGGTTCGATCATCGAGTCGTCGACCACGCCGAAGGGATACTGCATGAAGACCGGACCGGACGACACCACGTTCACCCCGGCCCGGAGGATCCGTTCGATGTCGGCCAGCGCCTCGGTCAGCCGGTTGTCGGCCATGGCGGTGTGCACCACCACGTCGGGCTTGAGGGCCAGCAGCTGGTCGACGTCGCTGGTGGCGCTGACTCCCAGCTGCCGGTCCAGTCCGGCCAGCTCGCCGGCGTCCCGGCCGACCTTGTCGGGGTTGGACACCCAGAGTCCGACCAGCTCGAGGTCGGGTCGGGCGTCGATGCCGGCGATGGCATGTCGGCCGGCGTTGCCGGTGCTCCAGGCGGCGACTCGGTACGTGCGGCTCACGGTGGTCTCCTCGGTACGTTCGGTCGTTCGGTTTGGTCGGTCGGTTCGGTCGGTCAGGTCGGTCAGGTCGGTCAGGTCGGTCAGGTCGGTCAGGTCGGTCAGGTCGGTCAGGATCAGATGTCGGGGAGGCCCATATCGAGGTTGGGGTGCTCGATGCCACCGTCGACCTCGAGCACTTTTCCGGTGATGTAGGCACCCGCCGACGAGGCCAGGTACACCACCGCAGCGGCGATGTCCTCGGGGTCGCCGATCCGGCCCAGCGGGGTCTCGGCTTCGATAGCGGTGCGCAGCTCGTCGCTCTGCATGACGATGTCGAGCGCGGAGGTGGCCACCGATCCCACCGCGATGGCGTTGACCCGGATCCGGGGGGAGAGATCGGCGGCGGCCAGCCGGGTGTAGTGGGCCAGCGCGGCCTTGGCGGTGCCGTAGGCCACGTACCCCCGAGCGGCCAGCCGACCCATGGCCGAGGAGATGTTGACGGCCGATCCGCCGTCGTTCTCCAACATCAGCGGCACCGCCGGTCGCAACAGGGCGTGGGCGGTGGCGACGTTGAAGTGGAACGCCTGCTCGAGGCGGCCCGGCGAGGTGTCGAGGAACGGGCGGGGCATCGCCCCGCCCACGTTGTTGACCACCAGATCCAACCGGCCGAATTCCCTGCGGGCATGGTCGACCAAACCGGCCACCGCCTCCAGGTCGCTGAGGTCGGCCGGTACCACCACTGCCTTCCCGCCGGCGGCCTCGATGGCGGCTGCCACCACCGCCAACTGGTCCTCGGTCCGGGCCGACACCACCACGTCCGCCCCGGCCTCGGCCAGGGCCACGGCCGTGGCCGCCCCGATACCCCGTCCGGCACCGGTGACAATGGCCACTTTGTTGGTCAATCGGAAACGGTCAAGGATCATCGAAGTCCCCCCTTCATCTCCGATACATCTAGCAGTCGATGACGCGGTGGCGCCACGTCATCGGAGTGGCAGAGACGCGCAGGTGTTGATACACGTTCGGGACTTCCCGCCACCGCATGGCCGAGGCCCGCCCGCCGGCCACACCGGGGACGTTCAGTCAGCCAGGTCGGCCAGCCCCGCGATGTGGACGGGTGTCACCCGCACCAGAAGCTCGCCGGGCACGCCGTTGCGGCGACCGAACTCCTCGGCGCGGTCGGCCCCCATGTAGCGACCACCGAGCAGACTGGCCCAGCGCAAAAGCTCGGAAGGTTCATCGCGCAAGGTGGCCACGCCGTCGATGGTGACGAAGGAGTGCGGAGGGCGCTCGTCCTGGACGCAGATGGCCACCCGGGGGTCCCGCCGGAGGGTCTTCCCTTTGACGGTGTCCTCCCCGGTGTTGAAGACGATCTCCCCGAGTGGGTTGTCCCCATCCGCCGTCGAGGTGTCCAGCAGGTACCACACCGGAGCGATATGGGGCCTCCCATCCGCCCGCACCGTCGACACCAGCGCGGTATGCGGAGGAACAGATTGGAGGAAGGCCAGAAGTTCGCCCTCGCTCATCGGGTGCGCGGGCATCGGGACTCCTGGCTACGCCGGAGCCGGGCGGCTGGAGGGGAGGCCGAGCTTGCGGTGGTCCCAGGACACCACCCGTTCGACGATGACTTTGGCCACGATGCGCTTGTTGAGCATGGTCTCCACGAACGGCCTGAGCTCCTCGGAGTAGTTGCCGTAGTACCGCTCGAACAGGTCGATCCCCAGTTCGAACATCCGCTCGGGCTCTTCGACCATCTCGACCCGGCCCACCAGCTCGACCCCCCGCAGCTCCTCGTAGTAGTCGCCGTCCTCGAACATGCACGTGATGCGGGGGTCCCGGCTGAGGTTCACCGCCTTCTGGGCCTTGGCCTTGGTCTCGATGGCCACCGCCCCCTCCAGGAATCCGTACCACATGGCCACCGCGTGGACTGAGCCGTCGTGGTTGAGAGTGCACATGGTCATCGGCCGCCGTTCGTGGATGAACGCGTCGATCTCCTCCGGCGTCATCTTGATCGCCGCTCGCTGGTTCACCCCGTGACCCATCTGCTGGGGTCCTTCCGGTACCGGCTCGCTCATGGTTCCCCTTTACCTCGTCGCTCGGCGGTCCTGCCCCCAAAGGGTCGCCGGGCCCCAATTCGGATGTGGGTGCGAGCGTACCAATGATGGTATTGGCGCCTCGGCTGAGCGACCGGCTCCTTCTCAGCCCCGCCGTCGCCGGGCCGTGCCCGGTTCCTGGGCGGGCATCAGCTGTTGTGTCGGAATGGCCAAGGCGGGTGCGGGGTCATCCAGTGACAGAGCTGATTGATTGTCCGGGCACTCAGCGCTGACCACGGGGCCGTTCTCCGAGGTGGCCGGGAGGGCGGGGACCGAGGTGTCGGCGGCTTTGAGGTTCAGGGTCGACGTGAGGTCGCCCACCGTCTTTCGCCGCCAGGCCGAGATGTTCGGGCAATGGATCCCGAACCGCTCCTCGAGCAGTCGGATCTGCGACGTGTGGTCGAAGGTGTCGGAGTTGACGTAGCCACCCCGACTGTACGGGGAAACCACCAGCATCGGCACCCGGAACCCCAGCCCGATCGGACCGAGGATGCCGCCCGATTGGCTCACCGGCGCGCGGGAGGTCACGAATTCGCCGGGCGTCCCGGCCGGAGCCACCGGGGGGGACACGTGATCGAAGAACCCACCGTTCTCGTCGTAGGAGACGATGAGCACCGTCTTTGCCCAGACCGCCGGATTGGCCGTCAGGGCCTGGAGGACCCCGCTGATCATGACCTCCCCGTTGAGAGGCGCGGCCGAAGGGTGTTCCGACTCCACCAGCGAGGGCACCACCCAGCTGACAGCCGGGAGGGTGTTGTGGGCGACGTCAGCGGTGAACTCGTCCGGCCACACCGGAAGGAAGGCCTTGTCGTAGAGGGATGACCCGGCCTTCAGGAACTGCTTGAAGTAGAGCAGGGCGTTGAAGCCGATGGCCAGATTCGACTTGATGAACGGGCCGACAGCCGTCAATGGGGGCTGGTACACCTTCCAGCTCACCCCCTTGTCCTCGAGCAATTCGGGCACCGTTGTCCATCCACAGCTGCCGACCGCGTCGGATGCCTCGGATCCCAGGTTCGGCGTTTCGAGGACCGGGCCACCCTGGGTGCCGGAGGGATCGATCATCCCCGACAGCCAGGTCAGCCGGTTGGGCATGGTTGGGCCGATCACCGAGCAGTAATAGGCGTCGGCGATGGTGAAGGCATCGGCCACCGCGTAGCGGAAGGGCATGTCCTGCCGGGTCAGATAGCCCATCACCAGGGGGCCCTGGGCACCACCGTCATTGGCCGCCTGGCTGTGGGTGCTGACGAAGGAGTCCATGGCGCCCGAGTTCCAGCTCTGGTGTTGGGGGATCCAGGAGTGGGTCGGGATGTCGGCGTTACCGGCGCACTGGGCCATGGTGGTCGCCACGTCGAGGTGGTACGGCAACAACGTGGCCGGGTGCGCTCCGGTGCCCGGGGACTGCGGCCAGCTCTGGGCGAACACGCCGTTGTTCCCGGCCGGGTGGTCGTCGAAGCCCCGGACTCCCGGATAGACGCCGAAATAGTGGTCGAACGATCGGTTCTCGAGCATCAGCATCACGACGTGCTCGATCGACCCAAGGTCGGAGCCGGACGGAAGGGTGGTGGCGGCGTTAGTGACAACCGACGAGCCGCCGCACGCCTCCAGCAGCACGCCGGCGGCCAGGCCGAGACCCCCGGCGAGGAACCCTCGGCGGGAGACTGATGGACTTTCCATTGAACCTCCTGGGCCGCTGGGTCGCCGGTCGCCCGCGGTGCCGCCAACCGGCCGGGACTCTCGATGGTGGGTCACGATAACCAGCCGCCCACGGCGGCGCCACCACCATCGATCCGTCGGCTCCCGCCGTCTCCGCCGGGCTACGAAATCCCGCGGCCGTCCGGCCCGTAGGCTGACGACCCATGGTGCTCGCCATTGCCAGTTCGGATCCGCGGATCCCGCGGATCCACGCCCGGAGGCTTCCTCGCCCGACCCGCCGGGAGCTGGCCCGCCGCGGGGCGGTGATCGCCGAGGTCTCGGCCAAGCACTTCAGCGGGGTGGCGTTCCGGCAGCTCCGCCACGCCCGCCACGGCCCCTTGCCGCTCACGGTGCTGGCCCGGCCGCTGCGCAAGACCTTCGAGGACCTGGGGGGCACCTACATGAAGTTCGGGCAGCTGGTGGCCTCCTCTCCGGGGGTGTTCGGGGACGACTTCGCCGACGAGTTCCGGGCCTGTCTCGACACCGGCCCGACGGTTCCCTTCGAGACGGTCCGGGACGTCATCGAGAGCGACCTCGGGATGCCGCTCCACGAGGCCTTCACCCACTTCGACCCGAACCCGATCGGGCGGGCCTCGATCGCGGTGGTGCACCGGGCCACCCTCCACGACGGGACCGACGTGGCCGTGAAGGTCCTGCGACCCGGCATCGAGTCGATGGTGTCGATCGATCTCGACCTGTTGCAGCCGCTGCTCGAGATGGTGGCCAAGCAGACCGGTGACCAGTCGGCCGGCACCCTGATGCAGCTGTTCTCCGGATTCCGGGTCCAGATCGGCGAGGAGCTCGACCTCCGCAACGAAGCGCGAGCGCTGGCCGCCTTCCGCCTCATCGTGGTGCCGAAGCCCTTCCCGGAGCTGTCCGGCCCCAATGTGCTGACCATGGAGTTCCTCGACGGGGTGCCGATCGACGACCTGTCCGGGGCGGCCAAGTTCGGGGTCGACCCCGCCCCGTTGGTCGAGCAGGTGGTGCGGGCCTTCTTCCTCACCACCGTGCGGTGGGGGGCGTTCCACGGGGACGTGCATGCCGGCAACATGTTGCTGCTCCGGGACGGCCGCATCGGGATCATCGACTGGGGCATCGTGGGACGGCTCGATCCCGAGACCCATTACTTCTTCATCCGCCTGCTCGAGGCGGTGCTCGGCAACCAGGACGCCTGGGGGGACATCGCCGCCCATCTCACCCGCACCTACGGTCCCGCCATGCAGCAGGGACTCGGCCTGTCCGACGACGAGCTGGCGGTGTTCGTCCAGGGATTGATCGAGCCGATCCTCATGCGCCCGTTCGGTGAGGTCAGCCTCGGGGCGTTGATCCAGGCGCCCCAGGTGCAGGCGGCCAAGGCCCAGGGCATCGAAGCCCAGAACCGCTCGGTCCGGGCGGTGGCCGGACGGCTCCGGGCCCAACGGAAGCTCCGGCGGCTGGCCGACGAGTCGGGGGGAACCGACTCCGAGTTCGACCGGGGCACCTTCCTGCTGGGGAAACAGCTGATGTACTTCGAGCGCTACGGCAAGATGTTCCTCGCCGACGTGCCGCTCTTCGGTGACCGGGCGTTCTACGAGTCGGTGCTCAAGTCGGCCCCGACCCCGACCATGACCTCGACCCTGCCTCCCACCCGTCCGGCTGAGGGTCAGAGATGAAGGTCTGTTTCGTCTGCACCGGCAACATCTGCCGGTCACCGATCGCCGATGTGGTGTTCCGGCACCTGGCCGTCGGGACCCCGATGGCCGACGGTTCGACGCTGGCCGACCATCTCGAGATCTCCAGTGCGGGGACCGGCAACTGGCACGTCGGCGAGCCCATGGACCCGAGGGCGGCCGCCATCCTCCACACCCACGGCTACGTCGACCACGGGCACCGGGCCCGGGCCTTCGAGACCTCGTGGCTCGACGACACCGACCTGGTGGTGTCGATGGCCCGCCACCACCACCAGACCCTCCGCAGCCTGGCCCGCCACCAGTCCGGCGGGCGAGACCACCATGAGCCCAAGTTGGTGCTGCTGCGCTCCTACGACCCGAAGGCGCAGGGCCGCATGGACGTGCCCGACCCCTACTACGGCGACAGCTCCGATTTCGAGGCCTGCCTGACCATGATCGAGGCCGGATGCCGGGGGCTGGCCGAGCGTCTCCGTCTGCAGCTGGCCGATCAGCTCACCGAGGCGCCGAAGGGAACGAAGGATTCGGCCTCGTAGGTCCGCATCCGTTCGTAGACATCGCGTAGCTCCCGGCGGCGGGCCCGGTCGTTGCCCAGGTTGACCAGTTCGTCCGGGTCCGAATCATGGTCGTACCACTCGTGGTCGTTGTCGTCGAACGAGCAGTCGACGTCGAACAGCTTGGTCCCCGGCGACTTCCCCCACAGCCCGGTCGACGGCTTGCCGCCGCCCACCCCGTAGTAGCGGGCGTACTTGGTCCGGCCGTCGAAAAAGCCCCGCAGCGCGTAGCGCACCTTGTTGAGGTTCTCGGTCTGGGCGGAATCCTGGGCGAAGAGCACGTGGTCGCGGACCGACACCGACGGGTCGGCGAGGACGGGGGACAGGTCGGTCCCCTGAACGGTGGGGCCCACCGCCGAGGGGGCCACCCCGGCCAGCCCGCAGATGGTGGCGGCCAGGTCGACGTGGGACCCGAGCGCGGAGGTCACGGACCCGGGGGCGGTGACCCCGGGGACCTTCGCGTACAGCGGCACCCGCATGATCTCGTCGTAGACGAACGGCCCCTTGGATCGGAGCCCGTGGGAACCGCACATGTCGCCGTGGTCGGAGGTGAAGATCACGATGGTGTCGTCCCAGGCGCCGGATTCCTCCAGGGCGGCCAGGACGGTGCCGAGGTTGCGGTCGGCCAGCTGGTGGAGGTGGACGTAGTAGTCGAGATGGCGAAGCCACGCCCGGGTGTCGGACGGGTCGATGTAGCCCCACAGGCCGTGTTGCTGGTCCCAGCGCCACTGCCGGTGCGCTTCGGGCTTGGCGTGCAGGTCGTCGTCGAAGTTGGCCGGCAGGCTGTCGACGACCTCGTCGTAGCTGTCGGTGTAGACGGGGAGCGGGTCGTCGTCCTTCCAGGCGGCCGACTCCAGGATGGAGCGGACCCCGGCGACGTCGTCGGGATGGCGCTCCCGGTAGCCGGGCTGATCGATGGGGAACCACATCACGTCGTGGGGGTTGACCAGCGCCACGGTCAGGAACCACGGGTCGGAGGCCGGTTGATCGGCATCGGCCCCGACGGAGGGCGTGGCGTTGGCCTTCAACCAGTGGGCGGCGTTGGCGGCGATGATCGGGTCGAAGTGCACCCCGGTGCCGGCCCATCCCATGAAGTGGCGGTCGTTGCCGTCCCAGTCGGCGAAGCCGTAGGCCTCCATGTCGGGGGTCGGGGACTGCGACAGGTGCCATTTGCCGATATAGGACGACCGGTAGCCGGCCCCGTCGAGCAGGGACCCGAGGGTGGGCACCGAGGTCGGCAACTCCTGGTGCTCGGGCATGATCACGTTGTCGTTGACCCCGTGGCCGGCCAGGTAGCGCCCGGTGAACAGGCTGGCTCGGCTGGGGGAGCACGGCGACGAGTGGGTGAAGTAGTTGGTGAACTCCAGCCCTTCGGCCCGCAGGCGGTCCCGCCACGGCAACGAGGTGCCGGCCGGAAGCCACGAGCGTTGGCGCTCCTGGTCGGACACCACCAGCAGGATGTTGGGCCGCTTCGAGGTGGGGCCACCCTCGGACCCGGGTTGATCGGGACTGTGCACGTCACCTCGCTCGTGTCGGTGGTCCCGCCGACCTCGGGCGGGGCCCGTCCGACCTTAGTTGGATCCGGCTACCGGACCCGGGCAGGACCCCCCCTGTTGGCGCACAAAACTGAAATGTGTTCTACTTTTCCGCGTTGACGTTCGACGAGACATCAGAGGGAGGGGTCGGATGCCCGAGAGCGAGGCGTTGCACGCCAGTCACGTCCTCGAATACCCGTACTCGCGTTCGGTGGGACCGGTCATCGGCGCGTTCCTCACCGGCCTGCGTGACGGGAAGCTGACCGGGGTTCGGGGAAGCGGGGGGTCGGTCATCGTCCCTCCCACCGAGTACGACCCGGCCACCGGTGACGACACCGGCGAGGCGGTGGACGTCGGTCCCGGCGGGGTGGTCGAGTCCTGGGCCTGGGTGTCCGACCCGCTGCCGAAGCACCCGCTGGACAGGCCGTTCGCCTGGGCGCTCATCCGCCTCGATGGGGCCGACACCGCCATGCTGCACGTGGTCGACGCCGGCGGTCCTGGCCGGATCGCCACCGGGGACCGGGTCACCGTACGGTTCCGCCCGGCCGCCGAGCGGATCGGGGCCATGGCCGACATCGGGGCCTTCGTCCCCGAAGGGGGTGGGTCCTGATGGATGACGAGACAACCACCGAGGAGCGGGGCCCGGTGACCACCCTGGCCACCCCCATCCGCCTCGACTTCGAATTCACCCCCGGCATCGCCCTCTCCCATTTCCTCCGCGGTCTCGAGCGGGGCAAGTTCATCGGCCAGCGCTGCCCGAAATGCGGCAAGGTCTACGTCCCCTCCCGGGGCTCGTGCCCCACCGACGGGGTGCCGACCACCGAGGAGGTCGAGTTGGGCAACACCGGGACGGTGACCACCTACTGCGTGGTCAACGTGCCGTTCGCCGGCCAGTCCATCGAGATCCCCTACATCTGCGCCCAGGTTCTGCTCGACGGGGCCAACCTCTCGTTCATGGGCCTCATCCAGGAGATCCCCACCGACCAGATCCGCATGGGTATGCGGGTCGAAGCCGTGTGGGTGGCACCGGAGGAGCTGACCCCGAGCCTGGCGTCGGTGAAGTACTTCCGCCCGAGCGGGGAGCCGGACGCTGACTACGACACCTACAAGGAGTACCTATGAGCGCCGCCGCCACGGCCCGGAAGCCGGTGCGCCGACCGGTGTCGATCGCCTCGTTCGCCCAGGCGGATAACGTGCGCCGGGAGAACGAGCGCAACGAGGTCGAGATGTTGCAGCCGGTGGTGGCCGAGGTGTTCGCCAACATCGGGATCACCAAGGACGACATCGGCTTCATCTGCTCGGGTTCCACCGACTACCTGATCGGTGGCCCCTTCAGCTTCGTGACCGCCCTCGACGCCGTCGGGGTGTGGCCTCCCAGGGCCGAAAGCCATGTCGAGATGGACGGGGCCTGGGCGCTGTACGAAGCCTGGGTCCTCCTGCAGGAAGGGGAGATCGACGCCGCCCTCGTCTATTCATTCGGTCGCTCGTCCCCCGGGAACCTCAGTGAGATCCTGGCCCTCCAGCTCGATCCCTACTACCTGGCCCCGCTGTGGCCCGACCCGGTGAGCCTGGCCGCACTCCAGGCCCGGGCGCTGATCGACGCGGGCAAGGCAACCGAAGAGGACTTCGCCGCCATCGCCTCCCGTAGCCGCAAGGACGCCATGGGCAACCCCAAGGCGCAGGTGGCCAGCGACATCACCGCCGAATCCCTGATGAAGGACGACTATGTGGTGTCCCCCCTCCGTCGCCATGCGCTGCCGCCGATCACCGACGGGGCCGCCGCCATCGTCCTGGCCGCCGGCGACAAGGCGCGGGAATGGTCGGACACCCCGGTGTGGATCTCCGGCTTCGACCACCGCATGGAGACCCACTCGCTCGGGGCTCGGGACCTGACCTCGTCGCCGTCGACGGCCAAGGCCGGCGAGGTCGCCGGTGTGGCCGACGGTTCCATCGACGTGGCCGAGCTCCACGCCCCCTTCGCCCATCAGGAGATCATCCTCAAAGAGGCGTTGGGCCTCGGGAACGGGGTCCGCATCAACCCGTCGGGTGGACCCCTGGCGGCCAACCCGATCATGTCGGCCGGCCTCATCCGCATCGGCGAGGCCGCCGTCCGCATCGCCTCGGGCGAGGCCGGACGGGCGGTGGCCCACGCCACCTCCGGGCCGTGCCTGCAACAGAACCTCGTCTGCGTGCTGGAGGGTGAGTGATGGCTGATCGTTGTGCAGTGATCGGGGTGGGGCAGACTCACCACAAGGCCAAGCGCGACGACATCTCGATCGCCGGCCTGGTCCGGGAGGCGGCCAAGATGGCGCTCGCCGATGCCGACCTCACCTGGTCGGACATCGACGCGGTGGTGATCGGCAAGGCCCCGGACATGTTCGAGGGAAGCATGATGCCGGAGCTGTACCTGGCGCCGGCCCTCGGGGCGGTGGGCAAGCCGATGTTCCGGGTCCACACCGCCGGGTCGGTGGGAGGGTCGACCTCGTTGGTGGCCGCCCACCTCATCTCGTCGGGGATCCACAAGCGGGTGCTGACTGTCGCCTACGAGAAGCAGTCGGACTCCGACGCCATGTGGGCCCTGTCGGTGCCCCAGCCGTTCGCCGCGCCACTGCTGGCCGGGGCCGGTGGGTATTTCGCCCCCCATATCCGCGCCTACATGCGACGCTCGGGCGCGCCCGAGTACATCGGGCGGATGGTGGCGGTCAAGGACCGGCTCAATGCCCTCCGGAACCCCTACGCCCACCTTCACCTTTCCGACATCGACATGAAGATGGTCGAGGACTCGATGATGCTGTGGGACCCCCTCCGTTACCTCGAGGCGTGTCCGTCGTCGGACGGCGCCGCCGCCATGGTGCTGGCCGCCGAGGACTCGGTGTCCGGGGGCTACCCGCCGGCGTGGATCCACGGCATGGCCATGCGCTCGGAGCCCACCATGTTCGCCGGCCGGGACCAGGTGAACCCTCAAGCCGGCCGGGACTGTTCGGCCGACGTCTACGCCCAGGCCGGGATCACCAACCCTCGGGCGGAGATCGACGTGGCCGAGGTCTATGTCCCGTTCAGCTGGTACGAGCCGATGTGGCTGGAGAACCTCGGCTTCTGCGACCTGGGAGACGGGTGGAAGCTCACCGAGTCCGGGGCCACCGCCTTCGACGGCGACATCCCCTGGAACACCTCGGGCGGGGTGCTCTCGTCCAACCCGATCGGCGCGTCCGGGATGCTCCGGTTCCTCGAGGTGGCCATGCAGGTCCGGGGCCAGGCCGGCGAGCACCAGATCGACGGCGTGACGCGGGCCCTCGGCCAGGCCTACGGCGGCGGGTCCCAATTCTTCGCCATGTGGGTGCTGGGCGCCGACAAGCCTTAACCGAAGACGTCCTTGCCGAAGGTCGCGCTGGCTGTCCTGGCCTGGCCGAGCCGGGCCAGTCCGAACAAGTCCTCGATGGTGGCCAGCGACGAGTAGTGGTTGTACGGCACCGTGCTGACGGTGCCGGGGTGGATGAACGGCGAGATGAGCACGGTGCCGATCCGACCCCCACCCGGACCGCTGGTGCCCGGTTGCGGCGCCGCCGGTCCCGCGACCTCCCCGCAGCAGGCGGTGGCATCACCGATGTCGGCCTCGTCGAAGGTGACCTCCAACAGCCCGTCCTTCTTGAAGGCGGGGGAGTCGGTGATCAGCGGTACCCACTGCTGCAAGAAGGCGTCGACGTTGGCCAATTGGGATGCCTGACCAGTCTGGTTCACGCAGGGGCTGTCGTGGCCGTCGTTGCAGAGGTTGGGGGTGATGAAGCTGAAGTTGGGCGTCGAGGCCACCGATTGGAGGTCCTTCTGCAAGCCGGTGGTGCCGGGAGGAGTCCCGGCCGGCAGGGACCCGGTGGTGGTGCCGAGGGGGACCACGTGCGCACTGCACTGCGCGGTGTTGTCGATGATCGAGTGGAAGTAGACGAAGGGATCGTGCCGGGTGGCATAGCCGTCGCCGGGCACCGCTCTCTGGGTCAGGTCGGCGGATCCGACCGCCGGATGGCCGCAGGTCGGCGACTCGCGGGTGGCGAGGTTGCCCATGTCCTCCATGTACCCCTTCCAGCTGAGCCCGGAGGCGGTCAGCTGGTTGGCCACCGTGGGCACCGACGCCGGGAAGACGCAGCCGGCATCGGAGATCTGCCCGTTGCCGGCCACCGTGGCGGTGGCGGGGAAGTTGGAGAAGGTCTGGCAATCGGCCTGGTTGGAGGGGTTCGGCGCCTGGCCCGACACGAAGGAGATGTAATTGTCATTGGAGAAGTGGCCGGTGGCGTAGTAGTTCGACAACAGGGCTCCCTTGCCTGGAAGGGTGGCGGCCAGATAGGGGTCGGCACCCGGGTTGCCGAAGGTCGCCGCGTAGCCCTCGTTCTCCAGCATGATCACGAACACGTGACGGATGGCGGGCAGTCCCGACCCCGACCCGGTGGTCGAGGTGGACCCCCCAGCCGTCGTGGTGGTCGTCGACCCCGACGACGACGGGCCCGAGGAACAGGCGGTGACCGTCACCGCCATCGCCACCAGGATGGCGGTGGCGATCCGACCCCGACGACGACGGGTCGTGTCCGGGGTCGGGGGGCAGGCGGTCAGAGCGGGAGCGGTCACCCAAAGAGTTCTAGCCGAAAGTGGCCGAGTGCCGGGTGTGACCGACGCGGGCCGATACACTCGGAACCGTTCGCCGAGCTCCGGAGGTCGCATGAAGGTTGTCGTTGACTATGACGAGTGCGCCAGCAACGCTGTCTGCATGGGGATCGCCCCTGAGGTGTTCGAGGTGCGGGACGACGGGTTTCTCTACGTGTTGAACGAGCATCCCGGCGCGGACCTGGAGGAGAAGGTCCGCCAGGCGGCCAATGGTTGCCCCACCGGGGCCATCACCATCATCGAGGACGAGTAACCCCGGCGTGTCCGGGGGCCTCCCCAGAGTTCGTTTCGCCCCGTCTCCAACCGGCTACTTCCATGTAGGTAGCGCTCGTACCGCGCTGTTCAATTGGCTGGTCGCCCGCAAGTCGGGTGGAACCTTCGTGCTCCGCATCGAGGACACCGACACCGAGCGGAACCGCCAGGAGTGGGTGGACGGGATCGTGACGGCCATGCACTGGCTGTCGATGGACCCCGACGAAGGTCCCTACCACCAGTCCGCCCGCACCGAACGCTACGGCCAGGCCGTCGACGGCCTGTGGGATGCCGGATTCCTCTATGCCTGCGACTGCACCCGGGAGGAGGTCGACGCCCGCAACAAGGCGGCCGGCATCCTGACGCCCGGGTATGACGGGTACTGCCGGGACCGCAAGCTGCCCCGGGGGGAAGGCCGGGCCCTCCGGTTCCTGACCCCCGACACCGGCATCACCACGGTGGTGGACGTGATCCGGGGGGACGTCGAGTTTCCCAACTCGGCCATGGACGACTTCGTGGCGGTGAAGGGCTCCGGGGCCCCGCTCTTTGTGCTGGCCAACGTGGTCGACGACATCGACATGTTGATCTCCCACGTGATCCGGGGCGAGGACCTCCTCCCCACGACCCCCCGGGGCGTCCTGGTGTGGGAGGCCTTGGCCTCCATCGGCTGGGTCACCGATGGGATCACCGGTGACGAGCCCGAGCCCGTCCCGCCGCTTCCGGTCTTCGCCCACCTGCCCATGTTGGTCAACGAGCAGCGGAAGAAGCTGTCCAAGCGGCGTGACCCGGTGGCGGTCGAGTCCTACCGCGACCAGGGGTATCTGCCGGAGGCGTTCGTGAATTATCTGGCCCTGCTGGGCTGGAGCCCCCCCGGCGGCGAGGAGGTCTTCGACGCCGATCAACTGGTGCAGTGGTTCGACCTGAAGGACGTCAACCATTCACCGGCGTTCTTCGACGTGGTCAAGCTCGCCCACCTCAACGGCGAGTACATCCGGGCCATGCCGGTGGATGCGTTCATCGGCGCCTGCAAGCCGTGGCTGACCGGGGCGTCGGCGCCGTGGCCCGACGGCGCCTTCGACCCCGAGGTGTTCCGGCGCCTGGCCCCGCTGGTGCAGGAGCGGGTGGCGGTACTCGGTGAGGTACCGACCATGGTCGATTTCATGTTCGTCGACCAGCCCACCATCGATGATGACGCCTGGGCCCGGGCCATGACCGGGGACGACCTGGCCGAGAGCATCCTGGCGACG
>Ga0307374_10006128_pt1 | contig 19083 bp, 16 predicted proteins | sample OX3MG_FD_202532 | JGI IMG/M metagenome (GOLD analysis project Ga0307374, IMG submission 202532) | Soil microbial communities from Risofladan, Vaasa, Finland - OX-3 | ecosystem: Environmental > Terrestrial > Soil > Coastal area > Acid sulfate soil | place: Finland: Risofladan, Vaasa | collected...
CTACCCCTACCGGACGACGGAAGAGGAGCTCGACGAGACCTGGGACAAGCCCGGTGCCGTGCACGCCGTCTTCCTCTCCCTGATGCGGGAGACGCTGGCCCGCTGGCTGGATCTGGCTGAGCAGCGGCTGGCCGGGACCGGCATCCGCCTGTTCGTGATGACCGGCAACGACGATCCGCATGAGCTCAAGCACATCCTGCGGCAGTCGCCGGCGGTGATCGAGACCGAGGACCGGCTGATCGACATCGGCGAGGGAGTCACCATGATCTCCTGCGGCTGGTCCAACCGCACTCCCTGGCACACCCCGCGCGAGATGGACGACGACGACCTGGAGCGGCGGATCGAGAAGACGGCCGCCGAGGTCTCGCGCCCGGAACGGGCCGTGTTCAACCTGCACGTCCCGCCCGCCCGCACCGCCATCGACCTGGCCCCGGCGCTCGACGGCACGCTCAAGCCCCGGGTCAGGGGCGGGGCGGTGGTGATGGAGTCGGTCGGCTCCGAGGCCGTCCGCCGGGTGCTGGAGCGGTACCAGCCCATGCTCGGCCTGCACGGGCACATCCACGAGTCCAGGGGCGCGGTCAGGCTCGGCCGGACCCTGTCGATCAACCCCGGCAGTGAATATGGCGACGGGGTACTGCGCGGGGCGCTGCTCGAGATCGACGGCCGCAGCGGCGTCAAGAGCTACCAGCTGCCCTCCGGCTAGTGCCCCCGGGCACACCGGCAAGCCATCACCGACACGACAGGCCCGAGGGGGCGCAGTGGATCAGCGAGCTTTCAGCCACCGGCTCATCAGCCAGCGGGAGCGGCTGCACACCAGCCCGGAACAGCTGCTGGAACGGGTAGAGCGCTCGGGCTACGGGCCGAAGAGCAAACAGATCCTGCGCGAGCAGGTCAGCCACGAGTCGACCGGCCAGGTGGGCTTCGCCCTGTTCGAATGCCCGCCCGCGATCGTGCGCGGGGACGGCGCCCGGGTCTGGGATGCCGACGGCAAGGAGTACGTCGACATGCTGGCCGGCTTCTCGGTGTCCAACACCGGGCACTGTCACCCGGCCGTGACCGCCGCGCTCGCCAGCCAGGCGGGCCAGTTGCTGCACTACTTCGACCTGCCGGGCGAGCAGCGGGAACGGCTGGCCGGGCGGCTGGCCGCGCTGGCACCGGGCGACCGCCGGCGGCGGGTGGTGTTCGGCACCACCGGCGCCGACGCCGCCGAGCTCGCGATCAGGCTGGCCCGCTGGTATACCGGCGCCCCGATCATCCTGTCCGCCTACGGCGGGTACCACGGCACCACCGGCGCGACCATGCCCACCACCGCGAAGGGCGGGATGTGGGCCTACTACTACCCGGTCCTGCCGCAGGACTCCGGGCACGCGAAGATCCCGTACTCCTACCCCTACCGCTGCCCGGTCGGGGCGGACCCGGAGCACTGCGCGGAGGCCTGCCTGGAGTTCACCCGGCGGATGCTGCTGGGCAAGGAGTCACCGTTCACCGAGCACCGGGCCGGGATCTCCAACGTCGCCGCCATCCTGCTGGAGCCGATGCAGGCCAGCGCGGGCTACATCATCCCCGGCGAGGGCTATCTGCGCGGCATCCGTGAGCTGTGTGACGAATTCGGCTTCCTGCTGATCGACGACGAGATCCAGGCGGGCATGGGCCGCACCGGCCGGTTCTGGGCCTGCGAGCACGAGCAGGTGGTGCCGGACATGATCCTCGCCTCCAAGGGGCTGGCCAGCGGGCTGCCGGTCTCCGCCGTCATCGCCGACGACGAGGTCGCCGCGTCCTGGGGGCCGGGCGCGCACGTCGGCACGTTCGCCGCGACCGCGCTCGCCTGCGCGGCCGCGAACGCCACGTTGGATATCTACGAATCCGAGCAGCTGGTCAAGCGGGCCGCTGATCTTGGTGACTACTTCCGCGAGCAGCTGGAAGGACTGCGGGAACGTCATCCGATCTTGGGCTGGATCGATGCCAGAGGGTTGTTCATCGGCCTGGAATTCGTGAAGGACCGGGCTACTAAGGAGCCAGCCGCCGATGAGGCCGCCTGGATGCTGGAGTTCTGCGTCCGGGAAGGCCTGCTGTTCGAGAAGGGCGGCTATTACTACAACCGGTTCCAGCTCATTCCCGCACTCGTTGTGGAGAAGGAACTGGTCGACCGGGCGGTGGACATCCTCGACCGGGCGATGACCATGGCCGAGACCCGCTCGGGCATCACCCAGGGCTAGCCGCAGGCACGCCGCCACCCACGCTGGCCGCACGGCCGGCCTGGGTGGGGCGCGGAGCGCTCACCCCCGGGCGACGGCCTCCATGCTCTGCCGCACCGCCTCGGTCAGCGGGTCGCCGGGCGGGAGCACCCGCTCGCAGTCGGCCAGGGTGTCCCGCAGCAGTGCGCTGGCCTCGGTCACGCGGCCCATCGCGTAGTAGGCGTGCGCCAGGTTCGCGCGCGCGGCCAGGGTGTCCGGGTGCTGCGCGCCGAGCACCCGCTGGCAGTCCACCCGGCTGCGCTCGTACAGGGGCAGGGCGCTGGCCATCCGGCCCGCCGAGTGGTAGGCCGAGGCGAGGTTGCCGCGCGCGCCGAGGGTGTCGGGGTGGTCCGGCCCCTGCACCCGCTCCCGGTCCCGCAGGGCGCGCTCGAACAGCGGCAGTGCCTCCTTGAGGCGCCGCGAGGTGTGGTAGGCGGTGGCCAGGGCGCTCACCGAGGTGATGGTGTCCGGGTGGTCAGCGCCCAGCACCCGCTCCCGGTCATCGAGGGTCCGCTTGCTGTGCGTGAGGGCATCCTTCAGCCGGCCGCCCGCCAGGCTGGCGCTGGCCAGGTTCGCCCGGGTGGCCATCGTGTCCGGGTGGTCGCTGCCCTGCCGCCGCTCCCGTTCGGCCAGTGTCCGCCGGGCCAGCCGCATCGCGTCCGGGTAATGCCCGGCCGCCTGGTAAGCGGTGGCCAGGGAGTCCTGCACGTCGAGCGGGTCGACCTCGCCTCCGCCCTGGCCGCGGTCGCAGGCGGTCGCGACCGCCTCGAGAACGGCCATCGCGTCCACCGGCCGCCCGGCGGTGAGCAGGGCGTTGCCCAGGTCCGCCCGGGCCGCGATGGTGCTCGGGTGGTCAGAGCCGAGAGCCCCGGCCCGGGCGTCCACAGTCCGCTGGTAGAGCGCGACGGCCTCGGCTCCGAGCCCGGCCGCCAGCATCGCGCCGGCCAGCCGGTCGGAGGCGGTCAGCGCATCCGGGTGGCCGGGCCCGAGCATGCGCTCGCTGGCCGCGGCCAGCGTCTGCCAGTGGGTGACCGCGGAGCCGGTCAGCCGTGCGCTGTCCAGGCTCCGGCCGGCCTGGAACAGGACGGCGTGGCAGCCGCCGGTCCACAGCGATTCGGCCGCGGCCTCCTGCAGGCTGGCCGCGCAGGAACGGAGCGCGCTGGCCAGCCCCGGCTGGGTGTCATCGGCCGGCCATGCCTGCAGCAGCGCTTTCGCCGCCGCCCGTGCCGCCTGGTCCCGCATCGATTCGGGCGTGGCCGAGCGGACCGCCGCCTGCACCGCCGGGTGGACCCGCACCGTGCGCGCGGTGCTGGCCGCGTCGATCGTCAGCAGGCCGGCGCGCTCCAGGCTGAGCAGGGCGCCGCGGGTCCGCTTGGGGTCAGGCCCGCCCGCGCCGCCGTGTGCCGCCACATACTCGCAGGCCGCCTGGGTGCTGAAGACCTCGCCAGGAATCCCGTGGCAGTCCAGCAGCACCGCCAGCGCGAGGCACGCCTGGGCGAGCCTGCCCGCCGACAGCTGGCCGGCCTGCTCCACCGAGAGCGTCCAGGTGACCGCCTTGGCGGAGGGCTGGACGCCGGCCGCGGCGGCGATCTGCTCCCGGCGGCGGGCGAACAGGTCACGGTAGTCGCGGCAGCTGAGCCCGGAGCTTGCGATCGTGGCGCTGGCCTGGGCGAGTGCCAGCGGCTCACGGCCCAGGTCCTCCAGCAGGTCCACCGCACCGACCCGCTGGTCCGGGTCGGTGCTCAGCCGCGCCATCAGGTAGGTCAGGGCCTCGTGCGAGCTGAACACCCCGACCGGGAAGAGCAGCGGATTGCGCGGGTGCGCAAGCGTGGCGGCGCTGCGGGTGGTGATCAGGACCCGGCCGGCCGGGCCTTCCGGCCACAGCCCGTCCAGGTCCGCCGGGTCGGCGACGTCGTCCAGGACCACCAGCCAGGGCTGGCTGGTGGTGGCCAGCCAGCCGACGAACCGGGCGGCAGCCGTCTCGGCGTCCGTGGCCAGGCCGGTTCGCATGATCTCACCGAACGCCTGCGCGTAGCTGGCCAGGACCGCTGCCCGGCTGGTGACAGTCACCCACAGCAGCAGCTCGACCTGCCGGGCCTGCCAGGCAGATTCGGCGAGAAAGGTGGCGAACTGCGTCTTCCCGGTGCCGCCCGGCCAGTCGTGCGTCTGGTCGGGCCGCACGTCCGGCGCCATGAGCCCCACGACCTGCCCTGGCGCGAGTGCGTCCAGCGGGCCCGGCCCGGTCTCGGGCCGGAGACTGAAGCAGTCGGCCAGCGGGGGTACCTCGCCCGACCGGACCGGTGAGCCTGCCGGTCCGCCGCCCGGGCCGGCCGGTGGCCCAGCGAGAAGCTGGCTGTCCACAGCCGGCTCACCTGTCCCTTTTATTACCGCGCACCGAACCTCCGCCGAACCCATCTATTGGCCGCCGGCCCAACGATACGGCGATTGAGGGAAGCTTGATGACAATTGGTGCGCAGTGGCCCAGGATAGTGCAACGGTGGTGGCGATCGGTTCGGGCCGATAGTGTCAGGACACCTCCCGCAAGTGATCCAGGAGTGACCACATGGGCGTTTTCAGCTCACCCGGCCCGGAACGACGTACCGCGCGCCCCACGATCCGGTTCACGTTTGCCGTCATGGTGGCCGTGCCGGTGGTCTGCCTGCTGCTGCTGTGGGCGGTGCTGGTGAGCAACGCGCTCGGTGGCGGGACCCCCAGCCGCGGCTCCCCCGACCATCCGGGATCCGTCGAGTTCCTGCTGGTCGGCGCGGCCGGCCTGGTGATACTCGCGGCCGCTGCCCTGATGGGGCTGTTCGCGCGCCGGCTCGCGCGGGACGTGACTGACCTGGAGGCAACCGCCCAGCACCTCGCCGACGAGCAGATGCCGCAGATCGTGGAGCGCCTGCGCCGGGGCGAGCAGGATGTCGCCGCCGAGACCCCCATGCGCTCACGCGCGCTGACCGCGGAGATCGCCCGGGCCGAGGAGGCCATCGCCAGCCTGCAGCACAAGGCGGTCGCCGCCGCGGTGGCCGAGGCCGGCCTGCGTAACGGCATCGGGCAGGTATTCGTCAGCCTGGCCCGGCGTAACCAGTCGCTGCTGCAGCGGCAGCTGCGCTTGATCGACGCACTGGAGCAGAAGGCATCTGACCCGGCCACGCTGGCGGACCTGTTCCCGCTGGACCATCTCACCACCCGGATGCGCCGTCACGCGGAGGGCCTGATCATCCTGTCCGGCGCGGCGCCGGGACGGTCCTGGAGCGAGCCGGTTCCGGTCATCGACGTCATCCGCGGCGCGGTGGCCGAGGTGGAGGACTACAAGCGGGTCTCCGTCCTCACCCGGGCCGAGGACGCGGTCGCTGGACTGGCCGCGGCTGACATGATCCACCTGCTCGCGGAGCTGATCGAGAACGCGACCCTGTCCTCCCCGTCAGGCACCCGGGTCGAGGTCAGAGCGGAGCGGGTGGCCAACGGGTTCGCGATCGAGATCGACGACCGGGGGCTGGGCATCGAAGCCGGCCAGCTGCGCACGATCAACCGCCAGCTGGCCCATCCGCCGGACTTCGACCTCGCCAACGCCGACCAGCTGGGCTTGTTCGTGGTCGGCAAGCTCGCCGCCCGGCACGGGGTCCGGGTCTCCCTGCGCCCCTCCCCCTACGGCGGCACCACCGCGGTCGTGCTGATGCCCAACGGCATCGTGGTGCCGGTCACCGAGATGGACGCCGACACCCAGCCGGACATGCGCACCGTGATCGGCCGGCCGGCCGGGCTTGACCTGCGCCCGGCCGACGCGCTGGCCCTGACCGGCCGCCACACGGCACCGCCGTCATCACTGTCGCTGGGCACCGGCGCCATGGCCGGGGCCCTGCACACCACCTCCCCGCCACCCGCCTTCACTGCCACCGGCCAGGCCAGGCCGGCCAGTCCCATCGGTCCTGCCAGGCCGGCCAGCCCGCTGGGCACACCGGGCACGGGCGGCCCACCGGGTCCCGCACCTATGGACGGCAGCGGCTCAGACGGCCTGGTCCCGGGGCCGCGGACCGCGGGCACCTACCGCGGCCTGCCCCGCCGGGTCCGGCAGGCGAACCTGAACCCGCGTCTGCGCGAGACCCCGGCTGCCGGGCCCGGCAGCCCCGGGCCGGCCGATTCCCGCTCCCCCGAAGAGGCACGCGACCTCGTGGCGTCCCTGCAGAGCGGATGGCAGCGCGGCCGGGACGCTGACGGGCAGGACGCGGAGGCCCCAGCTGGTACCGAACTGGCCGGACGGCTGGACCCCGAGGCGCCGCGTAACGAGGAGGCTTGATGGACGAGCAAGGCACGGTCGCCGGTCCCGGGCAGCAGCTGAGCTGGCTGCTCGACGACCTTGGCGACCGCGTGGAGCATTTCCGGCAGGCGGTGATCCTGTCCCGGGACGGGCTCGCCGTCGCCGCCTCCAGGAATCTGTCCCGGGAGGACGCCGAGCATCTGTCCGCGCTGGCGGCCGGGGTGCAGAGCCTGGCCAGGGGCGCGGGCGAGCATTTCGGGGTTGGCGAGGTGCGGCAGACGATCATCGAGCTGGAACAGGCATTCCTGTTCGTCACCGCCGCCGGCCACGGCAGCTGCCTGGCGGTGCTCTGCTCAGCCAGTGCGGACGCCGGCCTCATGGCCTACGAGATGGCGATGCTGGTCAAGCGCGCCGGGCCGCACCTGGCGGCCCATCCGAGGTTCCCCGCCGCCAAGACCCAGGCTGAGTGAGCCCGACATGCCCGCTGGTGACAAGTGGGTCGACCGGAACGCTGGTCCGGTCGTCCGCCCGTACGCGCTGACCGGTGGCCGGACAGCGCCTACCAGCGGCAGGGTGCTGGACCTGATCGCGGTCGTCGTCGCCTCCGGGCAGGACAGCACCGATGACCCGGTCGGCCTTTCTCCCGAGCACCGCCGGATCCTCAGCTTGTGCAGGCGGCCGGTGACGGTGGCCGACGTGGCGTCCGCCACCGCCCTGCCGGTCGGGGTGGTCCGGGTGCTGCTTGCCGATCTCATCCTGCAGCGCCGGATCACTGTAATCGCACAAAGATCCGCAGGCGAGCAGCCCAGCGCAGACCTGCTGAAGGAGGTACTGCATGGGCTCCGCGCCCTCTGACGCCCCCATCGACGGCCCGTTCGCGGCATTCAAGATCCTCATCGCGGGCGGGTTCGGGGCAGGCAAGACCACGCTCGTCGGCGCTGTCAGCGAGGTTCGCCCGCTGCTCACAGAGGAGGCGCTGACCAGCGCGAGCGTGGGCCACGACGATCTGTCCGGAGTGGACAACAAGACCACCACGACGGTCGCGATGGACTTCGGCCGGATCACCATGGGCGGCCACCTGGTGCTGTACCTGTTCGGCACCCCCGGCCAGGAGCGCTTCTGGTTCATGTGGGACGAACTGTCCTACGGTGCGCTGGGCGCTATCGTCCTGGCCGACACCCGCCGGCTCGGCGACTGCTTTCCCTCCGTCGACTACTTCGAGAAGCGCCAGCTGCCGTTCATCGTCGCCATCAACTGCTTCGACGGCGCCCCCCCGTACGACCCGGAGGACGTGCGGATCGCGCTCGACCTCGACCCCCGCGTCCCCGCCGTCCTGTGCGACGCGCGCAAGCTGGAGTCGGTCAAGCAGATCCTGATCACCCTGGTCGAGCACGTGCTGGCGACCAAGGCCGCCAAGCGCTCCCAGGCCGCTCCCGAGCCGGCGTACCCGCCGGATCCAGCCGACGCGCCGGATGCCAGCGCACCGGATCCGGTCGGCGACCTTATCTGAGCATCGGCGCGCCGCCCCGGTTCCGCCGCTAGCGGATCCACCGGATTCACCTGTCTTCACGCACGCGCACGGGGAACTGAGGGCAGTAGGGAAACCGTCGACCAGGCCGGGGGATCCGGCTGCGGTGACGACGGAGGCGTGGACATGACCGAGCAGCCTGACTCGCGGCGGGCCGAACTGGTCGCGGCCGCCCAGGCGGGATGGATCGCGGCCCTCACCGACCGGGGCGGGCGCACTGTTCCACGATGTGGACATCCGCGCCGACGCGATCCGCCGGGTGCAGGCGATCTACCGCAAAGCGCGCGAGCTGACCGAGGAACGCGGCCTGGCCGCCAGCTACCTCGCCATCGGCATGGCGCGCTGGGACGAGCTGTTCCTCGAGCCGGCTGCGCCGGTGCTGCTGCGCGGGCTGACGATCACTGCCACCCGGGCCCCGGCACGACGACTTCGACCTTGTGCCCGACGAGGCGGCCGAAGTCAACCCGGTGCTCCTGCACAAGCTCGCCACCGTCTACGGAGCGGAGACCGAGGACCTGGCCGGCCAGGCGGCGGACGCCGAGCAGCTGTACCGGCGGCTGCGGGCGCGGGCCGCGGCCGCCGAGGTCCCCGGATTCGGCATCCTCCCCCGGCGGGTGATCGGCACCTTCACCTACGCCAAGCTGCCGATGGTCCGGGACCTGCAGAACGCCGGCGGACTGCTCGCCGACAGCGACGTGGTCGCTGCTACCGCCGGGCGTGCTCGCGACCTGGCGCGGCTGTCACCGCAGGTCTATCTCGCCAAGCCCGCACTGCTCGCCGCTGCGACCGCTGCTGCGCAACGGCGGCGAGCGCCGGCTCAATGTCGCCGTTACCCGGGCACGGCACCGGCTGACCCTGGTCAGCTCGTTCTCCAGCCGGGACGTGGACCCGGACCGGGTGACCAGCCCAGGCGCCCGGCTGCTGTGCGACTACCTCGAATACACCGATTCCGGCGGGGCGGTCCCCGGCGGCACGGCGGGCAGCAGGGCCGGCGGCACGGCCGGCAGCGGGATGGCCGGCAGCAGCACCGTACCCGGCGGCTGGGCGACCCGGACCGGATCAGCCGGCCAGCAGGGCAGCCTGAGCCCGTTCGAGGCCGACGTCGCACAGCGCCTGGTCGAACTCGGCATCACCGTCGTCCCCCGGTACGGGGTCGGCGGCTACCGGGTGGACTTCGCCGCCGCGCACCCAGCCGAACCCGGCCGCATGGTGCTGGCGATCGAGGCCGACGGGGCCTCGTATGCCGACTCGCGCAGCACCCGGGACCGGGACCGGCTCCGTAAGGAGCACCTGGAGCGCCTCGGCTGGACCTTCCACCGCATCTGGTCGACCAACTGGTTCCAGGACCCGGACTCCGATGTCGCCAAGGTCCAGGAGGCCTACCGTGAGGCGGTGGCCAGGGTCGGCCCGCCCACCATGCCCACCACATCCGGCGCGGACACGGCCGGCCCGGACACATCCGGCCCGGACAGAGCCAGCCCGGACACCGCCCCTGCCACCCACACAGCCTCTGCCCCGGACGCGGCCTCCGTCACCGCCCCCGATCTGGGCGCCATTACGGCTCCCGAACCTGGCGCCATCACGGCCCCCGACCCGGACGCCATCCCCGCCGCGACGCCCGGGCAGGCGATCGCGCTGCGGGAGCCTGGCGTCACGCGCCCGTGGCAGCCACGTGGGTGACGGCCCTGTCAGCAGTTCGGTTTCGTGCCCCAGGAAGGGCAGTGATCCGAACTGCTGATGACGCCGCCTCGCGCGGCGGTCAGCGGATGAGGCCCGCCAGCACGCCGTATTCGCTGTGACCAGGCGTCCTCGCCGGCGAGTCGCCACCCAGTGGCGAGACGGGCCGGCTGATGGCCGGTGGCCGCTCGGCCGGCGCTGCTGGCCGGGTGACCTTGGGCGCTGGCGTGGTCCGCGGCCTGGGCGCCGGCGTGGTCCGCGGCTTGGCCGCCGCTCTCGTCCTCGAGCCCGCCCTGGTGGCGCGAACCGGCTTGGCCGCTACCCGCGGCTTGGCCGCCGTACGCGACCTGGCCGTGGTACCGGGCCGGGCCTTCGCGGTGGACCTGCTGGCCGGCCTCTTGGCTGCCGGCCTCTTGGCTGCTGGCCTCTTGGTAGCCGCCCTCTTGGCTGCTGGCCTCCTGGCGGCGGGCTTCGGCCGTGCCGCTGCCACTGCCGCCGCCGGCTTGGCAGCCGACATGGTCTTGGCGGCCGCAGTGAGCGCCTTGGTCGCGGTGGCCATGGCCTTGGTGGCGGTGTTCATGGCCTGCAGAGCGGTCGACATCGTCCGGGCGGACGAGGTGGCCTTGGTGGCGGCCGTGGTCATCTTGGTCGCCGCCGACGTCACCTTCGCCGCCGCCGTCGATACCGTCTTCGCGGCTGCCGCCGTGGTCGGCTTGCTGGCCGCCGTACGGGCGCGGCTCACCGCGGTCCTGGCCCGGCTCGATGCGGTCCGCCGGGTAGCGGTCCGGCGTGGCGTGGCCCGGCTCGCGGTCCGGCTCGCCGTGCTCCGGCTCGACGAGGTGCGGCCTGCCGCCGTACGCGACCGGCTGGACGTGGTGGATGTGGCTCTGGCCTTGGTTCGCGGACGGGCGGCGACCTTTCGGGTACCACCGCGCGCCGGCGTCCGTGCGCGATTCGCGGAACCGCCACGAGTGGCGGTGCGAGCCGTCGACTGCACAGGCATTGATCTCCCCCCCATAGTGATCAATTACGGGAGAGCTATTCCACGGTTGCCCACCACTTACACCGGCAATCCGCTACAACAGGGCGAACGGGCGGGCCGGACACCTGCCGTTTGACCTGCTCTGATGACGAAAGCAGGCTATGTCGTTTTCGTTGTGCGGCTTATGTCTCACCCATTTTCCAGCGGCCGGAACAACGTCTTCAGCCAGCCGGCACCACCGCGTCCGCCAGCGGCCGGCATTGTGTCATCCGGCGGCCGGGAGCGAGCGGGACCGCCGTCTGGTCTGCGTCCGGTCCGGCGTGGGGTGCGCGTCACACCGGCGTGGCCGGGCAGACTGCTGGCAGTAACACCCAGCGCTGGAGGGATCGTGGGCAGGCTGACGTCGCTGGAGATCTGCGCCGGAGCCGGCGGGCAGGCACTCGGCCTGGAACAGGCCGGCTTCGCTCACGAGGCCGTGGCAGAACTCGACCCGGACGCGTGCGAGACCCTCCGGCGCAACCGCAGCGCGGAATGGAAGATCATCGAAGGCGACGTCCACGACCTGGACGGGCACGGCTTCGGCGGCATCGACCTGCTGGCTGGCGGCGTCCCCTGCCCGCCGTTCTCCATCGCCGGGAAGCAGCTCGGGGGCGGCGACGAACGCGATCTCTTCCCGCAGGCGCTCCGCCTCGCCGGGGAGGCCAGACCGCGGGCCCTGCTGCTGGAGAACGTGCGCGGGCTGGCGGCCCGCCGGTTCGATGGCTACCGGGCGCAGGTGCTTGCCAGCCTGGACGCCATGGGCTACCAGGCCTGGTGGCAGGAGATCCAGGCCGGCGAGCACGGGGTGCCCCAGTCCCGGCCCCGGTTCGTGCTGGTCGCGATCCAGCGGCGGTGGGCCGGCCGGTTCCGGTGGCCGGTGCCTTCGGCCCAGCCCCCACCCACCGTCGGCGACACGCTGCGCGACCTCATGGCGGCCGGTGGCTGGCCGGGGGCCAGCGCCTGGGCGGCGCGGGCGCAGGGCGTCGCGCCCACCATCGTGGGCGGAAGCAAGAAGCACGGCGGCCCCGACCTGGGCCCGACCCGGGCCCGCCTGGCCTGGTCGGCGCTCGGTGTGGACGGGCTCGGCATCGCCGACCACCCGCCCGGTCCCGGTTTCCCATCCGGCGAGCCGCCCAAGCTGACCGTCCGCATGGTCGCCCGGATCCAGGGGTTCCCCGACAGCTGGGCCTTCTCCGGCCGGAAGACAGCCGCATACCGGCAGGTCGGCAACGCCTTCCCGCCGCCGGTCGCACGCGCACTCGGCGAGGCCATCCGGCACGCCCTGGACCACTGACAGGGAGAAGGCAGCCATGGCAGGCGGACACCCCGGGACATCGCACGCCTTCGGGAGCGAACGGCAGGAACTGGTCGCCTACGGTCGCCGGCTGGTGCGCGACGACCTGGTGGACGGCATGTCCGGCAACCTCAGCGTGCGGGCGGGCGACCTGATCGCGATCACCCCATCCGGAGTCGCCTACGACGAGATGGAGCCGGCCGACATCTGCCTGGTCCGGCCGGACGGCGGGACCACTGCCGGCGGCGGGACCGCTGCCGGCGGCGGGACCGCTGCCGGCGGCGGGCGGCCGTCCACGGAGACCCCGATGCACCTGGCCGTTTACCAGGCCACTGACGCGGCCGCCGTCGTGCACACGCATTCGCCGTTCGTGGTCGCCTTGTCCACGGTGGTGGACGAACTGCCGGCCGTGCATTACGCCATGGCCGGGCTCGGCGGGCTCGTGCGGGTGGTGCCCTACACCAGGTTCGGCACCCCGGAACTGGCGCGGACCGCGGTCGCCGGGCTGGCGGGCCGGACCGCCGTGATCCTGGGCAACCACGGCGCGCTCACCTACGGCCTCACCCTGGCCCAGGCCTACGACCGGGCCCGCACGCTGGAGTGGCTGGCCCGGGTGTACTGGCATGCCCGGCTGGCGGGCAGCCCGCGGACGCTGACTCCGGCTCAGCTCGACGAGGTGCGGGAGGCTGCCCGCGCACTCCGTTACGGCGAGCGCGATCCGGTGGGGTGAGCGCGGCTGTACTCCTCCCACGATCCCGTGGGGAGAACGCGACCCGCGTAGCCGCCCGCACGCGACGGCGCTGCCTGGCTGCTGCGGCCCGGGCCGCCCCGCGATGACCAGGCCACTAGCATGCTCTCGTGCATGACGCGCCCGGAACCGCCGCCGCTCGCCGCCCTGTTCCGCTGCGCCGCCGCCGCGTGGACTGGGTGCTGCTGGCCTTCTTCGCCGTCAACTTGTGCTTCATCACCTACTTCGTGGACATCGAGCAGCTGACGGTCGCCAGCGCCGCCCATTTCCACTACCCGCCGCGATCTACGCCATCGTCCGCGGCCACGAATGGATCCGCGTGCCCGCGCTGATCTGGTCAGGCTCCATGAGCGCGGTCGTGCTGGTGATCCTGGCCGAGGAGCGTTCGGGGATCCACCAGAGCCCGCACTTCGGGTTCGTGCTGCTCCTGAACCTGCCCTGGCTGGCCCTGCCGCTCGCCACCATCGTGCGGATGGCACGCCAGCATCCCTTCACTCAGCCCGCGACGGCGTGGGCGGCCGGGCGGGCGGAAGCCATCGACACCAGCGCCGCCGATCCGGCGGAAGCATGAGCCGGCCCGCCTTCCCGCTCAGGTACGGGCCGTGGGCGCTGGTCGCGGGCGGCTCGGAGGGCCTGGGTGGCGCGTTCGCCAGCGAACTGGCCCGGCGCGGCCTCAACCTGATCCTGGTAGCCCGGCGGCCAGAGCCGCTGGCCGGGACGGCGGCGCGCCTGCGCCGCGAACACGCGGTCGAGGTCGTGACCGTCGCCGCCGACCTGGCCCTGCCCGGCGCGGCCGGCCAGGTGGAGGCTGCCGCCGCCGGCCGGGAGGTGGGGCTGCTGGTCGCCAATGCCGCAGCCGCTCCCGCCGGACCATTCCTGCAGGCCAGCGATGCGGAGGTGCGGATGGCCGTGGACCTCAACTGCGGCGCGGCAGCGCTGCTCGCTCACCGGTTCCTGCCCCCCATGGCAGAACGCAGGCGGGGCGGGCTGGTTCTCATGTCCTCACTGGCCGGCTTGCAGGGGGTGCCCGGGCTGGCGGTGTACAGCGCCAGCAAGGCGTTCCTGATCGGCCTGGGCCAGGCCCTGTGGGCGGAGACCCGGAGCGCGGGCGTAGACGTGATCGTCTCCTGCCCGGGCGCGGTCACCACTCCCGGCTACCAGCAGGCGGCCCGCAGGCCCGCCCCCGGGTCCCAGTCACCAGCTGACGTCGCGGCGGCCACGCTGGACGCGCTCGGCCACGGTTTCCGGGTGATACCGGGCCGCCTGAACCGGCTGAACACGTTCGCGCTGGAGCGCGTGCTGCCGAAACGGGCGGCGATCGCGGTGTCCGGGCGGGCCACCGCCGCCGCGCTGAAGGCGGGCCCGGCGTGACGCCCGCCGACCTGCCTGGCCAGCATGCCGCGACGCCGTCCGGCAAGCCGCGCGCCCGCGCGCTCGGCATCCCGTTCGGCGGTACGCCCGGCCGCTGGAACGCGATCACCGACGTGCCCGGCGTCGAGGTCGGCTACACGACCCTGATCGAAGGCGAGTCGGTCCGCACCGGGGTGACCGGCATCCACCCGCGCGGCGCGGCAGGCGCGGGCGACCCGGTCGCGGCCGGGTTCTTCGCCCAGAACGGCAACGGGGAGATGACCGGCATCTCCTGGATCGCCGAGTCCGGGACGTTCTGCGGGCCGGTCGCCATCACGAACACGCACGCGGTCGGGATCGCCCACGCGGCGATCGTCGCCTGGACCGTCAAGCACCACCCGGAGCTCGGTGACGACTGGTCACTGCCGGTGGCGGCGGAGACCTGGGACGGCTACCTCAACGATGTCAACGGCCACCACGTCACCGAGGAGGCGGCCGTTGCCGCCCTGGAGTCGGCCACCTCCGGGCCGGTGGAGGAAGGCTCGGTCGGCGGCGGGACCGGCATGATCTGCTACGAGTTCAAAGGCGGCAACGGGACGGCCTCCCGCCTGGTGGACCACGCCGGGACCACCTACACGGTCGGGGTCTTCGTGCAGGCCAACTTCGGCTCCCGGGAAGAGCTGACCATGGCCGGGCTTGCCCTGGGGGATCTGCTCGCCGGCGACAACCCGCGGGCGGGGCATCCCGCTGTCCCGCCCGGCGCCGGCTCGGTGATCGCCGTGGTGGCCACCGACGCCCCACTGCTGCCGCACCAGTGCACCGCCATGGCCCGGCGGGTCACTCTCGGCCTCGCCCGTACCGGCACCACGGGATCCCATTTCTCGGGCGACATCTTCCTTGCCTTCTCCACCGCGAACGCGGCCGGGTTCAGCCCGTACGACCCCGATACCGGCACCAGACGGGACTACGACCAGCTGACGTTCGTCCCGTGGGGCGCCATGAACCCATTCTTCGCCGCCGTCGTCCAGGCGGTGGAAGAGGCCGTCGCCAATGCGCTGACCGCCAACGAGGACATGACCGGCCGCGACGGGCGCCGCGTCCCCGCGCTGCCCCGCGACCAGGTCACAGCGGCGTTCCGTGCCCGGCATCAGCGCTGACCCGCCAGGCGCGGAGGAGGCGGCCCCGGCCGCGGTGACGGGCAGCCGCGAGAATGGGAAAGCCAGCACATCGCCGCGACAGAACGGAGCCCGCGATGGAGTACCGTTTGCTCGGCCGGAGCGGCTGCGCGGTGTCAGCGTTCGCGCTGGGCACCCTGACCTTCGGCAACGAGACCGACCAGGCGGGCTCGTTCAGCCAGCTCGACCAGTTCGCCGAGGCGGGCGGCACGCTGGTGGACACCGCCGACGTCTACGCCGAGGGCCGCTCCGAGGAGATCGTCGGCCGGTGGCTGACCCGCCGGCCCGGCGCCCGCGACCGCATGGTGGTGGCCACCAAGGGGCGCTTCCCGACCGACGAGAGCCCGAACGGCCACGGCCTGTCCCGCCGCCACCTGGGGATGGCGCTGGACGCGTCGCTGCGACGGCTGGCCGTCGACGCGATCGACCTTTACCAGCTTCACTCCTGGGATCCGCTGACGCCCGTCGAGGAGACACTCCGGTTCCTCGACGACGCGGTCCACGGCGGGAAGATCCGGTACGTGGGCCTGTCCAACTTCACCGGCTGGCAGATCCAGAAGGCGGTGGACACCGCCGGCGCGCTCGGCCTCGCCCGGCCGGTCACGGTGCAGCCGCAGTACAACCTGCTCGCCCGCGCCACCGAGTGGGAGATCGTGCCCGCCTGCCAGTCCGAAGGGCTGGGCCTGCTCCCCTGGTCGCCGCTGGCGAGCGGCTGGCTCACCGGCAAATACCAGCGCGGCCAGACGGCTCCGGCCGGCACCCGGGTGGCCGAGAACGCCGACGAGGGGATGCGGATCTGGAACCAGCGCGGCGGCGCCGAGCGCACCTGGCGGGTGGTGGACGCGGTCCGGGCCGTCGCGCAGGAGCGTGGCGTGTCCATGGCCCAGGTGGCGATCGCCTGGCTGGCTGCCCGCCCCGCGGTCACCGCGGTCATCCTGGGCGCGCGCTCGGCCGGGCAGTTCGCCGACAACCTGGCCGCCGCCGGGCTACGGCTGAGCCAGGAGGAAACCGCGGCGCTGGACGAGGCGAGCGATCCGGATCCGCCCGACTACCCGTACGGCGTGCCCGGCCAGACCCAGCGCTCCCGGCGGATCTCCGGCGGCCGGTTCTGACCGCCGCGGCCACTGGACGCCGCGGGTGGGCAGTGGTGGTGAACCGTGGTTACTCCCCCTGGGGGTGGGGCCCGGAACAGGCCCCACCCCCAGCCTGCGGGAAGTCCGGCCCGGAAGTGCCGGTCCCGCCGGGCGCTGTCACCACCACCGCCCGGGAGCCAGCCGGCGAGCCCGCCGGACCAGCCAGGGCCGTGGCGCCAGCGCCCGACGTGACCGCCGCCAGTGCGACGGCTGTCCCGGCGAGCGCGAAGGTGAACGGAGAGGGCTTACGGTTAGTCCTGGGAGAGGACAAGGCGAACCTCAGATCGGGCGCGCGGCGCGCGCTCTGCTTCCGCCCATGGACGTCTGCCAGCCACTAGCGACTGGGGGCGAGGGCAGCGGCGCGCGGACGTGGTGCGGGTCAGGGCACCGGAGCCCACCAGCGGGCGGTCATCCCGCGCGCGGGGCGCTTAGATTCATCCAGCCTGCGCCAGGCGGCGCCCTTTGTTCGCCAAAAGCCTGGCAATGGCACCATGGCCTGTGTCACAGCCGGGCAGTGGGCGTCCGGCCCAAGACTGCCCGGGGGGAAGGGACGGCATGGACAGCCTGGTGATCGACGGGTGCGCGGTGGCCACGGTGGACGGGACCGCGAACGGCGTGATCTCCGCAGGCGTGGCGTCTGGCGGGGCGATCTCCGCAGGGGCGAGCTCCCGTGGAGCATCTTCCGGCGGGGCCGCCGGTACTGGCACCGAATACGCTTCCGGCCATCTGGTCCTGTCCGGCGGCCGGATCACGGCGGTAGGCGCCGGGCCAGCGCCCACCGTGGCCGGTGCCCGGGTCGTGGATGGCACGGGCTGCCTGGCCACCCCCGGGCTGGTCAGCATCCACCACCATCTCTTCCAGGGGCTCACCCAGGGCCGGGCGCAGGACAGCGAGCTGATGAGCTGGCTGACCGCGCTGTACCCGGTGTGGGCTCACCTGGACCCCGAGCTGCACGCCGCCGCTGCCAGGGCCGGGCTGGCCGCGCTGGCGCTGTCAGGCTGCTCGGCCACGGCCGACCACCACTACCTGTTCCCGCGGGGGATCGCGAGTTCCCTGCGCGGGAGCGCGAGTTCCCCGGGCGGGGGCAGGAGTTCCCCGGGTGTCGGCGGCAGCTCGCCTGGGAGCCACGACCTGCTGGCCGCCGGCATCGGCGCGGCGGGGCAGATCGGCTTGCGGCTGCACGCCTGCCGGGGCTCCATGGATCTCGGCGCATCCGCGGGCGGGCTGCCGCCGGACGATGTGGTGGAGGACCGGGACGCGATCCTCGCCGCCACCCAGGAGGCCATCGACCGGTTCCACGACCCGGGTGAGGGGGCGATGGTCCGGGTGGCGGTGGCGCCGTGCGCACCCCTCACCGCCACCACGGCGCTCATGCGTGAATCCGCGGAACTGGCCCGCCGGAACGGGGTGCGGCTGCACACCCACCTGGCCGAAACCGCGGACGAGGAGGACTTCTGCCGGGAGCGGTTCGGGTGCTCGCCAGCGGAGTACCTGGATTCGCTGGGCTGGCTCGGCGGCGACGTGTGGGTGGCCCATGGCGTGCACCTGGACGGGGACGCCGCCGCCCGGCTCGGACGGGCCGGAACCGGGGTCGCGCACTGCCCGACGTCCAACTCCCGGCTCGGTGCCGGCACCGCGCCGCTGCCGGAACTGCTGGCCGCCGGTGTCCCGGTGGGCCTGGGGGTGGACGGTGGCTCTGCGAACGAGCACGGCGGGCTCGCCGCCGAGATGCGGCAGGCGCTGCTGGCCGCCCGTGCCCGTGCGGGCGCTGGCGCGCTGAGCGCCCGGCAGGCGCTGGCGGTCGCCACCATCGGCGGCGCCCGCTGCCTGGGACGGCAGGACGAGATCGGCTCCCTGGAGGTGGGCAAGCAGGCGGACGTGGCGCTGTGGCGGCTGGACGGTCTGGGCCAGGCTGCCATCGATGACCCAGTGTGGGCGCTGGTCTGCGGCCCGCCCGCCCGGCTGGAGCTGCTGACCGTGGCGGGGCGGCCGGTGGTGGAAGCCGGCGAGCTGCGGACCGCCGACACCGGGGCAGTCAACCGCGACGCCCGGGCCGCCGCCCGCGAACTGCTGCGCCGCCACACCGCCCGGTAGGCTCGCAACGGCAGCCGGGGCAGCAGCCCTATATCGTGATCAGCGGGATGTGGTCGTCGTGCACGGCAACGGGCCGCAGGTCGGCAACCTGGCCCTGCAGCAGGAGTCGATCACCATGGTGCCCGGGCAGCCGCTGGCGCTGCTCAGCGCGATGACCCAGGGGACCCGCACGGGGGCACCCGCATCGAACAGTGCCCGTCCCGGCCGGGGCGCGGCCAGGACGGGCGACATCGGACGGTGTTAGCCGTGGCCGCCCGCAGGAACGCGTGAAGGAGCCTTGGCGGCCAACCGGGCGCCAAGGCTCTTCGCTGCTACAAGTCCGGGCTGCTACAAGTCCGGGCTGCTACAAGTCCGGGCTGCTACGAGTCCTCAGCCGCGAGCGGCGCGGCGGGCCTGGATCACCGGCAGCGCCAGCGGCACACAGGCGGCGATGGCGGCGATGAGGGCGATGAGGGCGATGAACGCACCGAAGGACCAGCCCACGCCAGCCGCGAGAGCGACCGGGTTCACGAAGAAGGCGATGAGCACGCGGACATTTTTGCCGGTGCGCCAGGATCTTTCGCTAGGAAGA
>Ga0307374_10006133_pt1 | contig 19072 bp, 17 predicted proteins | sample OX3MG_FD_202532 | JGI IMG/M metagenome (GOLD analysis project Ga0307374, IMG submission 202532) | Soil microbial communities from Risofladan, Vaasa, Finland - OX-3 | ecosystem: Environmental > Terrestrial > Soil > Coastal area > Acid sulfate soil | place: Finland: Risofladan, Vaasa | collected...
GGCCGTCGCGATGATCGTGTCGCTCCCCTCGGTGAGCGCCTGCACGTGGAAATAGCCGTTGTCCCGATTGGCGGAATCCGGAATCGCGATCACGGCCCGGCGGCCGTGGCTCAGCGTCAGAGGAACTGTGGTGCTCCATCCGCCGAGCGCGGACGCAAAGACGCCGACCTGATAGTAGGTCGTGCTCTCGCCCGCACCCAGATACATCGACGCGCCCCGTTCGACGTTGGTGGCTCCGGGTTCCCTGGTGAACAGGAGGCGCGGCGCATAGGTGGTGACGTGCACTCGCGTGCTGTCGGACGCGTAACCGTCAGGGTATGCGATGAGCCAGGCCACGCCCGGCCCCGTGGCGCGCATGCGGACGGTGACGTCGATCTGCCCGCTATCCACGGTAACGCTCGAGGCAGAGGGAACCACGACCGTCGTATCGGATGCGCGATAGCGAACGGTCGCCGGCCGCCAGAGCTGGCCCTCGTGGCCCAGCGAGTCCTGGAAGTACGCGAACATCGTCGATGTGGCCGTCGAGTGCGCGGGATCGAACAGCGGCATGACTGAATCGATCATGTTGAGCTTCGGCGTTGTCACCCGCACGACAACAGAACCGGGGCCGTAGCCGGGACCGGTGGCCGTCATGACGGTCACACCCGCGCGGCGGCCGAAAGGCCGAACCGCCCCCGCCGAATCGGGGCCGTACGTCCCCAGCGACACCGGAGTGCCCTCCACGGCGATGGTCGAGTCGGCCATGGTGAAGGTGATGGGCACCGAGTGGTGCATCGCGAAACTGTCGGCGATGACCAACGGCAGCGGCGCGGCGTACGCGCTGGGATACTGCCCGACACCGATGTTGATCGTGTCTCTGCTGAAACGGAGCGGCGGCGCCGGCCCGACCACCAGTGGCATGGCGCGGGTGAATCCGCTGACCGACGCCGAGATCGTGTCGGTGCCCTGGGCGAGTGCGGTGACCAAGCCCGCAATATCCACGGACGCGAGCGTCGGACGAGCCGAACTCCAGGTCACCGCCCCGAGCCGCGCAATCGTTGCGCCCCGCGCATCCACCGGGCGGCCTGCAAGCTTGACCGCGCGGCCCAACGGAACGCTGCCCACGGTCGGCGAGACTGCGATGCCTACCACACGCTGCTGCACCACGACACGGATTGAGTCGACCCCACCCGCGTCCTCGCGGGCCAACAGATACGTGCTCCCCTCGCTCGTGGCAATCGCGCGCCCGTCCTGCGTGACCCGCACCACTCCGGAATCACGACTGGCCCAGGTGAGCGACACCTGGTCGCCCGGCGCGCCGGAAACGCTGACCGACAGGGGCAGTGTGTCGCCGAGTGAGGTGAGCGTATCGAGGTGGGACGATAGCTGGATGGAGAGCGGCTGGCGGACGACCACCAGCGTGCTGTCGGCGAGCGAGGCGTTGGAGGCCACCACCCAGGTGCGCCCTGCGCCGGTTCCCACGAGCAACCCCTGCTCCGCGAACCGTGCAACCGACGAATTGCGCGTATCCCACTTGAGGTCGACGACGCCCGCCGCCGTGCCGTCGGTACGCGCGGCGACATACGGCACGTCCAGCGAGTCCCCGACCGCGATCAACACGCTGTCATCGATCAGTTGGAGCGTGGAGAGCTGCGGCAGTTGGACCGGTTTGGTGGCGTCACTCGCGCCGCAACTCAGTCCGGCAAAGGTGAGCGCGCACAGCGCCGCGGCCGTCAGGACACCCCGGCGATGACGCTGGCGCGCCCTCAAGGCCTTCATATCAATCATCGCAAGTCACCAGTGCGGCTGCGTCCACGAGCGCCGTGGAAGGGGAGGCTTTCGAACAAATGCGAATGCTCATGGACCCATACTCCTGGCGCGGACCGCAGGCTGTCAAGCCGGTCAGACCTGCGGGGCACTCGCCCCATCGCGTTCGTACCTCCTCGGCGCCACCCCCATCACCCGCTTGAACGCCGTACTGCACGCGCTCTCCCACTCGGAGCCGAGCGACTGCGCAACCACCGCCACCGGCGCTTGCGACGTCGTGAGCCGGTCGCCCGCTGGCAGCACGCGCGGCGCGCGAGGTACTCCATCGGTGAACTGCCCACTGTCTCCTCGAGCCGCTGCTCAACGGCCCGAGGTCGCGTTGATCTCCACCGCGGCCGAGGCGGCGAGTTCGCCGTCGCCGAGCGACGCGGTACCCCCTACGGTGAGGGTCATGCGGCTCCGCACTCCCGATTCCGGAAACCAGTTGATGCGCACGCTGTCATCCGGCGCCAGCGGTCGGGAAACGGGCCCCACCACGCAATCGACGGTGGCGTACGTGTTCTGCCAGCGGCCGCCGACGAACTGCTGCTCCGTCCACGCGGGCTGGTCGCCGCACAGCGAGATGTAGCTCGTGTCGCGCCCCCGGTTCACCGCGCGCACGAGCGTGGGCGTCGTGCGATCCTGCCCCGGCGGGTCGCAACTGAACAGGCACTGTCCCGGCACGTCGACCGAGATCGCGACGTCGCGCACGGCCACCGGCCCCGTCAAGCGGGCCGAGCCACACGCGGCGAACACGATGGCTAGTGCGACATGGGATCTTCTGAGCATCGATCGGTGCCCTGCCCTTGGGAGACGTAAGTGCGTACCGGTACACCGTGCCAGGAGTTCCCGCTCCAACGGCCGGGGTCACTGCCCCATTGGCTGATCGGCGATCGGCCTGACCACCGAACGCCCGTCGCCGGCGTCCAGCGCCGACGTCGGGAAGGTGGGCCGCGACGACTGGCAACGATCGGCTCCCCTCGGCAAGCGTGCGGTGACGCGGTGCGCGTGCCCGCGCGCCATGTTCCGGAGGCAGCAGGGACTTGAGCCGTTGGCCGACGGGTATTACCGTAATACCGTGCCCACGATCACCTTCAAAGTCACCGCCCGGGAGGCGGCGCGCATCCGGCGGCTGGCCCGCCACGAGGGACTTACCGTGTCCGAGTTTCTCCGCCGCCGCGCGATGCAGGCGCCCCCGACCGCCCACGCAGCGGGTGCGTACCACATAAAGACCAGCGCCGTGACCGGGTTGCCGGTCATGCACGCGCCCCAGGCGGTTCCCCCGGTTTCCAGCGAGCAGGTGCGCGAACTGCTCGCGGACTTTCCGTGATCTATCTGCTGGATGTGAACGCGCTCCTGGCGCTGGCGCACGCGGCCCACGTCCACCACGCACGCACCGAACGATGGGTCGCCACCCTGCGACCCACCGACCGGCTGGCCACGTGCTCGATTACGGAATTGGGCTTCGTGCGCGTCGCGCCGCAGGCGAGGCTTTCACCCGACGTGCCCGCCGCGTGCGAACTTCTCAAACTGCTCACCCGCGCAAAGCGACCGAGGTTTGTTCGGTTGTCGGATGACCTGGGCGTGGACAGCCTCCCGGCGTGGGTCAAATCCCCTGCCCAAACGACGGATGGACATCTCGTGGCACTCGCGGCCGCGAGCGATGCCCGCCTCGCCACGCTCGATGCGGGCATCCCGAGCTCGATGGTGATTCCGGACGTGTGACGGCGGGTCGGGCATGCCTTGACGTCCTCCACGGCGCAACCCATCTTCTCCCCTAACCTAGTTGGTAGAGGATCCGATGCCCCGCACCGCCAACGATCTCCTCCACGGCACCCTCGACGTGCTCGTCCTCAAGACGCTCTCCTGGGGCCCGATGCACGGCTACGGCATCACCACCTGGATCGAACGCCACTCCGGCGACGAACTCCAGATCGTCGACGCCGCGCTCTACAAAGCCCTGCACCGCCTCGAGGCCGCCCGCTCCATCGCCTCGGCGTGGGGCGTGTCCGACAACAACCGCCGCGCCAAGTTCTACTCGCTCACCGCCAAGGGTAAACGGCAGCTCCAGGCCGAACTCTCCACCTGGAAGCGCTACGTCACGGCCGTGTCCGGCATACTGGAGACGCCATGACGCGCCCGTTCGGTGGGGACAAGCTGCCGCCCGGCGTGCGGCGCGTGCTGCGGCTGCCGTGGAGCCGCCCCGAGATGCGCCGCGACCTGGACGACGAGGTGCAGTTCCACCTCCAGATGCGCATCGACGACCTGATGGCCCGCGGCATGAGCGAGCCCGAAGCGGAATCCGAAGCGCTGCGGCGGCTCGGCGACGCCGGCGAACTGAAACAGTACCTGATGCGCGTGAACGAACGACGCGCGTTGGCGGACCGCGCCATCGGCTGGTTCCAGGATTGGCTGCACGACGTCGCGCTCGCCTGGCGACAGGCGCGGCACAACGCCGCGTTCACCGCGCTGGCGGTGGTCACGCTCGCACTTGGCATCGGCGCCAACACGGCGATCTTCAGCGTCGTGCACCGGCTGCTCATCGCGCCCCTTCCCTACCCCAACGGCAACAGCATCGTCGTGCTCAGGATGGGCGGCGACCGCGGATCGCTGCTGCCGCCGTCGGGCTCGCTGATCGACGCGTGGACCGCGCGCGCGCATTCCATTGGGCCCGTCGCCGCGATCGCGGTTGACGGCATCGCCGTGCAGGACTTCGCTGAGCAGGACACCGTGGTCGCGTTGATCACCCCGAACTATCTGAGCGTGTTGGGACTGCGCCCGTCCATCGGCCGCGGGTTCACCACCGCCGAAGCGCAGGGCCGCGCGTCGACCGTCGCGATGATCACCGACGGTCTCTGGAAGCGAAGCTATGGCGGGCGCTCGGACGTGCTCGGCAAGACGCTGAGCGTGGACGGGAAATCGTACACCATCGTCGGCGTCACGCCGCCGGCCATGGGCAACCCGGCTTCGCTCAGCTCGTTGGGTGCGCGGCTCCATAGCGCGACGCCGAGCATCTTCTTCCCCGCTCCGGCCGACTCGATGGAAGGGAGCGACGCGTTCGCGAGGCTGCGCCCGGGCGTATCGAAGGAGCAGGCCGCGCAGGAGCTGCAGACGATCGCCGCGACGGTACCGGTTCCGACTGGCACGCCAGTTGCGCAGTGGACCAACGCCCGATGCTGCGTTCGCGCGCTCGGCCCGCAGGACATGCTCGATTCGCGCGAGGTGCGCGCCGTGAAGGTGCTGTTTCTGGCCGTCGCGGTGCTGCTGCTCATCGCCTGCGCCAACGTGGCCAGCCTGCTGATGTCGCGCGCCTGGACGCGCCGGCGCGAGTTCGCCGTGCGGGCCGCGCTGGGCGCCGGCCGCGGGCGCCTGGCCCGACTCGTGCTCACCGAGAGCGTGATGACCGCGCTGGCGGGTGGATTGCTCGGCGTCGTCCTGGCGTGGCAGGGGCTGCGGATCATCGTCGCGCTGCGTCCGCCCACGCTGGCCGATCTGGCCGGAGCGCGGCTCGAGCCCGCGGTGCTGCTGTGGAGCGTCGGGATCTCGGTGGCCGCGGGCGTACTATTTGGCAGTGCGCCCGCCCTGTTCGCGGGCGGGCGTTCGGTGGGCGACGTGTTGCGCAGCGAATCGCTCACCGCGTCGGGCGACGCCGGGCTGCGCCGAGTGCGGTCGGGGTTGATCGTGGTGGAGATCGCGATGGCGCTGGTGCTGCTGGTGGGCGCGGGGCTGCTCGTGCGGTCGTTCGTTGCGTTGGAGACCACGCCGCTGGGGTTCGAACCGCACGGGCTGATGGCCTTTGACGTTCTGCTCGGTCCGAGCGCCGGGCGGGAGCGAGCGCAGCGGATTGTCGTCGAGCAGTCCGTCATGGAGCGGTTGCGCTCGACGCCCGGAGTGACCGGCGTGGCCGTCGGCTCGATGCCCGGTGAGCCGTGGCACCTATTCGGGGTGACGTTGGAATCGGACCCCGACGCGACTGGTCGAGTGCGCAGTGTTCCCGATTTCGGCGTGACGCTGATGACGCCGAACTACTTGAGCGTGGCGGGCATGCCCCTGCTCGCGGGGAGGATGCCGGTTTCACCACCCGGCGACGCCGCCTATCGCGCGGGTCCAAAGCCGGGGCAGCCCGTGGTGCCCCGCGAGGTTGCGGTGGACCGGGCGCTGGCGCACGCGCTGTGGCCCGACGGCAACGTTATTGGCCAGCGCATGTACGGTGTGAACCCACGCTCGAACGAGCGCGATCCGGATGTCGTGGTCGGTCTCGTGGAGGGCGCGCACATTCCCAGCGTCGCCGGCCCCGCCGAGCCCGCGTTCTACCAACCCACCATCGTGCCGGGGAACGTCAGCTATCTCGTGCGCGTGACCGGCGACCCGCACGTTGTGGCGCCCCAACTGCGCAAACTGATTTCGGAGACGAACTCAGCCGCCGTCGCGCGCGCGACGACCATTGGCGACGACTACATCCGCGACGCGCTGGCGCCGTCCACCTTTGCGATGGCGTTGCTCGGGACCTTCGCGCTCATAGCGCTGGTGCTCTCGGCAGTCGGCCTCTATGGGATGATCGCGTACAGCGTGAGTCAGCGGACGAGGGAAATCGGCGTGCGGATGGCGTTGGGCGCGGAGCCGCGGGCGATTGCGGGGCTCGTGGTGGGGCATGGTATCCGGCTCGCGTTGGCCGGCGTGGTGCTCGGCGCTGCGGGAGCGTTTGCCGGGACGCGGCTGCTCAACGGGATGTTGTATGACGTTGGGGCGAGCGATCCGGCGACGTTCGCGACGATCTCAGTGCTGGTGGTCGGCATTTCGCTGGTGGCGAGTTATGTGCCGGCGAGAAGGGCGGTGAAGGTGGATCCGATGGAATCACTTCGGACCGACTGAGGTATGAGCGCGCCCTCCCGACGGTTACGAGATGAACCTCAAGCTGGCGTGCGGACCGCCGTGAGGGGTGGGGTCGTCGGCTCACCTCGCCCTGCACTGAATCCACCGCCGCCTGGCGCTTGGCCGGCGCGGCGCCGGCCTGGAAGCGCATGAGAATGATACCTCGCATGAACGGCACGCCGGGCCATCGCGCGTCGCTGGTACGATTCGCCGGATCGTACAACCGCTGCGGCTCCGAGTCGGGCGCGGTGGCCGGGACCGCTCCGCCGACCGCGGCCGCCGTTGCCCAAAGAGTGAAGGCGAAACGGTGCACGCCCGAGTGGATGGAGATTGCGATGTCACGGCTTCCGCTCGTCTCTCCTGGCGCGAGCTGCGGCGCGCCAGCTCCCGCGGGAAGCAAGCTGTCCAGCCGCCAGACGAGCGCGCCCGGGAACGCTTGTGCTGAGTCGGCGACGCTGGAATCGGCGTCCATGTACATGAGGTAGTCACCCGTGTGCTTGTTCTTCGCGAGGCCGGGCGGAACTTCGACGCACAGGCTTTCCTCACAAGCGAGCACCAACCGCGGCGCGCCAACCGCAGCCGAGCCTCCGTTGGTCACGTGCACCTGCAGCGACGTACCACCTCTGCCGCCACCGCCGGCCTCGCTCGCTACCTCACCCTCTACAACACCCGCCGTCCGCACTTCAGCCTCGCCGACCAGACGCCCGACGAGGCCTACTTCACGCCGCTTTCCCTTTCGAACGCGGCCTAACCCGCCCGGTAATCCAGTTAGCCGACCCCGTCACGCTGTACAGAAAAGCGGAGTCACTTCTATGCCAACCGGACGATGGGAGGGCGTACGTGGGAAGTGCGCTCGCCTAATGCCCTTGACGCCAACCGACCGTCCCCCTACCCTTAGTCCCACAACCGATCCCGTGGTGATTTGCCGCGTATTGCAGCCACGTTAAATAATTCGCTAAAATGCTATGGCCCGCGGACTACCTCGCGGGCTTCTTGTTTTTTGGCCACGGGACCTCAACGAGCACCAGAGGCCCGTCGCATGCCCAACACCACCGGAACACGGCCCGTCGCCGACCACTCGGCACGAGCCCCGCAGCCAACATCCCAGCTCACGCCCTGGGAGCTGATCTGCAAGGTCTGCCGCACGCCGGCACCGGCCGGACCCACGGCCATCTGCGAGCACTGCTTGGGGCCGCTCGAGGCCCAGCCTCCGTCCAACCGCACGCTCCCCGACAAGCAGACCATAGCCGCCCGGGCTCCGAACCTCTGGCGCTACCGCGAATGGCTGCCCTTCACGGGCACGCCCACGCTCTCGCTCGACACGGGCTTCACGCCGCTGGTTGACGCCCCACGTCTGGCGGCCAAGCTCGGCGTGGCGCGCTGCTGGATCAAGAACGACGCGGTGTCGCACCCATCGCTCTCGTTCAAGGACCGCGTGGTGGCGGCGGCGATCAACGCGGCCCACGCCTTTGGCCTGGACACCGTCGGCTGCGCGAGTACGGGCAACCTGGCCAACGCGGTGGCGGCCCAAGCGGCCCGCGCCGGCCTGCCGGCCTGGATCTTCATCCCGCACGATCTGGAACTGGGCAAGGTGGTGGGCACGCAGATCTACGCCCCCAACCTGGTGCGCGTGCGCGGCCACTACGACGACGTCAACCGCCTGTGCGCCCAGGTGGCCGACGCGTTCGGCTGGGGCATCGTGAACGTCAACCTCCGCGCCTACTACGGCGAAGGCAGCAAGACGATCGCGTTCGAGATTGCCGAACAGTTGGGCTGGCGCTTTCCCACCGCGGTGGTCGCCCCGATGGCAGGGGGCTCGCTGGTGTCAAAATTGGAACGAGGGTTCCGCGAGGTGAGTGACGCCGCGCTGGCCATCGGCCCACGGCCCCGCATCTACGGCACGCAGGCCCAGGGCTGCTCACCCATCGTCAACCTGGTGCACTCCAGCGACGAGCAGATCACGCCGGTGGTGCCGCACACGATCGCCCGCTCCATCGCGATCGGGAATCCGGCCGACGGCGTGTTCGCCAGGCAAGCCATCCTGAACAGCGGCGGTTCGGCAATCGCGGTCTCCGACGCCGATCTCGTGGCGGGCATCCGCACGCTCGCCGAAAACACGGGCGTCTTCACGGAAACGGCGGGCGGCGTCACGGTGGCAGGCGCGCTGGCCCTGGCCGCGCAGGGGGCGTTCACGCCCGACGACGAGCTGGTGCTGTGCATCACGGGCAACGGGCTCAAAACCATCGAAGCCATTACCGATCCCGCATACGGCCCGGTGCCCGAGGCGCCGATCATCGAACCCCGACTGCGCGAGGTGCGGGCGCTGGTCCAGGCGAGACTGTCATGACGGCGCCGATCAAGCCATTCGTGTCGGTGCGCGTGCCGGCCAGTTCGTCCAACCTGGGGGCCGGGTTCGACTGCGTGGGGATGGCGATAGACAAATGGCTCCGCGTATCGGCCGAGGTTCGCGATGACGGTCGCGCCCAGGTTCACATCGCGCGCACGGGCACGCTGCGCGCGCTCGATCGCACGGGCCCCTCGGACGTGCATGACGACCTTCTCTACACGGGGTTCAGGGCGGTTCTGGACGCATGCTCCGGATCTGACGGATTCAAGGGATCAATTCACTTTGACGCCGATTCGGACATTCCCGTGGCCAGGGGCCTCGGCTCGTCAGCAGCGGCGCTCCTCGCCGGCGCCGCGGTGGCCAACGCGGCGTTCGGCCTGGGGCTGGACGCGAACGTGCTCGCGCAGATCTGCGCCCGCATCGAACGCCACGGCGACAACGCGGGCGCGGCGGCGCTGGGCGGCGCGATCCTGGTCACGCCGCAGTGGCCGAGCCTGTACTTCACGCAACTGCCGGTGCACGAATCGCTGGGGTTCGCGTTCGCCGTGCCGGACTTCGAGACGCACACGGAACTGGCGCGGGCCTCGCTGCCGAGCGAGGTGCCGTTCCGCACGGCGGTCTCGGCGGCCGCGAGATCGGCGGCGCTGGTGCACGGGCTGACGACGGGCAGCCGCCAACTGTTGACGGCGGGCCTGAACGACGTGCTCCATGTGGAACACCGCAAGCCGCTGATCCCGCACTACGAGCGCGTGGTGCGGGCTGCCCGCTCCGCCGGCGCCTACGGCGCCACGCTCAGCGGGTCGGGCTCCTCGATCGTCGCGATCGCCCCGCGCGAGACGGCCCCGCTGGTCGCCGGCGCCATGGCCGAGGCGTGGCGCTCGGCGAGCGTCCCCGCCGACGCCTTCGCCACCGGCGTCGGACTGGCCGGCCTGACTGTGGTTTCTCTGTCCAACCGCCCTACCCCCCTACCACCCTACGTTTCCCCTTCCCGGAGCATCTCGCCATGCCAATAACCGTCAATCTCCCCTCGATTCTGGCCCGCCTGGCCGGCAACTCGCGTCTCGTGGAATCCGACGGCGTCACGGTGGGCGGCGTGGTGGCCCAGCTTGCCGAACGCTACCCCGCCCTGGGCCCCCGCTTGCGCGACGACCGGGGGGAACCTTATCCCTTTGTCACGTTTTATTTGAACGACGACGACATCCGCTTCAACGGCGGGTTCGCTGCCACGGTGCGCGACGGCGACGAGGTGACGATCGTCCCTGCCATCGCCGGGGGCTGAGAGGATGACCATGGCACAGAGCATCGGACAGCAGGACGACGCGCAGCGCGACTTGCCGGAACTGGGTTCCGACGAGATCCTGCGCTACGCCCGTCACCTGCTGCTGCCCGACGTGGGGCTGGACGGCCAGCGCAAGCTCAAGGGATCGCGCGTTCTATTGATAGGAGCGGGAGGGCTGGGCAGTCCCACTTCATTATACCTGGCCGCCGCCGGCGTGGGCACGCTGGGCCTGGTGGATTTTGATGTCGTCGACGCCAGCAACCTGCAGCGCCAGATCGTCCACGGCACGTCCACCATCGGCCATCGCAAGGTTGATAGCGCGCGTGACCGGCTGCGCGATCTCAATCCGCACGTGCACGTGGAGACGTACGACACACCCTTCAAGGCCGCCAACGCCGAGGAGATCGCGCGCGACTACGACGTGATCGTGGACGGCACCGACAACTTCGGCACGCGCTATCTGACCAACGACGTCTCGGTGTTGCTGGGCAAGCCCAACGTGTACGGGAGCATCTTCCGGTTCGAGGGACAGGCGAGCGTGTTCGCCACCGAAAACGGGCCCTGCTACCGCTGCCTGTTCCCCACCCCGCCGCCGCCGGGCATGGTGCCGAGCTGCGCCGAGGGGGGCGTGCTGGGCGTGCTGCCGGGCCTGATTGGAACCATTCAGGCCACCGAGACCATCAAGTTGTTGCTCGGCATCGGCCAGACGCTGGCCGGCCGTCTGCTGCTGGTCAATACGTTGGACATGCAATTCCGCACCGTGCGGGTGCAGAAGGACCCGGCCTGCCCGGCCTGCGGCACGCGCACGATCACGCACCTGGAAGAGTACGAGGAGTACTGCGGCATTCCGGGAACCACCTCTCACACCACCGCCGAAGTGTCTACATCAACTGGCGACATCACGCCCACGGAACTGGCCGAGAAGATCAAGCGCGGCGACGACTTCGACCTCATCGACGTGCGCGAGGCGCAGGAACTGGCCATCGCGGCGATTCCCGGGGCGCGACTCATCCCGCTGGGCTCATTCGAAGCGGCGATTCCCACGCTCAACCCGGCGCGGGAGATCGTGGTGATCTGCCGGTCGGGCGCCCGCAGCGGCGCGGCAGTGCGGGCGCTGCAGGCGGAGGGATTCGCACGGGCGAGGAATCTGGTTGGTGGGATTCTCGCGTGGTCGGATGAGGTCGATCCGACCGTCATCAAGTATTGATGACGTGTAGGACGGTAGGCGCTACTCTACCGCGTGCGCCTCGGCCCGTTCCGCCTCCTCCTTGGTGCGGTGGACGGTGCCCTCGGGGTGCTGCGGTGGGGCGTAGAGCGTATAGAATTTGAGCGGCTTTGGCCCCGTATTCCGGATATTGTGCCGCGCGCCCGCGGGCACCACGATGGCCGAGTCGCTCTTGATGAGCGTCTCGTGTCCGTCGATCCACGCGATGCCCCGCCCCTCCTCCACACGGAAGAACTGATCCGTGATCGGATGGACCTCTTCGCCCAGCTCCTCGCCGGGCTGGAGGGACATGAGCACCAGCTGCAGATGGCGGCCGGTGTAGAGCACATGCCGGAAGTCGCGATTCGCCTCGGTCCGGTCTTCGATGTCCACGATGTACGCTGTCATGGTGTCCTCTGCATTTGGCGGTTACATGGCGGGGTGCATGCGGCCCCAGCTGCGCAGCCGGAAACTCAGCGAGACCAGCAGGATTCCAGAGATCAACGCGTAGACGCCAAGCCACAGCACCGCGGCGAGGGCGCCGGCGCCGGGCGCCACGAACATGACCACGCCGAACGCCACCGCGAGCGCGCCGGCGAGGACGAACATCCACTCGCCCGTGATCTCCTGGCGCAGCCGGATGGCCGCCACCATCTCGGCGAAGCCGGTGACTATGGCCCAAGCGCCGATCAGCATGAGCAATGCCATCGTGGTGATCCCAGGCATCACGAAGGTGAGGACGCCGGCGGCCATGGCCACCAATCCGCCGGCGAGCAACGCGCCCCAACGCGGCTGGCCGTGGCGGTTGGTGATGGCCGAGACGACCATGAAAACGCCATCCACGAAGGCGTAAGCACCGAACCAGAACACGAGTACCGCGATCGTGATCCCGGGATTGAAGAAGGTAAGCAGGCCGAACAGGATTGCCACCACGCCTCGCAGTGCCACCCACCCCCAATTGCGCGTCAGCATGCCTACCATGGTTTCCTCCTGGATGGACGGCCCTCGGCCGTCGCGGCTTCGTTGCCCTGAATTGGGAACGTAGGAGGAATCCGGAACGGCACCCATTGGCGGATCACAGCAATGCGGGTAGGGACTTTCCGGCGTGCTCGGTAGGGCGTTTTGCTCATCGGCGGCAGCGCCGTCTCCTGCCCTACCGTCCTACCGTCCTACCCTCATTCGCCAACAAACTCCGCCATCCCGACCGCATGCTCCACCCCGCGCAGGAAGTACACCAACGGCAGGCAGATCACGAACAGCGCCGCGATCAGCACGAAGACGTGGTTGTAGGCCAACACCGCCGCCTGCTGCATCACCGTGCCGTCGAGCAGCGCCAGCGCCTGTCTGGTGGCCGTGAAGGCGTCGGACCCCTTGGCGCGCATGCCGCCGATGACCATCTGCAACCACGACTGCGTGACGGGGTTGGTGACGGTGAGCTTCTGCACCAGGATGTCGTGGTAGCGCGAGGTGCCGCTGGTGAGCTGCGTGGCCGCGAGGGCCACGCCCACGCTGCCGAACACCTGGCGCACCACGTTGTACAGTCCGGCGGCTGCGGTCATGTTGGCGCGCTCCACGGTGGCGAGCGCCGCGGTGCTGAGGGCCACGAAGATCAGACCGAACCCGATGCCCTGCCAGAGCTGCGGCCAGAACAGGTCCCAGAACCCGACTGCGCTGGTGAGATGCGAGAGGGCGTAGAACGAGTACGCGCTCACCAAGAGTCCGGCGCCCACCAGCATGCGCGGGCCGACCTTGTTGTACGCGCGACCGGCCAAGGGCATCAATACGCCCATGGCCAATCCGCGTGGCAAGAGCACGAGTCCCGAGTCCATGGCGCTGTAGCCGAGCAGCCCCTGCAGGAAGATCGGGAGCAGGAACAGTGCGGCGTAGAGGCCGAGCCCGAGGATGCCGCCGATGGCGGTGGCCGACGTGAAGGCGCCGTTCTTGAACAGCCGGAGGTCCACGGCCGGGCCGTCGGTGGTGAGTTCGCGCCAGACGAAGAATGCGAGGCCGATCGCCGCGGTTACGGCGAGCCGGGTGATGAAGGTGGAGTCGAACCAGTTGTCCTTCTCGCCGTTCTCGAGCATCAGTTGCAGCGCGCCCAGCCCCACCATGAGCAGGCCGAGTCCCGTCCAGTCGATGCGGCCTTTGGCGCGCACGAGATATGACGGATCCTCGATGAAGCGGGCCACGAGGATCAGGTTGAGCGCGCCGATGGGAACGTTGATGAAGAACACCCAGGGCCAGGAGTACTGGTCGGTGATCCAGCCGCCGAGGGTGGGGCCGAAGGCGGGGGCGAGCACGACGCCCATGCCGTAGATGCCCATGGCGAGCCCCTGTTCCTCGGCGGGGAACGTCTCGCGAAGGATGGCCTGTGACACCGTGACCAGCACGCCGCCACCGATGCCCTGGATGACGCGCCAGACGACGATGGCGCCGAGCGTGGTGGAGACGCCGCAGGCCATGGAGGCGAGCGTGAAGGCGGCGACGCTGGCCATGTAGAAGTTCTTGCGGCCGAACCGCGAACTCAACATGCCGGTGATCGGCATGATGATGACGTTGGCCAGGATGTAGCCCGTGACGACCCAGGTGATCTCGTCCACCGTGGCGCCGAGCGTGCCGCGCATGTCGGGGAGCGCGACGTTGACGATGCTCGAATCGAGCACGGCCATGATGGTGCCGGTCATGACCGTGGCGGCGACTACCCATTTGTTGACGAGCGGCTTGTCAGGCATGCAGGCCGGGATTACGAGAGACCGCCATGATGCGCGGGTCAGCCTCCCCCGCGAGTCACGGCGATCCCGATGCTAGCGCCGAGCACGACCGCAAGCAAATGGCGGCGAGCGGTACCAGCCTGGCTCAGCGGTGGCTGATCGAGTAGACGTACGCCGCGACGGCGCAGACCTGCGGCGCGCTCAGCGACGCGCCACCCAGCGGAGGCATCGGCGCCGGGTGCTGCTTGGGCTTCGGGACTCCCGTGCGCACCAACTCGGCAATCGACGCATACGAGCCATCGATGTTGAGCCACGTCGCGTCGGTGAGGTTGGGTGCGAGCGCCGTGCCCTGCGCATTCGGGGCGTGGCAGGCAAAGCAGTTGCCCGTGCCGCTGAATACGGCGCGCCCGCGATCGGCCAGCGCCTTGTCAACCGGCGGACACTCGGGGGCCGCATCGGCGGTGGCAGCCTGGGCAATTGGTGCGGCGCTGGTGTCGGCGGTGGCCGCCGTGGCGGCGCTCATCATCGCGGGACTGGAACCCATGCCGCTCTCCATCACGCTGGGCCCCGACCGCGCGTCGCCTGAGGGCGTGCCCGCCCCGCCGGCCGCCGGACGCGAACAGCCGACGGCCGTCACGGCCATGGCGGCGAGGACAATGCTTACTGGTCGCATACGGATATCCCCCACGATGTGTACACCATTGTTCAGGCCGGCTTGCGCCGATTCCTGATCTCGGCCACCACGACACCTGCCGCCGCGAGGCCTCCGGCGATCAGTGCCGACTTGCCCGCGGCCGTGGCCACGGTCTTCACGCGCTTGGCCTGACGCTTGACCGCGCTCCGACCCACGGCGGCCATCACGTTGGTCTCGACCTTGTCATACGCCTTCCGGGCCGCGGACTTGCCGCGCGGCGTGAGCTTCTTGGCGATCTTGCCCATATCGTCCTCCTTCGAGTAGCCCCGGTATTCACTCTCGACACGCCGGCGGGATTACTCGTTGCCGGCGGTGGCGGGGCTCAATGGGAGTGTACACTGAATCTTCCGCGCGGTATATCCGGCGAATGAAGGAGCGCGCATGCCCCGGAAGGACTACGTCCGGCCGGCGCCCCGTTGGCCCAGCGATATATTCACCAGGATATCACGCTCGGAGTCGCCATGCACCGCCTGCTCGCGCTCGCCAGCTTCGCGTTCGTCATCGGGGTGTCCACACGCGCGTCCACCCCGGCGCCCATCCGGCCGGCGTCCACCGCGCAGGACAGCGCGGGGCCGATGCTCGTCATGAACGCGGCGTCGGTCACGCGGCCCCTGCGGGCGGTGCTCGACAGCTTCTCCGCCCACACCGGCCTCAAGTACGCGCTGGAACCCGGTGCGAGCCTCGAGATTGCGCGCCGCGTGACCGAACTCGGCCAGCACCCGGACGTGATCGTGCTCGCCGATCCCGAGGTGTTCCCGACGCTCCTCATGCCGCGATTCACGGCGTGGTATGCGCTGTTCGGCCGCAACCGCATGGTGCTCGCGTACACCGATCGCTCCGCCGGCGCCCGGGAGATCACGGCCGAGAACTGGCGTAGCGTGATTCTGCGGCCCGGCGTGGAGATCGGGCGCGCCGACCCGAATACCGATCCCTCGGGATATCGCACGCTGCTCACCTTCCAGCTTGCCGAGCGCTTCTATAAGGAGCCGGGCCTGGCGCGGCGGCTGCTCGAGGCGGCATCGGAGCGCAACGTTCGGCCGCGCGAGGCGGAACAGGTGGCGCTGCTGCAGACGCACCAGCTGGACTACATCTGGACGTACGAGAACCTCGCCGAGAATGACGGATTGCGCTTCGTGAAGCTCCCCGACGCGATCGATCTGGGCAACCCGGCCGATTCGGCCAACTACGCGCTGGTGTCCACGCGCGTGGTGGGGAAGCATCCCGGCGATACGATCACCGTCCGCGGGGCCCCGATCCTGTTCGCCATATCCGCGGGCACGCACGCCCCGCACGCCATGGCGGCGCAGCGGTTCATCCGCTTTCTGCTCTCGCCGGCCGGCCAGGCCATCCTCCACGGGCAGCACTTCGACGCACTCCCGACCCCGATCTTCGTGGGCAAGGCGCCGAGCGGGTTCTGACCGGAGGCGGTCCTGAAATGCGATCAGCCCGGCTCCACCATGGAGCCGGGCTGATCCTTTCGCGCGAATGGTCGCGGAATTACGGCGTCTTGGTGCCTTCCATCCTGAGGTGCACCACCGAATCGGCCTTGGTGGTGACGTAGTGCGCCGTGTTGGTTCCCATGAACATGCCGTTCTCAAGGTGCAACACCCCCTGGGTGGAGACCTTGGTGCCCTTCCGGAGCATGCTCTCGTACGCGGGCGCGGTCATCGTGATGCTGTCGCCCATCGTCGCCACCTGGATCGCCATTGGCTTCCGGCCGGAGAACGTGATCGTCCACCCGGTGTCCGCGGCGGTAGCGTGCAGCGTGTACGTGAGCAGCACGCTGTCACCGGTGGCCGGCATGACCTTGAACGTCCAGTTGCCCGCAACGTCGGCGAGATTGATGGCGGCAGGCGCGGGTGGAGGCGGCGGGGGAGCGGATTGTGTGGCGGGCTTTTCCTTGGCGCATCCTGCGAGAAGGACTACGGCAACGGCGCAGGTGAGGGAACGCATATTCGCCTCCGGAGTGGGTGGACAGCCTGACGAACATACGGCTGGCCGGCGCTACCCGCAAACCGTCCGGCGGTGGGCCGCACGGGCGCCAGATCGGTGCGAAGCTCCGCAACTGCCGGGAGTCGGATTCGGCGGATCGACCGGATGAAAGCGGATACTGCAACTGCAAATGCATGGGGCTTCGGCAGCGGAGACGCCGAGACGAGCCCGGCGTGCCATCGTGAACTCGCCACCGAAGTCCCGAAGGCTCTTGCGGTATCGGTTGTGATCCGTTCACTCCGCCTCATCCGCGTCCAGGCAGTTGCTGAAGCGCGTGTTGCGCGGCCTCCCCTTCGTCGCGCGGTCAGCCCAGCGCTCTTGTCGGCGCCAGGCCTCGGTATGAGTCTTGGCGAATACTGCCCGCGGGCCTGGGGCACAGCCTCGCGCTGCGCCGGCGCTAGCGGTCGGCCCGGCGCAATGCCGCTTTGACTCGCGCGATGAACAGTCGGGGATCGAGCGGCTTGCGCACGTAGTCGTTGGCCCCCGCTTCCATCATCTCGACCTCGGTCTGCTTCTCGGTGGCGCCGGTGAGCACCAGCACCGGAAGCTCACTGGTCGGCACCGACGCGCGGAGCTTGCGCAACACCTCGTCACCCGACATCCGCGGCATGGCGAGGTCCAGCACGACCAACGCGATGTCGTGCTGCGCCTGGATCTGTTCGAGCGCTTCGATGCCGTCGGCCGCTTCGATCACGCGGAACCCATTGCCCTCGAGCAGCGCCGTGGCCACGCCGCGCGCCACGGCGTCGTCCTCGACCACGAGCACCAGCGGAGGACCGGCCGGCGCCACGGGGGCGGCGTCCGATTCCCCGAGTTCGCGGTCGATCTCCTCCAACGTGGTCTCGCCATTGCGCACCCGTTCCAGCGCCGCGTCGTGGAGCGGGCGCATGCCCGAGGCCACGGCGATTCGCTGCAACTGTGACGCAGTCGCCCCCTCGAGGATTCCCAATTCCAGAGCCGGGCTGGCGAGGAGAATCTCCAGGAGGGGGATCCGCCCATAGAAGCCCGTCTGCGCGCACCAGACACAGCCCACGGTCCGCACCACCGGCTCGGCGCCGTACCGCACGGCCAGGCTGGCTTCGATCTCGGTGAGCGGGCCGGCGATCGGCTGGACGCACTTGGGGCAGACCCGGCGCACGAGCCGCTGGGCCGTGGCGCCGCGGAAGGTGCTCGCGATCTCGCCGCGCTCCACGCCGAGGTCCGCGAACCGGCTGATGGCGCCGACGGCGTCGTTCGTGTGGAGCGACGCCAGCACGAGGTGTCCGGTGAGGCTCGCCTGCACGGCGATGGCCGCCGTCTCCTCGTCGCGGATCTCGCCGATGAAGATGACATCCGGGTCCTGGCGCAGAATGGAGCGCAGCGCGTTGGCGAACGTCACGTCCTGCTTGGGTGCCACCTGGATCTGGGTCAACCCCGGGAGTTCGTACTCGATGGGGTCCTCGACCGTCATGACGTTAAGTTCGCCGGCCGGCATCTCGCGCAGCGCGGCATAGAGCAGCGTCGTCTTGCCGGATCCGGTGGGGCCGGTGACGAGCACGATGCCGTCGCGGTGTCCGATGAGCGCGCGCAGCGGCGCCACTTCCGCGGTGGAGAGCGAGAGGTCCTCGATGCGCCGCGCGTTGCGGGGGTCCAGCAGCCGCACCACGGCTTTCTCGGACTCCCGGGTGGGGACGGTCGAGAGGCGCAGGTCGATCGGCTGGTCGTCCACGCGGATACGGGCCCGGCCGTCCTGGGGGCGGAGGCGGTCGGCGATGTCCATCTTGCCCATGATCTTGAGGCACGACACCACGCGGTTCAGGATCGGCATGGCAACGCGCGTGTAGGGTTGCAGCACGCCGTCCACGCGGAACCGCACGCGTCCGCCCTCGCCGGCCGGTTCGAGGTGTATGTCGCTGGCCCGGGCGCGCACGGCATCGCCGAGGATCATATTCGTCAACTTGACGATGGGGGCCGCCTCGGCCTCGCGCGCGATCACCGATTCCGGCTCGACCTCGTTCACGACACTCACCGCCGACGCCATCTCGACGCCGACCCGATCGAGCAGCCGCTCCACGGCGCGGTCGGGTGCGTACCGCGCATCGAGCGCCTCCAGGATCTGGCTCGGGGGCGCGACCTCGAACACCGTGGAGCGGCCGGTCGCGAAGTCGATCAGCTGCTCGGCCTCCATGTCGCCGGGATTCGCCACCGC